>Ga0209173_100286_pt1 | contig 36619 bp, 35 predicted proteins | sample SynthPrep_16_END_FD_187206 | JGI IMG/M metagenome (GOLD analysis project Ga0209173, IMG submission 187206) | Synthetic microbial communities from Ohio, USA - SynthPrep_16_END_DS12_MetaG (SPAdes) (version 2) | ecosystem: Engineered > Bioreactor > Aerobic > Activated sludge | place: USA: Ohio... | reverse complement strand
ACACCGACCGTGAGAAGTCGTGTGTGCCGAACGCCGTTTCCGGCAGCCCGGAAACCGACGGTACAACATGAAAAGAATGCTGATTAACGCAACTCAACCCGAAGAGTTGCGTGTTGCACTGGTAGACGGCCAACGCCTCTACGACCTGGACATCGAGTCCGGTGCACGCGAGCAAAAGAAGGCCAACATCTATAAAGGCCGGATTACTCGCATCGAACCAAGCCTTGAGGCTGCCTTTGTCGATTTCGGCTCCGAGCGCCATGGCTTCCTGCCCCTCAAAGAAATCTCCCGCGAATACTTCAAGAAATCCCCTGAAGGCCGCGTGAACATCAAGGACGTCCTGAGCGAAGGCCAGGAAGTCATCGTTCAGGTAGAAAAAGAAGAACGTGGCAACAAGGGCGCCGCCCTGACCACCTTCATCAGCCTGGCTGGCCGCTATCTGGTCCTGATGCCGAACAACCCGCGTGCCGGCGGTATCTCCCGTCGCATCGAAGGCGAAGAGCGCAACGAACTGCGTGAAGCGCTGAACGGCTTGATCGCTCCGGCCGACATGGGCCTGATCGTGCGCACTGCCGGCCTGGGCCGCAGCAGCGAAGAAATGCAGTGGGACCTCGACTACCTGCTGCAACTGTGGACCGCTATCAAGGAAGCGTCCCTGGATCGTTCCGCGCCATTCCTGATCTACCAGGAAAGCAACGTGATCATCCGCGCCATCCGCGATTACCTGCGCCAGGACATCGGCGAAGTGCTGATCGACAGCGTCGAAGCCCAGGACGAAGCCCTGACCTTCATCCGCCAGGTGATGCCGCAGTACGCCAGCAAGATCAAGCTGTACGAAGACAGCGTTCCGCTGTTCAACCGTTTCCAGATCGAAAGTCAGATCGAAACCGCTTTCCAGCGTGTCGTCGAACTGCCTTCCGGCGGCTCCATCGTGATCGACCCGACTGAAGCCCTGGTGTCCATCGACATCAACTCGGCGCGTGCCACCAAGGGTAGCGACATCGAAGAAACCGCCCTGCAGACCAACCTGGAAGCGGCTGAAGAAATCGCCCGCCAGCTGCGCCTGCGTGACATCGGCGGCCTGATCGTGATCGACTTCATCGACATGACCCCGGCCAAGAACCAGCGCGCCGTGGAAGAGAAAGTCCGCGAATGCCTGGAAGCTGACCGTGCCCGCGTACAGGTCGGCCGCATTTCGCGCTTCGGCCTGCTGGAAATGTCCCGTCAGCGCCTGCGTCCATCCCTGGGTGAAAGCAGCGGCATCGTCTGCCCGCGTTGCAACGGCACCGGCATCATCCGTGACGTTGAATCGCTGTCGCTGGCGATCCTGCGCCTGATCGAAGAAGAAGCCCTGAAAGACCGCACTGCCGAAGTGCGCGCCCAGGTGCCGATCCCGGTCGCTGCGTTCCTGCTCAACGAAAAACGCAACTCGATCACCAAGATCGAACTGCGCACCCGTGCCCGCATCGTCATCCTGCCGAACGATCACCTCGAGACACCGCACTTCGAAGTGCAGCGCCTGCGTGACGACAGCCCGGAAGCCCACGTCAACCAGTCCAGCTACGAAATCGCTGCTGCCGCTGCCGAAGTGGAAGAAGTCCAGCCAGCCGCTGCGACCCGCACCCTGGTTCGCCAGGAAGCCGCCGTCAAGACCGCGCCAGCCCGTGCCAACGCACCGGTTCCGGTCGAGGCAGCTGCGCCGGTTGCCGCACCAGCTGCCCTGCCTGAGCCAAGCCTGTTCAAGGGCCTGGTGAAGTCGCTGGTCAGCCTGTTCGCCACCAAGGAAGAGCCGGTGGCTCCAGTTGTGGTCGAGAAGCCTGTGACTGAACGCCCTGCACGCAATGAAGAGCGTCGCAACGGTCGCCAGCAGAGCCGCAATCGCAACGGTCGCCGTGACGAAGAGCGCAAGCCTCGTGAAGAACGTGCACCCCGCGAAGAACGCGCCCCACGTGAAGAGCGCCAACCGCGCGAAGCCCGTGAAGAAACACCAACCGTAGCCCGTGAAGAGCGTGCACCACGCGAAGAACGTGCACCGCGTGCTCCACGCGCTCCACGTGAAGACCGCAAGCCACGTGGCGAGCGTGAAGAACGCGTGCGTGAATTGCGCGAGCCGTTGGATGCCGCTCCAGCCGTAGCCGCTGCTGCTGCCACCGCTGCCACTGCTGAAGAGCGTCCAGCTCGTCAGCCGCGTGAAGAACGTGCGCCACGCCCTCCTCGTGAAGAGCGTCAACCACGTGCCGAGCAAGCGGCTCCAGCCGGTGAAGAAGAAGAGCTGCTGTCCAACGAAGACCAGCAACAGGAAGACGGCCAGGACAACGCCGAAGGCGATCGTCCACGCCGCCGCTCCCGTGGCCAGCGTCGTCGCAGCAACCGTCGTGAGCGTCAACGTGATGCCAACGGCAACGAAATCGAAGGCTCGGAAGAGACAGGCGAAGCCAACGCAGCCGCTACCGGCGAACCGACTGGCGCCGAACTGGCTGCCGGCCTGGCCGTTACCGCTGCTGTCGCCAGCTCGGTCATCAGCGCACCTGCTGAAGCCCAGGCCAACGAGCAAGCCGAAGCAGCCACCGCTGCCATCCAGGAAAACACTGTTGTAGAGACGCCAGCCGTCGAAGCGCCAGTGGTTGAAGCAACGACCCCGGTCGAAGCCCCGGCTGTTCCGGAAGTGGAAGTAGCGCCGGCTCGTCATGTTCGTGAAGTTCGTGAAGTTCGCGAGCCTCAGCCTGAAGTCGACGTGGTTGCCGAGCCTGCAGTGGTTGTTGAACAACCGCCCGTGGTTGAAGCTGCCGTTGAAGCACCGGTAGCCGAGCCAACCCCTGAAGTGCGTGAAGTTCGCGAAGAACAGACCGTCTTCCAGTGGGCTGCCGAACCTGCCCCGGTGGTTGAAGCGGTCGAAGCTCCAGCGCCTGCGCCAGTGGTCGAAGAAGCTCCAGCGCCAGTCGCTGAAGTGGTGGTCGCTGCTGAACCTGTTGCCGTTGTTGCCGAGCCTGCGCCAGTGGTTGAAGCGCCAGTGGTTGCCGAAGTGGCAGCCCCGGTGGTTGAAGCCGCTCCGGCCAGCGCCCTGACCGAAAATGGCCGTGCGCCGAACGACCCACGCGAAGTGCGTCGTCGTCGCAAGGAAGCTGAAGCGGCCGCCGCTGCTGCCAAGGCCGCTGCCGAAGCTGCTCCAGCCGTCGCTGAAGTTGCCCAAGCAACCCCTGCTCCGGTCACCGAAGCCGTGGTTGAGCACACTGCCCCTGCCATCGACGAGAACGTACGTTCCGTCGAGGAAGTGGTAGAGCACCACCCTAAGGCCCTGGAAGAAGAGCACGAGCCTAAACCCCTCGTCTGATTCCATCGGCCACTAAAAAGCCCCGCCTGAGTGATCAGGCGGGGCTTTTTTATGCCCGTTACATCAGTTAGCGGTAGTCCAACAACCCTGGCACATCGACGTCCCACAACACACCGGGATCATCGACTACGACTTCCTGCACCGAGGCCTTGGCAAATAACGGTTTTGCCCCGCCGTCTCCGGTCAGCGCGATCAAGGCCGGGCCGAATGAACGGCCAAACCCCACGGGGTGCCCGTACTGACCTGCATGCACCGGGGCGCTGATACCGTCTTCCTCCAGGCCTGCCATCACTTGCTCGATACTTGCCGGCAGGATAAACGGCATATCCCCCAACACCACCAGCCAACCAGCTGACGGCCCACTGGCCGCCACCGCTGCGGCGATGCTGTCCCCCATGCCCGGCGAGCGCAAAAGCAATACTTCGCAACCGTGCACCTTAGCCAACCGAATCACTTCGGTGCGATCCGGTGACGTCACCAGCCAACGTCTCGTAGCCACAGGCGGCAAATTCACCAATACCTGCTCGATCACCGGCCGCGTGATGCCATCCCGGCCCACGCAGGGCGCCAGCAACTTGTCCTGATCGGCACCCGCCTCGGCCCGAAAACGACTGCCCTGCCCCGCCGCCAGGATGATTACGGCGATGCCCGTCAACTGACCGCTGCCTGCAACGGCTTTTTCTGCAGCAGATCGATCCCGTTCTTGATAGCGACGATTTCCGCCATCAACGACAAGGCGATTTCCGCCGGCGTATGGCTGCCGATATGCAGGCCAATCGGCCCATGCAGCCGCGCAATGGCGTCCGCACTGAGCCCCAGTGCCGCGAGGTTTTCCCGGCGCTTCTGGCTGTTGACCCGCGAACCCAGCGCGCCTATGTAGAACGCCCGGGAATTGAGGGCCGTCAGCAACGCCATGTCATCCAGGCGCGGGTCATGGGTGAGCGCGACAATGGCGGTGCGTTCATCGGTCTGGATATTCAGCACCGCTTCATCCGGCATACCCGGCACAAAGCGCCCGTGCTGCTCTTCCCAGCCATAGACAAACTCCTGGCGCGGGTCGCAGATCAGCACTTCGAAATCCAGCAACCGAGCCATTTCCGCCACATAACGTGACAGCTGGCCCGCGCCGATCAGCAGCAGGCGCCAGCGCGGACCGTAGATCGCGCGCAAACGCTCGCCATCGAAGCTGACCACATCGGTCTTGCTCGCGCCGCTCAACACCACTTTACCGGTGGCCAGGTCCAACTCACGGGCGACAATCTCGTGGGCCTCACAGCGCGCCAGCAGTTCAGCGACCCAACCCGGATCACTTACCCGCTCTTCGGTGAGACGCAAGGTGCCGCCACACGGCAGGCCAAAACGCGCCGCTTCGTCCCGGGTGACACCGTAGGTGACCAGCTGCACCGGCGGCCCGTCGTCAGGCAGCCGACCGTCCTGCAACCGGGCGATCAAGTCGTCCTCGATGCAGCCGCCGGACACCGAGCCAATCACCACCCCGTCGCCGCGCAAGGCCAGCATCGCCCCCGGCGGACGCGGGGCGCTGCCCCAGGTCTGGACCACGCTGTACAGCACCACTCGCTGCCCGGCGAGGCGCCATTCCAGCACGCTGCGTAATACATTCAGATCAACACTGTCCATCAGGCTTTCGCCTCCCGCCAACCTTGCAACTGATTTTGATAAACAGCATCTATGGGTTGATCAAAAATATCGGTAGTCAGCTAAGTTAACTCACCGGCAATAAAAAAGCCCTGCAATGCAGGGCTTGGTGCGTCAAAAAACAAGCTTAGTTCAATAGCGATTCGGCTCCATTTCCAGCACCACCTTGAAGCGCTTTTCGATGTCCTGCTGGATACGCAGCGCGAGCCCGGCAATGTCCTGGCCGCTGGCCGCGCCGTAGTTCACCAATACCAGTGCCTGCAAGCGATGCACGCCGGCATCGCCATCGCGAAAGCCTTTCCAGCCGGCCTTGTCGATCAGCCAGCCGGCGGCCAGTTTCATCTGCCCGTCGGCCTGGGGGTAAGCCACCAGGTCCGGGTATTGACGCTGCAACTCGGCAGCCAGTGCCTGGGACACCAGCGGGTTCTTGAAGAAACTCCCCGCATTGCCGAGCACCGCCGGGTCGGGCAGTTTCTCGCTACGAATGCTGCAAATCGCGCGGCTGACATCGCTGGGCGTGGCCTGCGCGATGCCTTGCTCGGTCAGGCGCTGTCGCACCGGCCCGTATTCAAGTTTCAGATGCACGGCGCGGCTCAGGGCAAAACGCACCCGCAGGATCAGCCAGCGCCCCACTTCGTGCTTGAACAGGCTGTCGCGGTAGGCAAAGTTGCACTCGGCCAGGCTGAAATCCCGCAGTTCGCCGGTCTGGCGATCAAGGGCGGTCAGGCCGCTGAATACATCCTTGATCTCTACACCGTAGGCGCCGATGTTCTGCATCGGTGCGGCGCCGACCGTGCCGGGAATCAGGCTGAGGTTTTCCAGGCCGGAAAAGCCCTGGGCCAGGGTCCACAGCACAAACGGATGCCACGCTTCGCCCGCTTCGGCCTCAACCACGACCTGCACGCCATCGTCGTGCAACACCCGGATGCCCTGGCTGGCCATGCGCAGCACCAGTGCGTCAATATCCTGGGTCAACAGCAAGTTGCTGCCGCCGCCAATCACCAGCAACGGCAGTTGTTGCTCGGCGGCACAGGCCAGGGCCTCACGCACGTCGGCGTCATTGTGGGCCTCGGCAAACAGCCGGGCACGCACGTCGATACCAAAGCTGTTGAACGGCTTGAGCGAAACCTGTGCCCGTACCTGCAAAGTCATAACTGGCCCTTCAATTCAATCACCAACAGGTCACAGGCGCGCTCGATCAGGTCGAGGACAGTTTCAAAGCCCTGGTCACCTTCGTAGTACGGGTCCGGCACTTCATCCACCAGCGAGTCGTAGCGGCGCAGGAACAGGTCCAGGTCCGCCTTGCCCTGAGCCGGCTGCATGGCCTTGAGGTTGCGCAGGTTGCTCTGGTCCATGGCGAGGATCAGGTCGTAGCGGGAAAAGTCGGCACGCGACACCTGTTGTGCACGCTGGGCCGACAGGTCGTAGCCGCGTTGCAGCGCTGCACGCTGGCTGCGCTTGTCCGGTGGATTGCCGACGTGCCAATCACCGGTACCGGCAGAGGCCACTTCAACCTGATCGGCCAGGCCGGCTTCGCGCAATTTGTGGCGCAGAACGCCTTCTGCCGTGGGCGAACGGCAGATGTTGCCCAGGCAGACGAACAGAACCTGCATCAGGCCCCCAGCAGGCGACGGACGCGCTCGAGGTCTTCAGGGGTGTCGACGCCCGCCGGCGGCGCTTCCAGGGCATCGCCCACATGAATGCGCACGCCGTGCCACAGGGCACGCAGTTGTTCCAGGGATTCGGTATTTTCCAGCCAGCACGGGCCCCAGCTCACGAAGTCGTGCAGGAAACCGGCGCGGTAGGCGTAGATGCCGATGTGGCGACGGTAAGGCACGCCAGCCGGCAGCACGTCAGGCTGTTTGGCGAACGCATCCCGCGCCCACGGCAAGGTGGAGCGGCTGAAGGTCAGCGCCAGGCCATTGATGTCGCTGACCACTTTCACCACGTTGGGGTTGAACAGGGTCTCGATGTCTTCAATCGGCTCGGCCAGGGTCGCCATGCGCGCTTCGCCATGGGCTGCCAGGTTGGCCGCCACCTGATCGATCACGCTGGGCGGAATCAACGGCTCGTCGCCTTGCACATTGACAACGATGGCGTCCGCCGCCAGGCCCAGCTTGGTGGCCACTTCGGCCAGGCGGTCGGTACCGGAGTTGTGGTCTTCACGGGTCAGCACCGCTTCGGCACCAAAGCCTTTGCAGGCCTCGATGATGCGCGGATCGTCGGTGGCCACCACTACCCTTTCGGCGCTGCTTTTGCAGGCCTGTTCCCACACCAGCTGGATCATCGGCTTGTTGCCGATCAGTTGCAGCGGCTTGCCGGGCAGGCGGGTGGAGGCGTAGCGGGACGGGATGACAACGGTGAAGGCGGTGGTCATTTATCCAGGCGCTCGTCGGTGGTCAGGGTGCGGGCTTCGCTTTCGAGCATTACCGGAATGCCATCACGAATCGGGTACGCCAGGCCGGCGCCCTTGCTGATCAGCTCGGTTTTGTCGGCGCTGAGCTTGAGCGGCCCCTTGCAGATCGGGCAAGCGAGGATATCGAGCAGTTTGGTGTCCATGAGTATGTCCTGGAGAGCAGCGTTTTAAGGCAAAAGGCGAGCGGGCAGCAAGCGCATCAACTGCGTGTCGAACCAGGCGATAAACGCCGGTGACGGTGCCGCGTCCACCGCAAGGTACCACCAGTCGGGCCTGGCAAAGGCGCGGCACTTCACCGCGTCCTTTTCAGTCATGACCAACGGCAGTGCCGGTGTGAAATTCAAGACCTCGGCGCTGTACGGCGCGTGGTCGGCAAAAGCATGGGGTATTGGGCGCCAGTGTAGCGTTTCAAGGGTATTGAAGAAACGTTGCGGGTTGCCGATGCCGGCCACCGCATGTACCTGCTGCCCCACCGGGAAGTGTTCGACGGGTTTACGCTCGCCGGTATGCAGGTTGACCAGCGCGGCAGGCAACAGACGGAAGGCAAAGCCGTCGTCACGGTCAGAACCTGCGCCGTTGTAAAGCAGCGCATCGACGCTCTGCAAACGCTCGACCGGCTCACGCAACGGCCCCGCCGGCAGGCAGCGACGGTTACCCAGCCCGCGGGCGGCGTCAATCAGCACCAGTTCCAGATCACGGGCCAGGCGGTAATGTTGCAGGCCGTCGTCGGAGAGGATCAGGTCGAGGGTTTCGCTGGCCAACAGCGCCTTCACGGCGCGGCTGCGGTCGGGGTCGATCATCAGCGGCACGCCGCTGCGCTGCACGATCAGCAAGGGTTCGTCCCCCGCCACCGCAGCGGTTTGATCGGCCTCTACGCGCCATGGAAACTGTGGCGGCTTGGCGCCATAACCGCGGCTGACCACACCGACGCGCAAACCACTGCGCTGGCAATGGTCGATCAGCCAGAGAATCATGGGCGTCTTGCCGGTGCCGCCCACCGTGATATTGCCTACCACCACGACCGGCACCGGCGACTGATAGATCTCGCCCTCGCCCGCCAGGAACCGCGCGCGTTTGCGCTGCACAACCCGGCGATAGAGGGATTCCAGCGGCTGCAACAACGCGAGCGCCGGATGGCCTTCGTACCAGGCCTTGAGCAAACGATCAGTCATGGCCATCAGGGTTGGCTCGCCGCCTCGACGGTGGTCATGCGCAAATGGCTGAAGCCGAGCTTGCCGGCAGCGTCCATCGCCGTGATGACGGCCTGGTGCTTGGTGTTGCCATCGGCGCTGATGGACAGTGGCAAGTTAGTGTCCCCACCAGACTCTTTTTGCAGCGCTTCCATCAGGCTGGCCAGGTCGTTTTTCTCCAGCAACTGGTTGTTCACCGAGAACACGCCATCGGCGCTGATGGCGATGTCCAGCTGCTTGGCCTGCTGGTCTTCCGCCGGCGAACCGCTGACGGCTTCCGGCAGGTCGACGCGCAGCTGGGTTTCCCGGGTAAAGGTGGTGGTGACGACAAAAAACAGCAGCAGGATAAACACCACGTCGATCAACGACGCCAGGTTGATATCGACGTTTTCCCGTTGCTTGCGACGAAATTTCACGCGTTGCCCTCAACCAGGTCCACGTCACGGTCGCCCTGTACCACTTCCACCAGCTTGATGGCTTCCTGCTCCATGCCCACCACCAGTTCGTCGATGCGCCGTTGCAGGAAACGGTGGAAGAACACCGAAGGAATACCGACCATCAGGCCCGCCGCCGTGGTGATCAAGGCCTTGGAAATACCACCGGCCAGCACTGCGGCGTTGGTGGTCATACCCGACCCCATGAATGAGCTGAAAATATCGATCATGCCCAGCACCGTACCGAGCAGGCCGAGCAACGGTGCCATGGCGGCGATGGTGCCCAGGGCATTGATGTAGCGCTCCAGCTCATGGATGACCCGGGCGGCGGCCTCTTCGATGCACTCCTTCATGATCTCGCGACCGTGCTTGGAGTTGGCGAGGCCGGCGGCGAGGATTTCACCCAGGGGCGAGTTGGCGCGCAGCTCCTTGAGCTTTGTCTTGTCGAGCTGCTTGTTCTTGATCCAGCCCCAGACCTGGCCCAGCAGGTGGTCAGGCGTTACACGGCTGGCACGCAGGGTCCACAGGCGTTCGGCGATGATGCCGAGTGCGGCGATGGAACTCAAAATGATCGGCAACATCATCCAGCCGCCGGATTTGACCAATTCCCACACAGTGAATGTCCCCTCGAAAAAGTGCGCCACTTTACCATAAGGGTCCGGTGGAAGGGCTGGCCTGCCCCAGAGCATCCTGTCGCAGGGGCCGCTCTTTGGTAACGCTGTTTTGCGGCGGGCGCTCGCGCCAGAAACGCCGTTGGCTGCGCGCGGCCAGCGGCGGCTGGAAGGTGCCCAGTCGCAGGCGGAGTGCGCCTTGCTCGGCACTGTCATAAATCACGCTGCCCACGGCCTGGTAACGCTCCAGCACCTGTGGATGCGGGTGGCCAAACCCATTGCTGCGCCCCCGGGAAATCAACACGGCCTTGGGTGCCAGGCGCTGTAGAAAGGCCCATGACGACGAGCTGCGGCTGCCGTGGTGCGGCGCTTGCAGCCAATCGACAGGAGCGCCCATGGGAGTGGCCAGCAATGCCCGCTCGGCGTCATGGTCAATATCCCCGGTCAGCAACAAGCGCTCGCCATTGGCCAGCACCCGTAACACGCAGGACATCTGGTTACCGTCCGTCGCATCAGGCCATTGCCATAGCTCGAACCTCACGCCGTCCCATTCCCACTGCTCGCCGCTGACACACGCTTGGGTACCGAGCGAGGCCGACAGCCGTGCCGTCTCACCGCCCACCACACGCTTGACCGGCAACCCTTGGGCGACGGCCAGCGCGCCGCCGGCATGATCGGCATCGGCATGACTGAGCAGCATCACGTCCAGCTCTGCGACACCCAGCTTGCGCAACGCAGGCAATACGACACGCGCGCCAAGATCGAACTCACCGGAGCGCGGCCCGGCGTCATACAGCAGTACATGGTTGCGGGTACGCAGGATGATCGCCAACCCCTGGCCGACATCCAGTTGCACCACCTCGACCAGCCCATGAGGTATCGACTCCCGCGGCGGAAACACCGCCAGCAGCAACATCGGCCAACCCAGCAGCCGAAACGGGACGCCCTTGGGCAGCAATAACAGCACCGCCCCCAGCAGGCTCACCAGCCAATAGCCAATGGGCACTTGCGCCGGTATCCAGGCCGGCAAGTACTGCGCCAGCAGCGCCAGTGCCTTGAACAGCCCGTCCAGCGTGCCGCCCGCCAGCCATAACGCCCCCTCTCCTATATAAGGCAGCGGCAATAACACCGTACCCAGCAAGGCCAGGGGCAGCACCACCAGGCTGATCCACGGCACCGCAACCAGGTTGGCCAGCGGCCCGCTCAGGCTGATGGGCAGGCCGAGCACCAGCAGCAGCGGAAACAGGCCGATGGCAATCATCCATTGGGCGCGGCTCCAGGCTTGCCACAAGGGCCAGGGGCCCAATCGGCCACTGAACGCCAAAATCAGCACCGCAACAGCCGCAAAAGACAACCAGAACCCCGGCTGCAGGCTGGCCAGCGGTTCGAGGATCAGCACCGCGTCCAGCGCCAGCAACAGCGGCCACCAGATTCCCAGGTGACGAAACCGCAGACGCCACAGCAATACCAGGCCCACCATCACACAGGCCCGTTGCACCGGCACCTCGAAACCTGCCAGCAGGCCGTAGCCCAGCGCTGCAGCAAACGCCAGGCCGCAGGCCCAGGGCAGCCACGGCAAAGGTTTCGGCCAACCCCCGTAGCGCGCAAGACCGGCGACCAGGCCATAGATCAACCCCGCCAGCAAGCCGATGTGCTGCCCGGATATCACCAGTAAATGCACGGTGCCAGTGGCTTGCAGGACCCGCCAATCCTCGGCGGCCAACCCGGAACCATCGCCGAGCACCAGCGCCGCCAGGCCCGCCTCTCGCCCCTGGGCATCCACTGCCAGCAGCCGCTGGCGAATCCCGTCGCGCCAGGCATGTCGTGGCGGTGCCAGCAGTTGGCCGTCCTTGACCGAGCCGGTGGCGCCAATCCGCTGGGCCAGCAGCCAGGCTTCATAGTCAAAGCCATCGGCATTGAGCAATCCGGAAGGACGCTTGAGAGTCACCGCCAGTCGCCAGCGCTCACCGCTCTTAACCGGTGGGCCGCCGCGCCAGGACACGCGAATGCGCTTGGGAAGCAGGTCCTTGCGTGACCGGCTGTCGGTCAGTTCGAAGCGCACACCGTCGCCCATCTGCTGCGGTAACCCGCTGACACGCCCTTCCACCCAGCGGGTCTGGCCATCCAGATGCGGGGCCAACCGGTCATCCAGCACCCACTGGGCGCTGAGGCATGCCCAGCCCAGGCCAAGCAGGAAAAACCCCAGCGGATAGGTACGAAAAGGCAACAGCATCAGGGCCAGTACCGGCATCAGCAACAGCCAGCCGCCGGACGGCAACGCGGGTAAAAAACGCAAGGCGAGCAGCCCCAGCGCGAGTGCGAACATCCCTGTTCTCATGGATCTTTCCTTGAAAGCGACCCATTGAGTCTTAGCCGGGCCAGCGGTGTGGCCTATTATTATTTGTCACAAAGTCTGAATTTCACGTTCGTGGAATGCGGGCATACTTGCCCCTCGAACTGACCTGGACCCCTTATGCCACGGCGCTTATTCAAACGGTACATGCCCGATCCGACCAGCATTCGGGAACACAAGTCCTTACGCTTTCTCGGCAAGTTGCTGCATGACCCGAATCTCTGGCACCTCAATCGGCACTCGGTCGCGCGGGCCATGGCCGTTGGCCTGTTCGCGGCATTCATCCCCATTCCCTTGCAGATGCTGCTGGCAGCGGTCCTCGCCATCAGCGTGCGCGGCAACATGCCGATTGCCGTGAGCCTGGTCTGGCTGACCAACCCGATTACCATGCCGCCGGTGTTTTTCTGCACCTACATGACCGGGGCCTGGCTGATGAATGTGCCACCCCGCAGCATGCCCGACGAGCTGACCTGGGAATGGATCAGCGGGCAGTTGTCGACGCTGTGGCAACCGTTCCTGCTGGGCTCGGTAGTACTGGGGCTGGTGATGGCGGTGCTGGGTTATTGCCTGACCATGGGCTATTGGCGCTGGTGGGTGGCCCGCCAGTGGAAAAAACGCAAACAGCGCAGGTTGTAACCGTTAGCGCGCCAGCAAGCGCATGTGCACACGTAAACCCTGGCCGGTATTTTCCGCCCACAGGCTGCCGTCCTGACGCTGCACGGCGTTGCGCGCAATACTCAAGCCCAGGCCAAAGCCGCCGTCGCCGGGCCTTGAACCGTCCAGCCGGGTGAATGGCGCAAAGATTCGCTCCAACTCCACCTCATCGATCCCGCCGCCCTGGTCTTCCAGCCACAAGTGCCAGTGATCCCCCTCACGCTGCCCGCCCAATTGCACCGTTCCGTCTTGCGCAGAGTGCCGGATGGCATTGCGCAGGATGTTCTCCAATGCCTGGGCCAGCAGGTTCAGATGACCGCGCACCCAGCAGTCGGCCCCCAGCTCGCACTGCAAGCGTGAAGCCGGCCAGCCACTTTCAAAACAGGCGTTTTCCCGGAGCATGTCCCACAGCGCCTGCACCTGGATGTCTTCCTTGGGCAACGGCGCGCGTTCGGTGTCGAGCCAGGCCAGTTGCAGGGTGTCGTCCACCAGGCGCTGCATGCCGTCGATTTCCCTCCCCAGGCGCTCGCGCAGCTGGGTCAGGTCCTGCTCGCTGTCACTGGCCACACGCAGGCGGCTCAACGGTGTGCGCAACTCATGGGACAAATCCCGCAGCAGTTGCTGTTGCAGGGCCACGGTGCCTTGCAGGCGTTCAGACATCTGGTCAAACGCGCGGCCCAATTCCCCCAGTTCATCCTGGCGGCTGGTGGTGTCGCGGGAAAGCCGGGTGCCCAGTTGATCGGCACGCCAGGCGTTGGCCTGCTCTCGCAGGTGGTTGAGGGGCATGATCAACAGCCGGTAGAGGCCGATGCACAGCAGCAGGGTGAACAGGCCGGGAATCACGCCATTGGTGACGATCCGCCAGAACAGCTGGTTTTGCCCGGGCATGAAACGCCGCGGCAACTCGATCACCAGGGAGCCCGCACCCGGGTCGAGCGGGAACGGAATTTTCAACCACGGCAGGCCCTTGGCATGCCGGCTGACGGGCCAGTCCAGGCCGCGCAGGAAGGTCAGGCGCTGGCTCTCCTTGTCCGTCAGTGGGTAGCTGCTCAGGGATTGCAGGTCGTTGCCGATGACCCCCACCCAGGTGCGCTCGCGCTGGCCCAGGGTGTGCAACCATTCGTCCACACCGGCGTTGCCGCCCTTGTTCCAGGCCAGTTCCGCGCCAGCGGCATAACCGCTCAGGGTGGCGCGGGCCTCGCTGGACAGAAAGGCATTCTGCTCTTCCATATACCGGCCCCATGACCAACTGAGCCAGATCATCAGCAAGCAGAACGCGATCAGCAGACAGGCCAGTTTCCAGAATAACGAATGCTTGCCCGGCAGCCGTTTGAACGCGGCTTTAAAGCCCGTCATCGTGACCGCTCAACACATAGCCCTTGCCCCACACCGTGCGCACTTCCCGCTCGCTGTAGCCGACAGCCTTGAGCTTGCGACGAATCTGGCTGATGTGCATGTCCAGGCTGCGGTCATGGGGCGCATAGCCGCGCTGGAACACATGCTGGTAGAGGAAGGCTTTGCTGAGGACTTCTTCGGCGTTACGGTGCAGGGTTTCCAACAGGCGATATTCGCTGCGGGTCAGGCCGGCCCACTGCTCCCGGTGAAACACATCACACAGCTCGTCATCGAAACGCAGGCTGCGGGCATTGCCGCGCACCGCCGCCAGGGCCGGCAACGGCCGCCGGTCCAGGGCGACCCTGCGCAGGATCGCTTCGATGCGCACCCGCAACTCGGCCATGCTGAACGGCTTGGGCAGGTAATCGTCGGCCCCCAGGCGAAAACCGCTGATGCGATCGGCTTCGGCCCCCAGGGCCGACATCAGGATCACCGGCATCGAATGGCTCTGGCGCAAATGCGTGAGCACCGACAACCCGTCCATGCCCGGCAGCAGGATGTCCATCAACACCACGTCGAAGCGCTGATCGCGGGCCATTTGCAGGCCCTGCTGGCCGTTCTGGCACCAGGTCACCTGGAAGCCACACAGGCCCAACTGCTCATGGACATAGGCGCCAAGCACAGGATCGTCTTCAATCGCCAGGATACTGGGTAAGCCAAGTGCTGCGGGATTCATTAGCGTCTGCAAGTCATTCTCAATGACTGATTATTCAAGATTGCCCCCCCATGAGCAACCGCCGCCGGGCGTCCGGCGGCCCAAGGTTTGCCTCAGGTCATTAATTTTGCAAGATTCCCCGCCGCGCAAATGGCTACACTGCGCAGGTGGCGCGGGCCGGATGCCTGCGTGGAATTCGACAACAGTGTGGTAGCAGGAGAGTGGCGTGCTTAAAAGAATGGGGATAAAAGGCCGCGTACTGTTGCTGACCTTATTGCCTACCAGCCTGATGGCGTTGCTGCTGGGCGGGTACTTCACCTGGATGCAGCTTTCGGAGTTGCAGTCGCAGTTGCTGCAACGCGGCGAGATGATCGCCGAGCAACTGGCGCCGCTGGTAGCCCCGGCCCTCGGCACCAGGAACACCGACCTGCTGGAACGCATCGCCACCCAGTCCCTGGAACAAACCGATGTGCGCGCCGTATCGTTCCTCGGGCCCGACCGCACGCCCCTGGCCCACGCCGGGCCGACCATGCTCAACCAGCCGCCCATCGGCAACAGTTCGCACCTGTTGCAGCGCACCGGCAATGACGCCACCCGTTATCTGCTGCCGGTGTTCGGCCGCCATCGCAACCTCGCTGGTGAACTGATCCCGGATGAATCCGACCGCCTGCTGGGCTGGGTCGAGCTGGAACTGTCCCACAACGGCATGTTGCTGCGTGGCTACCGCAGCCTGTTCGCGAGCCTGCTGCTGATCGCCATCGGCCTGATCTGCACGGCGGCCCTCGCCTTGCGCATCAGCCGTACGATCAACTCACCGATCGGCCTGATCAAACAGGCCGTCGCACAGCTCAAGGACGGCAATCTCGAAACCCGCTTGCCACCCCTGGGTAGCCAGGAGCTGGATCACCTGGCCTCGGGCATCAACCGCATGGCCGAGACCCTGCAAAACGCCCAGGAAGAATTGCAACACAGCATCGACCAGGCCACCGAAGACGTGCGGCAAAACCTTGAAACCATCGAGATCCAGAACATCGAGTTGGACCTGGCCCGCAAGGAAGCCCTGGAAGCCAGCCGCATCAAGTCGGAGTTTCTGGCCAACATGAGCCATGAGATCCGCACGCCGTTGAACGGCATCCTTGGCTTCACCCATTTGTTGCAGAAAAGCGAACTGTCACCCCGCCAGCTGGATTACCTGGGCACCATCGAAAAATCCGCCGACAACCTGCTGGGCATCATCAACGAAATCCTCGACTTCTCGAAAATCGAGGCCGGCAAGCTGGTGCTCGACAGCATCCCGTTCAACCTGCGGGACTTGCTGCAAGACACCCTGACCATCCTCGCCCCGGCCGCCCACGCCAAACAGCTGGAGCTGGTGAGCCTGGTCTACCGCGACACGCCGCTCGCCCTGGTGGGTGACCCGCTGCGGCTCAAGCAGATCCTCACGAACCTGGTGAGCAACGCGATCAAGTTCACCCGCGAAGGCACCATCGTTGCCCGCGCCATGATTGAAGACGAACAGGAAGACAGCGTACAACTGCGCATCAGCGTGCAGGACACCGGCATCGGCCTGTCGAACCAGGATGTGCGGGCGCTGTTCCAGGCGTTCAGCCAGGCGGACAATTCGCTGTCACGCCAACCCGGCGGGACCGGCCTTGGCCTGGTGATTTCCAAACGCCTGATCGAACAGATGGGCGGTGAGATCGGCGTCGACAGCACGCCGGGAGAAGGCTCGGAATTCTGGATCAGCCTGAACCTGCCGAAAACCCGTGACGATATCGAAGACCTGCCCTCCGCGCCGCTGCTGGGCCGGCGCGTGGCGGTGCTGGAAAACCACGAACTGGCGCGCCAGGCCCTGCAACATCAGCTGGAAGACTGCGGCCTGGAAGTCACCCCGTTCAACAGCCTGGAAAGCCTGACCAACGGCATCACCAGCGCCCACCAGACCGAACAGGCGATTGACCTGGCCGTGCTGGGCATCACCGCCAACGACATTCCGCCGGAGCGTTTGAACCAGCACCTGTGGGACCTCGAACACCTGGGCTGCAAGGTACTGGTGTTGTGCCCGACCACCGAACAGCTGCTGTTCAACCCCTCGGTGCCCAATCCCAACAGCCAGTTGCAGGCCAAGCCCGCGTGCACCCGCAAACTGCGTCGCGCCCTGGCCGACCTGATCAGCCCGCGCCCGCTGCGCAGCGAACCCGGCGAGCCACTGTCCAGCCGCGCGCCGCGGGTGCTGTGTGTCGACGACAACCCGGCCAACCTGCTGCTGGTGCAAACCCTGCTGGAAGACATGGGCGCCAAGGTCCAGGCGGTGGAAAGCGGTTACTCGGCCATCGAGGCAGTGAAGCAGGAAGCCTTCGACCTGGTGCTGATGGACGTGCAGATGCCGGGGATGGACGGTCGCCAGAGCACCGAGGCAATCCGCACGTGGGAAAGCGAACGCCATGGCACACCGCTGCCCATCGTCGCGCTGACGGCCCATGCGATGGCCAACGAAAAACGCGCCCTGCTGCAAAGCGGCATGGATGATTACCTGACCAAACCCATCAGCGAACGGCAACTGGCCCAGGTGGTGTTGAAATGGACCGGGCTGGCCCTGCGCAACCAGGGCCCGGACCGTGGCACCGAAAGTTTCGGGCATGCCACGCAATTGCCGGTACTGGACCATGAAGAAGGTTTGCGCCTGGCGGCCGGCAAGGCGGATCTGGCGGCAGACATGCTCGCGATGCTGCTGGCCTCGCTGGAAGCGGACCGTGAAGCGATTCGCGTCGCCCGTGACGCCAATGACCGCAACGCCCTGATCGAACGGGTGCACCGCCTGCACGGCGCCACCCGGTATTGCGGCGTGCCGCAACTGCGTGCGGCCTGCCAACGGGCCGAGACCCTGCTCAAGCAGGACGACGCCAAGGCCATGCCGGCCCTGGATGAACTGGACATGGCGATTGCCCGGCTGGCCAGCGAGGCGCGGGTCAGCGCGTAAACTTTCGGGGCAATGTGGCGAAGGAGCTTGCTGGGGTGAGGAGCTTGCTGTGGCGAGGGAGCTTGCTCCCGCTGGGCTGCGCAGCGGCCCCAAAATCCTGGGAGCGCTTCGCACTCCAGCGGGAGCAAGCTCCCTCGCCACAGCAAGCTCACTCACCACAACAGGCGCCCTCACCACAGCAAGCTCACTCACCACAGACAAGCCCCCTCGCCACAAAATCAGCTTTCCATCATCAAGAAGGAATATTTGATGCGCATCATCCTCTTCAGCAGCCAGACCTACGACCGCGACAGCTTTCTCGCCCAACCGCTGCCCGAAGGCATGCAGCTGCAATTCCAGCCGGCCCGGCTGAACATCGACACCGTGGCCCTGGCCGAACACCACGAAGTGGTCTGCGCCTTTATCAACGATGACCTCAGCGCTCCGGTGCTGGAGCAGTTGGCCAGCGGCGGCACCCGCCTGATCGCCCTGCGTTCCGCCGGTTACAACCATGTCGACCTGCCCGCCGCCAAGCGCCTGGGCCTGACCATCGTGCGGGTGCCGGCCTACTCGCCCCATGCGGTGGCCGAACATGCGGTCGCGTTGATCCTGGCCCTCAATCGCCGCCTGCACCGCGCCTACAACCGCACCCGCGACGGTGACTTCAGCCTGCACGGCCTGACCGGTTTCGACCTGGTGGGCAAGACCGTCGGCGTGGTCGGCACCGGGCAGATCGGCGCCACATTCGCCAAGATCATGGCCGGGTTCGGCTGCCAGCTGCTGGCGTACGATCCCTATCCCAACCCGCAGGTCGAAGCCCTCGGCGCCCGGTATGTGAGCCTGCCGCAGTTGCTGGGCGAGTCACAGGTCATCAGCCTGCATTGCCCGCTGACGGCGGACAGCAAACACCTGATCAACGCTCAAAGCCTCGCCCATATGCAGCCCGGCGCGATGCTCATCAACACCGGGCGCGGCGGCCTGGTGGACACCCCGGCGCTGATCGACGCACTCAAGGACGGCCAGCTCGGCTATCTGGGGCTGGATGTGTATGAAGAAGAGGCCCAGCTGTTTTTCGAAGACCGCTCGGACCTGCCCCTGCAAGACGACGTATTGGCGCGCCTGCTGACCTTCCCCAATGTGATCATCACCGCGCACCAGGCCTTCCTGACCCGCGAGGCGCTGGGGGCGATTGCCGGCACCACCCTGGCCAACATCGCGGCGTGGGCTGGCGGGCAGGCGCAAAACCTCGTCGAAGGATGATCAGCGGTCACATAGCCGCGCCATGATGGGTAGCGGCGCATGATAGGATGCCGCGCCTATTTGGAGGATCCATGGCCGAACACGATTTCCGCTTCAGCTTGCTGAGCCCGCAACACACCCTGATCGAATGCCGCGCCCTGGTGCCGGGCCGTTATCAAGTCACCGGCAACGGTGGCTCGATCAAGAACGGCGACGTTCTGATCGTCACCCTGCGCGGCAGCAAAACCCTGTCGATGCGCCTGACCGTCGAAGGCGATGCGCGCTACTCCATCCGCCCGGCGGGCCAGTGGGTCGCCATGGCCCAGGGGCCGAAATTCGGCGAACTGGAGATTCACACCTGGAAGGTCAACTGCGACAGCTGCGACAACGTGCTGGAGTTTGAATTCGCAGTGGAAACCAAGCTGACCAAGGAACCGCTGCAACCGGCCGCCACTGCACGGGTTACCGAGTTGGGCTGGGCCACCCTGGGTGACAAGCACCGCTGCCCGAAATGCCAGCAGGCCGCGCAATGAAAGCCCTGCTGATGCTGGCCGTGCTGGGTGCAGGCCTGGCGGGCTGCGCCAGCGACGAGGTCAAGCTCAAGCAGGATCACAGCTACGTGGTGGAATGGATCGGTGAGCGGCCGCTGATGGATTACGCCCACCTGACCGTGACCCTCGGCGCCGATGGCCGGGCCTATGGCAATGGTGGCTGCAACCATTGGTTTGCGCCCTACACCCTGGACGGCGACAAGCTGAGCTTCGGCAAGGTCGGCAGCACCCGCAAACTCTGCGCCGAAGCGCTGATGGAGCAGGAGCACCGCTTCTTCCAGGCCCTGCAGGGCGTGCAGCGCTGGGACATTTCGCCGATCGAACAGACCCGCTTCTGGCCGGCGGATGGCAAGCCGTTGCGGTTGTGGCTGGAAGAAGGCTGATCTGAAGGCGCAACACATCTAAATGTGGGAGCGGGCTTGCTCGCGAAAGCGGTGGATCAGTCGATGTATCCGGTGACTGCCACACCGCATTCGCGAGCAAGCCCGCTCCCACATTTTTTATCCGCGCAACGCCTTGAGCTTGGCCAACACCCCTTCCGCCGTCTGCTCACCCATCAGTTGCTCACGCACCTTGCCCTTGTCATCGATGATGTAGGTCACCGGCAAGGCTTCACTGCGGGGAATGTCGAAGATCCCGTCCGGGTTCTGCGCCAGTACGGTGAACTTGATGCCCAGCTTCTCGCTGGCGCTCTTGAGCTCTTCACCCTGGACGTTGTCGAAATTCACCCCGAACACCCCCACCGACTGGCCCTTGAGCTGTTCGGCCAAGGCGTTGAGTTCCGGGATTTCGGTACGGCAAGGGCCACACCATTCGGCCCAGTAGTTAACCACCAGCCATTGCTTGTCCAGGCGTTCGGCGGCCACTTTCTGACCATATTGGTCAACGCCATAATCATTGCCACAGCCGCTGAGCAGCAGTGTGCCGATGATTGCCAATGCGCCTAACAGTCGCCTCGTCATGGGGTAATCCTTCGTAAAAATGAACGTTGGCTGCGGCCTATCGCCTCTCATGGTTTAAGGACGCGGCGCAGCGCGGGTAGAATACCCGCCACCTTACGCAAGATGCGACCCGCACATGACCGATCTGACGCTTTATCACAACCCGCGCTGCTCGAAATCCCGCGGTGCGCTCGAACTGCTGGAAGCCCGTGGCCTCACACCGACGGTGGTGCGCTACCTGGAAACCCCGCTCGACGCCGCGCAATTGCAGGCCCTGCTGGGCAAGCTGAACATCAGCGCGCGGCAACTGCTGCGTACCGGCGAGGACGAATATAAAACCCTCAACCTGGGTGACACCAGCCTCAGCGAAGCACAGTTGATCGCTGCCATCGCCGCTCATCCGAAACTGATGGAGCGCCCGATCCTCGCCACCGCCGACAAGGCCGTGATCGGCCGCCCACCGGAGAACATCCTGGAGCTGGTTTCGTGAGTGCGCCGTATGTGCTGGTGTTGTATTACAGCCGCAACGGTTCAGTCAGCGAAATGGCCCGGCAGATTGCCCGGGGCATCGAGCAAGCCGGGCTTGAGGCGCGGCTGCGCACCGTGCCGGCCATCTCCAGTGAATGCGAGGCCGTGGCGCCGGACATTCCGGTCGACGGCCCGCTGTACTGCAGCCTCGACGACCTGAAAAACTGCGCAGGCCTGGCGCTGGGCAGCCCGACCCGTTTCGGCAACATGGCCGCGCCGCTCAAGTACTTTCTCGACGGCACCAGCAACCTGTGGCTGACCGGCGCCCTGGTCGGCAAGCCGGCGGGTGTGTTCACCTCCACCGCCAGCCTGCACGGCGGCCAGGAGACCACGCTGATGTCGATGCTGCTGCCGCTGCTGCACCACGGCATGCTGATCACCGGACTGCCCTACAGTGAACAGGCGCTGCTCGACACCAAGGGCGGCGGTACGCCTTATGGCGCCAGCCACCATTCCGGTGCCGACGGCAAGCGCGCACTGGATCAACACGAGATCGCCCTGTGCCGCGCCCTCGGCCTGCGCCTGGCGAAGACCGCTGCGCTACTGGAGAACGGCCGTGGCCAGGAAGCCTAAGGTACTGCCGCCCCAGGCCTGGCTGGAGCCACGGGTCAAGGCGATGCGGGCGTTGAGCCTGCTGGCGTTCCTGGGATTGGTGGGGCTGCTGTGTGCCTACTACCTGGCGTTCGCCGATCTGCATGGCGCGCGGCCGTGGGTGATTCTGCTGATCGAGTTGGTGCCGCTGCTGTTGCTGGCGCCGGGGATGATCCTGGGCAGCGCGCGCGGGCATTCATGGATGTGCTTTGTGGTGAACCTGTATTTCATCAAGGGCGCGCTGGCGGCCTATGACCCGAACCGGCAGTGGTTTGGTGTGCTCGAGATGCTGGCGAGCCTGGCGGTGTTCTGCACGGCGTTGATGTATGTGCGGTACCGGCATCAGCTGAATCGGCGGTTGGCGGGGGAAGGATTGCCTGCCTGATGCTTTTGTAGTGCCTGACCTGCCGCTATCGCAGGCAAGCCAGCTCCCACAGAGGAATGCATTCCAAGTGTGGGAGCTGGCTTGCCTGCGATGGCATCAACCCGGTATCAATGATTCACGGTGTAAGCCAGCATCATCGACAACTGGCACATCGGCCGCCCGCTCTCGGCATGCCACTGGTTGAATGCGCCCTGCACCGTGGCCAGGTCCCGCAGGCTGGTGGGCACCTTGTCGACGATCTTCTGCGCATTCAGCGCCGCCACCACGTCATAGCTCGGCACGAACGTGTCCTTGCCCACCATCCGCAAAAAGCGCGGCGCCGACAGCCCGCCCAACTGGTGGCCGTGCTTGCTCAGGTACTTCCACAGGCCGACGATATCGGTCACCGGCCAGTCGGCAATAAACCCGCCGAAGCTGCCTTTTTCCTTCTCGACATCCAGAATCATCTGCGCATTGCGCGGCACGCTCTTGAGCTTGCCCAGGTGACGGATGATGCGCGTGTCCTGCATCAGCCGCTCCAGGTGCTCGGCGCCCATGAGCACGACTTTTTCCGGGTCAAACCCAAAGAACACCTGCTCGAAGGCCGGCCACTTGGCGTCCACCACGCTGTGCTTCAGGCCGGCGCGAAACACCCGCAGCGACAAGGTCGACAGGTAGCGGTCATCGCTGATCTTGCGCAGTTTCGCCGGGGTCAGGGGCACAGGCAGGTGGGCTTCCAGCTCGGCCGCCGAACCAAACCGGTTCAGACAATATTCGTGCAGCCACTTGTAATCGCGCATGCCCTCTCCTAAGGATTGAAATGAAAACGGCGCCCAGGAGCGCCGTCTGTCAGAGCGGTGAAAACACTCAGAGGTTCACTACGTTGACGAAGCGCGACGCCGCACTTTCGTCGATACGCAGGCTGGTGAAGTCGAACAGGTTACGGTCAGCCAACTGCGACGGCTGCACGTTCTGCAAGCTGCGGAAGATGCTGTCGACGCGGCCCGGGGTCTTGCGGTCCCAATCCTGGAGCATGTCCTTGACCACCTGGCGCTGCAGGTTTTCCTGGGAGCCGCAGAGGTTGCACGGGATGATCGGGAATTGCTTGAGGTCGGAGTAGGCCTGGATGTCCTTCTCATGGCAGTACGCCAGTGGGCGGATCACCACGTTGCGCCCGTCATCGGCCCGCAGCTTGGGCGGCATGGCCTTGAGGCTGCCGTTGAAGAACATGTTGAGGAAGAAGGTTTCGACGATGTCATCGCGGTGATGACCCAGGGCCATCTTGGTCGCGCCGATTTCGTCGGCAAACGTATAGAGCGTGCCACGGCGCAGGCGCGAGCACAGCGAGCAGGTAGTCTTGCCTTCCGGGACCAGCTCCTTGACCACCGAATAGGTGTCTTTCTCGACGATGTGGTACTCGATCCCCAATTCCTTGAGGTAGGCCGGCAGCACATGCTCGGGAAAACCCGGCTGCTTCTGGTCCATGTTCACGGCAACGATGTCGAACTTGATCGGCGCGACCTTTTGCAGGTGCATCAGCACGTCGAGCATGGTGTAGCTGTCCTTGCCGCCGGACAGGCAGACCATGACCTTGTCGCCCTCTTCGATCATATTGAAATCGGCGACTGCCTCGCCGGCCAGGCGACGCAGGCGTTTTTGCAGTTTGTTCTGGTTGACCGTAAGAGTGCCCATGGCGCTTGGATCCGCGAAAGGTGTGTGACGAAAAGCCGGGTATTTTACCGGGATGGACGACCGAGTTCCAATGTGGGAGCGGGCTTGCTCGCGAACGCGAAGTGTCATTCGCCAGGTGTTTAGCTGACCCACCGCATTCGCGAGCAAGCCCGCTCCCACATTTGACCGCATTCCAATCAACAGACCCCGCCGCGATTAAGCCCAATGTTTACAGCGCAATTTGCTCTAAAGCCCCACACTTTTTCCGGTCATCACTTCCTATACTGCGACATAAGGTCGCACATATATCCAGACCTTTCAGGCCAATTGGCCCGTGGGCGCTCCGCTGGGGGGCGATGGTAATAACGACAGGAGTGACTGGCATGATCCATCACGTCGTGGGACTTTTCACCCACCCCGATCAGGAATGGCGGGAAATTCGTGGCGATAAAGAAGAAAGCATCGGCCACATGTACCTCACCCACACGCTGATTCTCGCGGCCATCCCCGCTGTCTCAGCCTTTATCGGTACCACTCAGGTGGGTTGGGTCATCGGCAGCCGCGCCCCGGTGATGCTGACGGTGGAAAGCGCGTTGTGGATGACCCTCATGTCCTACGCGGCGATGCTCGGCGGCGTGGCGGTGATGGGCGCGTTCATTCACTGGATGGCCCGCACCTATGACGCCAACCCCAGCATGGCGCGCTGCGTGGCGTTTGCCACCTACACCGCGACACCGCTGTTTGTCGGCGGGCTGGCGGCCTTGTACCCGCACATGTGGCTGGGGATGGTCGTTGGCACGGCGGCCATCTGTTACACGGTGTACCTGCTGTACGTAGGATTACCGACCTTCATGAACATCCACCCGGATGAAGGCTTCCTGTTCTCCAGTTCGGTGCTGGCCGTGGGCTTGGTAGTGCTGGTGGCGATCATGGCCTTTACCGTGATCGTCTGGGGGCTGGGCGTAGGCCCGATCTACACCAACTGACGCGGTTTACCCGCAGGAAAAGCCACCGCAAGGTGGCTTTGTGCGTTATGCATGACCATTCGGCGCCTGACAGATTCGGATACACCCTTGTTTGCGGCATACTGGACGTCTCTGGAGATATGTACAGCATGCCCGAGCAACTCAATACCCGCGTCGAAGATTGTTTCCTGCAAGCCGAATCCTTTTTCAAACGAAGCTTCAAACGCCCCCAGGTCAGCCTCAAGCTGCGGGGCCAGAAGGCCGGTGTCGCGCATTTGCACGAGAACCTGCTGCGCTTCAACCCGCAGCTGTACCGTGAAAACAGCCAACACTTCCTTAAACAGACGGTCGCCCATGAAGTGGCGCACCTGATTGCCCACCAATTGTTCGGCGAGCGCATCCAGCCCCATGGCGAGGAATGGCAGTTGATCATGCGTGGGGTTTACGAACTGCCGCCGGACCGCTGCCACACCTATGAAATCCAGCGGCGGCGCGTCACGCGGTATATCTACCGCTGTCCGTGTGCCGACAGTGACTTCCCGTTTTCGCCCCAGCGTCACGGGTTGGTGGGCCAGGGGCGGCGGTATTTGTGCCGCAGGTGCCGGCAGACTTTGGTGTTTACCGGGGAAACCCGGGTGGAGTGAGGGCCTCATCGCAGGCAAGCCAGCTCCCACAGTTGAAATGCATTCCCCTGTGGGAGCTGGCTTGCCTGCGATAGCGTCAGCCCAGGCGCTACTGAACTACCTTGGCACGCCGCAAATCGTCTATCTGCTGAGCACTGAAGCCCAACTCCACCAACACCTCATCGCTGTGGGCGCCCAATGCCGCCCCGATATGCCTGGCCGCCGGCAAGCCCTCGGAGAACTTCAGCGGGCAGGCGATTTGCGCCTGGCTGGAACCATCGCCCCGCGGCACCTGGCTGACCAGCTCCCGGGCTTTCAACTGCGGGTGTTCAACGGCCTCGCTCAGATTCAGCACCGGCTCGACACACGCATCAATCCCGGCAAACAGCTCACACAGCTCATCAAAGCTACGTTTCTCGAACTCGACCTGCAGCGCCAGCTTGAGGGCTTTCTGCTGCTCGGGTTTGGGCGACAAGCCCTGCGCCGCCAATTCAGGGCGGCCAAGGGCCGTACACAACTGCTGCATAAACGCCGGCTCCAGACTGCCCACCGACAACCAGCGTCCTTCCCGCGATCGGTAATAGTCATAGAAACTGCCGCCATTGAGCACCTGATTCTCCCACGCCGGCTCCACGCCGCACGCCAGGTAACCGGCGCCGGCCATGGCATTCAGGCTGAAGGCGCAGTCGGTCATGCTCACGTCCAGGTATTGCCCCACCCCACTGTGCTGCCGGGCAATCACCGCCGCCAGCAAACCGATCACCGCATGCAACGAGCCGCCCCCCACATCCGCCAACTGCACACCCAAGGGCAACGGCCCGCTGTCCTGGCGCCCGGTGTAGCTGGCAATGCCTGCCAGGGCCAGATAATTGATGTCATGGCCGGCGCGATCCTTGTAGGGGCCGGTCTGGCCGTAGCCGGTGATGGAGACGTAGATCAGCTTTGGGTTGATCGCCTTCAACGCCTCGTAACCCAGGCCCAGGCGCTCCATGACCCCGGGGCGGAACTGCTCAAGGACGATGTCGTAGTCCGCCACCAGTTGCCGCACGATCGCCACCGCCTCGGCCTGTTTGAGGTCCAGGGCCAGGCTGCGTTTGTTGCGGTTCAGATAGGCATGGCTGGCCGACACGCCCTGGTCATGGGGCGGCAGTACTCGCAGCAGGTCCATCCGTGTGGGGGATTCGATGCGCAACACCTCGGCGCCCATGTCGGCCAGCAGCAACGAGGCGAACGGCCCCGGCAGCAAGGTGGAGAAATCCAGTACTTTGAGGGACGCCAAGGGACCTGACATGGGGACTCCGATTCCGATTCGATTGGCCACAGAGTAGGCAAACCCGGCGGCCGGCGGCAATCACATAAACCATCATCCGAAGTGACTGATGCTTCCCGAAGGCATAAAAAAACCCATCCGAAGATGGGTTTTTCACAAACGCTGCAGCCTTACTTGACGGCGGTTGGAGCCGGGCCTTCGGCCACGCCCAGGTCGTCTTCTTCACGGGTGTCGGAGATACCGCGACCACCGGAAGCCAGTTCGACTTTCAGCTTGTCTTCGTCCAGTTCCTTGACCCACTTGGCCACAACCAGGGTTGCAACAGCGTTGCCAACCAGGTTGGTCAGTGCGCGGGCTTCGGACATGAAGCGGTCGATACCCAGGATCAGCGCCAGGCCGGCAACCGGCAGGTGGCCAACAGCCGACAGGGTAGCGGCCAGTACGATGAAGCCACTACCGGTGACGCCAGCAGCGCCCTTGGACGACAGCAGCAGTACCAGCAACAGGGTGATCTGGTGGGTGATGTCCATGTGGGTGTCAGTCGCCTGGGCGATGAACACGGCAGCCATGGTCAGGTAGATCGAAGTACCGTCCAGGTTGAAGGAGTAGCCAGTCGGGATAACCAGGCCGACTACCGACTTCTTGGCGCCCAGGCGTTCCATCTTGATCAGCATGCGTGGCAGTGCGGATTCGGACGAGGAAGTACCCAGTACGATCAGCAGTTCTTCACGGATGTAGCGGATCAGTTTCAGGACGCTGAAACCGTGTGCGCGGCAGATGGCGCCCAGCACCAGCACCACGAACAGGATGCAGGTGATGTAGAAGCAGATCATCAGCTGACCGAGCTGCACCAGCGAACCTACGCCGTAGGCACCGATGGTGAACGCCATGGCGCCCAGGGCACCGAGTGGCGCGAGCTTCATGATCATGTTGATGATGTTGAACATCACGTGGGCGAAACGATCGATGAAGTCCAGCACCGGCTTGCCGTAGGCACCCAGGCGGTGCAGGGCGAAACCGAAGATCACCGAGAACATCAGCACTTGCAGGATGTCACCGGTAGCGAACGCGCCGACGATGGTGTTCGGGATCACGTTCAGCAGGAAGCCAACGATGCTCTGGTCGGCACCGGCAGTCACGTAGGCCGCGACTTTGGAGGCGTCCAGGGTAGCCACGTCGATATGCATGCCGGCGCCCGGTTGCACGACGTTGACCACGACCAGGCCGATCAGCAGGGCGATGGTGGAGACGATTTCGAAGTACAGCAGCGCGTAGCCGCCGGTCTTGCCGACCGATTTCATGCTTTGCATGCCAGCGATGCCGCTGACAACGGTGCAGAAGATGATCGGGGCGATGACCATTTTGATCAGCTTGATGAAGCCGTCACCCAGTGGCTTGAGGGCCACGCCGGTCTGCGGGTAGAAGTGACCGAGCAAAATACCGATAACGATTGCAACGATCACCTGGAAATACAGGGATTTGTACAGTGGCTGACGAGTCGTCATTGCAAAGTTCCTCAATCGTCCCGTGTGGCAAATATCCGCCATTGCCCACGACACTTGAATTGCGAACCCTCCTGCACTGGAGGGATTTGTTGTTTGAGAGCCTGCTCGAGGCCGGTCTCCCTGCGCTCTGTATCGCAAGCGTCGTGCCACTTCTGCTGAAACTCCCTGAAGGCCTTTAGACATCAGCGCTCGGGCAATTTCCAGCTTAAGGTTATGCCTACAGACAGTGGCGGATTTCCGCCTGCTCGCCTGATCTCGTCCTACAATTTGGCGGATATCCGCCTTGTTGCACCGGCCCGGGGTGGCTAACATCCGCCACTCAATGGACGAGGCCCCTCATGCGTGAACGAACCATCGCCAGTCACTACGCCCGAGCCGCCCTCGGCGGTGCCCGCCGGGCCGGCTACGATTATTCGGGCCTGCTGCAGCAGGTCGGCATCACTGCGGAACTGCTGAGCGAGCCCCGCGCCCGCATCGCCCCCGAGCAATTCACCCAGTTGTTGCAAATGCTGTGGCTGGCGCTGGATGACGAATACCTGGGCTTCGCCGAAGGCCCGAGCAAGCGCGGCACTTTCGCCATGATGTGCCACGCGCTGATTCACTGCCGCACCCTGGAGAAGGCTCTGGAACGCGGCTTATTATTTTATAGCCTATTCCCGCAGGGTCCGCGCTGGCGTCTGACACGTGAAGGAGAAATGGCCCGCCTGAGCCTGGACGATTCGCAGCTCTGGGACCCGGATCACTTCCTCAGCGAATGCCTGCTGGTGATCTGGCACCGTCTCGGCAGTTGGCTGATTGGCCAGCGCATCCGCCTGCACCAGGCCACCTTCAGCTACCCGACGCCGCCCCACGCCGGTGAGTACGACTTGCTGTTCCCCTGCCCGCAGGTATTCGCGGCGCCCACCAGCAGCCTGGTGTTTCCCAGCCGCTACTTGAGCCTGCCGTTGTTGCAGGATGAGCGCACCCTCAAGCATTTCCTCGAACGCTCCCCGGCCGACCTGCTGTCGCGGCCGGATGAAGGCGACAGCCTGAGCAGCCAATTGCGCCGCCTATTGAGCCGCGACCGCACGCCCTGGCCCGACCTCGAAGCCGTCGCCCAGCACCTGCATATCAGCCCGCAGACCCTGCGTCGGCATTTGCGGGAGGAAGGCACCAGCTTTCAGGCGCTCAAGGATGAGTTGCGCCGGGACATTGCGATCTATCATTTGGGGCGGGCGGATTTGTCGTTGCAGGAGATCGCCGAGCAGCTGGGGTTTTCCGAACCGTCGGCGTTTCATCGGGCGTTCAAGAAGTGGACCGGGTTGACGCCGGGGGCCTATAGAGCACAAGAGAGTTAGATAAGCGTTGCCAGTACCCGCCTCATCGCGGGCAAGCCCGGCTCCCACAGTTTGATTGGTGAACACAGTCACAATGTGGGAGCTGGCTTGCCTGCGATGAGGCCGGTGCAGCCATAAAGATCACACGGCCGGGAAGTGGATCTTGAACGCAGCCCCACCCAGCGGTGAATCCCCAAGGGTCAGCCGGGCGCCATAGCTTTCAATGATGTCCTTGACCACCGCCAGGCCAATCCCCTGCCCCGGATGCTGGCGGTCGAGCCGCTCGCCCCGCTGCAGGATGCGCGCACGCTGGTCCGGCGGCACGCCGGGGCCATCGTCTTCGATGCACAACTCGGTGCCCTCCAGGCTTTCCTGCAAGGTGATGCGCACTTCGCTCAGGCACAGGCGATAGGCGTTCTCCAGCAGGTTGCCGAGCAGTTCCAGCAAGGCGCCCTTCTCGATCGGCACGTCGCATTCGTCCGGCAATTCAAAGGCGACCTTCACGCCCTTATCGCGATAAACCTTGTCCAGCGTGTCGCACAGGCTTTGCAGCACCGGCTCCAGCCGCACCTGGTGGCGCACCAGGCCGCTTTTACGCAGGCTGGCGCGCTGCAATTGGTAGCTGATCTGCTGGCTCATGCGTTCGATCTGCGATTGCAGTACCCAGGCCTGGTCCCGATCTTCGGGGCGCTGAGCCATGTCTTCACTCACGCCTTGCAGCACCGCCAACGGGGTTTTCAGGCTGTGGGCCAGGTCATCCAGGGAATCGCGGTAACGGGTGCGTTGCTCCCGCTCGCTGTGGAGCAACCGGTTCAGGGAACCGGTCAGGCGCAGCAGCTCGCGCGGGTGTTGCTCGCTGAGGCTTTCCCGGGTACCGCCTTCGATTTCATCCAGTTCCTGGCTCAGCCGGCGCAGCGCCTGCAGGCCCCAGGTCAGGCCCAGCCACAACAGGGTCAACAGCACCAGCAAGGCGGCGCCGAAGCCCAGGTAAAGGTTTTCCCGCAGGCCTTCGAGGGTCAGTTGGTATTCACGCACCGGTTGCAGGGCGACGATACTGAACGCCGCGCTCTTGCCGCCCAGCAGCTTGACCTCGACGTCATAGACAAAAAATTCCTGGCCGTTGGCCTCGCGGATCCGCGCAAACTCGTTGCCGCGCCCGTCATAGCGCGGCTTGTAGTTGATGTTTTCTTCCTGTGTGGCGCGCGACCGCCAGACCAGATGGCCTTCGCGGTCATAGATGTAGCCCAGCAGGCGGCTGTCGGTGAGGTTGAAACGCTCGTCCGGCAGCTGCGCGGGCATCAGCAGGCGATTGTTTTCAACCCGGGCAGCCGAAATCAGCGTCGTGACATCCGACGCCAGGCGCTGCTCGATGGAGTCCTGCAGGGCCAGGCTGAAGGCGCCCTGCATGGCCGGCAACAAGGCCAGCATAAACAGCACGGCCAGGATGGTGGCCGCGAGCATCAAACGTACACGTAGCGAGCGAATCAACGGCAGCGCTCATTGAACAGGTAGCCCAGGCCACGCACGGTGTCGATCGGCTTGAAACCCGCCGGGCCTTCCAGCTTGCGGCGCAGGCGGCCCACCAGCACTTCGATCACGTTCGGATCACGCTCGTCGTCATCGGGGTAGAGCTGTTCCATCAGGCGGTCCTTGGCGACCACTTGCTGGTGATGCCGCATCAGGTATTCGAGGATGCGGTATTCGTAGGCGGTCAGCGCCAGTGGCTGTTCGTCGAGGGACGCCTGCTTGCGATTGAGGTCCAGCAGCAACGGCCCGGCGACGATGGTGGATTGGGTGAAACCGCTGGAGCGGCGCAACAGTGCGTTCATCCGCGCTTCCAGCTCTTCGAACTGGAACGGCTTGACCACGTAGTCGTCGGCACCTGCTGCCAGGCCTTCAACCTTGTCCTGCCAGTTGCCACGGGCGGTCAGGATCAGGATCGGGAAGGTCTTGGCCTGGGCGCGCAATTGGCGGATCAGGTCCAGGCCGCCCATGCCGGGCAGGCCCAAATCGATGATCGCCAGGTCGTGGTTGAATTGCCCGGTCTGGTACAGCGCCTCTTCGGCGTTGGCGACGGCCTCGACCACGTGACCGCTGTCGGTAAGGCGGGTCAACAGGTGATGGCGCAGCAACGCCTCATCTTCGACAACCAGCAATTTCATAAAGCTCTCCAAGGCAAATCAACTTTCCAACTGGGGTATATCATAGCGGCCCTGCAGGTCTTGCTGGCGCAATTTACTGCCGTTGAAGTGACCTGACAGGTTTTCGTTGCCCACGCGATAGTCTGACTGCGGGGTGTGCTGACCCAGGGACTGGCCCCATGGAGCCGCCTGTTCACCGGCATCCTCGAAGCTCACCCGCTGGAGAAGGCTGTAGGGCTTTTTGCTCTTCTCCTTGGAGAAACCCGCGAAACTCGAATCAGAGGCCTGGACGCCAGCGGTGGCGCTGAGCATGGTTAAGGCCAACATCAGCTTCTTGATCGCAGTCATGGTGCTACCTCATACGCTTGGGCTTTGGGTACGGGGCCAGACTACGCAGACGCCCCTGAACTCCCCCTGAACACTCTCTGAACCTGGGCTGAACCGAGGCCGGCTACTGTGTAAAGAGTTATTTACGTATCCCCGACCGCAGGCTATCCAGCGGCCCTGCAACTCGGCAAAATACCCGGCATGAATTCCCTACCCGCCTGCTGCACCCCACTTGATGCCCATTGGCCGTTGCCCGACGCCTTGCCCGGCACAGTCTTGCTGAGCACCCGTTTTGACCCGGCCCTGCTGGCCATCGGCGATTTCCAGCGCAGCGCCGTGCCGCCACCCGCGAGCATCCAGCGTTCGGTGGCCAAGCGGCAGGCGGAGTTCCTGGCCGGTCGCCTGTGCGCCCGCGCGGCCCTGCAACAGCTGGACGGGCTGGATTGCGTGCCGGCGATCGGCGAGGACCGCGCGCCGGTCTGGCCCGCGCACATCAGTGGTTCGATCACCCACAGCACCGGCCATGCAGCGGCCATCGTCGCCCACAAGTCACAGTGGCGCGGGCTGGGGATGGACCTGGAGAACCTGCTGACCCTGGAGCGGGCGGAACGCCTGGCCGGGGAAATTCTCACACCGGATGAATTGCTGCGCATGGCCGCCGGGCCGCGGGAGCAGGTTGCGCAACTGGTGACGCTGACGTTTTCGGCGAAAGAGAGCCTGTTCAAGGCGCTCTACCCGATCGTGCAGAAGCGCTTTTATTTTGAGCATGCCGAGTTGCTGGAGTGGTCGGATACCGGCCATGCGCGGCTGCGGTTGCTGACGGACTTGTCCGCAGAGTGGTGCCATGGCAAGGAACTGGAGGCGCAGTTTGCGGTGGATGGCGGGCAGTTGTTGAGCCTGGTGGCCGTCCAGGCCTAGACCTTCTCCTGATCCCGTGGCCAACTCAGGCTGAAACATGCGCCACCCAAATTGTTGCTCTTGCTGATCAACGCCCGGCCGCCGTGCCAATAGATGATCCGCCGCACAATGGATAACCCCAGGCCGTGCCCACCCGACGCGCGGGTCCGGCTGTCATCCAGGCGCAGGAACGGCGTGAAAATCCGCTCCCAGGCACTTTCCGGTACGCCCGGCCCGTCGTCTTCCACGTCGATGCGGCAACGCACCTGGCCCACCTGGTAACTGATCAGCACCTGCCCCTGGGCGTGGCGCATGGCGTTGCTCACCAGGTTTTGCAGGGCACGGTGCAGGTAACGCGGCTCGGCCTCCACCCATGCATCATCCCAATGCGCCGAGGACAGGCAGATGCCCCGCGCCACGTTGATTTCCGGGCGCAGCGGTGACAGTTCATCAATCACCTGATCCAGCAACGCATTGAGGTCGACCCGTTGGAAATTCAGTGCCGGCGCCCCCTGTTCCAGCCGCGCGTAGGTGAGCATTTCGTCCACCAGGCCATCGAGGTCCTGGATGTCGCTGTCCATGCCCTCCATATACTTGCGCCGCGCTTCAGGCGTGGCCGCGTCGCCGATCATCTCCAGGCCGAACCGCAGGCGCGCCACCGGAGTGCGCAGTTCGTGGGACACCGCCCGCACCAGTTCGCGCTGAATTGCCAACAGGCGTTGCAGGTGCTCGGCCATGCCATTGAACGCTGCCGCCAGGCGCCCCACCGAATCGGCACCGCGGGCCGGCACCCGCACTTCCAGGCTGCCTTTGGCAATGCGCGTGGCGGCGGCTTCCAGGCCACTCAGACGCCGCTCCAGCTGGCGCACCAATAGATAGACGATCAAACCGATCAAGGTCAGGCTGATCAGCGCAATCAGGATCAGCCATTGCGCCGGGTACGGATTCATCTGATACAGCGGGCCGATTTCCAGGACCCACGGCGTGCCGACCATGCCGGCAAATACCCGGATCGAATCCCCACCCTTGCCCAGGGCCATCACGGTATCGCCTTCGGACACGCGGCGGCGCTGGTCTTCGTCCATATCAGCCTGATTGAGCATCACCAGGTGCATCTCGAAACCAAAGCCCTTTGCTTCCTTCAGGTCTGCGAGTTTCTGCGGTTGCTCCGCCACCGGGAAACGCACCAGCTCATCGGCCAGCAGGTAAATCGTCGCGCGGGCCAGTTGTTCGCTGATTTGCTGCACTTCACCGGTCAGCAACAGTTGCTCCTGGTCACTGACCAAGCGCAGCACCCTGGCCGCGTGAGGCCCGGTTTGCTCCACCAACACCTGGCCGCGTTGCAGACGGGTACGCTGGGTCAGGTCCAGATGCGCCTCGGCCACGGTCTGCAATTGCAGCGGGATACCCAGCAAGCGCTCCCACACCGCCAGGGCGCGGCGGCGCTCGATGGCACTCATGGGTTGCAGGTTGTCGCCCATCAGCGCAAAGGTGCCGTGGGCCAGGCGCTCGCGGTACTGGCCGCTGCGCACTTCATTGAGCAGGTGCAAGGCCAGTACGCCGAGCAACGCCACCAGAATCAGCGCCGCGCACATGCCGCCGTAGATGCGCAGGAAGATTGAGTTCACGGCGTCAGGTCAGCCGCGGCTTCGGGGACGAACAGATAGCCTTTGCTGCGAATGGTCTTGATCAGGCGTGGGTGGATCGGATCGTCGCCGATTTTCGGGCGGATGCGCGAGATGCGCACGTCGATGGAGCGGTCCTGGCCGTCATAGCCAATGCCGCGCAAGGCGGTGAAGATTTCTTCCCGGGACAGGATCCGCCCGGCATTCGCCACCAGCAACCACAGCAGGTCGAATTCGGCGCTGGTCAGTTCGATGCCGCCTTCGTGCAGCCAGGCTTCACGCAGGGCGTTGTCCACCACCAGCGGGCCGAATTGCAGGCGCCGCTGTTTTTCGGGGAGTGCCGGCTCGACGCTTTCGCTGCGCCGCAGCAGGGCCTGGATGCGTGCCAGCAACAGGCGTGGACGCACGGGTTTGCACACGTAATCGTCGGCGCCCATGTCCAGGCCCAGCACCTGGTCCATGTCGTCGGTGCGCGCAGTCAGCATCAGGATCACCCCGTCGTAGTGCTCGCGCACCTTGCGGCAAATGCTCAGGCCGTCTTCACCGGGCAACATCAGGTCGAGGATCACCAGGTCCGGCTGCTCGGCGATGATCCGCGCCGCCGCGAGGGCACCATTACCTTCCACCGACACCCGCAAGCCGTTGCTCTCCAGGTAGTCACGGGTCAACTCGGCCAATCGCTCGTCGTCCTCGACAATCAATACCTGCCAGGCTTCTTGCTCCATGCGTTACCTCGGTTCTAATTATTGTAGGGGCGGGTTTGCCCGAGAAAATTCGAGGGCGCCGCGTTTATTCAGGTTTCCAGCGTCATCGTTGACGTCCTTCGCGGGCAAGCCCGCTCCTACAGTTGTCATGTAGGCGAGGCATAAACTGTATGGATAACCGCCGATTGTAGCAACGGGCCGGCCCTCTGCCACAAGCGCGCAAATGCGTTCGGACATCGTGTTTTTTTGTGATAGGGTTCGCGCCCGCAAAAATCCAACCGGTTGTTTTTACCTCGGAATATTCGGTGACAAACGGCGCAATGCAGCAGTACTGCGGCCTACACGGCCATTCCACGTTTCATACACATTTTACCCACAGCGTTATCCACAGGTAGTCCGTTGCTAAGCCCCCCAAAACGCATTATCTTGTAGGTCGTCGCCAAAAAAACCCTACATGTAGGGTTTTCAGCGAAAAGACCAAACACAAATCAGACAAGAAACTCAAGCTCTTTCTTGCTCCTGTTTGGTGAACTTAAGCCTTTTTCAGAAGACCAAACCGCGCACGCGGATGGCAGCCGCTTTCTGCCCCGATCAGGCGAAAACGGTACGGGTGTTGCAGTACGAAACTGTCACCCACCAGGAATACGGTAAGAGCCCCAAGGCTTGTAACCGAAGACTTCGGCATGGAAGCGGCGCGAACAGCTCCCTTCCTCCTGTCCCGAAGTTGTTATGCCAGGCCCCTGGCCTGTTGTAAGTGCTTCAGGACGGAACGGTGGGCACCGTGATGGTGCCCAAATAAATATAGAATGTGGAGACAACCCCCCATGCAAACCGACACAACTCGCGAGAACCCGCAGGGCTCCGTGCCGCAGGCCGCTGATTCGAACCTGGATCTGTCCGCCACCGCGCCCGGCCAATTGCGTGTGATCAAGCGTAACGGCACTGTCGTTCCTTACACCGATGACAAAATCACCGTCGCGATCACCAAAGCGTTTCTTGCAGTTGAAGGCGGCACCGCTGCTGCCTCGTCGCGCATCCACGACACCGTTGCCCGCCTGACCGAACAGGTCACCGCAACCTTCAAGCGTCGCATGCCATCGGGCGGCACCATTCACATCGAAGAAATCCAGGACCAGGTCGAACTGGCCCTGATGCGTGCCGGCGAGCAGAAAGTCGCCCGCGACTACGTGATCTACCGTGACTCGCGCGCCAAGGAACGTGCCGTACGTTCCCCGGCCGAAGAAGCTGCCGTACAAGCTCACCCGTCGATCCGCATCACCCTGGCCGACGGTACGTTTGCACCGCTGGACCTGGGCCGCCTGAACACCATCATCACCGAGGCCTGCGAAGGCCTGGAAGAAGTCGATGGCGACCTGATCCAGCGCGAAACCCTGAAGAACCTGTACGACGGCGTGGCCCTGACCGACGTCAACACCGCACTGGTGATGACCGCCCGTACCCTGGTCGAGCGTGAGCCGAACTACTCGTTCGTCACCGCGCGCCTGCTGATGGACACCCTGCGTGCCGAAGGCCTGGGCTTCCTGAAAGTCGCCGACAGCGCCACCCACCACGAGATGGCCGACCTGTACGCCAAGGCCCTGCCGGCCTACATCGCCAAGGGTATCGAATTCGAATTGCTGAACCCGATCCTGGCCACCTTCGACCTGGAAAAACTCGGCAAGGCGATCAACCACGAGCGCGACCAGC
>Ga0209173_100282_pt1 | contig 36930 bp, 35 predicted proteins | sample SynthPrep_16_END_FD_187206 | JGI IMG/M metagenome (GOLD analysis project Ga0209173, IMG submission 187206) | Synthetic microbial communities from Ohio, USA - SynthPrep_16_END_DS12_MetaG (SPAdes) (version 2) | ecosystem: Engineered > Bioreactor > Aerobic > Activated sludge | place: USA: Ohio... | reverse complement strand
CGACAATTACGCTCATCGCGTAGTCGAGGTAGGACTGTTTCAGCTCGTCTTCGATATTGACCGGGAGGATTTCTTTGGCCAGTTCGCCCATGAGAAGCCTGATTCCTTTTTCGGGTGAAACCTCGTCACATCCTATGGGACGAACGAAGCTCGCCGCTGCCGGCATGATGCCTGGCAACGACTTACGACAAATCAACGAGTTATGACACGGATCTGCGCATTAAAGGTTACCCCTTGGGGTGACCCTGGAAACCGCCGGATGTTATCACAATCGCCGCCACGCACCTATCCCCCTGATGCGCATGGAGCATAGTAAGTTGACGGATGACAGGCTTGACGGCGACGAGAGGGCCTTAGAGCTGGATCCAAGGGGATTTTTGCGGGCAAATTGCCTCAATGCAGGCGTTTACGACACATCAGTTGCGCCAACTTCGCCGTGTCGGGGCGTTCGACGATGCCTTTTTCAGTGACGATCACATCAATCAGGTCCGCCGGCGTCACGTCAAACACCGGGTTGAAGGCGTCTACATCAGCGGCTACGCGGGTGCCGCCGACTTCCAGCAGTTCACGGGCGTCGCGCTCTTCAAGCGGCACGTCATCACCGCTGGCCGCCATCAGGTCGATGGTTGAGCTGGGCGCCACCACCATGAAACGCACGCCGTGATGCATGGCGCACACCGCCAGCTGATAGGTGCCGATCTTGCTGACCACATCGCCATTGGCCGCAATGCAGTCGGCACCGACGATCACCCAGGTCACGCCTTTGGTCTTGAGGATATGCGCACCCGCCGAATCGGCATTCACGGTGACCGGAATGCCTTCATTGGCCAATTCCCAGGCCGTCAGCCGCGAACCTTGCAGCCAGGGCCGGGTTTCGTTGGCGTAGACGCGCTCCACCATGCCTTCCAGGAACGCTCCGCGAATCACCCCGAGCGCGGTACCGACGCCGCCGGTAGCCAACGCACCCGCATTGCCATGGGTCAGGATCGCCTGGACATTGCCCTGATGCTTGCGGATCAGTTCTACACCCAGCTGCGCCATGGTCAGGTTGGCTTCGCGATCACTTTGGTGAATGGCCACCGCCTCGGCTTCCAGTACAGCCAGCGGGTCGGCGTGTTTCTTGAGGCGGTCGAGGCAATCGCGCATGCGCTTCATGGCCCAGAAAAGATTCGACGCGGTCGGGCGGGTATCCGCCAGCAGCGCGTAGTCCTCTTCCCAGGCGGCCTGCCAGTCATCGCCCTCGGCGATGTGGGCACGAGCGGCCAGCACCAGGCCATACGCCGCACTGATGCCAATGGCCGGCGCACCGCGCACCACCATCGTGCGAATGGCCTCGGCCACCTCGGCAGCACTGGTGCAGGCGACCCAGGTTTCTGCAGACGGCAAAATACGCTGATCGAGCAGGTACAGTGCGCCATCACGCCAGTCGATGGCCTTCACTTTCTCCGCAGCCAACAGTCGATCGCGCATCCCTCACCCCGCACTCATGAACAAAAGCCGCCGATTATAGCGATCCGCCAGCCAGGACGCTCGGGTATACTTCGCCGTTCTTTATAGATGCCTGGGAAACTGCCCTCGATGACACCGACTGCCGCCCCGCTCGACTTATTGCTGCTGCCCACCTGGCTGGTACCTGTCGAGCCTGCCGGCGTAGTGCTCAAGGAGCACGCCCTGGGCATTCGTGACGGGTGCATTGCGTTTATCGGCCCACGCGCCGCGGCCTTGAAGCTCGCAGCGAGCGAAGTGCGTGAACTGCCGGGCATGCTGCTCAGCCCCGGCCTGATCAACGCCCACGGCCACGCGGCCATGACGCTGTTTCGCGGCCTGGCCGACGACCTGCCGCTGATGACCTGGCTGGAAAACCACATCTGGCCCGCCGAGGCCAAGTGGGTCGACGAAGCCTTCGTCCGCGACGGCACTGACCTGGCCATCGCCGAGCAGATCAAGGGCGGCATCACGTGTTTCTCGGACATGTACTTCTTCCCGAAAGTCGCCAGCGAACGGGTGCACAACAGCGGCATGCGTGCGCAAATCGCCATCCCGATCCTGGATTTCCCGATTCCCGGCGCTGCTGACGCCGACGAGGCGATTCGCCAGGGCGTCGAGCTGTTCGGCGACCTCAAGCATCACCCACGGATCAAAATCACCTTCGGCCCGCACGCGCCGTACACCGTCTGCGATGAAAACCTGGAAAAAATCCGGGTGATCGCCGAGGAACTGGACGCCTCGATCCACATGCACGTGCATGAAACCGCCTTCGAAGTGCAGCAGTCCGTTGAACAGCGTGGTGAACGCCCGCTGGCACGGCTTGGCCGCCTGGGTTTGCTGGGGCCGCGCTTCCAGGCCGTTCACATGACCCAAATCAGCGATGACGACCTGACTTTGCTGGTAGAAAGTAACACCAGCGTGATCCATTGCCCGGAATCCAACCTGAAACTGGCCAGCGGCTTCTGCCCGGTGGAACGCCTGTGGCAAGCCGGCGTCAATGTGGCAGTAGGCACCGACGGCGCGGCCAGCAACAATGACCTCGACCTGCTGGGCGAGACCCGCACCGCCGCGCTGCTGGCCAAGGCCGTCGCCGGCTCGGCCACCGCCCTGGATGCCCACCGCGCCCTGCGCATGGCCACCCTCAACGGCGCCCGGGCCATGGGCCTGGAAAGTCAAATCGGCTCGCTGGAAGTCGGCAAGGCCGCTGACATCGTGGCCTTCGACCTGTCGGGCCTGGCGCAACAACCGATCTACGATCCGGTCTCACAGCTTATATATGCCACCGGACGCGATTGTGTGAAACACCTTTGGGTCGGCGGCAAGCAATTGCTCGACGACCGGCAACTGACCCGCCTGGATGAACAACAGTTGTGCGCCACGGCCATCGCCTGGGGCCAGCGCATCAGCGGACACAGCGAATAACACCCGCCCTGGCAACGCATGCCAGGGCCGGCAAAACGTTTTATCAGATTTAGAGGATTCCCCATGAGCAACGTCGACCACGCTGAAATCGCCAAATTCGAAGCCCTCGCCCATCGCTGGTGGGACCGCGAAAGCGAGTTCAAACCCCTGCACGACATCAACCCGCTGCGGGTCAACTGGATTGACGAGCGCGTCAACCTGGCCGGCAAGAAGGTACTGGATGTGGGTTGCGGCGGCGGGATCCTCAGTGAATCCATGGCCCAGCGCGGCGCCACCGTGATGGGTATCGACATGGGCGAAGCGCCATTGGCCGTGGCCCAGTTGCACCAACTGGAGTCCGGCGTGAACGTCGAATACCGGCAGATCACCGCCGAAGAGCTGGCCGAAGAGATGCCCGGGCAGTTCGACGTGGTCACTTGCCTGGAAATGCTCGAGCACGTGCCGGACCCGTCCTCGGTGATCCGCGCCTGCTTCCGCATGGTCAAGCCCGGTGGCCAGGTGTTCTTCTCCACCATCAACCGCAATCCGAAGGCGTACTTGTTCGCGATCATCGGTGCCGAATACATCATGAAGCTGCTGCCCCGCGGCACCCATGACTTCAAGAAATTCATCCGCCCTTCCGAGCTGGGCGCCTGGAGCCGTCAGGCCGGGCTGACCGTCAAGGACATCATCGGCTTGACCTACAACCCGCTGACCAAGCACTACAAGCTGGCCAGCGACGTTGACGTCAACTACATGATCCAGACCCTGCGCGAGGAGTAAGCCTGTGAAGTTGCGAGCGGTTCTTTTCGACATGGACGGTACCCTGCTGGACACCGCGCCAGACTTTATCGCCATCTGCCAGGCCATGCGCGCTGACCGCGGCCTGGCACCGATCAACGACCAGCACATCCGCGATGAAATCTCCGGCGGCGCCCGGGCGATGGTCGCCGTGACCTTTTCCATGGACCCCGAGTCCCCGGGCTTTGAAGAGCTGCGCCAGGAATTCCTCGAGCGTTACCTCAAGGGCTGCGCGATCCACAGCAAGCTGTTCGAGGGCATGGAAGAGCTGCTGGTGGATATCGAGAAATCCAGGCTGATCTGGGGCGTGGTCACCAACAAGCCACTGCGCTTTGCCGAACCGATCATGCAGCAGCTGGGCCTGGCCGAGCGCTCCGCGCTGCTGATCTGCCCGGACCACGTGAAGAACAGCAAGCCGGACCCGGAACCGTTGATCCTGGCGTGCAAGATGCTCGACCTGGACCCGGCCAGCGTGCTGTTCGTGGGGGATGACCTGCGGGACATCGAGTCGGGCCGCGACGCCGGCACTCGTACTGCGGCGGTCACCTACGGCTATATCCACCCGGACGACAACCCGCGCAACTGGGGTGCCGATGTGGTGGTGGATCACCCGCTGGAATTGCGCAAAGTGCTGGACAGCGCGCTGTGCAGCTGCTGATCGGGACTGCCTGAGGTTGCTGCAACTTTGTGGAGAGGGAGCTTGCTCCCGGTCGACTGCGCAGCAGTCGCGAAAGCTGGGGCTGCTTCGCAACCCAACGGGAGCAAGCTCCCTCGCCACAGAAGCCTTGGCCAGCCTTAGCCGCAATCAATCACATGGATTTTCTGTGAACTTTGTCGAGGTTGTTTATGTTTGATTACTCCGCACGTCCAGAACTGCTCAAGGGCCGGGTCATCCTGGTCACCGGCGCCGGTCGCGGGATTGGCGCAGCGGCGGCCAAAACCTATGCTGCCCACGGCGCCACCGTGCTGCTGCTGGGCAAGACCGAAGCCAACCTGGCCCAGGTCTACGACGAAATCGAAGCCGCCGGCCAGCCGCAGCCGGTGGTGATCCCGTTCAACCTGGAGACCGCCCTGCCCCATCAATACGATGAGCTGGCAGCGATGATCGAAAAGGAGTTCGGCCACCTCGACGGTTTGCTGCACAACGCCTCGATCATCGGCCCGCGCACACCGATCGAGCAGTTGTCCGGCGAGAACTTCATGCGGGTGATGCATGTGAACGTCAACGCGATGTTCATGCTGACCAGCACGCTGTTGCCGCTGCTCAAGCTGTCCCAGGATGCGTCGGTGGTGTTCACCTCAAGCAGCGTGGGCCGCAAGGGCCGGGCTTATTGGGGGGCTTACGGGGTGTCGAAGTTTGCCACCGAAGGCCTGATGCAAACCCTGGCGGACGAGCTGGATAATGTCGCACCGGTGCGCGCCAACAGCATCAACCCAGGCGCCACCCGCACCAGCATGCGGGCCCAGGCGTATCCAGGGGAGAACCCGACCGATAACCCGACACCGGAGGAAATCATGCCGGTGTACCTGTACCTGATGGGGCCGGACAGTACCGGCATCAATGGGCAGGCGTTTGACGCGCAATAACTATCTGGAACACAGCGCAACCTAATGTGGGAGCGGGCTTGCTCGCGAAGGCGGAGTGTCAGTCAACAGAGATATCGACTGATCCACCGCCTTCGCGAGCAAGCCCGCTCCCACATTTGTATTGCGGTGATCTCTAGAACTTAGTTCTTCACCACTTCCTCAAGTGTGAAGCGCCCCAACGGGTTTTGCAGGAAGTTGCTCACGTTCTTGCGTGAGATGTTGATGTACGGGCTGTAGTACAAGTCGATCCAGTTCACATCCTGTTTCGCCATTTTCTGCAGGTCGACGTACATCTGCTCACGCTTGACCGGGTCCGCCTCGATCCGCGCCGCGGCCACCAGGTCCTTGACCTTGTCGTTCTTGTAGCGAGTCATGTAGTTCTGGTTGGTGTCGTGGCCCAGCACGAAGGTGGTCTTCTGGTCCGGGTCGAGGATGTCGTTGGTCCAGTACATCACCGAAATATCGTAATCACCGTCCACCAGCATCTGCCAGCTTTGGGTCGGGTCGACCTTTTGCAGGTTGGCCGTCACACCGACCTTGGCCAGTTGATCCTTGATCATCACCGCAATCTGCTCGTCGGCTTCGTTGCCGGCGTTGACCACGTAGTTGAGCTTCAAGTCCTGGGCGCCGGCAGCCGCCAGCAGCTTCTTGGCTTCGGTCGGGTCATACGGGCGTTGCAGGTTGTTGGCGTAGTGGTACAGCGAGCCTTTTGGAATGTAGGAATAGGCCACGGTGCCCTGGCCGAAGGTGGCGGTTTTCACCAGCGATTGTTTATCGATGGCCATGTCCAGCGCCTGGCGCACTTCCGGCTTGGCCAGCAGGCCGTGGGCGTGGTTGATCAACAGGTGATCTTCACGGGTGGACGGGTCGGAGTGCACCACCACGTTCTTGTCTTTTTTCAGCTCTTCAACCCGGGAAAACGGGACGAAGATCGCCGTGTCCAGCTCGTTGTTCTGCACCATGCGCATGCGGGTGTTGTCGTCGGTGACGGAGACCCATTCCACACCATCCAGGCTGACGTTGCTGGCCTGCCAGAAGTTCGGGTTCTTCTTCAGGATCACCCGATCGCCCTTGCGCCACTCGTCCACGGTAAACGCGCCGGAGGTCACCGGGTTTTCCGAGTAGGCGTCTTCGCCCATCTTGGTCATGGCTTTTTCCGACAGGATCGACACCGTCGGCGAAGCCAGTTGCGAGAGGAAGGCCACCGCCGGGGTTTTCAAGGTCACGACCAGCGCCTGCGGATCAGCTGCCTTGGCGGTGTTGATCAGGCTGAACGGGTCGCTCCATAGCGAGGCCTTGTTGTCGCGGATGCGCAACAGGCTGAAGGCAGCGTCGTCGGCGGTGATCGGCGAGCCATCCGAGAACTTCGCGGCACGCAGCTTGAAGGTGTACGTCAGGCCGTCCTTGGAAATGTCCCAGCTTTCTGCCAGCCCCGGTTCCATCTTGGTGCCCAGGTTATCCACGCGCACCAGGGTGTCGTAGACGTTGGCGAACACCCAGGTATCGCGGTTCTGCGCGCTTTTGATCGGGTCAAACGTGGTGCTGTCTTCGCGGCAGCCGATGGTCAGCACACCTGCGGCGTGGGCAATACCGGCGGTCAGCGACCAGGCGGTGAGTGTGGCGGCGGCGAGCAACTTCAAGTGACGGGATTGCATGTCATAACTCCTTGTCTATAACGGCGGTTGTTCATGATCGGCAGGAAGGGTTCAAAGCAAAGGTTCTTCAAGCACGCAACTGTACCGATGCGTTTGCACAACGTGAGTCGGCGGCAATACCTCGGCACACACGGCGCGTGCATGTCGGCAACGCGGGTGAAAGGCGCAACCACTGGGCAGTTTCAACGGGCTCGGCGGCTCGCCCGGCAACGGTTCGCTGGGCAACGGGCGGTACGGATCAATCTCCGGGATCGCCTGGATCAACGCTGCTGTGTAGGGATGGCGCGGCGTGGTGAACACCGCCTCCACCGGACCTTCCTCAACGATTTTCCCCAGGTACATCACCGCCACCCGGTCGCACAGGCGGCGGACGATGGCCAGGTCGTGGGCGATAAACAGGATCGCCAGGTTCATGCGCTGTTGCAGTTCCAGCAGCAGGTTGATGATCTGGCCCTGGATCGACACATCCAGGGCAGCCACGCATTCGTCGGCGATGATCAGCCGTGGCTCCACTGCCAGCGCCCGGGCGATACCGACGCGCTGGCACTGGCCGCCGCTGAGAGAGCCGGGCTTGCGGCTGGCGAGTTCGGGGCGCAGGCCTACGAGGTCGAGTAATTCGTCGACCCGGCGTGGAATGTTTTCTGACGCCACCTTGCGCTGCACCCGCAGGACTTCGGCGATGGTTTCGCCGACGGTAAGACGCGGGTTCAGGGCCGCGTAGGGATCCTGGAAGATCATCGCCGTCTCGTGCCGCAAACGCGCGATATCGACCGGCCCGGCGTGGGCCATGTCGATGCCGTCAAACACCACCTGCCCGGCGCTGATGGGGTTGAGGTGCAGGATCGCCCTCCCCAATGTGCTTTTGCCGCTGCCGGACTCGCCCACCAAACCCAGTGTTTCACCGGCGGCCAGGGTCAACGACACCCCGTTGACCGCCCTCACCCACTGTTTATTCAGGCCGAACAGGCCGCTGCCGGCGGCGGCAAAACGCACCTCAAGGTCATTCACCTGCAACAACGTCATGGGCGAACTCCCAGGGGATAGTGACAGGCCACCCGCGCGCCTTCCGGCAGCAGCTCGGTGCACAAGGTGCCGACTTGCGGGCAGCGCGGGTTGAACCGGCAGCCCTTGGGCAATGCGTCGAGCAATGGCGGTTGGCCGGCGATGGTGCGCAACAGGGCGTGGCCGCTGCTGGTGGCGGGCTGGCACTCGATCAGGCCGGCGGTGTAAGGGTGTTGCGGGTGTGCCAGCAGCTCGTATTTGCTGCCGTGTTCGCACAGGCGCCCGGCGTACATCACGGCGATGGAGTCGCAGGTTTGCGCCACCACGCCCAGGTCGTGAGTGATCATGATGATCGACAGGCCACGCTGGTCCCGCAGGTCCAGCAGCAGACGCAGGATCTGGGCCTGTACGGTCACGTCGAGGGCGGTGGTCGGCTCGTCGGCGATCAGCACTTTTGGATTGCAGCCCAGGGCCACGGCGATCATCGCCCGCTGGCGCATGCCGCCGGAAAACTCGTGGGGGTAATTGTCGATCCGCGCCAGGGGATCGGGAATGCCGACCTGGCGCAGCACTTCGATAGCCTGCAAGCGCGCCTCCTTTTTCGACGCGCCCTGGTGCAGTCGGATGCCTTCGGCGATCTGCTCGCCGATGCGCATCAACGGGTCGAGGTGGCTGCTGGGGTTCTGGAAGATCATCCCCAACTGCCCACCGCGTACCGCGCGCATGCCGACGTCATCCAGCTGCAGAAGGTCCTGGCCCGCCAGGCGCACCGAACCGCCCTGCACCCGCAGGCTCGGGGACGGCAGCAAGCGCATCAGCCCGCGACAGGCCATGGTCTTGCCCGAACCGCTTTCGCCCACCAGGCCGAGGATTTCACCTTCGGCCAGGTCGAACGACACCCGGTCCACCAACGTTACGTCGCGCCCGGTGTTATTGGCGATGACGCTCAGGTCCTGCACCTGCAGCAGGCTCATGAGCGATCCCCCAGCACTTGCGCCACACCATCGGCCAGCAGGCTGAAGCCCATGGCCAGGGTCACGATGGCCAGGCCCGGGAAGGTGCAAATCCACCAGGCGGTAGTGATGAACGCCTGGCCTTCGGCAACCATGGTGCCCCACTCGGCAGTCGGCGGTTGTACGCCCAGGCCGAGGTAGCTGACCGCTGCGCCGTTGAGCAGCACCAGCACTGCGTCAGACATCGAGAACACAATCGAGCCGAACATCGCGTTGGGCAACAAATGCCGGAATAGAATACGCCCATGGCCAAAGCCCAGGCTTTTGGCGGCCAGGGCGAAGTCGCTTTCCTTGAGCACCAGGATCTGCGAGCGGATCAGCCGCGCGTAGGACACCCAGCCCACCAACGCCATGGCGATGTAAAAGCTTTTCAAACCCGGGCCGAGAATGGCCATGATCGCCAGCATCAGCACCAGGAAAGGGAACGCGAGGATCACGTCGATCACCCGCATGCAGAAGCTGTCGAAACGCCCGCCGATGTAGCCGGACACCGCACCGACGAAGGTGCCGATCAGGAACGGAAAGATCACCCCCACCACCGCCAGTTGCAGGTCGATGCGTGCGCCCCAGATCACCCTCGAAAGGATGTCTCGCCCGTAGTTGTCCGTGCCAAATGGATGGGCCTGGCTGGGACTCAGCAAACTGATGTCGGTGTTTTGCGCAATCGGGTCAAAGGGTGCGATCCAGGGGGCGAACACGGCCAGCGCCAGCCATGTCAGCAGAATCAACAGGCCCCAGGCCGCCGTCAGCCGGCCATTGCGAAAACCGAAGCGCAGGCGCAGGCGCCACGGGGCGATCAATGGGCGGCTGCTCATTGCATCTTCACTCGCGGGTCCAGCGTGACCGTCACCACATCGGCAACAAAGTTGACCAGCACGGTGGCACAGGCCAGCACCATCGCCACGCCCTGCACCACCATGTAGTCGCGGGTGAAGATGCCGCGCACCAGCAATTGGCCGATGCCGGGAATCGCAAACAGGCTTTCGATCACCACCGTGCCGCTGATCAGCCAGCCAATGTTCACCGCCAGCAGGTTCACCGCCGGCACCAGGGAATTGGGCAGCACATGACGACGAAACACCGCCGCCTCCGACAAACCTCGCGCCCGGGCGGCGGTAACGTGGTCAGCCTGCAACTCCATCAACATGCTCGCCCGCAGGTTGCGCACCAGCACCGCCGACAGCGCCAGGGCGATGGTCAGGCACGGCAGAACCATGTGGTGCGCCTTGTCCAGCCAGGTGCGCCCATACCCGGAGACCGGGAACAGGCCCCATTGCACGCTGAGCAACAGGATCAGCATCAAGCCCAGCCAGAACGCCGGCATGCCCAGGCCCACCGTAGTGAACAGCCGGATCAGGTTATCCGCCCAGCCACCTTTATTACGCGCGGCCACGGTGGCCAGCGGCACGGCGATCAACAGCGCCAGCAGCACACTGCCGAGCACCAGGAACAGGGTCGGCTCGATGCGGGTGACGATCAGTTTCAGCGCGTCGACCTTGTACAGCAGTGACTGGCCGAGGTCGCCCTTGAGCAGGTTTTTCAGGAAGTAGAAATATTGCAGCCACAGCGGCTGGTCGAGGCCGTACTGGGCGCGGATCTTCAGCAACGCGTCCGGGGTGCTGCGCGAACCCAGCAGGGCCCGCGCCGGGTCGCCGGGAATCGAGCGCACCAGCACAAAGGTGATCAGGCTGATGCCAAACAGCACCGGCAGCAATTGCAGCGGCCGGGACAGCACAAAACGGTAACGCGCCAGGTTCATCCGTCAGCCTCGATGACGAGCGAGGAAGTCCAGCAGCACCGGGAAGTATGCCTGGGGCTCTTCGTAAAACGGCATATGGCTGCTGTTGGGGAACACGTGCAGCTCGGCGTGCCGGGCCGCGCTTTTCATGCGCATGGCGCAGGCCGGGGTCAGTTCGTCGTGCTGGCCGGTGGTGATCAGTATCGGCATCTTGAACTCGGCCATCTCGGGGATGCGGTTCCAGTCCTTCAGGTTGCCGATGTAGAGAAACTCGTTGGGGCCCTGCATGGTTTCGTAGGGCCCCATGTTCCAGTCGCCGAGGGAACGCTGGACCGGCGCCGGCCATTCGTCCAGGCGGCAGACGTGGCGGTAGTTGAGCAAGGTAATCGCGGCCTGGTACTGCGGATGGTCGAGGGTGCCCATGGCTTCATGGCGTTGCATCATCGCCACGGTTTCGCTGCCCAGGGCGCCGCGCAGGCGTTCCAGCTCGAGGGACAGGTGCGGAATGTCGCCGACGGTGTTTTCCAGGATCAGGCTTTTCAGCGCATCGGGGTAGTGAATGGCGTACTCGATGCCCAGCCATCCGCCCCAGGAATGCCCCAGCAAGTGCACGCGGCCAAGGCCAAGGGCCTGGCGCACGGTTTCGACTTCTTCGACATAACGGCTGATTTCCCACAGCGAAACATCGGTCGGTCTGGCTGAAGCGCCCGTGCCAAGCTGGTCGAATGCAACCACTCGCAGGCCATTGTCCTTGAGCCAGCCATGGGCGTCGCGCAAGTAGTCGCAAGGCAGCCCGGGGCCGCCATTGAGGCACAGCAACACCTCATCGCCTTCGCCGAAGCTATAGGCCACGAGGTTGTGGCCATCGACCTGCACGTTGTACCGCTGGTCGGGGGCAATTTCACGCCACATGCATACATTCCTTGTTGTGTGTCGGCCCTGTGGAGAGTGGCCGTTTAGAGGCCAACACTACCGAGGATGCCGCGTGTCCATAACCTGGTAATTCTTATAGGTTTGGTCTGGCAGTCCTTCGCCGGGGCGTGGCATTCTACTTGCAGCAAGACGAGATTCAAATGAAATCGGGAGCAGAACGGATGCTGGCCAGGCTAACTGCGTTTAATGACCGTCTCATCCCCGGCAGGAGCCTGGATGAACAGATGGACAACACCCTCGTATTGGCCCAGGACCTGGGTTTTGATGCGTTGGTCTACGACTACACCCCCGTGCCCATTGACCATAATGGTGCACTGATCACCCCTTCTGTGCTGCAACTGCGCAATACCCCGCCCGACTGGTACAACCTGTGGTGCAGTTCCGGCTTTTATCAGATCGATCCGGTGCAACACCTCGCGCTGTCGACGGTTTCACCGTTTGTCTGGTCCTACGAGGCCAAGGCCGACACCGCGCTGCAAAAGATCATCGACCCCTGCCACGCCCCGGTTTCCAGCTACCTGCACGACCGCCAGATGACCTGCGGCGTCAGCGTGCCGATCCATTTGCCCCGTGGCGGCTTCGCCTCGCTGACCGGCCTGCGCACCGGCAAGGCCAGCGCCGTGTTGCAGGACGCCCGCCAGACGCTGTCGGAATTCAGCCTGATTACCCACGCCTTGCAGGAAGCGGCCTACCCGCTTTTCAGCAAGGAACTGCGCTCCTACCCGCATATCCGCCTGACCAAGCGTGAGCGCGAATGCCTGAAATGGGCCGCCGACGGCCTGACCGCCGCCGAAATCGCCACGCAATTGAGCCGCTCCCTGGCAGTGGTTACCCTGCACCTGGCGTCGGCCATGCACAAACTGGGGGCCAAGAACCGGGTGCAAGCGGTGGTACGGGCCACTCATTACCGGCTGCTGGAAGACTGATCCGAAGGAAAAACCTAGCTGTTTTGCTAGTTACTTAAACTTTCTGTGCCGACTATCGTGTACCTGATCACTTTTTCTCAGGGCAGGGCACGAAATGGAATTCATCGAAACAATCCGCGAAGGCTATGCGGCCTTTCGCGACTACCAGACCTGGTATCGGGTAACCGGCGACCTGGACAGCGGCCTCACGCCGCTGGTCATCCTCCATGGTGGCCCGGGTTGTACCCATGATTATGTCGATGCCTACAAGGACGTAGCCGCCAGTGGCCACGCGGTCATTCACTACGACCAACTGGGCAACGGCCGCTCCACCCACCTGCCTGACAAAGACCCTTCATTCTGGACCGTCGGCTTGTTCCTCGAAGAACTGGACAACCTGCTGGACCACCTGCAGATCAGCAACAACTACGCGATCCTGGGTCAATCCTGGGGCGGCATGCTCGGCAGCGAACACGCCATCCTGCAACCCAAGGGCCTGCGTGCATTTATTCCGGCCAACTCGCCGACCTGCATGCGGACCTGGGTTGCCGAGGCCAACCGCCTGCGCAAGCTACTGCCTGAAGGCGTGCACGAGACTTTGCTCAAGCATGAACAGGCCGGCACCTACCAGGACCCTGAATACCTGGCCGCCTCGCGGATTTTCTATGACCAGCACGTGTGCCGGGTCAATCCGTGGCCGGAAGAAGTCGCCCGCACATTCGCCCAGGTGGATTCGGACCCGACGGTGTATCACGCCATGAGCGGCCCGACGGAATTCCATGTGATTGGCAGCTTGAAAGACTGGAACGTGATCGGCCGGCTGTCGAAGGTCAATGTGCCGACCCTGGTGATTTCCGGTCGCCATGACGAGGCCACGCCGCTGGTGGTCAAGCCGTTCCTGGATGAGATCGCCGATGTGCGCTGGGCGCTGTTCGAAGACTCCAGCCACATGCCGCATGTTGAAGAGCGACAGGCGTGCATGGGGACGGTGGTACAGTTTTTGGATGAGGCTTGTTCGGTGCCCCACAGAACGCTCAAGACTGGCTGAGATCAAAATGTGGGAGCGGGCTTGCTCGCGAAGGCGGTGGATCAGTCAGCATATTTAGCGACTGACACACCGCCTTCGCGAGCAAGCCCGCTCCCACATTGGACTCTTTGTGGGTGTTACACCTCGCTGGTCTGCGCCCTGCCGTGCACGGCCGCTTTCTTCGGCACTTCCTCCAGCAACGGAATTTCCTTGCCCTCGGCATCAAACAGCTTGCCGCCGCTGAAGTAATCCCCGTCCCGCAACGCCGCCACGTCCTGGAAGCACAGGCTGCGTTCCGTCCCGGCAACGAATACCGACTGCTGGTCCGAGTTGCCCGCGGTGAAGTGGTTGAACGCCAGGTTCAACAGGATCGCCATGATCGCCGACGAACTGATCCCCGAGTGGAAAATGGTCGCGAACCAGCTCGGGAAGTGATCGTAGAAACTCGGGGCCGCAATCGGGATCATGCCAAAACCGATGGAAGTGGCGACGATGATCAGGTTCATGTTGTTGCGGTAATCAACCTTGGACAAGGTCCGGATACCACTGGCAGCCACGGTGCCGAACAATACGATCCCGGCCCCGCCCAGCACCGAAGTCGGCACTGCCGCAATCACCCGCCCCATGAACGGCAGCAGGCCGAGGATCACCAGGAATATCCCGCCGGTGGCGACCACATAACGGCTCTTGACCCCGGTAACCGCCACCAGTCCGACGTTCTGGGCAAAGGCACTTTGGGTAAACGAACCGAAGATCGGCGCAAACATGCTCGACAGCATATCCGCACGCAGGCCATTGCCGAGGCGCTTGGAGTCGACCTTGGTGTCGATGATTTCACCCACCGCCAGAATGTCCGCCGAGGTTTCCACCAGGGTCACCATCACCACGATGCACATGGAAATGATCGCCGCGAGATGGAAGGTTGGCATGCCGAAATGGAAGGGTGTGGGAAAGCCGAACATCGGGCCCTGGGTCACGCTGGAGAAGTCAGCCATGCCGAGGAACACCGCGATCACCGTACCGATCACCATCGCCAGCAGGATCGACAGTCGCGAGATGGTCGCGCTGCCGATCTTGCTCAGCAGCAATACCAGCACCAGGGTCAGCGCCGCCAGGCCGATGTTCGGCATGCTGCCGAAATCTGCGGCGCGGCTGTTGCCGCCCATGGCCCAGCGGGCGGCGACGGGCATCAACGTCAGGCCGATGGTAGTGATCACAATCCCGGTGACCAGCGGCGGGAAGAATTTGGTGATTCGCGAGAACACCGGGGTGATCAGCAGGCCTATCAGGGAGGCGGCCATCACCGCCCCGAGAATCGCCGGGATGCCACCCGCACCGTCGCTGCCAACAATCGCCACCATGGTCGCCACCCCGGCAAAGGACACCCCTTGCACCAGCGGCAACTGGCAGCCGAAAAACGGCAGGCCCAGGGTTTGCAGGAGCGTGGCCAAGCCGCCGGCAAACAGCGAGGCAGCGATCAGCAGGCCAATATCGGCCGGCGACAACCCGGCCGCCTGGCCGACGATCAACGGTACAGCCACGATGCCGCCGTACATGGTGAGCACATGCTGCAGGCCGTAAGCCATGTTGGCCGCGACGCCGAGATTCTCATCTTCTGGCCGCTGCGGTGACGCCTTCGGGATAGTCATGGTGAGGGGTTCTCTGTTTTTGTTGTGTACTCACTGTATGCAATAGAAAGATTGGATGTCCATAGAGTTGTATACAATCATTTTCACAAGAACACCCTGAACGCCGTTACAAAAATCCATTCAGCCGCCCTGCCCCGTGGCTCGAAGCGCTGCGCACAAGGACTTGAAAAAAATGCTCAACCGCAAGCTGCGCATCCACGCCCCGGCGATTTACTACTTCGACATGGTTCGCCGCTGCCACTCGATCCGCGAAGCCGCGCGCCGCCTGAACGTGGCGTCTTCGGCGGTGAACCGGCAGATCCTCAAGCTGGAAGACGAGGTGGGCACGGCGCTGTTCGAGCGCCTGCCCGGCGGCCTGCGCCTGACGGCGGCCGGGGAAATCCTGACCCGCCACGTGAGTTTCCTGTTGCAGGACGTGGAGCGCGTGCGCGGTGAACTGGATGGCTTGAACGGTGTGCAGACCGGCCACGTGGAAATCGCCACGGTGGAAGGCGCCACTGTGGAACTGCTGCCCGCCGCCCTCAAGCGCATGCGTGAGCGTTATCCGAAAGTGACCATTGGCGTCACGGTACAAGGTTCGCAATCGATTCCCGGTGCGGTGGTCAACGGCCAGGCTGACCTGGGGTTGGCCTTTGCCTTACCGCGCAGCAGCGAAACCATCCAGGTGTGTGTCGGCCATTTCCGCCTGGGGGCGTTGATGGCACCGGGGCATCCGTTGGCCGGTGAAACCAGCGTGAGTTACGCGCGCTGCTGTGAACACGGGGTGATCCAGGCCAAGAGCGAGCTCTCGGTTCACCACCTGATCGCACCGCTGCACAAGCGTTCGGCGGCGACGAACAAGCCACTGCTGCACAGCAACTCGATGGAGCTGGCCCGGCAACTGGCGCGCCAGCAACTGGGCATCGCGTTCCAGACGCGCATTGGCGTGGAGGTGGATTTAGCCCGCGGCGAACTGCTGCACATTCCGCTCAGCGACCAAGGCGGGATCTTCAGCGACCTGGGCCTGTACGCCCGCAAAGACCGGGACTTGCCGATGGCGGTGCAAGCCATGGCCCATCTGCTCAGTGAAGAAATCAGTTTGCGCGAACATCAGGAAACACCCTGGGCGCCGCGTATTTCCTGACTCTCAGGCCAGTTTCAGTGCTGCCGTTTCGGCATCGGCCCAGGCGAGATTCTGTTCTTTGGAACCCACAACGGATGTGCCGATACTGCGCCCGGCGACCCTTGCGCGGTCGCCATGAGCCAAAACGCCAAAGGAATTAAAACAATGAAAAAGGCACTGCACGGCGCAACCGTATTACTCACCCTGTTCAGCGGCGGGGAGGCTGTCGCGCTGGAATGGATGAACAACAGCGTAGGATTTCGCTACGGTCAACAGTTCACCAATCCGAACAACCCGGATGAATTCAGCAAGCGCATCTACAGCTTCACCCATGCCAGCGGCTACCAATACGGCAGCAACTACCTGAACCTCGATGTGTTCCTGTCTGACAGCCGCGACCCGCGCAAGGGCACCGACCACGGTGGCAGCGAAGTGTATGCCGTGTACCGGCACCAGCTGTACGCCTCACGGGTATTCGATGTGCCGCTGGGCACCGGGGTGATCAAGGATTACGCACTGACCTTCGGCTTTGATGCCAACCGCAACAACAACCTGGCGTCGGCGAAAAAACGTGCGCTGGTGATTGGCCCGACCTTGAAGTTCAACACCGTCGGCGTGCTGGACCTGAGCCTGATGTACTACAAGGAAAGAAACCATTCCGGCATCCCTGGCGCGAAAGAACCCGATCACACCTTCGACGATACCTACATGCTCAACCTGACCTGGATGCGGCCTTTCGATATCGGCAACCACGGGGCGAAGTTTCAGGGGTTTATCAATCACGTCGGGGAAAAGGGCGAGGACTTCCATGGCCGCGATACGGCGCCGGAAACCCTGATGCGCACCGCGCTGATGGTGGCGGTGCGTCCGGGGAAAGGCGTCAAGCCCAATCTCTACCTGGGCGTCGGGTATGAGTATTGGCATAACAAGTTCGGCGTGGACGGCGGCCGGGGCAGCCGCACATCAACGCCGACGGTGAACATGGAAGTGACGTTCTAGCGGGCGCGCACCAGGTCGGCATCGCCATCGTCGACCTTCGGTCGCGCCAGCCAGTAGCCCAACACGGCCAATGGCGCGGTCGCCAGCATCACGATCGCAGTGATCAACAGCGGCTGGTCGATCATCGACGACACGATCAGGCTCGCCAGGAAGCACAACCCCAACTGCAAGGTGTTCTGCAATGCCGCCGCCTTGCCGGAATTTTCCGCAAACGGCATCAGTGCATTCGCCACCACGATCGGGTAGCTGGCGCCATTGACCAGGGCCATCAGGCAGAACGGAATCAGCAAGGTGGCGAGCGTCGGCACGGTCAAGGTCGCGACGAGGTACAGCGCGACCATGCTGATGCAGTACGCCAGCAGCAGCCACGGCAACAAAGTCTTGCCCTGGAACCGCTGCAACGCACTGCGGCAACTGTAGCCACCGATCAGGAACGACAGCGTTGGCAATACGTAGCTCAAGCCGATGTCATTCGGGCTGTAGCCCATCCCGCCAAGGATGAACGGCGAGGCGGTAAGCCAGGCGAAGAAACTGGCCGAGCATGCGGCAAAGATCATCACGTTGCCGGTGAACACCCGCGACTTGAGCAATTGCCCATAGCCGAGTCGGGACGGTTCGCCGTCGGTTGTCAGGCGTTTCGGCAGCGGCCTGAGAAACAACGTAGGCAGCAGCAGGAGCAGCGAAACCACCAACAACACACCGAAGATCGCCTGCCAGCCCCAGTGATTCAGCATCAGCGCTCCCAGCAATGGCGCCAGGGCCGGAGACAGTGACATCAGCGGCATAATGCCGGCGAACACCCGATGGGCCTTGTCCGCCGGGTAGCGGTCGATCACCAGCGCCTGCCAACTGACAGCGGCGGAACACACGCCAATCGCCTGGACAAAACGCAAGGCCAACAGCTGCGGTGCGGTCTCGACCCAGAACATCCCCAGGCAGCCGAGCACAAACAGGGAAAGGCCCGTAAGCAGCACCGGCTTGCGCCCGAGCCGATCGGACAGCGGCCCCCACAGCAACTGCCCGACGGCAAAGCCGGCGAGGAAAATGCTCAGGCTCGCGCCCACCGCGCCGGGGGAAATCTGCAGTTGCTCGCCCATGGCGCCAAACGCCGGCAAGTACATATCCATGGCCAGATAGCCGAGCATGCTCAGCCCCGCCAGGTACCAGGTGAATCCAAAAGAATTTTTCATTGAAGCCTTGTATAACCTGCCATCAAACTATTTGCTGACTGGCACCCATTATGAAGCTGAGCAAATCCCTGTGAAGCGATAATAATTGGACACTCTTATCAATAATTTTGAAGGCAAACCCCATGTGGTCTGAATATTCCCTGGATGTGGTGGATGCAGTGGCCCGCCACGGCAGCTTCAGCGCCGCCGCCCAGGAACTGCACCGCGTGCCGTCAGCCATCAGCTACACCGTGCGGCAACTCGAAGAATGGCTGGCGGTGCCGCTGTTCGTCCGACGGCATCGGGATGTGGAGCTGACACCCGCGGGTAAATTGTTCATCGACGAAGCCCGCGGCGTCATGAAAAAAATGCTCGGCACCCGCCGGCTGTGCCAGCAAGTGGCAAATGGCTGGAGTGGCCAGTTGAAAGTCGCGGTGGATTCCATCGTTAAACAGCAGCGCTGCCGGCAGTTGGTACTGGATTTCTATCGGCAGTTCCCGGAGGTGGAATTGCTGTTGGATTACGAGGTGTACAACGGGGTGTGGGATGCCCTGGCCGATGACCGCACCGATATCGTGATCGGCGCCACCAGCGCGGTGCCGGTGGCCAGTCAATTCACATTTCGTGACATGGGCCTGCTGAACTGGCTGTGCGTGGTCAGCAGCCGGCATCCGCTGGCAGCGGTCGAAGGCCTGCTCAGCGATGACCAATTGCGGCCCTTCGCCTCCCTGTGCATGACCGACACCTCGCGCAACCTGCCCAAGCGCGACACCTGGACCCTGGATAACCAGCGTCGTTTGGTGGTGCCGCACTGGGCTTCGGCGATTGATTGCCTGCGGGACGGCTTGTGCGTCGGCATGGCACCGGCGCACCTGGTGCAGCCGTGGATCGAGCGCGGCGAGCTGAGCGCCCTGCAACTGTCCCGGCCCTTCCCTGCCAGCCCGTCGTGCGTGGCCTGGGCCCAAAACAAACTGTCGCCGGCCATGGCCTGGTTGCTGGATTACCTGGGGGATACCGAGACCCTGAATCAGGAATGGCTGAACGGGGTGCAGGTGGGCTCCGGCTACCCCGTTTGACTGATCGTTCCCACGCTCTGCGTGGGAATGCAGCCAGTGACGCACCGCGTCAGCCTCATCCGTGTTTAGTCCAGAAGCCGGGAAAGTGCGCGCACGATCATCTCCACTTCCTTGGCATCGATGGTCAGCGGCGGCAGCAGGCGAATGATCTTGCCCCGGGTGACGTTGATCAGCAGGCCATGCTCTTGCGCCGCACGTTGGGCCAGGTCGCGGTGAGGCGTTGCCAGTTCGATGCCGATCATCAGCCCTTGCCCGCGAATCGCCAGCACCTGGGGATGCTCGTTCAATTCCACCCACAGGCGCGCCAGCAGCCGCTCACCCTGTTGCGCCGCGTTGTCCAGCAGGCCTTGTTCTTCGATGATCTCCAACACCGTACAACCGACACGGCAGGCCAGCGGGTTGCCGCCGAAGGTGCTGCCGTGGCTGCCGGGGGTAAACAGTTGCGCAACAGCGGCCCGGGCCAGGCACGCGCCAATCGGCACACCGTTGCCGAGGCCTTTGGCCAGGGTCATCACGTCAGGCACGATGCCTTCATGCTGGAAGGCAAACCAGCGACCTGTACGGCCGATCCCGGTCTGGATCTCATCGAGCATCAACAACCAGCCTTGCCGGGTGCAGTGCTCGCGCAAGGCTTTCAGATAGCCCGGCGGCGCGACTTGCACGCCGCTTTCGCCCTGGATCGGCTCAAGCAGCACCGCAACAATGCGCGGGCCAAACTCCCGGGTCACGGCCTCCAGTGCCTTCAAGTCACCGAAGCCGACCTTGATAAAGTCCCCCGGCAGTTTTTGAAATCCCAACCGCACGGAAGGCCCGTCGCTGGCGGACAGGGTGCCCAGGGTGCGCCCGTGAAAGGCATTCTCCATCACCACCACCAGCGGCTGTTCGATGCCCTTTTTCCAGCCATGCAGCCGGGCCAGCTTCAGCGCCGTCTCGTTGGCTTCGGCACCGGAGTTGTTGAAGAACGCCTGGTCCAGCCCGGAAAGCCGGGTGAGGCGCTGGGCCAGGCGCTGCTGCCAGTCGATGCTGTAGAGGTTGGAGGTGTGCAGCAGCAAACCGGCCTGCTCACTGATGGCCGCTACCAGCCGCGGGTGGGAATGACCGACGTTGGTCACCGCCACACCTGCCACCGCATCCAGGTATTCACGGCCCTGCTGGTCCCACAGGCGCGTGCCAAGGCCACGGGTAAAGCTCAGGGGCGACGGTTGATAAGTGGTCATCAGGCAGGCGGCGGTCATGGCATCAGGCTCCAGTGCATCGTAGTGATGGCACCAGTATCGTTAGCCACCCGAGCTGGATAAACTGCACAACACTGCGATCACTTTAAACCAGGGCTTGATAATGGATCTGTTCCAGGCGATGACGGTGTACGTAAAAGTGGTGGAAGCCGGCAGCATGACGGCGGCAGCGCAGGCGTGCGGCATGTCCACCACCATGGTCGGCAATCACCTGCGCGCGCTGGAACAAAGGCTGGGGGTCAGCCTGCTCAAGCGCACCACGCGCAAGCAAAGCCTGACCGAGTTTGGCGGGATTTATTACCAGCGTTGCCTGGAGGTGCTGGGCCTGGTGGCCGACTCCGAGCAGATGGCCGAACAAGCCAACAGTGACGTACCCAAGGGCCTGCTGCGGATCACCGCACCACCGGCCTTTGGCACCGAACGCCTGGCACCGGCGCTCAGCGAATTTTCCCAGCGCTACCCACAGATCAAGCTGTACGTGGTGCTGAGCAACCAGCGGATGGACATGGTCGACAGCGGCTTCGACGTGGCCATCCGCTTGGGCGACCTGGACGCGCCAAGCCTGATTGCCCGCCCCATGCAGGATTACACCATCACCCTCTGCGCCTCTGCGGAGTACCTGGCGCGCCGTGGCACACCTCAACGCCCCCATGATCTGCAGCAACATGACTGCCTGGCGTTCGCTTACCCGGCGACCGACGATTGGCGCAACGCCGACAAGTTGTGGCGAATGCGCGGCGCAGAGGGCGAAGTGGAAATTCCGGTTTCCGGCTCATTGACCATCAACAGTTCGCAGGCCTTGCGCCAGGCTGCCCTGGAAGGCATGGGCATCGTGATGCTGCCTGACGCCCTGGTCGAGCCAGACCTGCGGGCCGGTAAACTGGTGGCATTACTGACGGACTACCAACTGCCCAGCCGGCCCATGCATTTGCTGTACGCCCAGGACCGCTATCGCCTGCCCAAGCTGCGGGCGTTCGTGGACTTCGTCATGGAGAAATGGGCGCGCTAGAGGCTCACCCCCAGCTCGATCAAGCGCTCACGGGTCTGCGCGGCAGACACGTGGTGAATCCCCTGCCAACCCAGCGCAGTGGCCGCCTCGATATTGCCGGCTACATCGTCAATAAACACCACTTCACCCGGCTGGATATCCGGCAAATGGGCGCGCACCTGCGCCAGGCTGGCGTGGTAAATCGCAGGATCGGGCTTGATCAGCTTGATTTCGCCGGACACCACGATGTCGCGAAAATACTGCAGGAAGGGATAGTGGGCGCGGGCATAGGGAAAGGTCTCGGCGGACCAGTTGGTCAGGCCGAACAGCGGCATCTTCGCCTCATGCAACGCTTCGAGGATCGCCACGCCCTCCGGCAATGAGCCTCGCAGCATCTCGTGCCAGCGGTCGTAGTACGCCTGGATCAGTGGTTCATGCTGCGGATGTTCGGCAATCAGCCCGCGGGTGCCCTCGGCCAGGCTGCGCCCGGCGTCCTGCTCGGTGTTCCAGGCCTGGGTGCAGACGGTGTCCAGGAACCGTTGGCGCTCCCGGTCGTCGGTAATCAGCTGGCGGTAGAGATGGTGCGGGTTCCAGTCGAACAGGACACCGCCGAAATCAAAAACGACTGCACGAATCGTCATGTAGATCCTCCGTTAGCGTGGGTGTGATAACGGCCGCAGTCTGGCATGACGCGCACAAAAAAGCGGCCCCTGGAGGCCGCTTCTTCGTTACCGCAAGCGCTTAAGCCTGAATCAGGCCCTTGATCTTCACGGTCGGATTCACGTCAGCGTCGTAGTCCACGCCGTCGATCTCGAAACCGAACAGGCGCAGGAATTCCGCCTTGTAGCCGGCAAAATCGCTGATCTCGTTGACGTTGTCATCGGAGACCTGATTCCACAGGGCCGCTACCGCGTCCTGGACCTTAGGCTCAAGTTCCGCGAGGTCGGCGCGCAGGCGGCCGTCGGCGTCGAGCTTGGGCTCTTTGCCATACAGGCTGTCCTTGAACAGGCCGTAGACCTGCTCGATGCAACCTTCGTGGGTGCCCTGCTCTTTCATCACTTTAAACAGCAACGACAGGTACAGCGGCATGATCGGGATCGCCGAGCTGGCCTGGGTCACAACTGCCTTTAGTACCGACACACGGGCGTCGCCTTTCAGCGCCGCGAGGTTTTCGCGCAGGGTCAGGACTTTCTTGTCCAGGTCTTTCTTGGCTTCGCCGATGGAGCCGTTCCAGTAGATGTCCTGGGTCAGTTTTTCGCCGAGGTAGGTGAACGCGGTGGTCTTGGCGCCTTCGGCCAACACGTCGGCGTCACGCAGGGCGTCGATCCACAGCTGCCAGTCTTCGCCGCCCATGACTTTCACGGTGCCGTCGATTTCTTCCTGGGTGGCCGGTTCGAGGGTGGTGTCGACCACGACGCCCTTGTCGGTGTTGATGCCGCGCAGGGTCACAGCCTTGCCGATCGGCTTCAGGGTGGAGTTGTGCACCACGCCTTGCGGGTCGGTACGGCGTGGCGCGGCCAGGCTGTAGACCACCAGGTCGATCTTGCCCAGGTCTTTCTTGATGGTTTCGATGGTCAGGCGCTTGATCTCGTCAGAGAACGCATCGCCGTTGATGCTCTTGGCGTACAGGCCTTTTTCCAGCGCAAACTTCTCGAAGGCGGCGCTGTTGTACCAGCCGGCAGAGCTGAGCTTGCCTTCTTCGCCTTCTTTCTCAAAAAACACGCCCAGGGTGTCGGCGCCGCAGCCAAAGGCAGCGCTGATGCGCGCGGCCAGGCCGTAGCCGGTGGAAGCCCCGAGGACCAGCACCTTTTTCGGGCCGCCTTCAATGGCACCGTGTTCGGTCACGTAGTCGATCTGCTCTTTGACATTCGCTTCACAGCCAACCGGGTGAGCGGTCACACAGATAAAGCCACGAACCCGCGGTTTGATGATCATAAAATTTCTGCCTCTTCCAAGGTGCCGAAGGCCAATGGTGGCCATTACAGCGTCAATCGTACGGGTCTATGACGCCCGGAAAACCGAAGCGTCACGATAGTCGCAAATCTTCTGTTCACAAAATGCTATCCGCAACACCGCCAACCTGGCCATCCGCCGAGGCATTTTAGGGGGACAGCGGTAAAAATCTGTGCAGTGACTTCACAAATTTCCAGCATTTAAAACGCCACGTGAGGGCGATAACACCCTATCATGACCATATTATTTCGATATGTTTCAGCTCAGGCATGATGCCCCACGGGTTGACTGACTCCTTTGCCTGGCCGGCCAGTCAATCGCAGACGGTTTTGAAGCAATCGAAAACCGCCCGATGGAGCCCAGTTTCATGAGTAAGAGTGTCATCCGCAAACGCCTGGCGTCCGCAGCCTGGGTCCTTGGCGTCTTGCTGTTCATTTATTGCTTCCCCAAGACCACCCTGGTGTTTCTGCTGCTGGTGGTGTTCTGCGGCCTGTACGATTTCCTGCGCAATGGCCTGTACGACGGCGCGACCATCAAGAAGTATTTCATCGGCAACGGCCGCAATACCTGGTTGCTGGCGCCGTTCAACACGCTGTTTGACCTGATGAGCCAGCGCAATCGCCACGTTTATAAAATGAACGACCTGCCGCCGGCCTGGCGCGAAGACCTGCAAAAGGTGATCGACGACGCCATGGCCAACAAAGACGAGATCATTCAGTACCTGGACGAGCGCATGGCCGAGAAAAAACGCGGCATGCTGTTTTTCCAATGGTACGGCCGCCCGATCGAGACCACCCTGGATATCCCGCAACTGCGGGAAAAACTGCCCTACGTGAAAACCATCGGCGTGTCGGTATTCAACGAAAACCGTTCCACCTCGTTTCACTTCGGCCCGCTGCGCATGATGTTCCGCGTGCTCTACAACATGGCACCGGCGCCCCATCACGATGGCGTCTACATCCAGGTCGGCAAGCACAAACACTACTGGCACGATGATCCGCTGTTTATCTTCGATGACACGCTGATGCATGCCTCCTTCAACAAGAACGACGCCAAGCGCTACTGCCTGTTCATCGACATCGTGCGGCCAACCCTGGTGCCGTCGGTGCTCAACGGCCTGATCGCGGGCTTTGCCGGAGCAGTCTTTACCCTGCGTCGGTTTTTCTACAAAAACTGGAAGCTGATTCAGTAACTTCTGCGGCATGATGGTGCGCGACGGTGTTTGCGCTCGGCTCCAGTGCCGGGGAAAATGCCAGTCCAATGCGACCGAAAACGGCGCGCACTATCCTCAAGCCACTGGCCATGCATGGTCCGGTGGCTGTGCTTTCAGGGAATCAGAATGCCCCAAAGACAAGTCATCAATGCCTCCGTAAGCCCTAAAGGCAGCCTTGAAACGCTGTCGCAACGTGAAGTCCAGCAACTGAGCGAAGCCGGTACCGGCAGCATCTACACCCTCTTCCGTCAATGCGCCCTGGCCATCCTCAACACCGGCGCGCACATCGACAACGCCAAGACCATCCTCGACGCCTATAAAGATTTCGAAGTGCGCATCCACCAGCAGGACCGTGGCGTGCGCCTGGAACTGTTGAATGCCCCGGCTGACGCGTTCGTCGATGGCGAAATGATCGCCAGTACCCGGGAGATGCTGTTCAGCGCCCTGCGTGACATCGTCTACACCGAAAACGAACTGGACAGCCAGCGCATCGACCTGAGCAGCTCCCAGGGCATCACCGACTACGTGTTCCACCTGCTGCGCAACGCCCGCACCCTGCGCCCGGGCGTCGAGCCGAAGATCGTGGTGTGCTGGGGCGGGCACTCGATCAATACCGAAGAATACAAATACACCAAGAAAGTCGGCCACGAACTCGGCCTGCGCAGCCTCGACGTGTGCACCGGCTGCGGCCCCGGCGTGATGAAAGGCCCGATGAAGGGCGCGACCATTTCCCACGCCAAGCAACGCATTACCGGCGGGCGCTACCTGGGCCTGACCGAACCGGGGATCATCGCCGCCGAGGCGCCGAACCCGATCGTCAATGAGCTGGTGATTTTGCCGGACATCGAAAAGCGCCTGGAAGCCTTCGTGCGCGTCGGCCACGGCATCATCATCTTCCCGGGCGGCGCCGGCACCGCCGAAGAGTTCCTGTACCTGCTGGGCATCCTGATGCACCCGGACAACCGCGACGTGCCGTTCCCGGTGATCCTCACCGGGCCGAAACACGCCGCGCCGTACCTGCAACAGCTGCACGCGTTTGTCGGCGCGACCCTGGGCGAAGCGGCCCAGGCTCACTACCAGATCATCATTGACGACCCGGCTGAGGTGGCACGGCAGATGACCGCCGGCTTGAAAGCGGTCAAACAGTTCCGCCGCGAGCGCAACGACGCGTTCCACTTCAACTGGCTGCTGAAGATCGACGAGGGCTTCCAGCGCCCGTTCGACCCGACCCACGCCAACATGGCCAGCCTGCAACTGAGCCACGCGCTGCCGCCCCATGAACTGGCGGCCAACCTGCGCCGGGCGTTCTCGGGGATTGTGGCGGGCAACGTCAAGGACAAGGGCATCCGCCTGATCGAGCAGAACGGGCCGTATGAGATTCATGGCGACCCGGCGATCATGAAACCGCTGGATGAGTTGCTGAAGGCGTTCGTAGAGCAGCACCGGATGAAACTGCCAGGCGGCGCCGCCTACGTGCCGTGCTACCGCGTGGTGCAGTGAGTCAGCGCTGAACCGCTACGCACTTGATCTCCAGCAGCAAGCCCGGGTTGGCCAGTTCTGATACGCCAATGACCGTCCAGGCGCACAACCCGCGAGGGAACAGGCGGTTTTTCACTTCACGGAAAACCGCCATGTGCTCGCTCATGTTCACGTGGTAGGTGGTCATGTCGACCACGTCTTCAAACGTACAGCCCCCCTCCTCCAACACCAGGCGCAGGCTCTCCCAGGCTGCGACGAACTGTGCCTCGGGGTCGGTGATGACTTCCAGGTTTTCCGTGCGGCCGACCTGTCCTGCGCAGTACAGGGTCTTGCCGACTTTTACGGCCGGGACGTAGCCGGCGCGCTCGACGATGGGGTGCATGGAAGTGGGGATGATGAGGTGGCGGTCGGTCATATGTTGTATCTCTTAAGGCTGGTTTCAGGCGTGTCGACGGGAAACGTTCGGACTATCGTTTTACCTGTTCCGACCCACCCACGCCAGATGAGTAACCTATGGACCAATGGATCTTGCCCTCCACTATTCCTTACCCTAAGGTAAGGAGTATCACGAGAGAGGCTTTCAACATGGCTACCGCCACACTCACTTCAAAAGGCCAAATAACCATTCCCGTTCAAGTCAGGGCCGCACTTGGGCTGAACACTGGCGACCGGGTCGAATTCGTCGAAATGGAAGAGGGCAAGTTTGCGATCATCGCGGCCAGCAAGACTGTGTCGGACCTCAAAGGGCTGATCCGCAAACCCGCCAAGCCCGTCAGCATCGAAGAAATGAACCTGGCCATCGCTGCACAGGGAGCCAAAGCACGATGATTGGACTGGATACCAATGTGCTGGTGCGTTACGTCACCCAGGATGATCCCGTCCAATCGCCAAAGGCATCCAGACTGATCGAGTCGCTCACCACTGCCTCGCCGGGTTTTGTCAGCCTGGTTTCAGTGGTGGAACTGGTGTGGGTCCTGCAGTCCAGTTACCAGTCAGCCAAGAGTGAAGTGGTTGCGGTCCTGGAGACGCTGCTGCGTACCCGCGAACTGACCGTAGAGCACGCCGACGTTATCTGGCAGGCACTCCGGCGATTTACAAGCACCAGGGCCGATTTCGCCGACTGCCTGATTGAACGCTGCGCCCACGCAGCAGGCTGTGAATATACGGCGACATTTAGTGTCAGCGCGGCCAAGGCTACAGGTATGCGGCGGCTGACCTGAGGCGTCGCGTTGCAGAAGCGTCAAGGCTTTGGTAGAAAATGCCCTTACTGACTTTATCCAGAGACAAGACCAACGTGCGCACGCTTTTTCTCGCCGGCCTGGCATTAACGTCCCCATTGACCCTCGCCGAAGCCATCACCTGGCCCGACCTGCCCGACACCTGCTTCGTCAGCGGTCGCTCCGCTACCAGTCAGGATGTGGACACCGGTTGTGCGGCGTTTCTGATCAATGTGAAGGGCAAGGCGGCAGGCACGCCGATCAAGCTGGATATCCCGCAGTACGCCATGCATGTCGACGAAGGCACCGGCAAGGAAACACCGGTGATCCTCATCCAGGCGGAAGAGAATGGCGATGTTAAAGCGGTAGGTTACAAGGAGCTTGGCACCGGCCAGTTGGGCGCGGCGCTGCTCAGGGAAGTTCGGCTTCTGGGTACGAAGAAGCCGATTTAAGCCATCGGAAAACGGTCAGCGAACCCAACCGCCGCCCTGCCAGTGATAGCCGTCGTTACGCTGCTCCCAATGCGGGTGAACATAACGATAACCTGGCCGTACCGGCTCCCAGTGGCCGTGAACCGCCACATAGCGCCCGCCTTCCCAACGCCAGTAGCCACGCGACCACAGGTAACCTGGCCGCCCTTCGGGCTCGACCTCGATGACCTGCACCGGCGGCGGTTGCGGCGCGACGACTTCTACATATTCACGCTGCACCGGTCGTCGATCATGCACGACCCGCTCCTCTACACACCCGGAAGCCGCGACGACCAAAGCCGCCAATGCCGCATAACGTAACAACATACAGAATCCTCGGGCGTGACCGCCCAGCGTTTATACCGGTAAAAAAATGCCCCCTTGTTCCAGCCGCGCTCCTGCTTGGCCATAAGACTTTTTAACAGGTGCCAACTGTCAGCTTGCTGAACCCACGGGCAGACAGCAGGTAAAGAAAAACTGACCTTTTCAAGAGGCACAGACTGCGACCGGCTGTTTCAGTCGCACCAGAATCAGCCCGGCCACCACCACGGCGATCCCTGCATACGTCGACGCATGAATCTCATCGCCAAACATCAGTGCTGCCCACACCAGTGTCACGGGAGGCTCCAGGTACACCAATGTCGCCACATGGGTAGCCGTCATTACGCGCAACAACATCCACAGGCTCAGGTAAGCCACGAAGGTAGAGAACACCGTCAGCCAAACGATGGAGATCAATACGTCGGGGGTCCGCGGAATGCTCAGCGTATCGGTGTACAGCACCGCTGCAGCAAAGCCGATCAAGGTCAGCAACGACTGGATAAACAACGCCAGGCTCAGGCCGCCGGAGTCAGTGCGGGCCGCCCGCCGTTCGTACAGCGTGGCCACGGTCAGACCGAGTGCCGACACCAGGGGCAATGCATACATGACCCACCCGACTTCGGCCCCGCTGTTGCGGTATTGCCCGAAGATGACGATCGACACGCCGGCAAAACCGATCATCAACCCCAGCCACTGCCAGCCGCCGCTGCGTTCGGCGTGGCTACCCGATGACAGCGCCGCCGTCATCAATGGCTGCAGGGCCGCGATGATCGCCGCAATCCCCGGCGGCAAACCGTTCTGGATCGCCACGTAGACACAGGTCAAATAGAGAAACTGCGAGAGGAAACCCACCACCGCGTGATGGCGGATCTGTGCCCAGGAAACCTTCAGCAGCCGCACGTTCAAAAACAGCGCCAGGCACAACGACACCAGCAAGAAACGCCAGAACAGCACGTTGAACACGCCATCACTCCGGGTCGCCAGTTTCGCGCCGATAAACCCCGAACTCCACGACAGCACGAACACCGCCTGTAACAGCAACAGCCCCACGGTTGATCGCTTCATTGAGCCTCCGGTTCGCTTGATTGACCAAAAGGCTATGTGCCGCGCATGATTCTGTATATTTGAATAATCTGTACCACTAATCCTTAAAAGTGGAATCATGAGCAAACAACTGAATATTGATCTGTTGCGCACTTTCCACGCGGTGGCCCGCTTCCAGCGATTCAACGAAGCGGCCAATCATGTGCATCGCAGTGCCTCGACGGTGACCACGCAGATCCAGAAGCTCGAAGACCTGGTCGGCCAACGCCTGTTCAGCCGCAGCAACCAGGGGGTTGAACTGACGATGTACGGCAAGAAACTCCTGGGCGAAACCACCGAATTCCTCAAGAGCCACGACCGCTTGCTGGCCTCCCTCACGCCGCAACGCATGCAGGGCAAGATTCGCCTGGGTTTGCCTGATTCCTACGCGCCAGACTTCATGCAGGAGTTCCTGCCCCGCCTGGTCGCCGACAACCCTCTGCTGGAACTGGAGGTAGAAGCGCGCTCCAGTGGCGAACTGCTCACGCTGTTCGCCAGCAGGCAGTTGGACCTGGCCCTGATTGTCAGCGCCCAGCCGTTGGAACAAGGCGAGCGCCTGGGAGAAATCCAGCCGCTGTGGGTGGCCGCCGAACACTTCAGCTGCCCACCGCAGGCGCCACTGCCGATTGCCGTGCAACTGACAGGTTGCCCTTATCGCGCTGCAGCGATTCGAGCGCTGAAGGAGCACGGCACTTACTATCGGGTGCTGCTGGAAAGCGCGAGTTCGCCCGCTGTTGAAGCGTGTATCCGCAGTGGCATGGCGGTGGGGTTGGTGGAAGAAAGCCGCATGGGTAAGGGATTGACGCGCCAGATTGCTGGAGCTGAACTGCCGCCGCTGCCGCTGCATCACCTGTACCTGCTTGGCGACAGCAGCAACCTGTTGGCACTGCATCTGTATGAGCAGGTCAAGGCCGGCTTCAGCGTCTAGGGCGGTCCGAAACGCAACAGCACCGCATCGACAAATCGCCGCAGCTTGGCGGTGCGCTGGCGATTCGCGGTGTAGAGCAAATGCATCTGCCGACTTGGCGCCTCATAGTCCGGCAGCACTCGCACCAACTCACCGCTCTTGAGGGCCGAGCGCAAGAAATCCTCAGGCCCCAGCACAACCCCGAAACCATCCCGCGCGGCCGACATCAAGGCCCGGCTTTCATTCACGTGCAGGCGGCTGGCGACCTGGGCCTTGTGCAGGACGGCGCCTTGGTAGAACGACCATTCGCGATCAGCCGGGCGTGACCAGTAGGCGTATCCCAGGCACTCGTGGTGTTCAAGGTCAGCGGGCGTCAGCGGCGTGCCGCGCTCGGCCAGGTATTTGGGTGCCGCACAGACCACCAGGCGGTAGGGCTGCAGCGGCCGGGCGGTGAGGCTGCTGTTCGCCAGCGGGCCGATACGGAACGCCACTTCGTAGCCCTCCTCCACCAGGTCGACAAACCGGTCGGTCAGGTGCAGGTCGATTTCCACCTCGGGGTTGTCGCGTAAAAATTCGGTCACCAGTGGCATCAGGCTGTAGGAGCCAAAAGTCACTGGGGCGCTGATTTTGAGCTTGCCCCGTGGTGTGTCATTCATGATCTGGGCGAGGGAGTCCGCGGCCTCTGCCTCTGTCAGGATATGTTTGCAGCGCTCGTAGTACGCGCTTCCCAACTCCGTCAGGCTTTGCCGGCGTGTGGTGCGGTTGAGCAGGCGTGCGCCCAGCCGCCGCTCCAGCGCCGCCACATGCTTGGCTACCATCTGCGGCGACATTCCCAGGCGTTCGGCAGCACGGGCGTAGGACCCCAGCTCGGCAGCCATCACAAAGGCACTCATGCTTGAAAGGCGGTCCATCATTCACCACTCCCAGTAACAACACCAAGACCAGAACGGCCATTTATCCTCATCCGGTAGCCAATCATCATAACGTCTCTCTCAACTCAGGAGCACCGACATGAAAATTGGCATTATCGGAGCAGGCTTTATCGGACGCGCCGTTGCGCAGTTGGCGTTGGCGGCCGGCCATGAAGTGATGTTGAGCAACTCCCGCGGCCCGCAGTCGATGAGCAGCGTGCTGAGTGGCATTCGTGGGGTTCAAGTGGGTACTGCGCAAGACGCCGCGCAATTTGGCGAACTGGTCCTGCTGGCGATTCCGTTCGAACATTACCGCAGCGTGCCGGCGCAGTGGCTGGAAGGCAAAACCGTGATGGATGCCAACAACTACTACCCGAACCGCGACGGCCATATTCCCGTGCTCGACCGCTTTGAAACCACCACCAGCCGGTTGGTGGCCGAGCACCTGTCGCAATCAAATGTGGTGAAAGTGTTCAACGCTATCCTGGCGCCGGACCTGACCCAGGATGCTCGCAGCCGCGGCGCACCCGACCGGCGCGCGCTCCCGGTCGCGGCGGATGACCCGGCAGCCAAGGCGCAAGTCATCGCCCTGCTGGACGAGATCGGCTTCGACGCAGTAGATGCCGGTGGGCTGGATGAGAGCTGGCGGTTTGAACGCGCCAAGCCGGCGTACTGCATACCTCTGGATAAAGAGGGACTGAAGGCAGCGTTGGCAGCTGCAGAGCGGCAGGTCGAAGTACCCGCTCATTGGTGACACCTGCAAAAAAGCCCGCTGACCGTCACCGGTTCAGCGGGCTTTTTACGTTGCGCAGGCCCTGAATCAGGACCTCACCAACGTCTTACAGCGCGAGGTCAGAAGCTGGCTTGCTCGGCTCAGCCGCAGGCTTTGCAGCCTCGGTGGCTTTTGGAGCAGTCAGCTGCGGAATCGCAGGTGGAGGCGTCAGCTGCAGAATGTTGGCGGTGTAGGCCCATTCTTTAGCCACAGCTTCAGGGCTGTCGTTCAGCTTGGTGCCGTAGCTAGGCACGATCTGGTGCAGCTTTTCCTGCCAGGCCGGGGAAGCAACCTGTTCCTTGAACACTTTCTGCAGCACGGTCAGCATGATCGGAGCCGCGGTGGACGCGCCTGGCGATGCACCCAACAGGCCGGCGATGGTGTTGTCGGCGGAGCTGACCACTTCGGTACCGAGTTTCAGGACGCCGCCCTGCTCTTCGTCACGCTTGATGATCTGCACACGCTGACCGGCCTGCCACAGGCGCCAGTCTTCTTTCTTGGCGTTCGGGAAGTACTCTTGCAGCGCCTTGAAGCGGTCGTCATCCGACAGCATCAGTTGGCCGGCGAGGTACTCGACCAGTGGGTATTCGCGGATACCGACTTTGGTCATTGGCCAGATGTTGTGGGTGGTGGTGCTGGTCAGCAGGTCCAGGTACGAGCCTTCTTTCAGGAACTTGGTCGAGAAGGTAGCGAATGGGCCAAACAGAATCACGCGCTTGCCATCCAGCACGCGGGTGTCCAGGTGCGGAACCGACATCGGCGGTGCGCCAACGGAAGCTTTACCGTAGGCCTTGGCCAGGTGCTGCTCGGCAATCGTTGGGTTATCGGTTACCAGGAACGAACCACCAACAGGGAAGCCCGCGTATTCCTTGGCTTCAGGAATGCCCGACTTCTGCAGCAGGTGCAGTGCACCGCCGCCCGCGCCGATGAACACGAACTTGGCGTCGGTTTCAGTCTTGGTGCCGTCTTTCAGGTTCTTGTAGCTGACACGCCAGGTGCCATCGGCGTTCTTGGTGATGTCCTGCACTTCGCTCGACAGTTTCAGGTCGAACTTCGGCGTAGTTTGCAGGTGAGCGACGAACTGGCGCGTGATCTCGCCGAAGTTCACGTCCGTACCGATCGGAGTCCAGGTGGCCGCGATTTTCTGGTTCGGGTCACGCCCTTCCATCATCAGCGGAACCCATTTGGCGATTTGCGCCGGGTCTTCGGAGTACTGCATGCCGGCGAACAGCGGGCTCGCTTGCAGCGCTTCGTAACGCTTCTTCAGGAACTTGATGTTGTCATCGCCCCACACGAAGCTCATGTGCGGAGTGGAGTTGATGAACGAACGTGGGTTCTTCAGGACGCCCTGCTGAACCTGCCAGGACCAGAACTGACGGGAGATCTGGAACGCTTCGTTGATCTCGACCGCTTTCGGGATCTCAACGTTGCCGTTCTTGTCTTCCGGGGTGTAGTTCAGCTCAGCCAAAGCCGAGTGACCGGTACCGGCGTTGTTCCAGCCGTTGGAGCTTTCTTCGGCCACGCCATCGAGGCGCTCGACCATCTCCATCGACCAATCCGGTTGCAGCTCATTGAGCCACACACCCAGGGTTGCACTCATGATGCCGCCGCCGATCAGCAGCACATCGACTTTCTTTGCCTCTTCCGCGTGAACGGAAGTGATCCCCATCGACAAAGCCAGCCCCAGCAGGGCAGTGTTTACTTTTTTAAACATCAGTAGCACCTATGATAAAACGCCATCCGCCCCACTGCCCCTGATCATGGGCAACCCTCAATCACGCTGCGCCAGGCAACGCACCGCGGGGTGTGCACATTCATTCGGGGACCGCAGGGTGGGCACACAAGGCCGACGTATCGACCTCACTTTTATGTCCCTTCTGCGCTGACTTCTTATCATTATTGGCTTCAGCTACCTGGGCGCCAGCTAACCACCGGGACGTATACGGGTGTACGTACTCGATAGAGGCTAGACCAAGATGGCGCGCAGAATATCACGCTCGGCGCCTTATATGGACTCAGCGGTCGGGCGGCCATCAGTTCGCCAGTTTTTAAGATTCGTCTCATGTGCCTCTAAAACACAGCATTGCACTATGGATTGGCTTACCTGACGGGTAGGCAGACAACCTTCCTTCTCTTAAAAGAGGCACTGCAATGCTGAACAAACTGAGCCAACTCACCCTCGCCTGCGGCGCTTGCTGGTTGCTGGCCGGCACCGCTCAGGCGGCGGACGGGCAGATCGAATTCACCGGTTCCGTCACCGATAACGCCTGCACCATCACCACCGGCGACGTGAACAAGTCGGTGACTCTGGACCCGGTGCGCATCGCTGACTTCGCGCCCACCGTGGGTTCGGTGCTCACCGATAAAGCCAAGCCGTTTTCCATCAGCCTGGACAACTGCAGCACCGCGACCCGTAAAAACGTCGCGATCACCTTCAGCGGCCAGCAAGACGCCAGCGACCCGACATTACTGGGCCTGACCGGTGAAAACCAGGTGCGCGGCATCGCGATCCAGATCACCGACTCCCGTAACGGCAACAAACTGCCACTGAACACGCCGACCGCCGATTACGACCTGCGTGCACAGTCCAATACCTTCGACTTTACCGCTGCCTACGTGCGCACCGTCGCCGACACCACCACCGGTGAAGGCGACGACGCGGTGACCACCTCCGGCATCAGCACCGGTCAGGTGCACGCGCTGGCCAGCTTCGACGTTACCTACAAGTAATTGCTCGTCAACACCGTGGGCCAGGCGTTCGCGCGCCGGCCCGCGGGCTTCCGGAGGTCCCCCTGTCATGCGTTTGAAAGTCTATCTTCTGCTCGCCCTGCTGCCGCTCTGGCACAGCGCCGCCAACGCCGCCGTCACCGTCGGCGCCACGCGACTGATCTACGACGGCGCTTCCAACGAAGCCAACCTGAGCGTCAGCAACCGCGACGACACCTCGCCTTACCTCGTGCAGTCCTGGGTCAGCCACTTCGGCAGTGGCAACGAGGAAAGCGTCGATAACTTTATCGTCACGCCGCCGCTGTTCCGGCTGGATGCCGACAAGGAAAACATCCTGCGCATCATTTTTACCGGTGGCCCAGAAGTGCCCCAGGACCGCGAAAGCCTGTTCCTGATGAACGTCAAGGCAATCCCGGCCATGAGCGACGATCAAAAAGGCAAGAACGTGCTGCAGATCGCGCTCAAGACCACGATCAAACTGTTCTACCGCCCGGCCGGCCTCAAAGGTTCGCTCAAGGACGCGGTGGCGCAAGTGAACTGGAAGGCCCAAGCGGGTGCATTGGCCGTCAATAACGCCTCCAAGCTGCACGTGGTGGTCAGCGAACTGAAGCTCAACGGCCTGCCGATCACCCAGGCGCCGGATGTGCTGCGCCCAGGCGAAGCGCGTGAGCTGCCGATCCAGGCAAAGGCCGGCGATGAAGTGCAACTGAGCTACATCGATGACTACGGCAGCATCGTGACCGCCCCCGTCATCCGCATTCACTGATACCCACGCGACAACCCCGGAACGCCTTTTCAGGAACGACCATGCTCCGTTCATTCCCAGTCATGCGCCGTTGCGCCGTGAAGGCTTTCGGCTGCCCGCTCGTGGCCGCCGCCGCCTTGCACCTGGCCCCCGCACACGCCGGCTACGAGTTCGATGCGTCGTTTCTCGAAATCGGCGGCGGGCAGAGTTCGGCCGCTGTGAAACAACAGGTCAGCGCCATGAGCGACGGCCAGTTGCCGGGGATTTACCGGGTGGATATCCAGCTCAACCAGCGCTCGATCGAACAGCGTGATGTGCGTTTCATCCGCGCCACCGGCACCCAGGAACGCTCGAGCACCGGCCTGTTCCCCTGCCTGGATGTCGAGTTCTTCCGCGCCCAGGGCGTGGCCGACACGGCCCTGCAAAACCGCACCGACGCCGACCCCACCTGCATTGCGTTCGATCAGGGCCTGGCCGGCGTGAGCTACGACTACGACTTCAACCGCCAGATCCTGTCGATTGAAATCCCACAGGCCTACCTGGGCAGCATCCCTTTTGAAGTGCGCCGTCGGCAATGGAGTAACGGCGAACAGGTGGCCTTCACCAACTACAGCTTCACCGGCAGCACCGTGGAGTCCGATACCGGCCGCCGCCAGGACCAGTTCGGCAGCCTGAGGAGCGGCGTGAATGCCGGGGCCTGGCGCCTGCGCAATTTTTCGACCTGGCAAAAAGGCAGCACCACGCCCGGGCGCTGGGAGTCGCTGGAAACCTACGCCCAGCGCGACATGGGCAATATGATGGCGATCGCCACCCTGGGCGATTCCACCACCGAAGGCGACCTGTTTGACGCGATCCCCTATCGCGGGCTGGGCATCGCCTCTGATCTGGACATGCTGCCCGACCAGGCCCGCGAATTCGCCCCGGTGATTCGCGGCATTGCCAATGGCCGCTCGCGGGTGATCATCCGCCAGCGCGGCTATGTGATCCATGAGCAATGGGTGCCGTCGGGGCCGTTCGCCTTGACCGACCTGTACCCCACCGCCAGCAATGGCGACATCGAAGTCACCGTGGAAGGCCCGGACGGCCAGCGCCAGGTCTACACCCAGTCGTTCTCGTCGGTGCCCTACATGCTGCGCGAAGGCCAGCAAAGCTATTCGGTATTCGCCGGCCAATACCGCCCGGCGCAATCGTCCTTTGTGCAGCAAACCCCAACATTTATCCAGGCCTCCCTACGACGCGGTTTGAGCGGCAGCACCACGCTGTTTGGCGGTAGCCTGCTGAGTAATCAATACAACGCCGGCCTGCTGGGTTTTGCCCACGACTTTTCCGGCTTTGGCGCGATCTCGGTGGACGTGACCCACGCC
>Ga0209173_100281_pt1 | contig 37014 bp, 36 predicted proteins | sample SynthPrep_16_END_FD_187206 | JGI IMG/M metagenome (GOLD analysis project Ga0209173, IMG submission 187206) | Synthetic microbial communities from Ohio, USA - SynthPrep_16_END_DS12_MetaG (SPAdes) (version 2) | ecosystem: Engineered > Bioreactor > Aerobic > Activated sludge | place: USA: Ohio... | reverse complement strand
GATCATTACTTTCCGACTTCCGCTTCATCGTCACTCTTTACCGTCACGCCCTCTCAATCCACCGAAGCCCTGCTGGCCAACGCTTCTGAAACCTTTGCCTCACTCAACGCGCTGACCTCCAACCTGGCCTTTGAATTGGAAGGTTCCCAGCGCGGTGTGGTGCTGGCCATTCAGCAGATGAGTGAGCTGGGGCAGTTACTGGTTGATCAGGCGTTGGAGCAGGTGAGCCCAGCGGCGATGTGAAGAAGTGGGATCAGTCCAATTTTGGGACTCATGTGTACATTCTTAAGAACACAGCCGATCAAAATGTGGGAGCTGGCTTGCCTGCGATGCGGGCGACTCGGTGAGTCAGGCTCACCGCAGCGATGCCATCGCAGGCAAGCCAGCTCCCACATTTGATCTCTATCGGTTCCAAACCCGCGTTCATTGGAAAACCATTACTCCAATCGTAACGGTTCACCGCGCAGCTTGATTGATGCCCCCCCAATACCCTCCTAAGGTACAGCCCACGACAGCAAATCCCGTGGAGCGACCATGACAACAACAACTTCCCCCGACTCGCGCTGGACGCGGCGGCGCGATGAGAAGCAGCGCCGCCTCGCACTGGTGCGATCCTTTGCCGATGGCGCCGTGCTCCCCAGCGAGCGCATTGTCGAAGCCCTGGAAGCCCTGATCCTCCCCGGCGACCGCGTGGTGCTGGAAGGCAACAACCAGAAGCAGGCCGATTTCCTCTCGCGCTCCCTGGCCAAGGCCGACCCCGCCAAGCTCCACGACCTGCACATGATCATGCCCAGCGTCGGCCGCTCCGAGCACCTGGACCTGTTTGAAAAGGGCATCGCCCGCAAGCTGGATTTCTCCTTTGCCGGCACCCAGTCCCTGCGCATCAGCCAGTTGCTGGAAGACGGCCTGTTGGAAATCGGCGCGATCCACACCTACATCGAACTCTACGCACGGCTGGTGGTGGACCTGATCCCCAACGTGGTCCTGTCGGCCGGTTTCATGGCCGACCGCGCCGGCAATATCTACACCGGCCCGAGCACCGAAGACACACCCGCGCTGATCGAGCCGGCCGCCTTCAGCGATGGCATCGTCATCGTCCAGGTCAACCAACTGGTGGATGACGTCACCGACCTGCCGCGCGTCGACATTCCCGCGAGCTGGGTCGATTTCGTGGTGGTCGCTGACAAGCCCTTCTACATCGAACCGCTGTTCACCCGCGACCCACGCCATATCAAGCCCGTGCATGTGTTGATGGCGATGATGGCGATCCGCGGCATCTACGAAAAACACAACGTTCAATCGCTGAACCACGGCATCGGTTTCAACACCGCCGCCATCGAATTGATCCTGCCGACCTACGGTGAATCCCTGGGCCTGAAGGGCAAGATCTGTCGCAACTGGACCCTCAACCCGCACCCAACCCTGATCCCGGCCATCGAAAGCGGCTGGGTCGAAAGCGTGCATTGCTTCGGCACCGAACTGGGCATGGAAAACTACATCGCCGCCCGGCCGGATGTGTTCTTCACGGGTCGCGACGGCTCGCTGCGCTCCAACCGAATGTTCTGCCAACTGGCCGGGCAGTACGCGGTGGACCTGTTTATCGGCGCCACCTTGCAGGTCGATGGCGACGGGCATTCCTCCACCGTTACCCGTGGCCGCCTTGCCGGTTTTGGCGGCGCACCGAACATGGGCCACGACCCGCGCGGTCGCCGCCATGGCACACCCGCCTGGCTCGACATGCGCCACGACGACGCTCCCGAGGCCTTGCTCGAACGCGGCAAAAAGCTCGTGGTGCAGATGGTCGAGACCTTCCAGGAAGGCGGCAAACCCACCTTTGTCGAAACCCTCGACGCGGTGGAAGTCGCCCGCAAAAGCGGCATGCCCCTGGCGCCGATCATGATCTACGGCGACGACGTCACGCACCTGCTCACCGAAGAAGGCATCGCCTACCTGTACAAGGCCCGTTCCCTGGAAGAGCGCCAGGCGATGATCGCCGCCGTGGCCGGGGTGACCGCCATCGGCTTGCGCCACAACCCCAAGGACACCGCACGCATGCGTCGCGAGGGCTTGATTGCGCTGCCCGAAGACCTCGGCATCCGCCGCACCGATGCCACCCGTGAGCTGCTGGCCGCCAAGAGCGTGGCCGATCTGGTGGAGTGGTCCGGTGGCTTGTACAACCCGCCCGCCAAGTTCAGGAGCTGGTAAATGCACGCACTCAAACTGCACGACCTGACGCTGGCCGAACGCCTGGCCGACATGGCCGTCGACGCCTTGATTGATGAGGCGGACCTGTCGCCGAAACCCGCCCTGGTAGACCGTCGCGGCAACGGCGCCCATACCGATTTGCACCTCGGCTTGATGCACGCCTCGGCGCTGTCGCTGTGGCCGGCGTTCAAGGAAATGGCCGAGGCCGCGGTCGAATTTGGCGAAGTCGGTTTGCCCCTGCGTGAAGCCCTCGGGCGCATCGGTCGCGAAGGTGAACAGGCGATGCTCGTCACCACCAGCGGCGTTAATACCCATCGTGGCGCGATCTGGGCGCTCGGCCTGTTAGTCGCCGCCGCCGCACTGCAACCCGAATCCTGCACTGCCAGCGCGGTGACGTTGCGCGCCGCCCGCCTGGCCTTGCTCAACGACCGTTACGCACCGCAACCGCTGAGCCACGGCGCCCAGGTCGCACAACGCTACGGCGCACGGGGGGCCCGTGAAGAAGCGCAACTGGGCTTCCCGTCAGTGCTACAGCGCGGCCTGCCCCAACTGAAGAAAAGCCGCCTGCAGCAACACGGCGAACAGAACGCGCGCCTCGACGCCTTGCTGGCGATCATGACCGACCTGGCCGACACCTGCGTGCTCTACCGCGCCGGTCCTGAAGGCTTGCAGGCCATGCAACAAGGCGCCCAAGCGGTGCTGGACGCCGGCGGCAGTGCAAGCCTCGCCGGCCGCCGCCAACTGCATGAGCTGGACCAGCAACTGCTGGCGCTGAATGCCTCCCCCGGTGGCGCCGCCGACCTGTTGGCCGCCTGCCTGTTTATCGACCGCCTCGACGGAGCGCTGTGATGGAAACCTTATCCTTTGAATTCCCCGCCGGGCAGCCCGCCAAGGGCCGCGCGCTGGTAGGTTGCGTCGGCTCCGGCGACCTGGAAGTGCTGCTGGAACCGGGCACCGCCGGCACCCTGACGATCCAGGTGCAGACCTCGGTGAACGGTGCGCAGCTACGTTGGCAGCATCTGTTCGAACGGATCTTCCAGGAGCAGACGCCCCCTGCATTGAACATCGATATCCACGACTTTGGCGCCACACCCGGCGTGGTGCGCTTGCGCCTGGAGCAGGGCTTCGAGGAGATCGGTCATGACTGACTTGCTCAACAAACACAGCTTCGTCGAACTCGGCGCCCGGCAGCGGGCCAAGGCCTTGCTCGATGCGGGCAGCTATCGCGAATTGATCGACCCGTTCCAGCGCGTCATGTCGCCATGGCTGAGTCGCCAGGGCGTGGTGCCGCAGGCAGATGACGGCGTGGTGATCGCCAAGGGCAGCATCGCCGGCTTGCCGGTGGTCATCGCGGCCATCGAAGGCAATTTCCAGGGCGGCAGTCTCGGTGAAGTCGGCGGCGCGAAGATGGCCGGTGCACTGGAGTTGGCTGCTGAAGACAACCGCAACGGCATCCCGACGCGCGCCATCCTGCTGCTGGAAACCGGCGGCGTGCGCTTGCAGGAAGCCAACCTGGGCTTGGCTGCCATCGCCGATATCCATGCGGCGATTGTCGACCTGCGCCAGTACCAGCCGGTGATCGGCGTGGTGGCGGGCAGCGTCGGTTGTTTTGGCGGCATGTCCATCGCGGCAGGCTTGTGCAGTTATCTGCTGGTGACCCGTGAGGCGCGCCTTGGCCTGAACGGCCCGCAGGTGATTGAGCAGGAAGCCGGCCTTGAAGAATACGACTCCCGTGACCGGCCCTTCATCTGGAGCCTGACCGGCGGTGAGCAGCGTTTCAACAGTGGCTTGGCCGACCGGTATGTGGCCGACGACGTGGTGCAGATTCAGCAGCAGATCACTGAGCTGCTGCAACAAGGCTTGCCGGAAAACCAGCGCAGCCGTCAGGTTGATCACTATCTGGAACGCCTGGCCGCACTGAACGCCGAACCGCAAATCGACCCGGCGACGGTTCGCGATCTGTATCAGGGAGAACGCTCATGAGAGGTTTGCAGTGGTTCAACGCATTGAGCTGCGACGCAGCGCCAGTGAGCGGTTTGCCGAACTCGCTGAAAGTTGCCGACGGTGTGCTCGGTGATCAGCCAGTGCGCTTTATCGCGTTGGTCACCGACCCGCAAAACCGCTTCCCTCGCGCTCGCAACGGTGAAGTCGGTTTGCTGGAAGGCTGGGGCTTGGCCAAGGCGGTTGATGAAGCGATCGATACCGGCGACAAGCGTCCGCTGATTGCCATCGTGGATGTGCCGAGCCAGGCCTACGGTCGTCGCGAAGAGGCCTTGGGCATTCACCAGGCATTGGCCGCCGCTGCCGACAGCTACGCCCGTGCCCGCCTGGCCGGTCACCCGGTGATCGCGCTGCTGGTGGGCAAGGCGATGTCCGGCGCCTTCCTCGCCCATGGTTACCAGGCCAACCGCCTGATTGCCCTGCGCGACCCCGGCGTGATGGTGCATGCCATGGGCAAGGCTTCGGCGGCGCGGGTAACCCTGCGCAGTGTCGAAGAGCTGGAAACCCTGGCCGCCAGCGTGCCGCCGATGGCCTATGACATCGACAGCTATGCCAGCCTCGGCTTGCTCTGGGAGACCTTGTCGGTCAGCCAGATCGAGCAGCCCACCAGCGAAGATGTGGCGCGGGTCAGCGAGTGCCTGGTGCAGGCGATCAAGGATGTGCAGGCCAGCGGTCGGGACCTGAGCGGTCGCCTGGGCGCCACTAACCGCGCGGCCTCCAGCCACGTGCGCCAACTGCTGCGGGAGCAATGGTGAACGCTCACGACTTGCTCTGGGGCATGACCCCGGCGCATGCGCCCGCTGATGCGCCGGCCTGGGTGCTGGAAGCATTGGCCGCTGGGCATCCGGTGGTGGTGCGGCGTGCCGTCGCGTCGCCGGGCCAGGTAGCGGTGGGGGTACGCGGGCGCTTGCGCGAGCAGCGCTTCGCCGCCGTGATGCCGATGGCGGCCGTGCAGCGGCGCGTGGTGCCGGAAGACCTGCGCGCTGTGATCTCGCCAAGGGATTTGCCGGCGTTGCAGGCCCTCGCTCAGTTGCGACCGGTGCTGGCGGGAGAGAGTTGGGGCGTCACCGGCAGTGCGGGTTTCGAGTTGGCCAGCGGCGTCGAAGCGCTGCATGCCAAGAGCGATCTGGATTTGATTCTGCGCACGCCCGAGCGGCTTGAACGCAGCGATGCAGAGGACCTGCTGGCGATACTGGATACGGCGGTGTGCGCCGTGGACCTGCAACTGCAAACGCCTTTTGGCGCGGTCGCGTTGCGTGAATGGGCCGGTGGTTCGCGTCGCGTGCTGCTGAAGAATGCCAACGGCGCGCAGTTGGTGCTCGATCCTTGGCAGGCCGTGGCATGAGTAGCCTCCTGGCATTCCCGGGGCAGGGCGCCCAGCGTCCCAGCATGCTCCAGCAATTGCCGCGTGCGGTGCTGGACGAAGCCAGTGCTGCCCTCAATGAGGATGTGCTTACCCTGGATTCTGCCGAAGCGCTGGCCTCGACCCGTGCCGTGCAGCTCTGCCTGTTGATTGCCGGTGTCGCCAGTGCGCGTTTGCTGGAACACACCCCCGATTACGTCGCCGGCCTGTCCATTGGTGCCTATCCGGCCGCCGTGATCGCCGGCTCGCTGGACTTTGCCGACGCGTTGAAACTCGTCAGCCTGCGCGGCGAATTGATGCAACACGCGTATCCCCACGGCTACGGCATGACCGCCCTTATCGGCCCGGACCTGTCCACCGTCGAAGCCTTGCTTGCTCAGGTCCACAGCCCGCAAACCCCGGTTTACCTGGCCAATATCAATGCCGACAACCAGACGGTCATCGCCGGCAGCGATGAGGCCATGAAGGCGGTCGCCAATCTGGTGCGCGGCAACGGCGTCGCCAAACGCCTGGCCGTCAGCGTGCCGTCACATTGCGTACTGCTGGAAAAACCCGCCGAGGCCCTGGCCGAAGCATTCGCCCAAGTGACACTGAAACCGCCGAGCATCACCTACCTGAGCAGCACCCGCGCCCGGCCGATCCACAACACCGAACACCTGCGCGACGACCTCGCCTTCAACATGTGCCGCATCGTCGACTGGCGCGGCACCGTGCAAAGCGCCTTCGAGCGCGGTGTGCGCCTGCATATCGAACTGCCTCCCGGTGCCGTGCTTATGGGCCTCGCGCGCCGGGTGTTCGAGCAAGGCACCGTCATCGCCTTCGAAGGCGCCCGCCTGGACACCTTGCAGGCCTTGCTGCGAGAGGAGGGAAACCATCACCGATAGAGCTCCACCAAGGCTGATGCTGGTCGGTCAAGAGATAGAGCGGGTCACCAATGACCTGTGGCGAGGGAGCTTGCTCCCGTTGGAGTGCGCAGCGCTCCGAGGATTTCAGGGCCGCTACGCAGCCCAACGGGAGCAAGCTCCCTCGCCACAGGTACGGTATTCATCTTTATCGGATCGGCATTGCCGCCCAAGGCTTTCGAAGCACAAAAACAACAATTTCGATGAAGCACTTTGAGGACAACCATCATGATTATTTACGGTGTGGCGTTGCTGGCGATCTGCATGTTGGCCGGCGTGATTCTGGGCGACATGCTCGGCGTGTTGCTGGGAGTCAAATCCAACGTGGGCGGGGTGGGGATCGCGATGATCCTGCTGATCTGCGCACGGTTGTGGATGCACAAACACGGCGGCATGACCAAGGAATGCGAGATGGGTGTCGGCTTCTGGGGTGCCATGTACATCCCGGTGGTGGTGGCGATGGCGGCGCAACAGAACGTGGTCACCGCGCTGCACGGCGGCCCGGTGGCGGTGCTGGCGGCGATTGGTTCGGTGGTGGTGTGCGGTTGCACGATTGCCTTGATCAGCCGCACGCACAAGGGCGAACCGTTGCCCGATGAAGAGCCGCTGATTGCGGCTGCACCTGTCGCGGGAGGTCGCTGATATGTGGGAACTCATCGAGAAAGGCCTGGCAAATAACGGCTTGGTCACCGCCTTTGCATTTGTCGGCGTGGTGATGTGGATTTCGGTGGTGCTGTCCAAGCGCCTGACCTTCGGACGCATCCACGGCTCAGCCATCGCGATTGTGATCGGGCTGGTGCTGGCCTGGGTGGGCGGCACCTTGACCGGCGGGCAGAAAGGCCTGGCGGATGTGGCGCTGTTTTCCGGGATCGGCTTGATGGGCGGCGCCATGCTGCGGGACTTTGCCATCGTGGCCACGGCGTTTGAAGTACAGGCCACCGAGGCGCGCAAGGCCGGCTTGATTGGTGCAATTGCCTTGCTGTTGGGCACGGTGTTGCCGTTTATTGTGGGCGCGAGTATCGCCTGGGCGTTTGGTTATCGCGATGCGATCAGCATGACCACCATCGGTGCGGGCGCGGTGACTTACATCGTCGGGCCGGTGACCGGGGCGGCGCTGGGTGCAAGCTCGGATGTGGTGGCGCTGTCCATCGCGACTGGGTTGATCAAGGCGATCCTGGTGATGGTCGGCACGCCCATGGCGGCACGCTGGATGGGCCTGGATAATCCGCGCTCGGCGATGGTGTTTGGCGGCCTGGCCGGTACTGTGAGCGGTGTGACGGCAGGGCTGGCAGCGACGGATCGTCGGTTGGTGCCGTATGGCGCGTTGACTGCCACCTTTCACACTGGGCTTGGGTGCTTGCTGGGGCCTTCGGTGCTGTACTTCATCGTGCGCGGGATTGTCGGCTGACCCGAGAGGTGTCGACCGCTTTTGTGGCGAGGGAGCTTGCTCCCGCTGGAGCGCGAAGCGGTCCCAATGCATTCTTCCTGAAACAACGCGGGCGCTGATTTTACGACTGCTGCGCAGCCGAGCGGGAGTAAGCTCCCTCGCCACAGGGGATCATTGTCAGGTTTGGCGGTTCGCATACATCCGGCACTCCGCCAACAGCGCGAGCAGGTTCGGGTCGCGTTCCTTGGCTTTCAGAAACACCACGCCAATGTGCTGCTGCAAACGGTAGCGCGGTTGCAGGGGAATCAGCTTGACCCGGTTCTCGTACACCGCCGCAATCCGTCCCGGCAGCAGCGCATAACCCACGCCCGAACTGACCATGCTCAGCAGGGTGAAGATGTCGTTGACCTGCATCGCCACCTTCGGCTCGAACCCCGCCTGCTTGAATACGCGGTTGCCATCCTGATGGGTGGCGAAGCCTTGGGTGAGGGTGATGAAGGTGGCGTCGCGCACGTCCGCCAGGTCGATTTCCTGCTCGCGGTCGAAGGGTGAATCGGCCGGGGTGGCGAGGAAGATGTCGTCGGAAAACAGCGCGATCTGCTCGCAGTCCGGATCGTTGGCGTGCTCGTCGAGGGAGATCAGGATCGCATCGACTTCCATGTTCTTCAGCTTGTACAGCAGGTCGAAATTGGAGCCGAGGATCAGGTCGATATTCAGCTCGCTGCGGCGAATCTTCAGCCCCATGATCAACTGCGGCACGGTCTTCACCGTCAGCGAATACAGCGAGCCCAGCTTGAAGCGCTCGGCGGAAAAGCCGGCGGCCTCGCGGGTCACCCGCACACTGTCCACCACATCCTGCACCAGCTTCTGCGCGCGCTCTTCCAGCACATAGGCGCTTTCCAGCGGCGTGAGGTTGCGGCCTTCGTGCTTGAACAGCGGGCAGCGCAGGGCGTTTTCCAGGGAGTGGATCGCCCGGTGCACGCTGACGTTGCTGGTCTGCAATTCAGCCGCTGCCCGCGCCAGGTTGCCGGTGCGCATGAACGCCAGGAAGATTTCCAGCTTCTTGAGGGTGAACTCTTCGTCGATCAGCATGGGCGTGACTCTTGTTCGAATGCCGTCGATTGTGCCCCTAAAACCAGTTCACTCCCAGCCATGCGCTGCACAGGCCCAACACCACGCCGAGGATGATCAGCCAGATTGCGTTGAGCCTTGTGTAATACACCACGGCAGCGCTGGCCAGGGTCAGTACCAGGCTGGTGGCGTTGTTTTCCAGGCTGTTCATCAGGATGTAGCTGGCGGCCAGGATCAGCCCGATGGAGATCGGCAGCAGGCTGCCTTTGACCCGCTGCACCCACGGGGTTTTGCTGTGTTTTTCCAGCCAGCCGGCGCCGAAGTAGGTGAGCACCGAGCAGGGCACCAGCTTGGCGGTCAGGGCCACCAGGGCGCCGGGCAACCCGGCGGCTTGCTGGCCGATAAATACCAGGAACATGCCATTGGGCCCCGGCAAGGCCTGGGACAAGGCGAAGAAGGCGACGAACTGGGCGTCGGTGATCCAGTTCATGTCGGTGACGGTGTAGCGGTGGATATCGCTCAGGGCCACGGTGTTGCCGCCAATCGCCATCAGCGACCACAGCGCGCATTGGATCATCAGGTGAAACAGCACGCTCTGCATTAGCCGGCCACCTTCTGCTTGCCCATGAAGCTCAAGGCCAACGAGCTGGGAATGCAGATCAGCAGGACCATCCACAACGGCAACACCAGCACCGCCATCAATACGAAGGTCAGGACGAACGCGCTGTAGTTGGCCAGGGTCCGCGGCATGGCCTTGAGCAGGCGCAAGGTGGTGCCGAGCATCAGCCCGGTGGCGATCGGCATCACCGCGCCGAAGATCTGCTGCACCACGTCATGGCTCCACCATTTGGCATAGGCGTAGCCGGCCAGCACTGTGATCAGCGAGGGGAACAGATACAAGCCGACCACGGTCACAACCGCACCTGGCAAGCCGTGCAGGCGCCGGCCGTAGATGATGCCGACGTTGGCGATATTCGGCCCGGGAAAGAATTGGCCGGTGGTCAGCAACTCGTTGAAGCCTTGTTCGCTGACCCACTGCCGGCGGTCGACCATCATCTGCCGCGCCCAAGGCATCACGCCGCCAAAGCCGAACAGGCCGACCATGGCGAAGTTGTAAAACAACTGCCACAGACTCGGGTGGGGCTGCGCAGGTTCGAGGTCAGGCATGGGCGTTACCGATGAGGGGCTTTTATGTAGGAGCAGGCAAGCCAGCTCCCACAGGATGAAGCGAATCATCCATCGGCGTGTGTATTTGGGCAAATGAAGAAAGGTTGTTACCTGATATTGGGTGGGTGACGTCAGAATGCTCGAGGTGATAACCGTTATTCGAGGTGAGTGACACATGTATCACGGGGAACGATTTAACGCCTGGAGCCACTTGCTCGGGGCGGTTGCGGCTTTTGTGGGTGCGGTATGGATGTTGGTGGTGGCCGGTATGGACGGCAGCCCCTGGAAGATTGTCAGCGTAGCGATCTACGGTTTCACATTGCTGGTGTTGTACAGCGCGTCCACCGTTTACCACAGCGTGCGCGGGCGCAAGAAAGCGATCATGCAGAAGGTGGATCACTTTTCGATCTACCTGCTGATCGCAGGCAGTTACACGCCGTTTTGCCTGGTGACGTTGCGCGGGCCGTGGGGCTGGACGCTGTTCGGGATTGTGTGGGGGCTGGCGGTGATCGGCATCCTGCAGGAGATCAAGCCACGCTCCGAGGCGCGGATTTTGTCGATCGTGATCTATGCGGTGATGGGCTGGATTGTGCTGGTGGCGGTCAAACCGTTGATTGCTGCGCTGGGGCCTACCGGGTTTGCCTGGCTGGCGTCGGGCGGGGTGCTGTACACCGTGGGCATTATTTTCTTTGCCCTGGAGGACCGCTTGCGGCACTCCCACGGGATCTGGCATTTGTTCGTGATTGGCGGCAGCCTGCTGCATTTCGTGGCGATCATGGGGTACGTGTTATAGCCGGTCCAACTGCTCCTGGGCACGGCTGCCGAAGATCTCCAGCAGGCTCGCCAGCATATGCGGCGGCGGTTCGTCGGCGCGGGTCAGGGCGTACAAGGTGATCGGCAGCGGCGGCGCAAGGGGGCGAATGCGAGTAGTGGCCGGCGACGCGCCGAGGGCGGTGAACGGATCAATCACCGCCAGCCCGGCGCCGGATTCGACTATGGCCCTGGCCAGGGAATAGGTCTGCACTGCGATGCTGACCCGTGGCGGTGGATCGACCGCTTCCAGGTAGCTGTCCAGCTTCGCCGACAACGGGTCGGCGCTGGACAGGCCAATCAACGGCGCGCCCGCCAGGGCCATCAGCGGCAAGGGTTTGCCCAACTCGTTTTCCTTCCAGTAAGCCTTCGGCGCCAACGCCACCAGCACGCCGTGGGCCAGGGCCTGGGCGGTCAGGCCCGGGTGATCGGGCGGTTGCAGGGTCAGTGCCACGTCGACCTCACGCATCAGCAGGTTTTGCACCAGCTCGCGGCTGTGGGCGCTGGACAGCTCGCAGGCGATGTCCGGGTAGCGTTGGGTCCATTCGCGGATGGCCGGCGGCAGCAACGACAAGGCCAGCGCGGGTGTGGCGCCGATACGCAGGCTCTGGCCCGGCTCGCGGCGCAGGTTCTGTGCCAGGCGCCGCACGCCTTGCAGGCTTTCGGTGACCTTGTCGACTTCGCGCTCCAGCGCCAGCGCTTCCGGGGTTGGCTGCAGCTTGCCGCGTATACGCAGGAACAGCGGGAACCCCAACTGCAACTCGGCGTGCTGCAGCACCTTGCTCACCGCCGGCTGCGAGACATGCAGCAACTGGGCGGCGGCGCTGATGGAACCGGTCTGGCGGATGGCCTGGAAGATTTCGATATGACGCAAGCGCATGGGCAGTCCATAACCTTTGTTTATGGGTGACCCATCTTTATTCATTGTCCCGCCGCTGTCACCTGCCTCTAACCTTCAAGCCTGACATCGCACGGTTAAGGGACGCACATGGCTCAGCAGGTTTGCATCATCGGTGGCGGGGTTATCGGCCTGGCGAGTGCCTACGCGCTGGTGCGTGCCGGCATGCAGGTGACGGTGGTCGAAGCTCGGGAAACCCTGGGCAGCGAGACCAGCTTCGCCAACGGCGGGCAACTGTCCTACCGCTATGTCGCGCCGTTGGCCGACAAGGGCGTACCGTTGCAAGCCATCGGCTGGATGCTGCGCGGTGACTCGCCGCTGAAGCTGCGCCCGCGCATGGACCCGGCGCAGTGGCGCTGGATGGCCTCGTTCCTGGGCGCCTGCCGTGGCTCGGTGAACCAGCGCAATGCGGCCCACCTGCTGCGCCTGGCGTCCTTGAGCCAGGGCACCCTGCAACGCTGGCGTGAAGAAGACCAACTGGGCGGTTTCCACTGGCGGCGCAACGGCAAGCTGGTGACCTTTCGCAGCCTCGACAGCTATGAACGCGCCTTGAATAAAGTGACCGACCCGCTGCAACAGCAAGTGCTCTCGGCGGCGGACTGCGCACGGCTGGAACCGACCCTGGACAGCGCCAGTTTTGCCGGCGGCATCTATACGCCCAATGAAGAGGTCGGCGACTGCCATGGGTTCTGCCAGCAACTGGCGGCGCGCCTTGAAGCGTCGGGGCGTTGCACGTTCCTGTTGGGGCGCAAGGTGACGGCGATTCGTCACAGCGCAGGCGCCGTGCAGGCTATCGAAATGGGCAGTGAAGTCTTGCCGGTGCAGCACCTGGTGCTGGCCGCCGGGCACCGTAGCCCCGAGCTGGCCTTGCCGGGTATGTCACTGCCGCTGTATCCCCTCAAGGGTTACAGCCTGAGCGTGCCGATTGGCGCGCAGCATCAGGCGCCGAACATCAGCATCACCGATTACGACCGCAAGATCGTCTACGCGCGCATCGGTGAGCAACTGCGGGTGGCGGCGATGGTGGATATTGTCGGCTTCGACACCCGCCTGGAACCCAAGCGCCTGGCGCTGATTAAACGCCAGGCACTTGAGACGTTCCCGCTGGCCGGTGACTACCAGCACGCGGTCGAATGGGCCGGTATGCGCCCGGCCACGCCGACCGGCGTGCCGTTGATTGGTGCCAGCGCCTACAGCAACCTGTGGCTTAACCTCGGCCACGGCGCCCTCGGGTTTACCCTGGCTTGCGGCAGCGGCCAGGTACTGGCCGAGTTGATTGGCCGGCACACCACTTCCATTGATATGCAGGGCTTCGCGCCCCGTGCCGCTTGAGGATATTTCGATGACCATCACCCGAATCAACAGCAACAGCCGCTTGTCTGGCGCCGTGGTTTTTCAGAATTTGGTGTTCCTGTCCGGCCAGGTGCCGGGCGAAGGCCGCGATGTGAAGACCCAGACCGAAGAGGTGCTGGCCAGGATTGATGCGCTGCTGGCCGAGGCCGGCAGCGACAAGGATCATCTGCTGAATGCGACCATCTACCTGAACAATATCCAGGAGGGTTTTGCGCCGATGAATGAAGTCTGGTCCGCCTGGCTATCGCCGGGGCAGGCACCGACGCGTACCACGTTGCAGGCGCAGTTGGCGCGACCGGACGTGCTGGTCGAGATCAGTGTCATTGCGGTGCGCCGTACCTGAACCTTTAACCACCAACGGAGAATAACAATGCAAAAAATCACGTTGATCGGCTGCACCCTGGGGCTGTTGTTGGGGGCTCAGGCCCATGCCACCGAGGCCCCCTTGGACGGCACGCTGAGCAAGATCGCCAACGCCAGGAGCATCACCCTCGGCTACCGCGATGCCTCGGTGCCGTTTTCCTATGTGGGGGATCACAGTGGCAAGCCCATGGGCTATTCGGTGGAGCTGGCGAACAAGATCGTCGAGCGTATCCAGCAGAAAACCGGTGTGCCGAAGCTCAACGTGAAGTACAACCTGGTGACTTCCCAGACCCGCATAGCCCTGGTGCAAAACGGCACCGTGGACCTGGAATGCGGTTCAACCGGCGTGACCGCCGAGCGGCAGAAACAGGTGGCGTTTTCCTACGGGTTTATCTACGTGAAGGGCCAGTTGCTGACCGCCAACGACAGCGGCATCAAAAGCTTCGCCGACCTGCAAGGCAAGAACGTGGTAACCACCGCCGGTACCACCAACGAGCGGTTCCTCAAGAGCTACAACGTTGATCACAAACTGAACATGTCGGTGATCAGCGCCAAGGACCACGGCGAAGCCTTCCAGATGCTGCAATCCGGCCGGGCGGCGGCGTTCTACATGGATGACGCGTTGCTCTACGGGGAGCGCGCCAAGGCCAGGGACCCGCACAAGTGGGTGGTGGTCGGGGAAGAACAGTCGCGGGAAATCTACAGCTGCATGGTGCGCAAGGACGACCCGCAGTTTCTCGCGGTGGTCAACGAGACCCTGGCCGGGCTGTACAGCTCGGGGGAGATCAACGGGATTTACCAGCGCTGGTTTGAGCAGCCGATCCCGCCCAAGGGCTTGAACCTAGAATTCCCGATGACCAGTGAGTTGAAGGCGATTATTGCGACGCCTGTGAGTGACCCGGTGGAGTAACGGAGTGCAAACCCGATCCAAATGTGGGAGCTGGCTTGCCTGCGATAGCGGTGTATCAGCAACAGATGTGTAGCTGACCCACCGCTATCGCAGGCAAGCCAGCTCCCACATTTGATGGGATTTGCAAAGCGGGTTTAGAAGTCGCCCCAGAGTTGTTGAGCCACCGCCAGCGCCACGACTGGCGCAGTTTCGGTACGCAGCACCCGTGGGCCCAACCGTGCGGCATGAAACCCCGCACCTTGTGCCGTCTCGACTTCGCCATCAGTCAATCCACCCTCCGGCCCGATCAGGAAGGCCAGGCTCCCAGGCTTGGCGTGGCTCACCAGGGGCTCGGCCACCGGGTGCAGCACCAGCTTCAAATCCGCTTCGGCCTGTTTCAACCAATCCGCCAGCAACAGCGGTGGGTGAATCACCGGCACTCGCGAGCGACCGCACTGCTCGCACGCGCTGATCGCCACCTGGCGCCAGTGCTGCAGGCGTTTGTCGGCGCGTTCGTCCTTGAGGCGCACTTCGCAGCGGTCGCTGAAGATCGGGGTGATTTCATTCACCCCAAGCTCGGTGGCTTTCTGGATCGCCCAGTCCATCCGCTCGCCACGGGACAGGCCCTGGCCGAGGTGAATCTGTAACGGCGACTCGACCTGCCCGGCGAAGGTTTCGGTGACTTGCACCACCACGCGTTTTTTGCCGACTTCCAGCAAGCTGGCGCGAAACTCCTGGCCGGAACCGTCGAACAACTGCACGGGGTCGCCTTCGCTCATGCGCAATACGCGGCTGATGTAGTGCGCCTGGGCTTCCGGCAACTCGTGGTCGCCAAGGCTCAGGGGGGCGTCGACAAAAAAGCGGGACAGTCTCATTTGTGTTCTCTGGAAATAGTGTGCAGGGCGGACGCGGAGCGTCCATGGCTGCATTCCCAAGCGGAGCGTGGGAACGATCAACTCAATCAGCCCGGATCACGAAACCCCGGGTGGAAATCCTTGGGCACCGCCACGCTGACCTTGCTGTTGGTGGCAATGTCGATCCCTTCGCTGGCCACTTCAGCCAGGAAGTCGATCTGCTCCGGGGTGATCACATACGGCGGCAGGAAGTACACCACGCTGCCCAACGGCCGCAGCAGCGCGCCACGCTCCAGCGCATGCTCGAACACCTTCAGGCCACGGCGTTCCTGCCACGGGTAGGCGGTCTTGGTGGCCTTGTCCTGCACCATCTCGATGGCCAGCACCATGCCGGTCTGGCGCACTTCCGAGACGTGCGGATGGTCCGCCAGGTGCGCGGTGGCGGTGGCCATGCGCTGGGCCAGGGCCTTGTTGTTTTCGATGACGTTGTCTTCTTCGAAGATATCCAGGGTCGCCAGGGCCGCCGCACAGGCCAGCGGGTTGCCGGTGTAGCTGTGGGAGTGCAGGAAGGCGCGCAGGGTCGGGTAGTCGTCGTAGAAGGCGTCGTACACATCGTCGGTTGTGACTACGGCGGCGAGCGGCAGGTAGCCGCCGGTCAGGGCCTTGGACAGGCACAGGAAGTCCGGGCGGATGCCGGCCTGTTCACAGGCGAACATCGTACCGGTGCGGCCAAAGCCCACGGCGATTTCGTCGTGGATCAGGTGTACGCCATAGCGGTCGCAGGCTTCGCGCAGCAGCTTGAGGTACACCGGGTGGTACATGCGCATGCCGCCGGCGCCCTGAATCAGCGGCTCGACGATCACGGCGGCCACGGTGTCGTGGTTTTCGGCCAGGGTCTGCTCCATGGCCAGGAACATGTTCCGGGAATGTTCTTCCCAGCTCATGCCGTCGGGGCGCAGGTAGCAGTCGGGGCTCGGCACCTTGATGGTGTCCAGCAGCAGGGCTTTATAGGTCTCGGTGAACAGCGGCACATCGCCTACCGACATCGCGGCGATGGTTTCGCCGTGGTAGCTGTTGGTCAGGGTGACAAAGCGCTTTTTGTTCGGCAGGCCGCGGTTGAGCCAATAGTGAAAGCTCATCTTCAGCGCGACTTCGATGCACGACGAGCCGTTGTCGGCGTAGAAGCAGCGGGTCAGGCCTTCGGGGGTCATCTTCACCAGGCGCTCGGACAGCTCGATTACCGGCTGGTGACTGAAACCGGCGAGGATCACGTGTTCCAGCTGGTCGACCTGGTCCTTGATGCGCTGGTTGATGCGCGGGTTGGCGTGGCCAAACACGTTGACCCACCAGGAACTGACGGCGTCGAGGTAGCGTTTGCCTTCGAAGTCTTCCAGCCAGATGCCTTCACCGCGCTTGATCGGGATCAGCGGCAGTTGCTGGTGGTCTTTCATCTGGGTGCAGGGATGCCACAGCACCGCAAGGTCGCGTTGCATCCACTGGTTATTCAAACCCATGTTTATTCTCCTCGAAGCGGCTCGCGACGTGCGCGGGCGAAACAATCGCGCAAGCCTATGCAATGCCGGCCTGTGTCACAACCCATTGCGAGTCTGAAGCGTAAATTGGTGGTAAACGCAGGACAGTCCGTCACGTTTCTTCTGGATAGTCCTTAATCTCTTGTTAACTTACTCTGCATACGCTCTTGATCGTATTTCTCGATATTTCAAAGCGAAATTTTCCGCTTTAATTCGATAGGTAAATCGATAGTCTTGCCACAGCTCTTACGGGATTTGGGACATGCAACTACGTAATTCACCGGCCCGCTATGGCTGGGTCAGCATCGTTTTGCACTGGGGCGTGGCCCTGGTGGTGTTCGGTCTGTTCGCATTGGGCCTGTGGATGGTCGGTCTCGACTACTACAGTGCCTGGCGCAAAGACGCCCCGGACCTGCACAAGAGCATCGGCATTACGCTGTTCGCCATCATGCTCGTGCGGATCGTCTGGCGCCTGGTCAGCCCGCCGCCGCCACCGCTTGCCAGCTATAGCCGCATGACGCGTCTGGGGGCTGCGTTTGGCCACGCGTTCCTGTATCTCGGGCTGTTTGCCGTGATGATTGCCGGTTACCTGATTTCCACCGCAGACGGTGTCGGGATCCCGGTGTTTGGCTTGTTTGAGATTCCTGCGCTGGTTTCCGGGCTACCGGACCAGGCAGACACTGCAGGCGTGGTGCATTTGTACCTGGCCTGGGTATTGGTGGTGTTCGCCGGCCTGCATGGCGTGGCCGCGCTGAAACACCATTTCATTGATCGTGATGTGACCCTGGTTCGTATGCTGGGGCGCAAAGCCTGATGTTCAACCTCGACTCACAAGGAATAGAAAGCATGTTGAAAAAGACTCTCGCCGCTCTGGCCATCGGTTCTGCCCTGCTGACTGCCGGTCAGGCGATGGCAGCTGACTACGTTGTCGACAAGGAAGGCCAGCACGCCTTCGTTGACTTCAAGATCAGCCACTTGGGCTACAGCTTCATCACCGGTACCTTCAAGGACCTGGACGGCAAGTTCAGCTTCGATGCTGCCAAGCCTGAAGACAGCAAGATTGAGTTCAACGTCCGCACCGCCAGCGTGTTCACCAACCACGCCGAACGTGACAAGCACATCGCCAGCAAAGACTTCCTGGACGTTGGCAAGTATGCCGATGCCAAGTTCGTCTCCACCAGCGTCAAGACCACCGGCAAGAATGCTGCTGGCCAAGTCACTGCTGACGTGACCGGCGACCTGACCTTTCACGGCGTGACCAAGCCGATCGTCGTCAAGGCGACCTTCCTGGGTGAAGGCAAGGATCCATGGGGCGGCTACCGTGCCGGCTTTGAAGGTACTACCTCCTTCAATCGCCAGGACTTCGGCAAGCAGATGGACCTGGGTCCAGCGTCCAACAACGTTGAGCTGTACGTGACGTTTGAAGGTGTGAAAGCGAAGTAATTTTCGCCGGCCACACAAAAATGCCCCGGATCTCGCGATCCGGGGCATTTTTCATGGCGCTTTGAAAACTCAGCGGTTGCGGGTCAGCAACGCCGGTTTTTCACCACGTGGACGGCCCGGCAGTTGATCCAACTGCTCAGGTGTCAGCGTGCGATCGCTTTTCGACTCTTTGTGGATGATCTTCGGTGCCGGGCCGCCGCGCGGGTTTTGCACCGCTGGCTCCGACAGACGAGGTTGATCATCACGGGCCGGGCGACGGTTGCGCGACTCTTCGCGACGGGCCTGGCCGTCACGCGGTGCACCGTTGCGCGGGCCGCTGCGCTTGGCAGGCGGGGTGCCGGTGGTGGCGCCGTTGCTGCTGCGCGGACCGTTCTGGCGACCTTGTGGCTGCCCGCCGGTACGCGGAGTACCGGCGCCTGCGCCCTGGGCTGGAGCGCCCGGACGACGACCACGGCCCTGGGCCGGCTTGGCCTGGGGCACGTAGTCAACGCGGTTACCGAAGTTGTCCACGTCGTCGTCCAGGAACTCGTCCGGAGCGCGGTCGGCAGCAGCACGTGGCGGCTGGCTCGGCTGGCGCTGTTCGCGGGCCGGGGTGCCTTCACGGGGCTTTTGCTCACGGGCCGGGCGTTCGCCACGGCCATTGGTCGCAGCCTTGTCCTTGCCGCCCTTGTCCTTGCCCTTGTCTTTACGACCGCCACCGCCGCCGCCGCCGTTCGGGCCATCGCCCTTCGGACCGCGTGGGTTGTTGCGCGGGTTGCGCACGTCCGGACGCTCGCGCACTTCAGGCTTCTCGGCCTCAACGGCGCTGGAGTCGAAGCCCATCAGGTCGCCGTCGGCGATTTTCTGCTTGGTCATGCGCTCGATGCTTTTCAGCAGCTTTTCTTCGTCCGGTGCGACCAGGGAAATGGCCTCGCCCGAACGACCGGCCCGGCCAGTACGGCCGATACGGTGCACGTAGTCTTCATCGACGTTTGGCAGCTCGAAGTTGACCACGTGGGGCAGTTGGTCGATGTCCAGGCCGCGAGCGGCGATGTCGGTGGCGACCAGGATGCGCACTTCACCGGCCTTGAAGTCGGCCAGGGCTTTGGTGCGGGCATTCTGGCTCTTGTTGCCGTGGATCGCGACGGCGGTGAGGCCGTGCTTGTCCAGGTACTCGGCCAGGCGGTTGGCGCCGTGCTTGGTGCGGGTGAACACCAGCACCTGTTCCCACGCGCCGGCGGTGATCAGGTGGGCCAGCAGCGAACGCTTGTGGGCGGCCGGCAGGCGGAATACGCGCTGCTCGATACGCTCGACCGTGGTGTTCGGCGGCGTGACTTCAATGCGCTCGGGGTTGTGCAACAACTTGCCCGCCAACGCGGTGATGTCGTTGGAGAACGTGGCCGAGAACAGCAGGTTCTGGCGTTTGGCCGGCAGGCGCGCGAGGACCTTTTTCACGTCATGGACAAAGCCCATGTCGAGCATGCGGTCGGCTTCGTCCAGCACGAGGATTTCCACGTGGGACAAATCGACGCTGCCTTGGCCGCACAGGTCGAGCAAGCGACCCGGGCATGCAACCAGTACGTCGACACCGCGGGACATGGCCTGAACCTGTGGGTTCATGCCGACGCCGCCGAAGATGCAGGCGCTGACGAACTTCAAGTCGCGGGCATACAGCTTGAAGCTGTCATGCACTTGGGCGGCGAGTTCGCGGGTAGGGGTCAGGACCAGTACGCGCGGTTGGCGCGGGCCATGACGCTGGGATTTGTCCGGGTGACCGTTGGGGAACAACCGCTCCAGGATCGGAAGGGCGAAGCCGCCGGTTTTACCAGTACCTGTCTGAGCCGCAACCATCAGGTCGCGGCCTTGCAACACGGCGGGAATGGCCCGCTGTTGCACCGGAGTAGGCTCGGTATAGCCCGCTGCCTCGATGGCGCGGACTAAAGCCTCGGAGAGACCGAGGGAAGCAAAGGACATGAGTAATCCTGTTTTAGTTAGGGCTTGGCCCAGAGGGATAGTCTTGCCTGGCGTGAATGGCGTTTAGATGAACGCAATCCCGTCCGGTCCTGCTGGGGCTGGCGGGCACTCAGACGGCTCGCGCGGGCTTGAAAGCTGCGCTGTAGCGGGGTCGGGTGCCTTTTGCAAGACCGAAGCGTCCGGGCGTAAGCCTGGCGGAAAGGCCGGAGTATAACAGAGCAATCACTCTGCGCTGCTTTCCTGCTGCTCAACGGTGCGTACGGGCAGGGCTGATGCGCTGGTTTGCGGGCTGCTGCCTGCATATTTGGCGCTCAAGGCCGCGTAGGCAGGCTCTTGCTTGAAGCGTTTGAGTTCGGCGGCGAAGCGTTGCACCAGCAAATCCATGCCCGCCCCGCGGCGCACGGCCAGGAACTGAGGCTGGCTGCTGACTACCTGGGGAGCCTGGGTGACCTGGTCCTCAAGTCCAAGGGCCTTGAGTACATGCTGGCCAACCCGACGGTCCGTGATCACCAGGTCGATCCGGCCAAGGGCCAGTTTGCCGAAGTTGGCCTCATGGCTGGCGGCCGACTCCTGCTTGAACAGGGTGGACTCGCTGAATTCGGCGCCATAGAGGTAGCCTGGCGAGGTGCCGATGGTCAGGCCGCGCAGGTCGTCGAAGGTCTGGAACGGGTGTGGGCGCTGATTGGCGTAGAACAGCACGAACTCCACCTCGGACAGCGGCTCGCTGGGGTACAGCAGCACCGCGTCGCGTTCATGGCTGTGGAAAATATCCAGTGCGCCGTCGGCCTGGCCCTGGTCGAGCATCGCCAGGCAGCGCTTCCAGGGCAGGAATTGCCAATCCACATCGATGCCCAGGCGCTGGAACACGATCACCGTGGTCTCGTAGTCGAGCCCGCGCATGGTGCCGTTGTCGTCGTAGACGTAAGGCGCCCAGGGCTCGGTGACAATGCGCAGTTTCTCGCCATGGGCACCGAGGCTCAGGCAAGCGAAAAGAACAGCAGTCAATAACCGGAAAGTGACAGGCATACCCTGAGATTACGACTGTATCGGGCTAAAGAGAAGCTCTGGCACAGTGATCTGCGGGTGCCCGCCAGGTTTACTTGCCCGGAGATTTGATCAGGTGTTCGTAGATCGCCTCGCGCCGCTCGCCGAGAATCAGCCGCACCACGGGATTGCCAAACCAGTGCTCCAGCAGATGGGCATCCACCGGTCGGCCCTGGCGCTCTTCCTGGTTTTGTCGGGCCTTGTCCCACCAAACCGGGCCACACGCCTGGTCGAACTCGTTTTCATGTTCGTAGCAGCCGTAGAGGATTTCCCGGATGAACTGCTGCTGGTGCTTGGGCAGTGCCAGGGTGATCAGCTTGTACATCAAGCGTTGCAGACGAGGCGGGCGGGGCAGGTGGGCGGAAACCTGGCGCGTGTCATCCAGGGCCGTGGCGCTGGTGGGGTTTGCCCGATGCTTGGCGATCCACGCCTTGACCTTGGCCCGGAACAGCTGCTTGCGGCTCCAGTAGTGGTGGATCAGGTCCGGGCATTCGCGCACGTTGAGGGTGCGATAGGCGGCAATGGACAGGCAGAACTCTTCCAGGGTGTAGGCGCCCTGGGCGTGGGGAAACAGTTCGTCCATCAACTCGATCGAGCGGTCGAGGATGTGCGCGTCCTGCTGCGTCAGGCCCATGACCCCGGAATTGAGGGTCATCATGTCATCGTCGGCCACGCCCATGTCCAGCAGGCGCTGGTACAGGGCGCTGTACAGAATGCTTTCGTGGTTGTCGCCGTACTTGGTGTAGAAGGCGTTGCACAGCAGGGTGCCCGGCTGCACGCGTTCAAACAGCGCCAGGGGCGAATGATGGAAAAACGTATCGGTGTCGATCAGCAGCGCCACTTCGGATTCTTGCAACACTTGCCGCAGCACCACGTGCTTGGTGCGAAAGTGGTAGCCGTGAGGCTCGCTCCAGCGTTTGCGCGTGGCTTCGTCCAGCGGGCGTACACGTACCGGCAGCAGGCGATAGGGCTCGGGGTTGTCGGTGAAGACCTGGATGTCGATGCCTGTGTCCGGCTCGTCCCGCAGGAATGACAGGGCGCTGGCGATGCTGAATACCGCTTCCTGATGGTAAGTCTCTGCGCCGAACACCAGGTAGACCAGTTGCGGGCGGGACGTCGGGGCGGTTGTATTCATGGACTGCAGAATTCCGTGGGCGTTTAGAACGGCAAAGGCCCTCATTATGAGGGCCTTTGCATTTCGGAACAGACCTTAGCGTGGCAGCTTCAGGTTGTTCCAGACAGCGAGGCTTGGCTCAGCCTGGTTCAGGGTATAGAAGTGCAACCCTGGCGCGCCACCTTGCAACAATTGTTCACACATTTCGCTGATGACCTGTTCGCCGAACGCCTGGATGCTCTTGACGTCGTCGCCGTAGGCTTCCAGTTGTTTACGAATCCAGCGTGGGATTTCCGCGCCGCAGGCGTCAGAGAAGCGCGCCAGTTTGCTGTAGTTGGTGATCGGCATGATGCCCGGCACGATTGGGATATTCACCCCCATCGCCTGTACACGTTCAACGAAGTAGAAGTAGCTCTCTGCGTTGAAGAAGTACTGGGTGATTGCGCTGTTGGCGCCGGCGTTGGCCTTGCGCACGAAGTTCTGCAAATCGTCTTCGAAATTGCGTGCCTGGGGGTGCATCTCCGGATAAGCGGCCACTTCGATGTGGAAGTGATCGCCGGTTTCTTCACGGATGAAGCTCACCAGGTCATTGGCGTAGCGCAGCTCGCCGCTGGCCATGCCCATGCCGGACGGCAGGTCACCGCGCAGGGCGACGATGCGCTTGATGCCGGCTTGCTTGTATTGGGTCAGCAGGCTGCGCAGGTCGGCCTTGCTGTCGCCCACGCAGGACAAATGCGGAGCTGCAGGTACTTTGACTTGGCTTTCCAGCTGCAGCACGGTGTTGATCGTGCGATCGCGGGTGGAGCCACCGGCACCGTAGGTGCAGGAGAAGAAATCGGGGTGGTAGCTGGCCAACTGCTTGGCAGTTGCCATCAGTTTTTCATGCCCAGCATCGGTCTTGGTCGGGAAGAACTCGAAGCTGTAGCGACGGTCTTGGGACATGGTCATACCTATGGAAACTCATAAAGCCAGAAGGTGCACACCGTCAATGTGGGAGCGGGCTTGCTCGCGAAGGCGGTATGTCAGTAGCAGATAAGTCGACTGACACACCGCCTTCGCGAGCAAGCCCGCTCCCACAAAAGCCTGCCCCCACATGGGGAGCAGGCAGCAGGCAAATCAGTAGCGGTAAGCGTGCGGCTTGAACGGGCCTTCGACCGTCACGCCGATGTAGTCGGCCTGGGTCTTGGTCAGTTGAGTCACTACGCCGCCGAAGCCGCGGACCATTTCCAGGGCCACTTCTTCGTCGAGTTTCTTCGGCAGTACTTCCACGGTCAGGCGCTCGGCTTTCTGGGCGGGCGACAGGTCGGCGTATTTCTGGCCGAACAGGAAGATCTGGGCCAGTACCTGGTTGGCGAACGAGCCATCCATGATGCGGCTTGGGTGGCCAGTGGCGTTGCCCAGGTTCACCAGACGGCCTTCGGCCAGCAGGATCAGGTAGTCATCGTTCTGCGGGTCGAAATCACCCGCGCCGGTACGGTGAACCTTGTGTACCTGTGGCTTCACTTCTTCCCATGCCCAGTTCTTGCGCATGAAAGCGGTGTCGATTTCGTTGTCGAAGTGACCGATGTTGCACACCACGGCGCGCTTTTTCAGGGCCTTGAGCATGTTTGCATCGCACACGTTCACGTTGCCGGTGGTGGTCACGATCAGGTCGATCTTGCCCAGCAGCGCTTTGTCGATGCTCGCTTCGGTGCCGTCGTTCTGGCCGTTGATAAACGGCGAAACCACTTCGAAACCGTCCATGCAGGCTTGCATGGCGCAGATCGGGTCGACTTCGGAGACTTTAACGATCATGCCTTCCTGACGCAGGGACTGGGACGAACCCTTGCCCACGTCACCGTAGCCGATCACCAGCGCTTGCTTGCCGGACAACAGGTGGTCGGTGCCGCGCTTGATCGCATCGTTCAGGCTGTGACGGCAGCCGTACTTGTTGTCGTTCTTGCTCTTGGTCACCGAGTCGTTGACGTTGATGGCCGGGATTTTCAGCTCGCCCTTGGCCAGCATGTCCAGCAGGCGGTGAACGCCGGTGGTGGTTTCTTCGGTCACGCCGTGGACGCGGTCGAGGATCTGCGGGTACTTCTTGTGCAGCAGTTCGGTCAGGTCGCCGCCGTCGTCGAGGATCATGTTGGCGTCCCATGGCTTGCCATCCTTGAGGATGGTTTGCTCCAGGCACCACTCGTACTCTTCTTCGGTTTCGCCTTTCCAGGCGAACACGGCGATACCGGCAGCAGCGATAGCGGCAGCGGCCTGGTCTTGAGTCGAGAAAATGTTGCAGGACGACCAGCGTACTTCGGCACCCAGGGCAACCAGGGTTTCGATCAGCACGGCAGTCTGAATGGTCATGTGGATGCAGCCGAGAATCTTCGCGCCCTTGAGCGGCTGCTCAGCGGCGTACTTGCGACGCAGGCCCATCAGGGCTGGCATTTCGGATTCGGCGATAAAGGTTTCGCGACGGCCCCAGGCAGCGAGGGACATGTCGGCGACTTTGTAGTCGGTAAAACCTGCAGGCGTGATTACAGCGCTCATGAAGAGCCTCCATTCGTAGTGTGCGAATGGGCGCCGTTGTGCGTTTAGTATCCAGCTGGCTAACCAGGCCGGACAACGCCCCATCCGAGCCTGACAGGTCGAGCCTGCTGCAGCGCCCCTCGGACAGGTGGCGGGAGAACGGTATCAATCGAAGATGACCGTTTTGAAGCGGAGGCGATTATAGCCGCCTGCGCCTGACTTCTAAAGCCTTTCTGTCGGCGGCATGAAGATCGCTCATGGGGTTGATAGGCAATGGCTCATAGAGCTTGGGCCCGGCCTCTGCCATGATGTTGCCCATCATTTCGCAACACGCTTTGGAGTGAACATGAACTTCCACACTCGCAAATGGGTAAAACCCGAAGACCTCAACCCCAACGGCACCCTGTTCGGTGGCAGCCTGCTGCGCTGGATCGACGAAGAAGCGGCCATTTACGCGATTGTCCAGTTGGGCAACCAGCGGGTGGTGACCAAGTACATCTCTGAAATCAACTTCGTCAGTGCCTCGCGCCAGGGCGACATCATCGAACTGGGCATCACCGCCACCGAGTTCGGTCGCACCTCCATCACCCTGACCTGTGAAGTGCGCAACAAGATCACCCGCAAGAGCATCCTGACCGTGGAAAAAATGGTCTTCGTGAATCTGGGTGAAGACGGGTTGCCGGCGCCCCACGGCCGTACCGAGATCAAGTACGTGAAGGATCAGTTCCAGGAAGACGGCATCAGCGAATAACCCGGAGCCGGGGTAATTTTTTACTGAATCGTTCCGGACGGATCGCCCCGGGGCTCTCTCGTCACTCAGGACTAACTCCTGAAGAGAGATCCCGCGTATGCAATTGCCTGAAACCTCGCGAAACCACCTCGCCGTGGCGCCGATCATCGAGCGTCCCGTGACCTCTGCGGCGCCCGCCAAAACTGTAGACACTCCCCTGGTAGAGAACGCAGGCGAACGCAAACTGACCCTTGTTCGCGCCAGCAGTGGGCAGACCGAGGTGCTGTTGTCGCCGGGGCCGATCAAACATCTGGTGCTCAGCGGCGGCGGGGCCAAGGGCATTGCATTTCCGGGTGTCGTGCAGGCGCTTGAAGAAAACAAGGCCTTGGCAGGCATCAAGGTTATTTCCGGTTCGTCTGCGGGTGCGATCTCCGCCGCCGTACTGGCCAGTGGCATGGATGCCAAGGCGTTCGAAACGCTTTCCAACAACCTTGATCTCCCTGAACTGCTGAACAGCAAAAACCCTCTGGTGGCGTGGCTGCAAAACGCCAGTTCCAAACTCGGCAAGCTCGCTGGGCGCTTGCCCGGCGCCGCTGGCAATATTTCCCAACTGCTATTCACAATGCTGCCGCGTCTGCAAACCCAAGCGCTGCCGCTTGAGGAGTTGGTGCGTAACGAGTCACGCAAGTCGATTCTTGCGCACATCGCCAAGACGCCCAGGCAGACCCGTCCCGCCGAGGTCATGAAGATTGCCGACAAACTCAGCGCCGGTGGAGCACCAACCTTTGGCGATCTGGCGGTGTTGAGCCGTCACATTCCTGCAATCAAGCAGCTGAACATCACCGGCACCGGCATGTTTGACGGGCGACCGCAGTTGGTGGTGTTCAACGCCAGCCTGACGCCGGACATGGACATCGCCCGGGCGGCGCATATATCCGGTTCGTTGCCGGTGTTATTCAAGAGCCCAAGCGAAAAAGGCCACGGCTTCCAGGCCTCTGCCGAAGAAACCGCGTTCAAAGACGGTGGCCTGTTGCTCAATACGCCTGCCTCGGGGGTGATTGACCCTGCGTTTCCAGAAAGTCCCTTGAGCAAGGCCGAGTCGCTGGTGATCGACTTCGAGTCCGAGGCTCCCGCCAAGCCCAAAGACCGCGGTGGCATTGGCGATAGGCTGGTCGACGGCATCACCGGCACGCCCCACTCGGCTGCCGAGGCCTATCAAAACGTCCGACTCAAGGCAGTGGCAGACCAGAGCGTGACGCTACCCCTGAATACCGACAAGGGGGATTTTCGCGGCCTGCTCACCGGCACGGTGAATTTCACCATGACTGCCGAGCAGAAGAAAAATCTACAGATGCTGGCCCGCAAGGCGGTCGAGACCCACATGGAGAGCCGTGCCACGGTGCGTGAGCAGCATCAATTCAGCTCATTGGACGCAGCCGTACTGGCCATGGACGACGAAATGTTTACCAGTGCGCAGGCAGGCCTGGAAAAGGACAGGGCCGCGGGCGATGTGCTGCTGTTTCGAAAGAGCGCCATCCAGGTTTTGCAGGCCCTGGATAACGCCATCGCCGAAGCCAATCAGGCAAAGGATACATTGACGATCACGCCGAAGATCGCATCTGCCTTGCGTAACCTGGATGCGCTCGCCCGCCGGCCTGAACATGTGGAATGGCTGGGGCGGCGACTTAACGCCGTGGGCAATCCCAATTTCCAACAACTTCTGCAAGTCATGGCCAAGCCATCGGGTGATAAGGCCGCGATGTCCAAGGTCATGACACGCGCGGTTGTCGAGATGAAACGGCGCGATATCTCGGTGATTGCCGGCAACTTCACGCGGGAGGTGATCTACCCGTCGCTGTTCCGCCCAGGCCAGCCGGACTCCAACGTCGCGTTGTTGCGCCAGGCCGAATTTGACCTGACAAAGGTCACGACGCCGGCCGAATTCAACCGGGTGCTCGACAGCATCATCAACCACTATGTGGCGCGCAATAAACCCTGGAAGACGCCACTCAGTTCCACCACTGTCGAAATGGCCAGGGCATGGCGCCTGCCAGTTAAGTGATATGGCCACTGAACAGCCCTGAACGCCGCGTGTCGTAGCTAAAAGCACGCAACGGATTCAGGAACGCCATGACCACTGAAAAAGACGGTAAGACCCCCAATCTGTCGCAGGAAGAGCAGCACGACGTCGACAAGAACCAGCCGCCTCGCGCGGCGGTTCTGCATGAAATCATCCGCACTCAAGGCGATCAGGAACTGGAGCGCAACGTCGCCGCGTTGTGGTGGTCGGCGCTGGCCGCCGGCCTGACCATGGGCCTGTCACTGATGGGCATGGGCTTGCTCAACTCGCGCCTGCCGGATGGCGAGGAGTTCAAGGTGATCGCCAGTTTTGGTTACTGCGCCGGCTTTCTTGCCGTGATCCTCGCCCGTCAGCAGTTATTCACCGAAAACACCCTGACCGCGGTGTTGCCGGTGATGAGCAAACCCACGCTGAAGAATTTCGCACGCCTGCTGCGTTTATGGGCCGTGGTGCTGGTGGGCAACCTGTGCGGCACCTTGCTGGTGGCGTACGTGATGCTGCACTTGCCGATCTTTGACACCAAGACCGACCTGGCCTTCCTGGAAATCGGGCGCAAGGTCATGGAAAACGACGCCTACCAGATGTTCGCCAAGGGCATCGTGTCGGGCTGGATGATCGCCACCATGGTGTGGATGATCCCCTCCATGGAAAGCGCCAAGATCTGGATCATCATCCTGATCACCTACCTGATGGCACTGGGAGACTTCACCCACATCGTGGTGGGCTCGGCGGAAGTGTCGTACCTGGTATTCGCCGGCGAGCTGCCGTGGAAAGACTTCTGGCTGGTGTTCGCCGGGCCGACGCTGGCGGGCAATATCATCGGCGGCAGCTTTATCTTTGCGCTGATCAGCCATGCGCAGATTCGCAGCGAAAGCAGCCTGCCGGGCAAAGCCGCTGCGGACCCGAGGCATCCGCAGCAGATCAACAAGGGTCAGTGAGTCTCCGGCGCCGCAGCAGGCGCCGGCTCATTCTTGGTCACATGCTTGACCAGCTTGCCGATGCTCAAGCCCTGCAACAGGATGGACGACAGCACCACGATGTAGGTGATGCTCAGCAGCAAGTCACGCTCCGGGCCCAGTGGCAGGGCCAGGGCCAGTGCCACGGAAACCCCGCCGCGCAAGCCGCCCCAGGTGAGGATGCGGATGGTGCCGCGGGGCACTGTGCGCCAGCGCCGCAGCAGCAGGATCGCCGGGGCCACCGTCAGCAGGCGTGACAACAGGATTGCCACGGCCAGCAAACTGGCGGCCAACACGTGCAGCCAGTTGAACGGCAACAGCAGCAGTTCCATACCGATCAGCGCAAACAGCAGGGCGTTGAGCATGTCATCGAGCAGTTCCCAGAAACCGTCCAGGTAGCGCCGGGTCATGTCGTTCATCGCCAGCTTGCGGCCGAGGTTGCCGATGATCAGGCCCGCCACCACCATCGCAATGGGTGCCGAGACGTGCAGTTCAGTGGCCATCGCCGAGCCGCCGATCACCAGGGCCAGGGTCAGCATCACTTCGATCTGGTACTGCTCGATGCTCTTGATCATCAGGTACACGATGTAGCCGATCAGCCCGCCAAACACCACGCCGCCAATCGCTTCATGGGCAAACAGCATGGCCGTGGCGCCGACCGTAGGCGTCTCGCCCAGTTGCGCGATGCCCAGCAACACGGTGAACACCACCACCGCCGTGCCGTCGTTGAACAGCGATTCGCCGACGATAGTGGTTTTCAGCGGTTTCGACGCATTGGCGGTCCGCAGCACACCGAGTACGGCGATCGGGTCGGTGGGGGAAATCAGCGCGCCGAACAGCAGGCAGTACAGGAAACTCACGTGCCAGCCGAACAGGGCAAAGATGTAGAAGGCCAGGCTGCCGATCACCACCGTGGCAATCAATACGCCGAAGGTGGCAAGCAGGCCGATGGGCCAGCGGTAGCTGCGCAGGTCGCTCAGGTTGACGTGCAAGGCGCCGGCGAACAGCAGGAACGAGAGCATCCAGTTCATCAGCAGGTCGCCGAAGTCGATCTGGCCGATCAACTGCTGGACGCGCTCTTCAAGGCCGGGGTAGCCGATAAAGCTCAAGCCTTGCAGCAGCAGGGAAAACATCAGTGCTGTGACCATCACACCGATGGTGGGCGGCAGGCCGATGAAGCGGTAGTTCACATACGTGAGCAGGGTGGTGAGGCAAATAAACGCAGCGACAAGTTCAAGCATCCGGGGTCCTTGGATGGAGGAGTGAGTAGAGATCATATGTGGGAGCTGTCGAGCCCCAGCGAGGCTGCGATGGCATCACCTGGGTGAGGCTGCAAGACCGCAGCGCCTTTATCGCAGCCTCGCTAAAGCTCGACAGCTCCCACACAGAACACATTTATCAGTTGGCTACGTTGACCGCAGCAGGGCGACGACGTTGCAGGTCGATGAATAAAAGCGCCGCCACCACCATCCCGCCGATCCAGGCACCGAGCGGCAGGCGAGGATCTCCTTCGGTAATCGCGGCGCTCTGATCAGGCATACGCAGGCCGACGCCCGGATCGGCGAAGATCGGGCAGCAGCAAAAATTCATTGGTCCAGGTCTTTGCGCAACTGAGTGCGGCGTGGTCGGCTTTAGTATAAACAGGTGCTGAAATATGGCGAATCAATTCCGCTTTTTATGACTGGGGAGTCACCGTGATCGCAACAGCTCTGGTACTGGTAGCGGCGTTGTTGCATGCGACGTGGAACACCTTGATCAAATTCAGCGGCGAGCGCCTGTTGGTCATCGCGTGCATGGACACGGTGGCGTTGCTGTTTGTGGTGCTGGCGGTGGGGTTTGTATCGTTTCCGCCACTGGAAATCTGGCCGTGGATCATCGCCTCGGCGTTGTTTGAATTGCTTTACCGCTACCTGCTGATCCAGGCCTATCGCGTGGGTGACCTGGGCCTGGTGTACCCATTGATGCGCGGCTTGTCGCCTTTGGTGGTGCTGGCGCTGACGCTGGTGTTTGCCGGTGAGGTGCTCAGTACCCAGCAGATTCTCGGCATTCTGCTGATTCCGTTCGGCATGCTGTGCCTGTTATGGCAGGGCGGCGGTGGCGACCGGTTGCCCTGGTCGATGCTGCCGGTGGTGGCGTTGATCGGCTTGTGTATCGGTTGCTACACCTTCCTCGATGGCCAGGCATTGCGCCGTTGGTCACACCCGCTGGACTACCTGGTGTGGCTGACGCTGATAAGCGCATGGCCGTTTCCGTTGCTGGCGATGGTGCGCAAACGGGCGGCGTTCGGGCTGTTCTGGCGCACGCAGTGGCGGCTGGGGCTGAGTGTCGGGTTGTGCGTGTTGTTGAGCTACGCTCTGGTGCTTTGGGCCATGCAGTTGGGCTCGATTGCCGAAGCCGCTGCGCTGCGGGAAGTCAGCGTGATCCTGGTGGTGCTGTTCGGCATGCGTTACCTGAAAGAACCTTTCGGCCGCCCACGGCTCATAGCCTGTGGGTTGGTGCTGATCGGCATGTTCGTGATGAAACTCTAACCGTCGGATAAAACTAAAAAAGGAATGGGTTATGACAGTCGCTTTCTGGTGTGTGTTGATCGCAATTTTTCTGCCGTACCTGTGCACGGGCGTGGCCAAGTTCAGCGGCGGCAAGTTCGGGCCCCGGCAGAACCATGACCCGCGGGCGTTCCTCGACACCCTCGAGGGGTTTGCCAAGCGCGCCCACAGTGCGCAACTCAACAGCTTTGAAGTGACCCCGGCGTTTGCGGCGGCGGTGATCATTGCCCATTTGGCCGGCGCAGCATCGCTGGTGACGATCAACGTATTGGCGGTGCTGTTCATCACCAGCCGGTTGCTCTACATCATCTGCTACCTGGCGGACTGGGCGATGCTGCGGTCGGTGGTGTGGGCGGTGGGGATGGCGTTGATTGCGAGCTTCTTCTTCGTCTCGATCTAAAGCCTGACACTGTTCAAGTGTGGGAGCGGGCTTGCTCGCGAATGCGGTGGATCAGTCGATACATCCGGTGACTGACACACCGCATTCGCGAGCAAGCCCGCTCCCACACAAGCCCGCTCTCACATAGACCGTGGTGTTCTTCAGGTGCCTGCCGGTGCATCCGGCACTTTCGGCAACGCTGCGCCTTTGGGCCACAGCATCCAGATCTGACCCTGCTGCTTCATGTTGCCCGCCAACTCGCCGGCGGCATCACCGGTTCCCCAGAACAGGTCGGCCCGCACTTCGCCGGTAATTGCACCGCCGGTGTCCTGCGCAGCCACAGGGCGGGCAATCGGCGCACCATCCGGTCGCGTAGTCGACAGCCACAACAGGCTGCCCAGCGGAATCACCTTGCGATCCACCGCAACGCTATACCCCGCCGTCAGCGGCACGTTCAGCGAGCCACGCGGGCCTTCGTTGCTGTCGGGGCGGGCACTGAAGAACACGTAGCTGGGGTTGCTTGCCAGCAATTCAGGAATACGCTGCGGATGCGCCTTGGCCCAGGCCGCGATGGCGCCCATGGTCACGTCTTCTTTTTTCAGCTCGCCCTGCTCCACCAACCAGCGGCCGATGGGGCGGTACGGGTAACCGTTCTGGTCGCCGTAACCCACCCGCAATTGGCGGCCGTCGGCCAGTTGGATACGACCCGAACCCTGGATCTGCAGGAATTGCAGGTCCATCGGGTTGGTCAGCCAGGCGATGGGCTTGGCGGTGGAGCCTTGGTGGTTGATGGTGCTGGCGTCGTCATAGGGTTTGAGTACCCGGCCTTCCAGGCGACCGCGCAGGCGCTTGCCCTTGAGCTCCGGGTAGATGCTTTCCAGGTTGACGATGATCAGGTCATCCGGCACGCCGAACACCGGTACATGGGCGGTGGCGGTTTCGGTGAGGCTGCCGGGGTAAACCGGTTCGTAGTAGCCGGTGATCAGGCCGTTGGGGCTGTTGTCGGCCGAGCGCAGGCCGTAGACGTCGAGGTTGGCCTTGAGGAAGTCACGAATCGCCACTGCGGTCGACGGCACGGTGGCCGATGCCGCGCACGTCGCGCCCCATACCGGGTCAGCCTTGAGGCGTTGACAGGCACTGCGCCAGGATTCGAAGCCGGCTTGCAGGTCGCTGTCCGACACGGCCGGCAGGTTTTCCCAGGTGGCGCCGACGTAGGTAGCAATGGCGTGGGGCTTGGCTTTTTCGTCCTTGCCGGTGTCGCAGCCGGCCAGCAGCGCGATCATTGGCAGGGCCCACACGAGGCGGCGCCAAGGCTTAAAACGGGTATTCATACACAAAATTCCTGAAGCGATTGCTCGTATCGGCTGGCGTTCGAGCAACCCTTATTATTAATAGGGGTATTGGTCTTTGCGGGCGGGGCGAGGATACTGGCCGCCGTTTCCCGTGACCTTGAGCCATCATGACTTTTAAAAGACTGACCGTTGTATTGCTGGCCTGCCTGACACTGTCCGCCTGCGGCGGGGTTGATCCGAATTCGCCCCTTGGCCAGCGCAAGGCCATTTTCAAGCAGATGCTCAAGACCGGCGAAGACCTGGGCGGCATGCTGCGCGGGCGCATTCCGTTCGACGGCGGCAAATTTGCCGAAGGCGCGGTCAAGCTTGATGCGTTGTCCCATGAACCGTGGAAACATTTCCCAAGCGTGCGTGAGGAAGACCACACCAGCGCCAAGGACGACGTGTGGCAGCAACAGGCACGCTTCCAGGAAATGGTTCGAAACCTTGAAACGGCCACCGGTGAATTGGTGATCGCCAGCCAGGTCCAGCCCTACAAGGCCAGCAACCTCGGGCCGGCGGTGCAGAAAGTCGAAGATGCCTGCACCGCGTGCCATAAACAGTTCCGCGATCACTGAGGCCGTCTTACTTGTCCAGTTCGTCCAGGGCTTCCTGCAAGTCCTTGCGGGACTGGGCCAGCTTGTCCTTGCGCTTGTTGATCTTCTCGGAATCACCCTTCTTCATGGCCTTGTCGAGGTCAGCCTGACGGCGGCTGACTTCGTGCTTGGCGTCGAGCACCTTGTTTTCCCGCTCCTTTTTCAAGGAGGCATCGGTGCAGTTGGCGGTGACTTCACTCAAGGCTTTTTCCAGGCCGGCTTGTTGCTCACTGTTGCCGTGGGCCTTGGCTTGTTCGATCTGGGTGCTGATGGACTCGCGCTTGGCGGCGCAGCCTGTGAGTGGCGCAGCTTCCTCGGCTGCCAGCAATGGCGCGGACATAAGGGTAGCGACGGTCAACAGGGCAAAAGGTGCAAGAAATTTCATAAAGGCTCCAAGGCAAACAAGGTCGCAATCAGGTGGGCAGGATGAATTCTGCCGGCACCGGTTAATGCCGTCGGGCAGAGGTCAAAAACCATCTATCCCGGCAGCCCGTAATGTTTCACTCAAGGCCAGTACCTGCGGGTCGCGAAAAAAAGCGCTCAGTTGCGCCGCGCGACCCGGGCCTATGCCGTCTTCGGCCAGCCAGGCTTGAGTGTCTCTGGCGGCCAGGGTTTGCCAGCCGCCTTGTAGATTGTTGCGGGCCGTGGGCGGTACTCCCAGGGCCATCAGCCATTGCGCGAACGGTCGCTGCCGGGCGCTGCGCAAGCTGTCGAGTAAACGCGCACTGCTGCGTTCGCCGAAGCCATCAATGTTAGCAAGCTCTGCCTCATCCAGGGTTAACCAATCGAGCAGGCCGTCGATCAGGCCGGCCTGGATCAAGGTGTTCCAGGTTTCGCGGCCGATGTGTGGCAGGGCCAGACCCTGGGCGCCGCTCAGCCAGGTCAGGCGCGCGAGCAGCTGTTCTTCGCAACCCGGGGCCAGTTGCCAGCAACTCAAGGGGTGGAAGTCCCTGGCCTGCGGGACCTGCAACTCGGCCCGTGGCTGGCTGCGCAGGATGACGCGGTCAAGGCGTGGGATGACGTGCCCGGCGAGGCTGATGGAGACCTGGTCGCCAGTACGGATATCCAGTTCCCGCCAGCGTTTCAGGGAACCGACACTGACCCGGCTGATCTTCCGGTCATCGAGCAGTACCGGTTCCAACTCCAGGATGGAGGTGATGCGCCCGGTGCGGCCAATCTTGAAGTGCACCTTGCGCACATGGGCCAATGCCTTGGCCACCGGGTACTTCCAGGCAACCGCCCAGTAGGGCGCGCTGACCCGCCAGCGCTCGGCCGGGGCCCGCTGGCCTTGATGCAATACCACGCCGTCGCTGGCGAAGGGCAGCGGGTGGCTGTACCAATAGCTGCGCCAGTGCGCCGCTTCGGTAATGTCCTTGATCGGGTGGCTGTAGCGCCCGCTGTCGGTGAAGCCCCATTGCGCCAGTTGGCTCAGCCGCTCGGAAAAGTCATCGGGGCCCTGGGGCCAGGCCCAGACAAACAGACCGATATTGGCGGCCTCGGCGTCGCTCAACTGCCGGCGATTCATCAGCCCGGCCACTTTGCCGCGGGCGCCGAGGCCACCTTTGGCCGCTTGCACATGGTCATTCAGTCGCCAATAGAGTTCGCCCTGCAACAACAGGTCAACGGGCTCGGGCAGTTGCTGCACGATCCCCGGAATCCGGCGGGCGGAGGCTGACCAATCCTGGCCCAGCCGGCCATCGCCGCGACTGATGACCCGGCTCAACCGGCCCTTGCGGTAAACCAGCGTGACGGCGACGCCATCGACCTTGGGCTGGACCCACACGTCCTGGCGAGTCCCCAGCCAGGTTTGCACGGCGTCATCGTCCAGCAGTTTTTCCAGGCCGGTGTGGGGCGTCGGGTGGGCGATCGTGCCCCGCGCGCTGCCCAGCGGGTCGTCCGTGACTGGGGCGGAGGGGGTGAAACACCTGCGCCATTGGGCAAGGCGCTGGCTGGCCTGGTCATACAGCTCATCGCTGATCAATGACTGGCCGAGCCGGTGGTAGCTGTCATCCCACAAGCGGATTTGTTGCGCCAGGGTGCTGATCTGGGCCCGGGCGTGATCGGCCTCCCAATCGGGGCACTCCTGCGACCACGCAGTGAGCGGCGAGAAGCTGAGTAAAAGGAAAAACAGCCAGCGCATAAGTGACGTCATCATGAGCATCCTTGCTCTGAAAAGGGCTCCCAGCCTAAGCCATCCCTGCGGGCATAAAAAAGCCCCGCAACCGCGAGGCTTTTTACCCGATGTTTCTGCTCGCTTGAACAGAACGCCGGGGCTTTGTGTACACCGTAGGACGATTACAGGCCGGCGGCAATACGCAGGTCGTTGGCACGGTCGGTCTTTTCCCAGGTGAACGTAGTGAACGTGTCGTTGCCGACAGTCTTCTGCTCAGGGGTACGACCGAAGTGGCCGTAGGCCGCAGTTTCCTGGTACATCGGGTGCAGCAGGTCGAGCATGGTGGTGATTGCGTACGGACGCAGGTCGAAGATCTCACGCACCAGCTTGACGATCTTGTCGTCGCTGATCTTGCCGGTACCGAAGGTGTTCAGCGAGATCGACGTAGGCTGGGCCACACCGATTGCGTAGGACACCTGAATCTCGCAACGCTCGGCCAGGCCGGCGGCCACGATGTTCTTGGCCACGTAACGACCGGCGTAGGCCGCCGAACGGTCAACCTTGGATGGATCCTTGCCGGAGAACGCGCCACCGCCGTGACGGGCCATGCCGCCGTAGCTGTCGACGATGATCTTGCGACCGGTCAAGCCGCAGTCGCCCACCGGGCCACCGATGATGAACTGGCCGGTCGGGTTGATGTGGAACTGGGTGTCCTTGGTCAGCAGTTCGGCAGGCAGCACGTGCTTGACGATCAGCTCCATGACGCCTTCGCGCAGGTCGGCGTAGGAAACGTCCGGGTTGTGCTGGGTCGACAGTACCACCGCGTCGATGGCGACGACTTTGCCGCCTTCATAACGGCAGGTCACCTGGGACTTGGCGTCCGGGCGCAGCCATGGCAATGCACCGGATTTACGGGCTTCGGCCTGGCGCTTCACCAACTGGTGGGAGAAGGTGATCGGTGCCGGCATCAGCACGTCGGTTTCGTTGCTGGCATAGCCGAACATCAGGCCCTGGTCGCCGGCGCCCTGATCTTCAGGCTTGGCACGGTCTACACCCTGGTTGATGTCAGGGGACTGCTTGCCGATGATGTTCATCACGCCGCAGGTCGCACCGTCGAAGCCGACGTCGGAGCTGTTGTAGCCGATGTCGATGATCACATCACGCACGATCTGCTCCAGGTCTACCCAGGCAGAGGTGGTGACTTCGCCGGCGATGATCGCCACGCCCGTTTTCACCAGAGTCTCGCACGCCACTCGGGCGAACTTGTCTTCAGCGATGATGGCGTCCAGCACCGCGTCAGAGATCTGGTCGGCGATTTTGTCCGGATGCCCTTCAGACACGGACTCGGAGGTGAAAAGGGAGTATTCGCTCATCTCGATGTTTTCCTGATATTTACCGATGGTGAGTGTCGCCAGCCGGCCGCTGAAAA
>Ga0209173_100280_pt1 | contig 37138 bp, 30 predicted proteins | sample SynthPrep_16_END_FD_187206 | JGI IMG/M metagenome (GOLD analysis project Ga0209173, IMG submission 187206) | Synthetic microbial communities from Ohio, USA - SynthPrep_16_END_DS12_MetaG (SPAdes) (version 2) | ecosystem: Engineered > Bioreactor > Aerobic > Activated sludge | place: USA: Ohio... | reverse complement strand
AACCACTCGACGAAGTTACCGATGCCGGCGGCGATGATGACCTTGCGCAGGGTTTGGGGGCTTACCTGTTCGGTGGAGGGGCTCGTCATGGGGAAGGCCTCGGAAGGGGTCGGGGATGCTGGATTATCCGGGGAAGGCGGGTGGGCGGCCGGGCTCAAAAGAGTCGTCCGCATAGCCAGTAGCGACTGGGTGGGAGTGAAGGAGCAGGAATTGGGCCAGGTCAGGCGGGGATTTATCGCTAGCGGGCAGATTTGCGGTAAGTCAGCAGCACAATCCCGGTGACCACGATGACGCCGCCGAGCATCTGCCCGGCATTGAGCATTTGATCGAGCACGATCCAGCCCATCAACAACGTCGCCAGCGGCTCAATGTTCATGACCGGCGCATTGCGCGGCATGTCCAGGCGTGGGACCGACATGAACAGCACGATAAAACCGGTGCCATACAGCACCACCAACGTCGCGAGCGCCAGCCAGCCGGTACTGCTTGCCGGTGGGTTCAGGCCGCCCGGAAGGGCACCGCTGAGGCCCGCGAGGTTGACGCTGCTGAACACGATGAAGATCGTCAGCAGGCTGCGCACTGAGCCGCGAACCTGGGACAACTTGTGATCGGTGATCCACAGCGCGCAGGCGAACACGAAGGCGGCGCAGAATGCCAGGCTGACGCCGATCAGCCGTTGCGGGCCGATCTCGGCACTGCTTGAGAGGCGGCCGGGTACGTCCAGGACAAACACCAGGCCGATCAGAATCAAGCCCATCAGCAAGGCGGTGCGCGCCGTCGGGCGTGGGCCGCCGAATGCCCAGGTGAGCAGGGCGAGCAAGATCGGGAACACGTTGCCCACCAGCAACGCCAGCGCCACCGGCACGCGGGCGACGGCGGAGTAGAGGCACAGGCTTTGGGTGGCGATAAGCAGTCCCAGCAGCACTTGCCAGCGCCATGCCCCGGCCGGCAGGCGCAGGTTTTGGCGTTGCCACAGCACCAGCACGGCCAGCACCAGCAAGGTGCCGCCCGAACGCATCAGAATAGCCAGCAACACACCGGCGCCATCATCGAAGGCTACGCGCGCCGCAATGTGGTTGCCGGCGAAGGCACAGCCCATGCACAGCAGAATCAACACGGCGATGGGGCGGGAGAAGGGGGCGGGTGTGGTTTGCGTGGTGGCAGCGGCAGTCATGATGAGGCTCGAGCATTGGGCACCATCGTCGAGGATGGCGATTTATTTTTAGGTTGTCGTACAACTTAAGAGTGGGATTTGTAGCGCGTTTGAGGTGAAGGAGCAAGGGCATGCGTTTATATAACGGTTACCACTCCGAGTTTTTGCGGTTCGCCGAGCGTTTTCATTGAAGGGTGATTTTCGGCCCAGGGCGAGCATTCACCCCGCTTTCGTCGGTGGTTGTCGTATGTCTACGGGCCAGACCACCCGCCCTCGGCGTTTAATCAGTCCTATCCCCTCAGAACAAGCGACATGTCTGAATAGTGATCACACATGAAGTCGACGAATGCGCGAACCTTCGGCGCCGCAAGCCGCTTGGAGGTGTGTAAGACCCAAAGCGCCGGCTCTACACCCGACACCGTTCCCCACTGAACCAACTCACCGCGGGCAAGCTGATTCCAGGCGATGGACTGTGGGATGAGCGCCGCACCGCCACCGGCGACAGCGGCATCGCGGACCATCAACAGCGAAGAGAACTGCATGGTCGGCACCGGCTCCAAGACCAACTGCCCGCCGTCAAGACGCCAGTGGGTGGGCTGGAAAGTCGACGTCACGATCGCGGGCACGGATCGGATCGCGCCGGGCATCGGCCTGAGCAGTTCAGGCGCCGCCACCACGATCAGCCGGTCCTTGGCGAAGCACCGTCCGACCAGGCTGCTGTCTGGGCTTGGGTTGATTCGAATGGCGACATCAAATTGTTCCTCCACCAGGTCCACCCGTCGATCTTCCGACACCACCTCGATAAACACCTCCGGATAGGCCGCACAGAACTCGGCGCCGATACGCCCCATCGCCAGCTGCGAGAACAGAATCGGGGCCGCGACCCGTAGACGTCCGCGCGGTGTTGAAACGCCTTCGCGTGCGGCGGTCATGGCGTCGGTCACTTCACTCAGCGGGCCTTCAGTTCGAGACATCAGCGCCTCACCGGCTTCGGTGAGTTTCAGGCCACGTGCGCTGCGCTCGATCAGCCTCACGCCCAGTTGTTCTTCAAGGTCGCTGATTCGGCGCGACAAGGTGGCTTTGGAAATACCGCTCGCGCGGCTGGCCTTGCCCAGCCCCGAATGGGTGGCGACGAGGGTGAAATCAATCAGCGCATTCAGGTTCATGGGTGTTCCATATGTGAAACGAGGTGTCTGGATTTTGTGGTCTTCGTTTTGGAAGTGCAACGAATTACTGTCTCGTCATCGGGACACGCCATGAGGCATTTCCAATGAGCAGTCTCCAACGGTGTTGGCGCAGGACGACGTCGTCAGCTTCTCCGACATCCCGATGCTCTCGCACGCAATCGCACCGTTTCACGGACGGGCAAGGTTGTTGCGGATTTCACTCGCTGATCCACTCTAAACCCACTGCAGGAGTTTCAAACATGAGCATTCTGGTTATTGGCGCCACGGGCACCCTTGGTTCACTGATCACTCAAGGCCTGGCTGGCGCGGGCGCCGAGGTCAAAGCCCTTGTGCGCCAAGCGGGCAAGCGGGAGTTTCCGGCCGGCGTCACTGAAGTTGTCGCAGACCTCACCGACGTCGTGTCGATGCGCGTTGCGCTTGCGTCGGTGCGTACCTTGTTCCTGCTCAATGCCGTGACGCCCGACGAGGTCACTCAAGCCCTGATCACGCTGAACCTGGCGCGTGAGGCGGGTATCGAACGTATCGTTTATTTGTCGGTGATTCATGCCGACACATTCACCAATGTTCCGCACTTCACCGGCAAGCAGACGGTTGAGCGCATGATCGAGCGCTTTGACATGCCTGTAACGGTCTTGCGTCCGGCTTACTTCATGCAAAACGACCGCCTGGTGCAACAGGCTATTCAGGCCTATTCGGTATACCCGATGCCGATCGGCGCGGCGGGCGTGTCGATGATTGACGCGCGCGATATCGCTGATGTCGCGGTTGCAGAACTGCTGCGACGCGACACAGCGCCCTCGGCGCTGGCTCGTGTAACGCTGGAGTTGGTTGGGCCGCAGGCGCTCACCGGTGCCTCCGTGGCGAAGACCTGGAGTGCGGCGCTAGGCCGCGAGATCGCCTACGGCGGGGATGACTTGGCCGCGTTCGAAGCACAGCTGGCTTCTTACGGCCCCAGCTGGCTGGCGTATGACATGCGCCTGATGATGGCGGGTATCCAGACCTTTGGCATGCACGCCGTTGAAGGCACGGTCGAAATGCTTGAGGCCCTCATTGGGCACCCGTTGCGCACCTACGAAGACTTCGTGCGCGAGGTCATTGCCGAGGGTTGAGCCGCGCTAAAAATCATGGATGAAACCGTCGCCCCAGCGCATCCAACCGCACCGCAATCGGCGGCAACCGCTCACTGCTTCTGGCCAGGGTTTCAACATCGTCGGCGGTGTTTTGCGCAATGCTTTGCACCGACTGCAGCCGGCCGACAATCTCCAGGTTTGCCGAGGTTTGCTCGCGTGTGGTGGTCACGATCCGGCCATTCAGGTCGTCGATGTGCGCGATGTCATTGCCCACCGCGCGCAACATTTCGACCGCTACCTGGCTGTCTTCCACGCACCGCTCCACGCCTTGGCGGCTGTCGTGCATGGCTTCGACGGCTTGGCGGCTGCCGTGCTGCAAACCCTCGATGATGGTTTTGATTTCCTGGGTGGACACCGCTGTGCGTTGCGCCAGGCTGCGGACTTCGTCGGCGACCACCGCAAAACCACGGCCTTGCTCGCCGGCACGGGCGGCCTCGATGGCAGCGTTGAGGGCGAGCAGGTTGGTTTGGTTGGCGATGCTGCTGATGACTTCGAGCACAGTGCCGATCTGCTCGGCCTGCACGGCCAGGCCTTGTACCGTCTCATGCGTGCCGTTGAGGCGTGAGGCCAACTGGGTGATTTCCTGCTGGGCACGGCCCACGCTTTCCTGGCCGCGCAGGATCTGTTGGCTGGCCTTGCCGGCGTGATCCACCGCTTGCTCCACGTGCACGGCGATGTGGCCCATGGCGTCTTCCATGCGCTGCATCGAGCCGGTCATCTGGGTGATTTCCGCCAATTGGTGCCGTGCGCCTTTTTCCAGGGTGCCGCTGGCGCTGGCCAGTTCCTGGCCGAGTTGGCCGAGGCCATGGGAGTCACGGGCGACGCCGTCGATCAGGCCGGTAAGCTGCTGCAGGAAGTGGTCGAAACGCTTGGCGAGGGAGACGTGCACCTTGCCCGCGTCACCTTCGGCGGTTTCGACCGTCAGCTGGGAAGTAACCGCCAGCATTTTTTCCAGCATCTCCTGGCTCTCGACCGCTTCGGCCTGGCTGTGCACGGCCAGGTAGAGGAGGGCGACGGTTTCCATCACGACATAGAACGCATGGACAAACACCATGGCCCAGCCGCCGTGATGATCCATCACGAATACCGGGAAGCCTTGATGTTGCAGCGCATGGAACACCACGTGGTGCACGGCGATCGTGGCCGCTGCGACCAGGATCGGCAGCCAGTCGCGATAAAACGTCAGCACGGCCAACAGTGCGAAGATCCCGAAGTGCGCTTCGATCACGCCCTGCGCCTGGTTGATATGCAGCGCCGCCATGACCATCAAGCCCGCGCCGAGGGCGCAACGCATCACACGGGTGCCACCGATGGCGCGGTAGAGCGCGGTCAGCACCACGCTGGTGCCGCCGCCGACGATGGCCGCTTGAATCAACGTGTCATGCCAGAACGCCAGGCCCAGTGAGAACAGGAACATCAGCCAGATCAGCGCCAGCATGATGCGGTCGGCCTTGCGGTAGTGCTCGAAAAAACGCGTGCGGATGGGCATTCACACTTACTCCATGTGGTCTGGCCGAAACAAAACGAGGGGCAGGGTGGCGCGAATTGGGTGTGCTTGGTTTTTATTGGATTGAGCGATGCCAAACGGTTATCGGCAACAGGAGGAGGGACTTGAGGAGGGAGTTGAGGAGCGGCTACCCGGGTGGGTAGCCGTTTATCGGGCTGTGATCAGAAGCTGTATTTGGCGGTCAGCATCATGTTGCGCGGGTTGCCGTATGCGTCACCGCCATAGCTCACGGAGTTGGCGATGGTCGAGTAGTAACGGCGATCAAAGATATTGTTGGCGTTGACCTGCAGGTCGAGGTGGTCGTTGACCCTGTAGCCGGCCATCAGGTCGGTGACGGCGTAGGCGCCTTGCTTGAGACGGTAGCTGCCGCCATTGGCCAACTCGAGGTCGTTGTACATCCGGCTTTGCCAAGAGAGGTTACCGCCTACGCGGAGTTTTTCCAGGGGACCCTGGAAGCGATAGCTGGTGGTCAGTTTGAACAGGTGCTCGGGGGTGTCGGTGTCGAACTGCTTGTTGACGTTCTGGGGGTTCGCTTCGTCCTTGATGGTGTGTGTACGAGCGTAGGTGTAGCCACCGCCGACCTGCCAATTCTCGGTGAGCGCGCCTTGCAGTTCGAAGTCGATACCCTGGCTGCGGATCTCGCCCGAGGCGTTACTGCAGGAGGCTTGTGGGCAGTTTGCAACGACTACCTCCACGGCACGGTTTTCCTGGTCGACGCGGAACAGCGCGACACTCGCATTCAGCGCGCCACCGAGGTATTCGCCCTTGATGCCAACCTCATAGTTCTTGCCGACGATCGGCTTGACCGGGGTACCGGACGTGTCCTTTGCACTCTGCGGCGTGAAGATGTCGCTGTAGCTGACATACACCGAGTGGTGGTCGTCCAGCTCGTAGATCAGGCCTGCGTAGCGGGTGAGGTTGCGGGTGACCTTATAGTCGCCATCGTTGCTGCCATGGGCGTCGTAGTCATACCAATCCAGACGTCCGCCGAGGATCAGCTTCAACGGGTCGGCCAGGCTCAGGCGTGTGGTCAGGTAGACCCCGTCCTGGGTGGTGACGTCGCGGTCGTTGGTGGTATGGACGAAGTCCGGTTTGCCGGCGGTGAGCGGCCAGTTGAGGTTGTACGGGCTGTAGTTGTGGGTGGTCATGTCGTAGATGCGCCGGCTGGCGCCCACCACCAGTTCGTGAGTACGTCCAAACGCTTGGAAGGGGCCGCTGGCAAAGGCGTCGACGCCGGCCTGGTTTTCGTCGTAGGACGCTTGGTAGACCGTGCGAGCCAGGGTGTTGCTGACCCAGCGTGACTGGTAGGAACCCGAGAACAACGCGTTCTGCTCAGCGTAGTTGGCGTTAACCTGCAGGCTCCAGTCGTTGGCCAGGCGTTGACGCAGTTCGGCGAATACCGTGTTGATTTCCTGGTCCTTGTTTTCCCAAGGGGTGCCGGGGTTGTAGGACCGCGAATAGTTCAGGTGATGGCCATCCTGGCCGACCATCGACGCGCCCCAGAAGTAATTGGTTTTGTCTTTCTGATTGGAGAAACCGAGGGTCAGGGTGGTGTCCTCGCTCAGGTCAGCTTCGGTGACGGCATAGAACAGGCCGTGATATTCCTCGGCGTTGTCGATGAAACTGTTGGCGTCCCGGTAAGAGGTGACGACGCGGCCGCGCCATGTGCCGCTGTCATTAAGCGGGCTGGAGGCGTCGAGCTCGCCACGGTAGTCGTCCCAGCTGCCGGCGGCGCCGGTCAGGGTGACTTTCTGCTCGTCCAGCGGGCGCTTGCGGACCAGGTTGATGGCGGCGGAAGGGTTACCCGCGCCGGTCACCAGGCCGGTGGCGCCGCGTACCACTTCGACGCGATCGAACATCGCCAGGTTCGGCTGGGCGCCCACCGAAACGCCGTTATAGCCGGTCGGGATGCCGTCGTACATCAGGTTGTCGATGTCAAAACCGCGTGCAGTGTAGGACTGCCGGCCAGGGCCGTTGGAGAAGTTCAGGAACAACCCCGGCGTGGCCTTGACCACGTCGTTGATGCTGGTCATCGCCTGGTCGTCCATACGCTGGCGCGTAATCACGGTGACGGCCTGCGGGGTTTCACGCATGGTTAATGGCAGTTTGGTCGCGGTTTTCATTGCGCCGGTGGTGTAGGACTGCGTGCCTTCGGTGGTTTGGCCCAGTTGCTCTTCGCCGGAGATTTGCGTTGCACCCAGTTCAAGGGTGGTGGCCGGCGCTTCGGTCTCGGCCGCGAAGGCCGCGTGTGAAGCAGCAAGACAGACCGCCAACGCCATCAAACTGGGTGAAAAACCTTTGCCGCCGTGTTGTTGCACAGACATGGAACTGACTCTCCCCGAATGCCGTCCCTGGCGAATAATAAAGATGTTGATAATTATTCGCATCAGTTTGTCAGATTGAGCCTGTAGGAAAAAGCCTTAGGGGAGAATTAGTTAACGAATTTTTCACATCTGGGTGGCGGCATTTAGCCACACCGCCCCCCCTGTATGTCCCTCATTCACGCTTTGAAATGGCCACGCGACTCGTCGCCTTGACCTCCCTCAGCGCCAGGCTCGACTGAATTGACGCAATCCCTAACTGGCGCCGCAACACGCTCTCGACAAACTCGCTGTAGCTGTCCAGATCCTCCGCCAGCACCTGCAACAGGTAATCGGCATCGCCGGTGATCTTATGGCACGACAACACCTGCGGCAGCTCCCTCATCACCGCCTCGAAGGCGTCGGGCGCATGGTCGGTATGGATCGCGAAACGCACATGCACGAAAGCCAGGATATCCAGCCCGAGCATCTTGCGATCCAGGTTGGCCTGGTAGTCCTTGATCACGCCTTCTTCTTCCAGGCGTTTGCGGCGGCGCCAGCAGGGTGTGAGGCTCAGGGATAGCCGCTCACTCAATTGCGCGTTGGAAATACTGGCGTCTGCTTGCAGCAGGGCGAGGATGGCGAGATCGGTGTCATCAAGAACGACCTGTTTGGTTTTATTTTTCATATAGGGCAATCACAAGGGTAAAAACACCCGATAAAACTACCAGTGGCAGAAGTAAAAGCAAAGAAAGCCCGGCGTCGCCAGAACAAAATAGACCCTGTCTTTTACTGGCGGATGCCCACACATGTTGACTGTATTTAGTGAAGACCACCGTTTGCACCATGGCACCGAACTGAAGGACGGCGTGCTCAAGCCCTCGTTCGAGCAACCAAGCCGTGCCGACACCGTGCGTGACCGCGTCAGGCAGGTTGGCCTGGGCGATATCATCACGCCACGCCGCTTTGACCGGGGCTGTTACGTCGCCGCCCACAGCGAACGCTACGTCACGTTCCTTGAAACCGCCTGGGATGAATGGACCTCCATCGGCCGCAGTCATGACGCATTGCCCCTGGTGTGGCCAGTACGCGACCTGGCCAACGAACGGGTGCCGGACTTCATTGACGGCAAGCTGGGGTTCTTCGCCATGGACGCCGGTTCCCCGATCACCAGCACCACCTGGGAGGCGGTCAAGACCAGCGCGGACATCGCCCTGACCGGCCTGGCGCTGCTTGATGAGGGCCACTACAGCGCCTTCGCCCTGTGTCGCCCACCGGGCCATCACGCGGCCCGCGAATACATGGGCGGTTACTGCTACCTCAACAACGCCGCCATTGCCGCGCAGCACGCCATCACCCAAGGCGCCAAGCGCGTGGCCGTGTTGGATGTGGATTTTCACCATGGCAACGGCACGCAGAATATTTTCTACGACCGTCCGGACGTGATGTTCATCTCCCTGCACGGCGAACCGGCAGTGTCCTACCCGTATTTTTCCGGTGCCCGTGATGAGCGCGGCGCAGGTGCGGGGGAGGGCTTCAACCTGAATTACCCGTTGCCGAAAAACACCACCTGGGCCCACTACCAAACCGCCCTGATCGACGCTTGCGAGCAACTGCGCCGTTTTGCGCCCGAAGTGCTGGTGATCTCCCTCGGCGTCGACACCTTCAAGGACGATCCCATCAGCCATTTCCTTCTCGACAGCCAGGACTTCCTCGGCATGGGCGAAATCATCGCCAGCGTCGGCGTGCCCACGCTGTTCGTGATGGAAGGCGGCTACATGGTTGATGAGATCGGCATCAATGCCGTCAACGTGCTGCACGGTTTCGAAAGCAAATCCCAATAACAACACCCTGTCGTCTTTTCTTCTGCCAAAACTCAAAAACATAACAAGAGGTTTTGTGATGAAAACATCCACGTCCGGGCTTTATGAAAAGCCTGCGTTGCAACGCACCCTGAGCAACCGCCATATCCAGTTGATGGCCATGGGCGGTGCGATCGGCACCGGCCTGTTCATGGGCTCCGGCAAGATCATCGCGCTGTCCGGCACCTCGATCATCCTGATCTACATGATCATCGGGCTCTTCGTGTATTTCGTGATGCGCGCCATGGGGGAGCTGCTGCTGTCCAACCTCAACTTCAAGAGCTTCGCCGACTTTGCCGGCGCGTACCTGGGGCCGCGTGCGGCGTTCTTTCTCGGCTGGTCGTACTGGCTGAGCTGGAGCGTGGCCGTTGTGGGGGATGCGGTGGTCGTGGGCGGGTTCTTCCAGTATTGGTTCCCCCATGTGCCGGCGTGGATGCCCGCCGTGGGCATGCTACTCACGCTGTTCGCGTTGAACGTACTGACGGTCAAGCTGTTTGGCGAAGTGGAGTTCTGGTTCGCGATCATCAAGATCATCGCCGTGGTGACCTTGATCGGCGTCAGTGTGGTGCTGATTGCCAGCTCGTTTGTCTCGCCCACGGGCGTTACCGCATCGCTGACCCATTTGCTGGATAAACAGGCGGCGTTTCCCAATGGCCTGTTCGGCTTTTTTGCCGGGTTCCAGATGGCGATCTTTTCCTTCGCCGGCACCGAGCTGATCGGCACCGCCGCCGCCGAAACCCGTGCACCGGAGCGCACCTTACCGAAGGCGATCAACTCGATCCCGTTGCGTATCATCCTGTTCTACGTGCTGGCCCTGGCGTGCATCATCGCGGTGACTTCATGGCAGCAGGTCTCGCCAAGCAAGAGCCCGTTTGTGGCGTTGTTCCTGGTGGCGGGCTTCCCCGCCGCTGCGGGCATCGTCAATTTCGTGGTACTGACCTCGGCGGCATCCTCGGCCAACAGCGGGGTGTTTTCCGCCAGCCGCATGTTGTTCGGGTTGGCCGACTTGGGCGACGCACCGGGGATCTTCCGGCGCCTGTCGAGCAGCAGCGTGCCGTTTATCAGCCTGGCATTCACCACCTTGCTGATGCTCCTGGGGCTGGTGTTGCTGTTTGTGGTGCCGGAGGTGATGACCGCCTTCACCATCGTGTCGACGGTGTCGGCGATCCTGGTGATCTTTACCTGGTCGACCATCCTTGCGTCCTACATCGCCTACCGCAAAAAACGCCCGGACCTGCACGCCAAATCCCTCTACAAGATGCCCGGTGGTGTACCGATGGCCTGGTTTTCCCTGGCGTTTCTGCTGTTTGTACTCGGCCTGCTGGCGTTGCGGCCGGACACACGCCTGGCGCTGTATGTAATGCCGGCCTGGTTCATCTGGCTGGGAATTGCCTACCAGCTCTCGCGCTATCGGGGCGCCCATTGGATGAAGGCTGCCGACTCGGTCACAGGTGACCCGCGCCAATGATCGCCTTGGCAAGCACCTCGGGCCTTTGCGCGTGGGCCGATACACTCCAGCGTGGGGCAGGGCGCTACTGCCAGGACTGAACGGTGTAGACGAGTGGGGAGCCTACGTAAGCACGATCTCATACGGCTCGCGCATTCTTTCCAGTAACACCTGGGCCAGCATCGGTGGCAGGCCGATCTCCGGGTCACCGGCCAATTGGCTGGCGTAGGCATGGGCGGCATGGAGTTTGCGCGCCACGCTCCAGGTGTCCAGGCGCACCTTGCGCGCGCGCTGCCAGGGGATGATCGCCCCTTCGCGGGCAGGCCAGTGCCAGGCCCAGATCGGCAGTTCGTACAACTGCGCGCCGACCAGGCTGCAGGCCTTGGCGCTGGCACGGCCGACGGCGTCATGGTCCTCATTGCCGTCATTGCGCCAGGTGCTGAACACCACATCACCCGGTTGCAGGTAGCGCGCAATGAAAGGGCTCAGCTGCGGTTCGCGGGCGGAGAGGGCGTTATCGCAAAAGCCGCCGCGTATCCACTTCAGGCTGTGCAGCGGCATGCCCAGGCGGCGCAGGGCCTCGACACTTTCCTGGGGGCGGATCACGCTGAGGCGGCTGGCTGGCCACACGTTGGAACCTGGATGACTGGCGCTGCCGTCGGTGATGGAGATCAGTTGCAGCGGATGTTCCCGCATGCTGAGTAACTGCAGCAGGCCGCCGCAGGCCAATACCTCGTCGCCGGGATGAGGGGCGATAATCACCACGCGTGCGCCGCGCGGCACCAAAGCGGAAGGGGTAATGGGCGGGATTTGCGCCAGCTGTGGGGCGCTGTTCCAGATTTGAGCAGGGCCGCTACGGCCGTCGCTTAAGGAAGCAAGCTTCATGGGTGTCACATCCTTGTCGGTTGATGCTGGGTCGTGCCCCGTTGACGGGACGACGCTCTTTTATTCACCGCAGACTCCGCCGCGGTGATGGCATGGCACTCCACTCCAGGAATGCCAGCAAGGCGTCCTCAGCATAGACAAGGATTGCCGGGTTTCACGTTTTGTTACGTCGTTTTTTTAAGTGGCGTGCATCAGGGTCTTCAAATAGTCGCCGAAACCGCCTTGTGCACGGGCGTCCAGGCGCGCACTGGTGATCACTTGCGGGGTGTGGCTCCACGCGATAGAGGCGCCGCACAACTCAAGGTTGCGCACCAATTGGACATCCTCATGGCACGGCAGGGGGTCGAAACCACCGGCGCGAATATAAGCGCCGGCGCTTACCCCCAGGTTGGCACCGTGGATGTGCCGGTGACCGTCCCGCGCCTCATAGCCTTGGTGATAGCGAATCTGCGCCGCCGGGTCGAAATCTTCACTCCAGGCATCCACCGTCACGGTGCCGCACACCGCGTCCACTCCCAGTGCCAGTTGGGCCACCAGCCAATCGGGCGCCACCCGGCTGTCGGCATCGGTGCAGGAGATCCAGCGCGCACCTTGATTGAGCAGATGACGTGCGCCCACACCCCGCACATGGCCCACATTGCGCGCCTGGGCTTCCAGGCACTGCACCGGGTAGGCCTGTGCAATCGCGGCACTGCCATCGCTGCAACTGTCGAGCACGACCAGGATAGTCACCGCTTCGCCCAACAGGCCAGGGTGGGCGGCGGCGATCAGTGCCGCTTTCAGGCAGTCGCCCAGCAACGCCTCTTCGTTATGTACCGGGATCAGAATGCCGATCATCGCAGGCCCTCAAGGGTAGCGACCGAGGTGCCATCGCAGCTCCATAGGTCGAGCAGAAAGTCATGTTCGTGATAGCTGGCCACCTGCGGCATCGCCAATCGTTGCTGCAGCAAGGCATGCACCTCTTCGGCGGTTTGCGGGCAGCCTGCGATAGGTGGACGCCAATGGCAGGCCAGTAACTGGCCGTCGGCGGTCAACGACGCGCGGGCGCGATCGATCAACCGGCAGAGGTCTTCGGCATCCAGGTAGTAGCACAACTCGCTCAGCACGATCAGCTCGAACCGGCCGGTGGGCCACTGCTCGGGCAAACGGCTCTGCTGCACCTCGGCATGGGGGAAGCCGAGCAAGCGACTGCGCGCAAGGGCCACGGCCGCCGAGGCAGTGTCGCAACACAACAGGCGATCACAGCGGGCGGCCAGCTCGAAACTCAGTTCGCCATTGGCGCAACCCGGTTCAAACACCGAGGCATAGCGAGGTCGCGTGAGCATGGCCAAGGTCATCGCGCGTTTGCGTCGTTCGTACCAGCGCTGGCGAAAGGCCCAGGGGTCGTCGTTTTCGGCGAACAGTTGGTCGAAGTAAGGCGTAGCCACACTCATACGAATACCACTTCAAAGGGTTGCAACAGGCGCTCCACCACATAGGGCGCGAGCACGGGCGCCAGGCCGATCTGCGGGTCGCCTTCCAGTTGGCTGGCGAACGCATGGATGGCGTGGCGCTTACGGGCCACGGCTTCGCAGGTCAGCGGGATCTTGCGCGCGCGGTGCCAGGGCACCAGGCTGTTTTCCGGGGTTGCCCAGTGCCAGGTCCACACCGGCAACTCATACAGGGTGGCGCCTACCGCCTGGGCAGCCTTGGCGCTGGCACGGCCGACGGCCTCATGGTCGCAATGGCCGTCTTCGCGCCAGGTGGTGAACACCACATCGGTGGGCTTGAGGTAGCGCTGGATAAAAGCGGCGAGTTCCGCTTCGCGAGCGGCCACCTGGCTGTCGGCAAACCCTGCGCGCAGCCATTTCAGGCTGTGCAGTGGCAAGCCGAGGCGATGCAGGGCCTGGGCAGACTCTTGAGGGCGCACCACGCTCAGGCGTTCCACCGACCAGCGCTGCGAACCGGGGTGACTGGCGCTGCCATCGGTCACCGAAATCAGCTGGATCGGCCGGCCCAGCGCCGCCAAACCCTGCATCAAACCGCCGCACCCCAGCACTTCATCATCCGGATGGGGCGCGATGATCACGGCACGATGCCCTTCGGGAACCAATTGTTCGACGCTGATGTGGGGCAGCTCGGCCATTTTCGCTGAGGCCTGCCAGTGATGCAGCGGCGTGCCCTGGCCCACAATCGGGTTGGGTTTCATAACTGCCACCTCCCTGTGGAGTCGCCTGCGACCAATGCTCCGAGGCCTGCCAAGTCGCGCTCGGCATGGCTCTGGCGCATGTACACCGGCAGGTCCGCCATCAATTGAGCAAAATGCGGGTCCTTGCAGAAAGGCCCCGCGCCGACCGCGCGGCCGACGTGGTGTGTCACTTGCTCAACAGTGTCTTCGATGCAGGCACGGGCCTGCTGGGCCAGTTCCCTGGCGTCGGCCTTGGGTGCGCGGTCGATCTGTTCGGCGCTGGCGCGCAGTACGCACGCAGCGCTGTTCAATACGCTGTCGACGGCGCCGAGGTGGGCGAGGGCGTGCGGCTCGGGACGCTTGCCGCAATGTTCGCGCAAGACTTCCGCCAGCCGTTGCGCCGCGCCGTACCAACAGGCGGCGATACCGATGCCGCCTTGCCAGAAACCGGGGCGGGCGAGGTAGTCACCCGGTCCACCGATGGCCAGCCCCCAGGCCCCGTCAAACACAATCTCCACACTGCCGGTGGCGGCCATGCCCACCGCGTTCCAGCCCTCGTCAGTGACGGTGATGCCGGGTTGATCCATGTGTATCGCCACCAACTGCTGCCGATCTTCTTCATCCCAGGCGGTCATCAACCCATGGCTCACCACCGCCGCGCCGGAGCACCAGGCTTTACGCCCTTGCACCCTGAGGCGATCACCCTCTTGCAGGACACGCACCTTGGCCGTTGGCGGCTCGGCCGCCCACATGCCCCATGTGCTGCCCAAGGGCGGCAAGGGGCTGTTGAGCTCGGCAATAATCGCCAAGGCATCGGTGTGGCCTTCGAACAGCTTGCACAGGCGCAGGTCATGGCCTGCCACCTGCGCCAAGCGGCTGAACCGCGCCAGTGTCTGGCCGCTGCCCGGCAAGGGCAGTTGGTCCAGGCCTTCCTCCTGAAGCGCCTTCAGGGCAGCGCCCAGGGCTTGCGTGTCCGCGTAGCCCCGGTAGCCCTGAAGGAATCCATGCAAAGCCATCTCACACCTCGTCGTCACGCTGCAGTTCGAACAGCAGCAGCGAGCGGCCGGTCACCGCGTACTCGTGATCAAAATCAAAGCGTTCCTGGCCGCGCACGGCCGGCTCGTTGGTGTCGAGCATGCAGGTCCAGAATTCACCTTGGGGCACCGACGGCAGGCGGAAATTGACCATGTCGTGGTGCGCGTTGACCACCAGCAACAAGGTGGCATCGGCGCCAGGGCGGCGAATGCCGGTCTCTTGGGCGCGGCCATCCATCAGCATGCCCAGGCAGCGACCGTTGCTGTCTTGCCACTGTTCGGTGGTCATCTCGTTGCCATCCGGCGCCAGCCAGGTGACGTCCTTCACGCCGATGTCTTCGTTGTAGTCGCCCACCAGGAAGCGCCCGCGACGCAGGATCGGGTAGGCCAGGCGCAGCTTGATCAGGCGCTTGACGAACTTGAGCAGCGCCTTGCCGTCTTCGTCCAGGTCCCAGTTGATCCAACCGATCTCGCTGTCCTGGCAGTAGGCGTTGTTATTGCCGTGCTGAGTACGCGCAAATTCGTCACCGGCCACCAGCATCGGCGTGCCTTGGGACAGCAGCAGCGTGGCGAAGAAGTTACGCATCTGACGCAGGCGCAGCGCGTTGATTTCCGGGTCGTCTGTCGGGCCTTCGACACCGTGGTTCCACGACAGGTTGTTGTTGCTACCGTCCTGGTTGTTCTCGTCGTTGGCTTCGTTGTGCTTGTCGTTGTACGACACGAGGTCGTGCAGGGTGAACCCGTCATGGGCGGTGATGAAGTTCACCGAGCTGTAAGGGCGGCGCCCACGGTGGTTGAACATCTCGCCGGAAGCGGTCATGCGGGCGGCAAAGTCGGCCAACTGGCTGTCGTCGCCTTTCCAGAATGCACGCACGGTGTCGCGGAAACGGTCGTTCCATTCCACCCAGCCCGGCGGGAAGTTGCCCACTTGGTATCCGCCGGGGCCACAGTCCCAGGGCTCGGCGATCATCTTCAACTGACGCAGTACCGGGTCCTGGCGGCAGGCCACGAGGAAACTGTGGCGCTCGTCAAACCCATCGCGGTAGCGGCCAAGGATGGTCGCCAGGTCGAAGCGGAAACCGTCGACGTGCATCTCGGTCGCCCAGTAACGCAGCGAGTCGGTGACCATTTGCAATACGCACGGGTGGCTCAGGTCCAGGGTGTTACCGGTACCTGAATCATTGATGTAGAAACGCTTGTCATCCGGCATCAGGCGGTAGTACGAAGCGTTGTCGATACCGCGCATCGACAGGGTCGGACCGCGCTCGTTGCCCTCGGCGGTGTGGTTGTAGACCACGTCCAGGATCACTTCGAGCTTGGCTTCGTGCAGGTGCGCGACCATCTCCTTGAACTCAGCAATCTTGCCGCTGGCCAGGTAGCGTGGGTCGGGGGCAAAAAACGCGATGCTGTTGTAACCCCAGTAGTTGGTCATGCCTTTTTCCAGCAGGTGCTGGTCGTTGACAAAGGCGTGCACCGGCAGCAGTTCTACCGACGAAATACCCAGCTGGCGGATGTGCTTGAGCACGTCATCTTCCATCAGCCCGGCGCAGGTGCCGCGCACGGACTCGCCGACGGAAGGGTGACGCATACTGATGCCGCGCAGGTGGGTTTCGTAGATGATCGTACGGTCCCACGGCACCCGTACCGGCTGATCGTTGCCCCAGGTGTGGGCTGGGTCGATCACCTTGCACTTAGGCACGAAGGGCGCGCTGTCGCGTTCGTCGAAGCTCAGGTCGTCATCCGGGTGGCCGATGGTGTAGCCGAACAGCGCCTCGGACCATTTGAGTTCGCCCACCAGCTGTTTGGCATAGGGGTCGATCAGCAATTTGTTGTGGTTGAAACGGTGGCCGTTGGCCGGGTCATACGCACCGTACACGCGGTAGCCGTAAATCAGCCCAGGGTGGGCGTCGGGCAGATAGCCGTGGAAGGTTTCGTCGGTGTATTCCGGTAGTTCGATGCGTTCCAGCTCGACTTCGCCGGAATCATCGAACAGGCACAACTCCACTTTGGTGGCGTTGGCTGAAAACAGTGCAAAGTTGACGCCCAGGCCATCCCAGGTCGCGCCAAGCGGGAAGGGCAAACCTTCACGGATCCGCGACGGCTCGTTGTCCGGCGTCGGTGGGGTTTTGTCGGGTTTGCTCATGGTGTTGCTCCTGCAAAGGTCTTTTTTCAGGCCGAGTGCGGCCTTGCTGACGAAATTTCAGCTGACAATATGGAAAATGAAATCACCCCTTGCCGACGGCACCGGCAAGAGGCTCGGGTTCAAGGCTTAGGCTTTTTCGGCGCCGCGGGTTTCTTCGCCGCCGGTGGTGCTGGTTTACTGGCGGCCGGTGCGGCCGGCTTGGCTTTTGGCGGGGGCTTGGGTGCGCTTGCCTTGGGCTTGGCAGTGGGCTTGGGCTTGCTCGGCGTCAGCGCTTCGGCTTCCGCCAGTTTGCGCGCCATCTCCCAGTGTCGCGCGTCCTCGCCGTGAGGTTTGCCCTCAGACTCCCAGATCTGATGTGCCAGTTCGCGTATGCGTTTGTCTTCAGTACTCATCACAATGCTCCTCGCAGAAAATTTCAGCTTTCTTGATCATCAGGATTGATAAAGACATTGACCGGGAAATCCCCCAGGGCAGTGCTGATCAACAGCTCCTTGTCTGGTGTGACTGCGCCTGTATGAAAAAGTCCCTTCCAGTTTTGAGTTGTCGCGGCGAACGGTAATTTCACCCGTGTATCGCCCCAAACCCGCGCATTGACCTGAGGGTGCACACCGTTTTCAAGCAGCGCGTGCGACCAGCGTGGCACCACCACCAGCACGCATTTGCCCTGATACTCGCGGGCGAAAGCGACCACCCGTTCGGCGTGCGTGCCGACCACTTCCAGCGGTGTATATGCGCCGCTGCGGAACAGTTCGGGATGGGCTTTACGCAAGCCCAGCACCTGAGCAATCAACGCCTGTTTGATGCGCCCGTCGCGCCAGTTGAACAACAGTTCACCGAGGTCCGGCGGAGTATCCAGCGCCTGTTGCCGTGCGTTGAAATCCACCGGGCGGCGGTTGTCCGGGTCCACGAGGCTGAAGTCCCAGAACTCATCGCCCTGGTACAGGTCCGGCACACCCGGTACGGTGATGCGAAGCAAAGATTGCGCCAGGCCATTGAGCGCACCGGCCGGGGCGATCACCTGGGCGGCGTTGCCAATGGCGGTGCGCAGTTCGCGCCCCTCATCAGTGAGCAGCAGCCGCGAGAGGAAGGCTTCGACGTCTTGCTCATACGCTTCGTTGGGCGCGCTCCAGCTGCTTTGCAACTTGGCTTCGCGCAGGGCTTTTTGCTGCCATTGCCACAGGCGTTGCTGGTAACCCTCGAAGTCGGCGTCCTGGTCCAGCGGCCAACTGCCCAGCAGTGCCTGATAGAGGATCAATTCATCGCCGGCCGACGGCGTATTCGCGTCAACCCGCAGCGGCGCGGCGAGGCTGCGCCAATGCTCGACCTGTTCGACGTACCACGGCGCGCACTCACTCAGCACGGCCAGGCGCGCGCGGGTATCTTCGCCGCGCTTGTGGTCGTGGGTGGCGGTGGCCAGCAGGTTGTCGGGGAAGGTCTGCAAACGGTGCTGGTTGACCGCATGGAAGTCGGCCAAGGGCGCACTGAACTGTTCGGTGCTGAAGCCCACGTCGTTGCGCGACAGCAGCACCGCCGAACGATAGAACGCGGTGTCTTCCACCGCTTTCGCGGCGGCGGGCGATGTCAGTTGCTGGAAGCGCACGCAGGCATGCTTGAGGATCTTGCGCTCACGGCCCACCGGGCGATTGCGCCAGGGCTGGCCGCCGAGCCAATTTTCCAGGTGCTCAAGTACCGGCCAGTCGCCTTCACCCAAGGTCGTGCGCGCGCCGTCCATGGCCTGCTGGAACACCTTGTCGTCGGCGGCGCTACGGCCACGGGCGCTGATGTAGGTGCGGTACACCGGGAAGTGCACGATCAGTTCCTGCAAGGCCCGGCGGATGGCCCCGAGGGTCAGGTCGCGGGTCATCACGTCGTCGCGCGCCACTTGCAGCAGGGCCTGGGCCACGCTTTCAAAGTCACCGCCGAGGGAGCCATTGAGGATCTGCTGGCGTGCCAGCCGCGCTTCCTCGATAAACGCCGCAGGCCGTTCGCTGTGACGTGTCCACAGCTCGGCCAACGGTTCGAAGCCGTCCGGTTGATGTTGCAGCAGCGACAACTGGTTCATGAATTCGTAGCCGGTGGTGCCGTCCACTTGCCAGTCTTCACGCAGGGTTTCGCCCTCGCCGAGGATCTTCTCGACGAAGATCGGCAAGTGCCGCTCCGGCACCAGCGAATCCACGCGACGGCGCAGCTTGCGGCAATACCCGCGCGGGTCGGCCAGGCCGTCGATATGGTCGATGCGCAGGCCATCCACCAAGCCTTCGCTGATCAGTTCGAAGATCTTGCCATGGGTGGCTTCGAACACCGCGGTACGCTCTACGCGCAGGCCGCCGAGTTCGTTGACATCGAAGAAGCGCCGCCAGTTGATGTCATCCGCCGCCGTGCGCCAGCTGGCCAGGCGGTAGGCCTGTTGTTCCAGCAGTTGATGCAGGCGCTTGAAGCCTTCGGGCTGGCGCCCGTCGAAGGTGGTCAGCCGCTGCTCGATGGCCGGCAGCACCTCGGTGGCGCGTTCAGCCAGGGCCTGTTTGAGCCACGCCGCTTCGTGGTAAGCGTCTTCCTGATGGGCGAGGGCGGTGAAGCGCTCGGCCAGGGGCTTGAGCGGCGCCTCGGTGCCCAGGATCGCCGCGTAGTCTTTTGGACAGATCGGGAAGCGGTGTTCGTAGTGCTCAACGTAGAACGCGCCGTGGGGGGCGTCGAACTGCAACGTCAGGGTGCCGGCCTGCAGGGCTTCGCCGTAGTCGCTGCCGAGGAACGGCATCAGCAATTGCCCCTTGAGCAGGGGGTCGGGCGAGTGCCATTGAATATCGAAGAACTCGCTGTAGGGGCTCAGTCGCCCCCATTCCAGCAGGTCCAGCCACCAAGGGTTGTCGGCGCCGCCCACGGCCATGTGGTTGGAAACGATATCGAGGATCAGGCCCATCTTGTGTTCACGCAGCGCCGCGACCAGGCGGCGCAGGGCCGGTTCTCCGCCCAGCTCCGGGTTGACGCTGGTGGGGTCGACCACATCGTAGCCGTGCATGGACCCTGCACGGGCGCTGAGCAGCGGCGAGGCATACAGGTGACTGATGCCCAACTGGGCGAAATACGGCACCAGGGGCACCGCATCATCGAGGGTAAAGCCTTTATGGAATTGCAGGCGCTGGGTCGCGCGCAGGGGCAGTGCGTTCATCGGTCACGCTCATAGGCTTGGTTGCGCGCGACGGCCAATAGCTCGAGGCGGCGGGCGGCACCGGCATTGTCGAGCAGGCTGGACGCCTCGCCCGGCAGACGGCGACGCCAATTGGGATGGGTGTCGGTGGTGCCGGGCAGGTTGGCTTGTTCCTCCACCCCGAGGGCGTCCTCCAACGGCAACAGCACCAGGGGCGCGCGGGTGTGGCCGAGGTAGCGCGCACTGGCGTCGATCATATGGTCGGTTTCATTGCGGATTTCTTCGACGAAGTTCTGCGGGTCCTGGCTCAAGGCCTGGCGCAGTGCCTGGCGTTCGCGCAGGCGGTGTTCACTCCATTGTTCCACCGTAGGCGCGTCGATCAGGCCAAGCCGGATGTTCCAGTCGATATCGCGGCTGTGCCACCAACCGTTCAGGGTCGGTAAATCATGGGTGCTGGTGGTGGCCAGGGCGTTGTCCGGCCAGTCGAGGATCGGCGTGAACCGGCCCTCGTGGTTTTGCTCGAACAGCAACACACGCATGCCCAGGATCGAGCGCGCGATGAGTTTTTCACGCAGGCCATCCGGCACCGTGCCCAAGTCTTCACCGAGCACAATGGCCTGGTGACGGTGGGACTCCAGCGCCAACAGCCGCAACAAGTCATCCACCGGGTAATACAGGTAGGCGCCTTCGCGCGGCGAGGCGTCCATGGGGATCACCCACAGGCGTTGCAGGCCCATCACATGGTCGATGCGCAAGCCGCCGGCGTGGGCAAAGTTGGCGCGCAGCATTTCGATAAAGGCGCGAAAGCCATTGCGCTTGAGACCTTCGGGCGAGAAGGCGGAAATCCCCCAGCCCTGGCCGGCACGGTTGAGAATGTCGGGCGGCGCACCGACGGTCAGGTCTGCCAGCAATTCATCCTGGCGGCTCCAGGCCTGGCTGCCACCGCCGTCGGCGCCCACCGCGAGGTCGGCGATCAAGCCGACGCCCATGCCGCTGCCGCGCGCAGCTTGTTGCGCGCGCTCAAGGCAACGGGCGATCAGCCATTGGCTGAACGCGAAGTAGCCGATCTCGTCGCGATTGTCTTCGGCGAACTGCGCCAGTGCCGGGCTCTGCGGGCTGTGCCAGTCTTCGGGCCAGTGGCGCCAGTCGAGTGCTTCACCCGCCGCTGCGCGAGCCGCTTGCACGGCTTCGAAGCGGCAATGGTTTTCCAGCGCCTCGCCGCCGGCCTGGCGGAAACTGAGGAAGTCGGCGTGTTGTGGGTGGTGGCCGTGACGGAAGTCTTCATAAAGTGCACGCAACAGGCGTTGCTTGGCCTTGGCGGCGGCGGGCCAGTCGATCAGGGTGTGTTGCTCCAGCGCGTGCAGTTCATCCGCCACGCCGAGGGACTCGATCGCGTTGCGCACTTCGCGCTCACCCAGGATGCAGCCCGGGGAGGCGTACAAACTGTTGAGGAACAACCGGCTCGACGGCGAATACGGGCTGTAGCGCCCGGTGTCGGCGCTGAACATGGCATGCATCGGGCTGATGGCCAGTGCATCGGCGCCGCGCTCGGCCGCCGAGCGGGCCAGATGCTCCAAGGCCAGGGTATCGCCAAAACCGCCGTCGCCCAGACGGCGCAGGCCATACAGTTGCGCGCTGAGGCCCCAGGCGCGGGCCGGTTGGGTATCGACCGCTTCGGCGACGCTGTAGCAATGCGTGGGGGCGACGGCCAAGGTGAAGACCTGATCGGCGATATGCACTTGGTGATAACCCAGGGCAATGACGCCTGGCAGGACGGCGTTGCCATCGAGCCGCAGTTCCAGGGTGTCGCCGTCTTCCAGACAGACCCGGCACAGGGTGTCCGGTTCGAAGTAGCGCGCCAGGTCGAGGCCGTCACCACTGTCGATGGTCAGTAAGGGCGGCAGGTGTTTGTCTTGTTGTACCCGCTCCAGTTCAAGCAGGCTGGCGTCGATCTCTGCGTCACTGTCGGCCGGGTGGCCCAGGCCTTTGAGAACGGCGCGCAGGGCGTCGGGTGTTACACGTTGCGGGCGGCCGTTTGCGTCGATCCAATCGACGGCCAGGCCCGCTCGGCTGGCGAGGATTTCCAGGTTCGCTTCACTCAAGGGTGCTCTCCAACAGGGGATAGGGTGACGCGTGCGCTGTACGGCGGCAGGGTTGCGCCGGCGTTGTCAGGCGTTTGAAAAAGGACCGGCTCCGTGGCGGGGTGATCCAACGGCACGGCGCTCAAGTTGAGGTCGATCCGCAACACACTGCCGTTACCCAGGCGCCAACGGGCGCTGACGGCGTGATCGGCCAGGACCTGAGCGCCCAGCGCGACACTGCCGGGCAGGTGCGGCACGAGATGCCGGTGGCGCAGGCTCAGCAGTTGGCGATAGAGCTGGGTGTGTTCGTTCTCGTCGAAGCTGGGCGTGGTTTGCAAAAAGGTCGGCAGGGCATTGGGATCGGGAATGCGTTCGCGCCGCTCCGGGTCCTGGAACGCGGCGAAATCCTTGAATTCATTGCGTCGACCTTCACGCACCGCCTCGGCCAGCTCGCCATGGTGATCGGTGAAAAACAGGAAAGGCTCGCTGGCGTTGGCCTCATCACCCATGAACATCAGCGGGATCATCGGCGACAGCAGCAGCAGGGTGGTCGCCGCCTTCAAGGCCTGCGGCGAGCAGAGCTGATGCAGGCGCTCGCCCAGGGCACGGTTGCCGATCTGGTCATGGTTTTGCAGGAACGCCACGAACGCGCTCGGTGGCAGGTGCCCACTGGGTTCGCCACGCACATGGCCATGCCGGGTTGTATGGCCTTGGTAGATAAAGCCTTCGCCCAGGCAGCGGGCCAATTTAGCGGTCGGCTCTTGGGCGAAGTCGCTGTAATACGCATCGGTCTCGCCGGTCAACAGCACGTGCAACACATTATGGAAATCATCATTCCATTGCGCGTTGAAATCGTGCTGCAGGAGCCCGGCCTGGTTGAGCTCGTTTTCGAGCATCAGCCAGACATGGCGGCCCGTGTCCACCTGCTCGCGCACGCGGTGGGCCAGCTCCTTGAGAAACTCCGGGTTATCGATGGCGTGTACCGCGTCCAGGCGCAGGCCGTCGAAGCGGTATTCGAGCAACCACATCAATGCGTTATCGAGGAAGAAGTCCCGCACTTCACGCCGGTTGAAATCGATGCCGGCGCCCCATGGCGTGTGCACGTCTTCCTGGAAGAACCCCTTGGCGTATTGGCCCAGGTAATTGCCGTCGGGCCCGAAGTGGTTGTAGACCACGTCGAGAATCACCGCCAAGCCATGTTCGTGGGCGCTGTCGATCAGGTGCTTGAGCTGTTCAGGGGTGCCGTAGGAGGCTTGGGGTGCATAGGGCAGGACCCCGTCGTAGCCCCAGTTGCGATCGCCGGGGAATTGCGCCAACGGCATCAATTCAATCGCGGTAACGCCCAATTCGGCCAGGCGTGGCAGGTGTTTCTCAATGCCGGCATAACCCCCCATGGCACCGACGTGCAGTTCATAGATGACTGCCTCGTGCCAGGGGCGGCCTTGCCAATTGCTGTGACGCCATTGATAGGCGAGGGAGTCGACCACTACGCTCCAACCGTGCACATCCGAGGCCTGGGCCCTGGAGGCGGGATCGGGTACGTCCATCTCCCCATCGATATTGAAGCGGTAGCGCGTGCCCGCCGGGCACGCTATTTCGGTTTCAAACCAGCCTTCTGCCTGGGGCAGCATGGCGACGGACTTGCCGTTTTCCAATTCAACGCTGACATAAAACGCGTCTGGCGCCCACAAGGCGAAACGCGTGTGTTGCGCGTCCAGCATGATTGCGCCGTGGGGCCAGGTTTCCAGAGTCCGTAACGGCATCTATAAAAACCTCCCTTTGATTATTTAGCGGATTTCCCCAGTGCTTTAGCCACCAGTTGCTCATACAGTTCGGCGTAGGGTTCCACGGCCTGGCTCCAGTTGAACGGTTGGGTCATCGCCCGGCAGCGCATGGCGTTGAGCAAGCCAGGGAAGGCAAACACCTTGAACGCGCGGCTCAAGGCTTCTTTGTAGCTGTCGACCGTGGATTCATTGAACAGGAAGCCGGTGACACCGTTTTCAATGGTGTCAGCCAAGCCACCGGTGTTACGTGCGACGGGCAGCGAACCGAAGCGCTGGGCGTACATCTGGCTCAGGCCGCAGGGCTCGTAACGCGACGGCATCAGCAGGAAATCGCTGCCGGCGAACATGCGCCGGGCGTCGGTCTCGTTGAAGCCGATGCGCACGCCGATCTGGCCTGGGAAGCGCAGCGCCAGTTCACGCATGGCGTTTTCTTCTTCAGGCTCACCCCGGCCGATAATCGCGATCTGGCCGCCTTGTTCGACGATAAAGCTGGCAACGGCTTCGGTAAGGTCCAGGCCTTTCTGGAAGACCAGGCGCGAGACCACGGCGAACAGCGGACCCGTCGAGTCGTGGAGGCCGAACAGGTTGCGCACCTGCGCGGCGTTCACCGCCTTGCCTTCCCAATCGCCAATATTGAAGTTGTGCGTCAGGTGGGGGTCGGTGGAGGTTTCCCAGCTGTCTTCGATGCCGTTGGGAATGCCGCTGAGCAAGCCTTGCTGGGTCTTGCTGGCCAAAAAGCCATCCAGGCCGCAGCCGAATTCAGGCGTAGTGATTTCCTGGGCGTAGGTGGCGCTCACGGTGGTGATATGGCTGGAATACGCCATGCCGGCCTTGAGGAACGACATCTTGCCGTAGAACTCCATGCCTTCCTGTTGCAAGGCGTGGGGTGGAATGCCCAGTTCCGGCGTGGAGGCCAGGCTGACGACGCCCTGATACGCCAGGTTATGGATGGTGAACAGGGTCGGGGTGCGTGACCCACGCCAGTGCATATAGGCCGGTGCCAGGCCAGCGGGCCAGTCGTGGGCGTGCACCAGGTCCGGGCACCAGTGGATCTGCGCCAGGTTGGCGGCCATGTCAGCGGCGGCCAGGCCCAGGCGGGCGAAACGGATATGGTTGTCCGGCCAGTCGCGGCCGTTGTTGGCGCCGTAGGGTGTACCTTCACGCTCGTAGAGCTCGGGGCAGATCAGTACATAGATGACCAGGCCGTCCTTGAGGTCCATCCGCCCGATCTTGCACGGCGGCAGCGCAGCGTGGCCGCCCAGTTCACCGATGATATGGATCGGGTTGTCGCTCTCCATTACCTGCGGATAGCCAGGGATCAGCACCCGCACATCGTGCAGGTGGGCCATGGCGCGGGGCAGGGCAGCGGACACATCGCCCAGGCCGCCGGTTTTCACCAGATCGGCGAATTCGGAGGTGACAAACAGGACTTTCTTACGATTGGGATTGTGACTCGGGACCGGCCGCACCGTGTTGAGGTCAACCAAAGAGGTCGACCCGCCAACTGGCTGACTAACACGCTCTCCCTGAATACTTGCAGCGGCACTGATCATAGTTCTCTCCACGTGTTGGTCGGCTAATGGCCCGCTGCCACTAGCTCCGATGACCGCATCCTGCGGCCAGGCGCAAGCGCATAACGCCCTTTGAATAGTTGGGGCAAGGCGTATGCCAGTTGCACGGTTAGCTCAAAAAGAATGGATAGACGGCATCTGGTATGAACCGCATGTGCGCGCCTTACCCTAAACCTGACCTATGGCAGAGTTGTAAAGTTTCGATTTTTTCGCGGGGCTTTTGTTTTGAAACGGACCCATCGGTCATCAGTCTAGGACATATCCTAGAGCCTGTAGGGTTTTCGAGAAGATTTTGTAGGACAAAATACTTTTAACGTTATGCCCTTGTAGTGGGCAAGGTGTTGTAGTGAGCGGGCTTGTCCCGCGTCGGAGTGCGAAGCGCTCCTCATAAGGCGTACTCGGTGCAATGAGTGCCACCGAGGCGTTTGGTTTTGGGGCCGCTTCGCGCCCCAGCGTGGGGCAAGCCCACTCACTACATTGGTGCGTTAGCCGAGGGTGCGAATGGGCGCGCCGTTCGCCCAGGCTTGAATGTCTTCGATCATTTGCGCGTAGAACTGCCGGTAATTCTGCTCGCTCACGTAGCCCACGTGCGGGGTGGCCAGTACCGTTGGCAAGCGGCGGAAGGGATGATCCGCGGGCAGCGGCTCTTGGGCATACACGTCCAGCGCCGCACCGGCCAGGCGGCCGCTTTCGAGGGCCTGCACCAGCGCCTGCTCATCCACTATCGGCCCCCGCGCGGTGTTGACCAGGCGCGCGCTGGGCTTCATCCAGCCCAGCGCTTGCGCGTCCACCAAGCCACGGGTGCGGTCACTGAGCACCAGGTGCACGGTGAGAATGTCCGCCTGTTCGAACAAGGCTTGCTTGCTGACCCACGTCACGCCTGACTCGGCGGCCCGTTCCGGGGTGAGGTTTTCACTCCAGGCAATGACACGCATGCCGAACACCTGGGCAAACTGCGCGACTTTCTGGCCGATACTGCCCAGCCCGAGAATCCCCAGGGTCTTGCCATACAGATCGCCGCCCAGGCCGGTCTGCCAGTGGCCGGCGCGCAGCGAATGGGCTTCAGCCACCAGGTCACGCGTGGAAGCCATGATCAACGCCCAGGTCAATTCCGGCGCCGCGTGTTTATAGCTGTCGGTGCCACAGACCTGGATACCCAAAGCCTTGGCCGCGGGAATGTCGATCGCGGCGTTGCGCATGCCGCCGGTCACCAGCAATTTAAGCGCAGGCAGGCCTTGCAGCAGGGCTTTGTCGAAGGTAGAGCGTTCACGCATCACACAAATGACCTCGAAGCCCTGCAAGCGCTCGATCATGGTGGCGGTATCCGCCGGGTAATCGTGCAGGAAATGCACCTGGCCCACGGCCGCAAGGACCGACCAATCCACCACGCCACTGGCCACATTCTGCCAATCATCAATGACTGCGATCTGTACCGACATTCACGAGTGCCTCGAAAAAGGTTGGACTAAAGGGCGTTAAGGCCCTGCAACAGTGCCTTGTGAAACTGGGCGGGTTCTTCCATTTGCGGCGCGTGCCCAAGGCCCGGGAATTCCACCAGGGTTGCATGGGGGATCAGCTTGGCCACCTGCTTGCCCAGCACGGCATAATCGCCAAGCGTGGCCTTGACCGCCGGCGGCGCGATGTCTTTGCCGATGGCAGTGTTGTCCGAGGTGCCGATCAGCAGCAGCGTGGGCATCTGCAGGTCCTTGAACTCGTAGTACACCGGCTGGGTGAAGATCATGTCGTAAATCAACGCCGAGTTCCATGCCACCTGCGTATGCCCGGGGCCGTTGCTCAGGCCGGCGTACATGTCCACCCACCGCTCGTACTCCGGCTTCCAGCGCCCGACATAATAGGTGTTGAGTTGGTAGTTGCGAATACCTTCGGCGCTGACCTTCAGCTCCCGCTCATACCACTGGTCAACGCTGAGCGAGGGCACGCCCAACGCTTTCCAGTCTTCCAGGCCGATCGGGTTGACCATCGCCAGCTGTTCGGTTTGCTCGGGGTACATGAGGGCGTAGCGCGTGGCGAGCATGCCGCCGGTGGAATGGCCGAGGAGGGTGGCCTTTTGAATGCCGAGCTTTTCCAGCAGTTGGTGGGTGTTAAGCGCCAGTTGCTGGAAGCTGTACTGGTAATGATCGGGCTTGCTGGAACTGCAGAATCCGATCTGGTCCGGCGCGATCACCCGGTAGCCGGCGTCGCTCAAGGCCTTGATCGAACCTTCCCAGGTGGCGCCGCAGAAGTTCTTGCCGTGCATCAGCACCACGCTGCGACCGTTGGCCTGACCTTTGGCGGGGACGTCCATATAGCCCATTTGCAAGGACTTGCCCTGGGATTGAAACGCGAAATGCTTGAGCGGATAGGGGTATTCGAAGCCTTGCAGTTCGGGACCGTAGGTCGCGGCGAACGCCGGGGCGGCAGTGGCTGTGAGCAGGCCGGCGATACAAAAAGCGCGGATCAGAGGCATTGGCTGGGCTCCGAGAAGGGTATTCGGATGCTGTTGCGAGACGATTAAGTGGGGATTAACACCCACTGCAAGGTGATCGCCGCGAGCACGCCATAACGCAGGCCTTTGGCCAGGGTCACCAGTAGCAGGAATCGCCACAGTGGCTCGCGCATCACCCCGGCCACCAGTGTCAGCGGGTCGCCAATGATCGGCAGCCAACTGAGCAGCAACGTCCAATGCCCCCAGCGCTCGTAATGGTTGCGGGCTTTTTCCAGTTGCTTGTCGTTGATGGGAAACCAGCGCCGTTGCTTGAAGTGCTCCACCCAGCGGCCCAGCCACCAGTTCACCACTGAGCCCAGCACATTGCCCAACGTGGCAATGCCCAGCAACAGCCACAGGTTGTAATGGCCGCTGAGGAGCAGGCCGACCAGTACCGCTTCCGATTGCAGGGGTAATAATGTCGCGGCGCCAAACGCCGCGAAAAACAACCCCAGGTAGCCCGCGATCATTGTGCCGGGTATTGCGCCACCACCACATCTTTGCCTTCACGGGTCAGGCCGATGACTTGGTAGGCCTCGCTTCGGCCCTCCACCTCCATGCCGGGGGAGCCCATGGGCATGCCCGGCGCGGCGACGCCCAGCAGGTCGTTGCGTTTGCGCAAGGCCAGCACCTGTTCGGCAGGCACATGGCCTTCGACGAATTTGCCGTCGATCACAGCGGTATGGCAGGAGCCCAGGCGCGGCGCCACGCCCAGGCGTTGTTTGACCGCACTCATGTCGGTTTCGACGTGGTCATTGACCTTGAAACCGTTGCTTTCCAGGTGGCTGATCCATTTTTTGCAGCAACCGCAGTTGGCGTCGCGGTGCACGTCAATGGGGATCAGGTCGGTAGCCTGGGCCAGGGTGGCGGTGAAGAGGGTTGAAAGCAGGGCCAATCGCAATCGGGTTTTCATGGTGGGGCTCGTCGGTCGGTGAACGTCGTCAGGATGCAGGCGATCATGACGACGTCAGCGCAGGCAAGCCAGTCTCCACCGAGGGGGGTGTGTGGCGGTAATGTTTCCAAATTATACGAGAGGTGGGTTTTCCAGGCGATGCTTGAGCTGGCCGAGGGCGACCGCCGACAGTTCAATCATGCGTTCATGCAAGGTGGCCAATTGCAATTCGGTTTCATAGGTCAACACACGCTTGAACAGCGTGCCGCCTTGATGGGGCAACAGGAAGTAGTGAATCGAGCCGTCGACGGCCAGGGAAGTGAACACGGTCTTGAATTCGCCGGGGCGCCGCGCGATCTGCACGCGGTAACTCATGGGCACACGCACACCCAGCAAATCGATGAACTCGGTGAAACGTGCGCCGGGCGGGAGAGAACCGGTGGTGCCCGTATCGGCGCTGAGGGAGGTGGGGTGCCATTCGTGCCAGCGATCCGGTTGGGTCACGTAGTCATAAACGGCGTCGATGGGGGCCTGGATAAAGCGTTCCTGACTGATCCGCTCCAAGCGGACCGACTGCTCGGCTGCGCGCATGGCACACCTCCTGTGTGGCAGTAGTAATCACCTTGAACTGTCAGAATAGTCCCACTCCCGCACATTGCACGGGAGTGTTTCAGCCGTTTATCACTGCACCTTGAATCGACCCATCAACGCAATTACCCGACCATTCGCGTCCAGCAGGCTTTGAGTATTGGTTTCAGTGGCATGGCCGCTCTGCACCAACTCTTCGACCATTTGTCGGATCTGCACCATGCTGCGGTTGATCTCCTCGGTCACCGCGCTTTGCTGCTCGGCGGCCGTGGCGATCTGGGTGCTGAGGTTATTGATGTGGCTGACCGAGCCGGCCATTTCATCCAACCCGGTGTTCACCCGTGCCGTGGCATCCGCGGCCGACTGGCAGCTGGCCTGGGTGTTTTCCATCGCGGCGACCGAGGAACTCACGCCAGCCGTCAGGCGGGTGAGCATTTCGTTGATCTGCGACGTGCTGGCCTGCGTGCGTGCGGCCAGCGCGCGGACTTCATCGGCCACCACCGCAAAACCACGGCCTTGCTCACCGGCACGCGCCGCTTCAATCGCGGCGTTGAGGGCGAGCAGGTTGGTCTGGCCGGCGATTGCGCCGATCACGCCGAGGGTTTCGGTGATGCGCGCGGCATCCTGGCGCATGTTTTCCACGCTGTGGGTCGCGCTGGACACTTCGCCAATCAACGCGCTGACACTGTTGGAGGCTTCACCGACGACCACGCGGGAACGGTCGGCGTGTTCGTTGGCGCGCTGGGTGAACGCTGCGGTTTCAGCGGCGTTTTGCGCAACGGTGTCGGCGGTGGAGCTCATTTCGGTGATGGCGGTGACGGTCTGGTCGGTTTCCGAGGCATGCCGTACCAGGATCTGGTTGGTGTGCGCCGACGTCCGCTGCAGTTGCTCAAGGCTTGACGACATGGCGCCGGTGGCTTGGGTGACTTCGCCGATCATGTTCTGCAGGTAGACAATAAAGCGGTTCACCGAGTGGCCGATGGCGCCCAATTCGTCTTCGGCACGGATGGTGATGCGGCGTGTCAGGTCGGCATCGCCGGCGGACAGTGCGTCGATATTGGTTTTCAACGACTTCATGCGCTGCACCAGTTGGCGGATCGCATACGCGGCGAGCAGCACCAGCAGCAGGACCATAGGGATTTGCAGCAAGGCCAAGGTGCCCAGTACGTCATCACGCTGGGCGGTAATCAGTGAGGTGGGCAGGGCGGTGGCGAGGAACCATGGCGTGCCACCGATAGGGCGCATGTAAAAAGTGCTGGCCACGCCCTGGTTGTCGAACTCGTTGCGTTGCAGCGCTTGGTCGCGGTGGGCCAGGGCTTTGCTGACCTGGGCCGCAAACGCCGAAGTGCCGGTGAGTTCGCTGATGTTCTTCAGCACCACCGGACCGCTGATGCGGGTGCTGTTGCTGATGATCTTGCCGTCACCTTCGACGATCAGCATTTGCCCGCCGATGTCTTTCTCTTTGCTGGCCACCAGGTCATTGAAGAAGCCCAGGGTCACGTCGATGGTCGCGACACCATAAGGCACGCCGTCGCGCTGGATGGCCATGGCGCAGTTGGTGCGCGGCTCCTGGCTGGCGTCGTCCTTGTAGGCGGCCGCCCAGGCACATTGACCGCGCGGCGAGGCCAAGCCACCTTTGTACCAGCTCTGGTCGTAATAGTTGGGCGCGGGGTCGCTGTTCCAGAACGTATTCACCGCCAGCTTGCCCGAGGCATCTCGGTGCCAGAATGTGCTGTGTTTGTTACGCCCCGGTGTGCGCTGGTTGGGCAACGGCCAGATCCCGCCCCCGAAGACTTTCAGCTCGCCATACTGGTCGACCAGGCCCGGCAGGACCTTGTCGATGGCGTCGCTGTCGAGCAGTGGGATGGTCTGGGTAATGGTGCGTTGTTGGGACTGAACCTTGTTCAGTTCGCCCTGGATCTGCTCGGCGACCTCGGCGATGCGGTTGAGCACCACCTGTTCTTCTGTCTGTCGCAGCGTGGGCGCGACCAACTGGCCGATGCCCACCACGGTCAACACAAATAACACCAGGACGAACAGCACCAGGAACAGGGTATAGCGGGCTTGGATAGAGCGCAGTGGGGGCATGAGGTCGTCCTTACGAAGCGTTTATTGTCGACGCGGCTTTGTTAGAGCTTCGTAGGGCTATCGGCTTGGAAGGGCGGAGCTTTAGGTACGGTCGTGCAAGAAAAAGAGCGCCGGGTGAGGGAGCTTGCTCCCGCTGGACTGCGTAGCAGTCCCAGTCTTTTGAAACAAAGAGCTGGGGCCGCTTCGCGACCCAGCGGGAGCAAGCTCCCTCGCCACAGGTACGGTGCTCACCCTTAACTGACTGGCATTAGCCGGGTGAGGGCGCTCTTTTTATTCATATATCCAGCATGGCCATTACCGCCTCGGGGTAGCGCAAGCCGGCGGTTGCCTCGATGGGGAAGATCGCCTCCAGTGCCGCGAGCTCTGCCTGGCTGAGGCAGATCGACACCGCCGCCGCGTTTTCTTCCAGATACCTGCGCTGCTTGGTGCCGGGTATCGGAATGATGAAGTCACCCTGCGCCAACACCCAGGCCAGCGCGAGTTGTCCGGCGCTCACGCCTTTGTCGGCTGCCAGCGTTTGTACCTGCTTTACCAGTTCGAGGTTTTTGCCAAAGTTCTCACCCTGGAAGCGCGGGCTGAACCGACGGTAGTCATCGGCACCGAAGTCATCCGGGCTTTTCAGCGCACCGGTTAGAAAACCACGGCCCAGCGGGCTGTAGGGCACGAACGCGATGCCCAGGCGCCGGCAGGCGGCGAGACAGCCGTTGTGTTCCTGGTCGCGGCTCCACAGCGAGTACTCGCTTTGCAACGCGCTGATCGGGTGCACCTTATGCGCGCGTTCAAGTGTCGCGGCAGAGGCTTCGCTCAAGCCCAGGTAGCGCACTTTGCCCTGCTGGACCAACTCGGCCATGGCACCGACGGTTTCTTCGATGGCGACGTCCGGGTCGATGCGGTGCTGGTAATACAGATCGAGGGTCTCCACGCCCAAGCGTCGCAGCGTGCCGTTGATAGCCTCGCGGATGTAGTCGGGGCGGCCGTTCACGCCACGCTGCGCCGGGTGTGCCGGATCGCGCACAATCCCGAACTTGCTGGCCAGGAACACCTGGTCACGTTTGCCGGCGATGGCTTGGCCAATCAGTTGTTCATTGGTGTGCGGGCCGTAGATGTCGGCGGTGTCGAGAAAATTGATGCCCAACTCCAGGGCACGGTGCAGGGTCGCGGTGGCTTCGCGGGTGTCGCTGCCGGGTGTGTAGAAATCGCTCATGCCCATGCAGCCGAGGCCGATGGCGGAGACGAGCGGGCCGTTTGTTCCGAGTTGACGTGTGTGCATGGTTTCAGCGCCTTGGGTGGGAAGGTCTGCATTGTCACGCTCGACAAAATCGGAATAAACCGGCTAAAAGCACTATCACTATTCGCATGATCTGAATAATCAGTTCGAGGAGCTGCCTTTGGACCGTTTCAACGCAATGCGCGTGTTCACACGCATCGTCGAACTGCGTGGCTTCGCCAAGGCCGCCGACAGCCTGCAACTGCCGCGCGCGTCGGTGACCGTGCTGATCAAGCAGCTGGAAGCGCACTTGGGCGTGCAATTGTTGCAACGCACCACGCGGCAAGTCAGCCCGACGCTGGACGGTGCGGCGTATTACCAACGTTGCGTGCAACTGCTGACCGACCTGGAAGAAACCGAGGCGGTCTTTTCCACCCGGCGACAGAACCCACGCGGCACGTTGAGCGTGGACATGCCCTCGGGAATCGGAAGGTTGATCGTGATCCCTGCGTTGCCCGCGTTCACCGCGCGCTACCCGCAGATCGAACTGGAGGTCGGCCTTAACGACCGCCCGGTGAACCTGATCCGTGAGGGTGTGGATTGCGTGCTGCGTGGCGGCCTTGCGCTGGACGAGTCGCTGGTGGCGCGGCCGTTGGCGATGATGGATCAACTGACCCTGGCGAGTCCGGAGTATCTGGCGCGCAGGGGAGTGCCCGCGTCGCTTGATGACCTGGTCAACCATCAGATGGTCGAATACGTCTCCAGCGCCAGTGGCAAACGGTTTGGCCTGGAGTTCCAGGTCGACGGCCACTTGCACACGGTGAACCTGTCGAAGGGCTTGGCGGTGAACAGTTCCGACGGCTATTTCGCAGCGTGTGAGGCCGGGTTCGGCTTGATCCAGGCGCCGCATTATCACGCGATGCGTCAATTGGCCGAGGGATCGTTGGTGGAAGTATTGCCCCAGGTGAAGGTGCCAACCATGGCACTGTCGGCGCTGTACCCGCCGCATCGCCAATTATCCCAGCGGGTGCGGGTATTTGTGGATTGGCTGGTAGCGCTTTGCGCCCAGCCCGGTACCGGGTTACGGCGTGAGGTGGATGCGGGCTGATTGGTCGAGCCAAAGTTTTTCATCGCCTGTAACATAAGCGCCTGCCTGACGTGCTGGCGCTTATCTGCCGCGCAGGTCCGGCGATTCACACCGGCTCTATTCTTCAAGTTCAGGAACCCGTCATGACACAAAAGCAGCGTTTGAAGTACTCGATTCTGATTGCCCTGGCCGTACTGGCGACGATGTTTGGCCTGTCCTATTTGCAGAACACCGGGGTTATCAGCGAGAAGACATTCCAGACCATCGCCATTGCCGTCGCAGTGGTCGTGGTGGTGATCAACGGCATCATGCGCCGCAAGGTCAAGCTCTAAGCGACAGGGCGCCCATCAGGCGCGACCTTCGAGTACCTTGGCAGCCTCTTCATGGAGGCTGTAGCTTTTATCCGCATTGAGGGTGATCACGCCCTCGCTGCACAGGCGCTTGAGCACCTCGCGCACGCTGAGAAACGACAGCGGGATACCCAGCTCTAATAAATGGCTGTGTACGCCGCGCACACCCAGGGTGCGCTGGTTGTCGGCGGCGGTGAGCAGGGCGTCGATGACCTTCAGCCGGATCAGGCTGGTGCGCAAGCCAAAACACTTGAGCAAATGGCGGATACGCTGGTTGCCTTGCTGTTCGGGCACTTTGCCGAATGCCTGTGTACCGCTGCCGAAACTGGCCTCGGCAGCCGATGAATGTCCATCCGTGGGCACTTGCGGGTTGTACATGCAAAAACTCCTTTTCAGAGCCTGATCAGGAAAAATGAGCGCTCTTAGTTAATAAGACGAACGAGCGAGCGAAATCATGAAGTGAAGGATGTAGAAATTTCGTCGGTATCCGTTTTGTCACATCCGCGCGGCCCCAACTAACTCTCCCTCCACGCTAAATTATTCCCGCTGGTTTGCGTTCTTACGGTGGGGTTATTGCCCCTTGTGAGGCGGTTAAATCTGACGGTGGAGTCTGCGTGATTATTTCCAATGGGTTGTCCAGGGTGTGTGTGGCCGGGGTATTGCTGGGGTTGAGCCTGGCTGCCACGGCGCGGGAGCAGGTGACGCAAGCGTCGGCGGATATCCGTCGTACCAGTTATGGCGTGCCGCATATCCGCGCCAATGATGAGCGTGGCTTGGGCTTCGGCATTGGCTACGCTTACGCCCAGGACAACCTGTGCCTGCTGGCCAATGAAGTCGTCACGGTGAATGGGCAGCGTGCCCGGTTCTTCGGCCCCGAACAGGCGACCCTGGAAGAGCGCAACAACCTGGCCAGCGATGTGTTCTTCAACTGGCTCAACCCGCCGGATGCGGTCGCCGCGTTCTGGAAAGCGCAGAGCCCGCAGATCCAGCAGCGTATCGAAGGCTATGTGGCCGGCTACAACCGTTACCTGAAAGAGCAGGGCGCTCCGGCACAGTGCCAGGCGGCCTGGGTGCGGCCATTGGTGGCTGAGGACTTGGTCAAATTGACCCGTAGGTTGCTGGTAGAGGGTGGCGTCGGGCAATTCGCCGAAGCCCTGGTCGGCGCAGCGCCACCTCAAGCGACAGCCTCTGTGACGCGCAACGCCAAGGCCTTTGAGCTCGCGGCCGCCAACCAGCAGCGCTTCGCCTTCGATCGCGGCAGTAACGCGGTGGCGGTGGGGCGTGACCGCTCGTTCAACGGGCGCGGCATGCTATTGGCGAACCCGCATTTCCCGTGGGTAGGCGGCATGCGTTTTTATCAGATGCACCTGACCATCCCCGGTCAGCTGGATGTGATGGGCGCTGCGTTGCCGGGCCTGCCGGTAATCAATATCGGCTTTAACCAGCATGTGGCGTGGACCCATACGGTGGATACGTCCAAGCACTTCACGCTGTACCGCCTGACCCTGGATCCCAAGGACGCCACGCGCTATATGCTTGATGGTAAATCGGTGCCGATGGATAAAACCACGGTGAACGTACAGGTCAAGCAAGCGGATGGCAGCCTCAAGGACCAGTCGCACACCGTCTACAGCTCGCCATTCGGCCCGGTGGTGCAATGGCCGGGCAAGCTCGACTGGGACAGCCACTACGCCTTCAGCCTGCGCGACGCCAACCTGGGCAATGACCGCGTGCTGCAACAGTGGTACGCGATGAACCGCGCCGCCAGCCTCAATGAACTGAAAACCTCGGTGCACACCCTGCAAGGCATCCCGTGGGTCAACACCCTGGCCGCGGATGACCAGGGCCAGAGCCTGTACATGAACCAGTCGGTGGTGCCCAACGTCAGCGCGGCCAAACTGGCGCAGTGCAGCGACCCGCGTGCCGGCCTGCAACTGATCCTGCTCGACGGTGCTCACAGCGCCTGCGCCTGGGACATCGACCCGCGCGCGGCCCAGCCTGGGATCTTCGCGGCCGCCCAACTGCCGCAACTGCAACGCACCGACTACGTCCAGCATTCCAACGACTCGGCGTGGCTGGCCAACCCGAAGGCGCCGCTCACGGGCTTCTCCCCGGTAATCAGCCAGGACCACATCGGCCTTGGCCCGCGCGCGCGTTTTGCCCTGCAGCGCCTGCAATCCGTGCAAAAACCGATCAGCGTCACCGACCTGCAAAACATGGTGATGGACAACGAGGTGTACTTGGCCGGCCAAGTCATGCCCGACCTGCTCGATTTCTGCGCCAAGCACCTCGGCGCCGACGCCACCGCCCTGCAACCCCTGTGCTCCAGCCTGAAAAACTGGGACCAACGCGCCAACCTCGACAGCGGCATAGGCCTCGTGCACTTCATCAACCTGGTGCAACAGCTGCAGCAAATCCCCGACGCCTGGCGCGTCGCCTTCGACCCGGCCCAGCCGCTCACCACCCCACGCGGCCTGGCGATCGACCGCGCACCCGTGGCGAAAGCGCTGCGCGAAGCCATGCTGGCCTCTACTGCCGACGTCGAAAAACTGGGCCTGACTGCCGACAGCACATGGGGCGATATCCAAGTCTCCGGCCAAACCCCAATCCACGGTGGCCCGCAGGAACTGGGAATCTACAACGCCATGCAAACCGTGCCCCGCGCCGACGGCAAGCGCGAAGTGGTCAGCGGCAGCAGCTACCTGCAAATCGTCACCTTCGACGACCAGGGCCCGCATGCCCAAGGCGTACTTGCGTTCTCCGAGTCCACGAACCCGGCCTCCGCGCATTCCAACGACCAGACCCAAGCGTTCTCCCAGAAAAAACTCAGCCCGCTGCCGTTCACCGAAGCCCAAATCATGGCCGACCCGCAGTACCAGCAACTGCGCATCAAGGAGTAGGGCAGACGCGCAACCCCTTGATGGCATTACGAAATATTCTTGAAATCAAGGGGTTGCACGCGTTGGTAAATACGTACATAATGGCGCCCATCGAACGCAACGAAGCATTAAAAACTTCAATGTATTCAATGAGTTAGAGTAGAGG
>Ga0209173_100279_pt1 | contig 37207 bp, 48 predicted proteins | sample SynthPrep_16_END_FD_187206 | JGI IMG/M metagenome (GOLD analysis project Ga0209173, IMG submission 187206) | Synthetic microbial communities from Ohio, USA - SynthPrep_16_END_DS12_MetaG (SPAdes) (version 2) | ecosystem: Engineered > Bioreactor > Aerobic > Activated sludge | place: USA: Ohio... | reverse complement strand
GCCTACCTGGTGATGCGGAAAGACCGGCAAGCGGAGCGCGCAGGCCGCAGGCCGGAGACGTGAGGATCGAAGCCCGAAGGGCCAAGACCTGGCGCGCTTTTGGCCAGGGCTTGGTTTACGAGAGCCGTCCCCCGAAGGGGGCACGCATGCAGATCCTTCCATCACTTGCCGCTGGCCGTTCTATAGAGGCTGGATTACTGTACATGCAAACAGTATTTCGGTGATTTATGAAAGTCATAGCAATCCAGCCACTTTTGGGATCTGGCATCCCACTTCAACTGTTGTCCTGCACCGCTGCCGGAGGCTTTCCAAGCCCAGCGGCTGACTACTACGAGCCGCCCATATCGCTCGACGAACTGTTGAACATTCGGGCACCTCATATCTGGATCGTGAAAGTTGAAGGCGACAGCATGCGCGACGCCGGAATTTTCTCCGGGACGCGGTTGATCATCGACCGAACAGTAACGGCGTGTTCCGGACACATCGTCATGGCGTATGTCGACAACCAACCACTTGTAAAGCGCCTGGCCAAGTCACCTGCAGGGTGGACACTCGAATCAGCCAACCCTACTTACAAGGCCGTCACCCCTAACGAATACAGTACCGTCGAGGTGTTTGGCGTCGTGACCTGGAGTCTGTCGCCTCATGAACTTTGAACCCCGGCGACCTGTGTTCGGCTTGGTCGACGCGAACAAGTTTTACTGTAGCTGCGAGCGCATTTTCCGGCCCGAGCTGAGGGGTAAACCAGTGGTGGTACTTTCGAACTCGGACGGATGCATCGTGGCTTGTACCAATGAGGCCAAGGCGCTTGGTTTAAAAATGGGAGATCCGTATTTCAAGATCAGGGCATTTCTGGAGCGCAACGGTGTTGCAGCGTTCAGCAGCAATTACACGCTCTACGGAGAGTTATCGCACAGAATGGCCATGGCTACATCGTCCCTGGTCAGTGCCGTGGAACAGTATTCAATTGACGAATCCTTCGTACGCTTAGAGGACCAGCGCGAACCATTGGTGGACGTGGGCCGAGCTATTCAAGCCCGGGTGCTGCAGTGGGTCGCGTTGCCGGTCGGTGTGGGCATCGGCCACACCAAAACACTCGCCAAGGCAGCACAACATGCCTCGAAGATCTGGCGAGAGAAGACCGGTGGTGTTGTAGACCTGCGCAAGCCGGAGGCTGTTGAGTGGTTGTTGCGGCGGATGCCTGTCGAAGAAGTGTGGGGCATCGGCAGGCGTATGCGCGATAACCTGGCCGGAGAAGGCATTCAAACCGCGTGGGAGCTATCCCTTGCTGAGCCGCGGACAATGGGCCGCAAATACTCAGTGGTCTTGGAACGGACGATCAGGGAGCTTCGCGGCGAGTCTTGCATCGACATGGAACAAAGCCCCCCTGACAAGCAAACCATTTGCTCAAGTAAGATGTTTGGTCAGCGTGTCACCACCATCGAGGGGCTTGGCCAGGCGCTGGCCACCTACATCCACAAAGCATCTGAGAAGCTGCGCAAGCAGCGGTCTTTGTGCGGTGGCCTGCGGATCGGCATTCAGACCTCGTTCCATGGCGACGGTCCGAAGTACGCCAATGCAGCCACTATCATTCCCGACTACTCAACAGATGACGTGCGCGTGCTGACTAAACACGCGCTACGTGGGTTGGAAGGCATCTACAAGCCGGGCTTTGCTTACAGCAAAGCTGAGGTCATGTTGATGGATCTGCGAAAGCGTGGTGAGTACACGCAAGATCTGTTCACGCCGAGTCAACCGGCGCGCACTGACGCGCTCATGAGCGTTATGGACAAGATCAATAGACGGTGGGGACATGACTGCTTACGCACTGCAGCTGTGCCCCTGTCGCCGGACTGGGGCATGCGTAGGGCTCTGCTGAGCCCTAGCTACATCACCAGTTGGGATCAGATGTGGACAGTAAAGTGCTGAATCGCAGGCAAAAAAAACCGCCTGAGAAGGGCGGTCTTTTTTGCTGGTCTGGTTGAGAGGCCTGGCCAGCGGTTCCACTAGATACAGTCACTGAGGACAATCATAAATAACGATTCCACAAGCGTCAACAAGGTTCTACAAGCGTTCGCAAGGGATTTCGGGTGTAGATCTGTTGGCCGTGAACATGGCGACAGGCCATTCCCAAGCTGGCCGGATCAGGTATTATGCTCGCTGCTTACGTGAGATTTGTATCAAGTGGAAGGGGCTGGACGTAAAGATTTCGCTGTACCACCCCTCCCTACACGGTCCTGAGAAAGCCGTGCTGGTGGATGTTTTGGGAGGGCCAACCCCGGTCGTACTTCCACTAGATACAGTCGCCGTACCTAAAGCGCTGAGTGCCAGCACAGGCGTTGGAAGGATGGCCAGCCAACACGGAGGCCATGAAATATGAAGCGCATGCTAAGTATTTTGAGCAACGCGTGGGCAACCTTAAAGACTTTGAGCATGCTCAAGTCCGCTTGGGAGTTCATTCGTGATCATCATGATTTCTTGTCCTAACGGGCAGTGATCCGCTGATGATGTAACACCAGTTGTAGGGCCGCCCTAGCTTGCTAGGGCGGCTTTTTTTTGTGTACGCGCTCATGAATTCTCGCGTGCGAGAAATGAATTTTACGTCCGAACAGATGGGAATTCCGGTATTGCGTTGCCTTGCGGATCGGAGCTTGCGTCCCATGCCCACCACCGCGTTCCGTAATGAGTCCGGTAGTAAGTGGCCTTCACCTCTTTACGTGCCAGATATTTTGGATCGGAGCGGCCATAGACCTCCATCGGATATTCAGTGCCGGCACTGGCGTCCATCAGCCAGAAGTCGGGGAATACCTGGTCTTCGCTTGAGTCGAATCGCAAGGGTTTGACGAACCTGCGTGATTCCTCACGCAACCTCGCCTCGATCACTGCTTCATAAGAAGATTCCACCGGGATCCACTCGTCACTGACCACCATCAACGCGACATTGAGCGCCTGTGCTTTACCCAGTTCCGTGGGTTGATCGGTCTGAACAATCGCTATGACCCGCCGTCCTTGCCTCCAGGCCGACAGCTCACGCTTGAATCGGCGTGCAACGGTCGACCAGATCTCGTCATCGAGGAACATGCGAGGCACGCCATTGAAACCCGTGATGGTCAGGTAGCGAGCTGCGGTCTTTTCTCGGTCTTCGGTATGGCCTGCAAGTGGGGCGATCACCAGCAAGCGACGGTTGTTCTTGATCGCGCTCTTGACCTTCCGCTCGTTGGCCTCGGATTGAAACCCCTTCGAGCCCGCCGCAATGACAAGCGCATCGCCGATCCGCATTCTCGACGTAAGCATTCGATCTGCTGCGTCCTGCAGTCTGCTATGAACGAGGCCCAACCCGCGTTTACCTGCCATGCCCGGCGACCATGTATTGAGCCCGGCTTCATTCCATAGCAGGTGCAACAAACCCAACAGGGTCATGGCCGGTTTGGTGGCTTTGCCGCTGCCCGAGCTGCAGCCGGTGGCTGCGGGTGCCTGTCCAGTGTCTGCGGGCTCTTTCTTGCGTAGCGAGAGGGTGAGCTTGATCTTGAGATCACCCTCGGACGTTTCTTCAACCACGCCTTTGCTGTACGAGCCAAGGCCCGATTTATCGGGATCTGGCGAGTAGTAAACACAATCCAAGGCGTGTTCGGCGCCGGTGCGGGGGTAACGGGAAAGGTGGAATGAATCGCTGTCCGACATATGCCGTACAGCAAGAAGGCGGCAACCAGTGCCAGGGCATTGGCAACTGACCGTCGCCTGTTTGTGAGCTTTCTGCAGCACCGCTTTCCATGGTGCTGCATAGCTGGCCTGAGTCTGGAACTGTTCGCTGTAGTGCTTGACTGAATCGCCGTGAACGATTGACACGGCGTATCGTTGATCTGACATGGAAGCCCTCCTACTGACCGTCGTCCGCCGCATCTGAGCGGCGGGCGGATAGACCGAGTACAGCGAAATAGGCGAGATTGACCAACAAAACCACTGCAGCCACATAGAAATATTTCGAGTAGGCCGCGTACAAGGATTGCACCCATTCTAAAAAAACAAATGGCATCATTCTTCACCCCAGTCAGCTTCGCTGGCCAGTGTGAACGCGTTGGTACGCCGCATCAGCAGGTCACACAGATACTCGGCGTCATTCGTTGCGTCGGTTGAATCTCGGTCTAATGCGCTGCTTAGCGCATCGCGAAGCCAGCGACTGGTATCCGATGCGCTCAATACGTTCTGGATCTCAAGCTCTATCGCAGCGGGTAACGTGTCGCCATGGGCTTGAACACCTATCCAATAGGCGTTCTCCCAAAGACTTTTCGGGTAGCCACCCATGAAGTCCTGGTGAAAAGGGGCTAGTTCTCGACTGCCAACACGGTCCTGGTTTGCGTCGTTGATGCCCTGACGATGGCCTTCTTCTTCGCAGAACTGGAACAGCTCGATCAGCTCAAGGCCGCTGAATTCTGATTGGTGGCGTCCGCTCCAAGGCATCGAGCCACAATGGTTGAAGAAAAAGCTAGGGGCGTACTCTGCGGGGTTTTCGTGAAATCTGATGATGGTCATGGTAAGTACCTTTCCGGTTGTGAACGCTTTTCCGTTCGCTGTAAAACCTCACGTACCCGGTGTATACTCAGGCCGTGGATTTTTGCTCCTTCGCAAAAAACCTAGAAACCCGCAAGCATTGCCGTGCTGCGGGTTTCGTCATTTCAGTGGCTAGGGTTCTCGGTAGATGGCATCGCGCTGGTCATGAAAGCGGCGCTATTTAGCTCATCATTCCAGATGCGCAGAGTTTCTACGCACACCGGTCGGGCCAGAATTTCGGCGCGTGCTGCTTCTAGGCTGTTCTTCAGCTCTTTTAACCGCTCGCCGGGAGTCATGTTCAGATCCCCGCTGAGGTAGGAACGAAGGGCATATTGCAAATCTGCCAAGAGGCTTGCAACCTCACTACGACGCCATTGCGCTACAGAATAATTGCTCCACTTCGGGGGTACGTCTTGCATCAATTTGCGAAGTTGCAAGTGATCCTTGAGATAGATTGCATGCCCTAAAACTTCTTGAGCGATCAAGGATAGTTCAAGTACCCGTAATTGCTCCCTAACTGTATTCATAGGCAGCTTGAAATGGGATTTAACCAATTGCTCGGCTTCTCGTTCCCACAACTGACGTTTTTTAGCTGTCGCTTTCTCAGTACGGTCCTTGCGTTCTTTGGCGTGCTCAACGTTGTATTTAATTGAATCAAGAAGTGCTGCAGCATTGGTCAGCAGTTCATGCTGCTCTAGGGAAAGCTTGGCACCCAGCCGTCCACGGAGTGAATTGTTCTGTGTAAAGGCTCGAAGCTCGCGGGCTGCGCTGCTAAGCCCAGTCTGAACGCCGCGCATGTCTTTGGCGCTGAAATAGGTGGCTATCTCCATCACAACATCAGCTGTAATGTCTTTTGCCTTCGTAAGCTCATCGCGCTTATCTACCATGATTCGTTTCCGCCTAATTGCCGTTAGTGGATCAAGGATTCAAAGATCGTTTTTGCCGTGATGCGGGATCGAGGGCATATCAGGCAGATCCACACCTTCCAACGACTCTTGGGCCGGTGGTTCCATACCTGGGCCAGCTGGCAATTGGATTTCCCCATCGCTCATGGTTGGCAGTTGCTTTAGCTTGTCGCTGCCGAGATCGGCTTGGTCTTCGGACGATATAAGCACCCTGGCATTGAAACGGGCGTACTGCAGGTTTTCGCGCTTATCTGCCCATGCGATTCGACTATTCACCACGTACGCAAGGGTTCCACCACGTTGGCCACCAACACTGATGGTTTGAATCCAGTTGTGCTTGGATAGGACGCTGATCGCTCGCTTTGTAGTCGCAATGGATGTGTCCATCATCTTGGCCAAGGTCGACTGGCTGACGATCAACGCACCGGACTTATCCATGTGCTGGACAATGATGTGCATTAGTTGGCCAGCCCTCGGCGCTTGAGCGATGAGGGCCGCCCATGCTTCGTGACCAGCTCTTTCGGTTTGAACCCATGTGCCGCGTTGTGTCGGTTGGACCAGTGCGCGGACTTCTCCTTCATCATCAATCATCATGCCTCCGGCGAGCTGTGTTAGCGTGTTCGATACCGTGCAAATTTGGAAGATATCGAACAAGTTGAACCTATCTTAGCTCATGCCGTGAGCGATAGGTAGTGCATCCATGCACGTTATCTCTCAAGAAATGAGGGATAACGTGCATGGATGAGCGAGGGGTAGCTCACGGGGGGTCGCTCATGCGGTGAGCTAACGTAGCTCACAGATAGTGAGCGGGGGTTAGCTCACGGTTAGTGAGCTATGGTGGTGCAAAGTAGGTGAACTGAGGTTCGCTCAAAGCGTGAGCTAGGCAATGCTCTGGAAGCCCCGTAATTCAAGGGCCTCTATCTCTGGGTTCTTATGATCTCTAACCACTCCAACTTATGCAGTGGCAGTTAGTCACTCAAAGTCGCCTACCGGCGGTGGCCAGTCGTGAATGACTGACAGACTACGGCTGCGCCTTCGCTAGTCAGTCATTCCCAACCGGCTCAACTGGACAACCCACCAACGAGTTCGTCCCGAATCCGCATCACAGTCGTGGTAGAACAAGCCGCATGCCGTGCTATGGCCCGAATACCCAACCCAGCGGCAAGAAGTTCATTGACACGCTTGCGTAGCTCCAGATCTGCAGGCCTGCCCTTGTATAGTCCAGCTGCTTTAGCTTTGGTGATCCCCTGCGACTGACGGTGGCGACGTTGCAGATAATCTTTACGGGCAATTGCCGCCATCATATCGGTCATCATTGAATTGATCGCTGCCAACATTCGATCAGTGAACTCGTCACCAGATGGCAACGTGAGGCCCTGGTAACTCGTGGGTAGGTCGACGGCAACGATTCGCAAACCTCGGCTGTCTATCGCCGTTCTCAGTGCCCTCCAGTCCTGGTCATTCATTCGGGAAAGCCGGTCGATAGCTTCGACCAGAATTACGTCACCCCGGCGCGCATCATTCAGAAGGCGTTGAAGCTCTGGTCGATCAGCAAGCGTGCCGCTGATATTTTCCATGTAACTGGCTGCGATAACCTTGCCATGGCTCGCAACGAATTCTTCCAGTTGATCACGGGCGCGACTGGCGTCCTGATCCTCAGTGGATGCACGTAGGTAAGCACGGACGAACATGGACGCCTCTCTGTATCATTTTGGGTGTGTTCGGCAAAGTGTATCAGAAAGGCTGTCACTTAAATTAAATCGTTCGCGCAGATCTAGAACCCAGCTTTGTATTACTTGAGATATACCTAAAAATGACAGTAGGAACGCACGTCGCGGGAGCTACCCCTAACATTGATCACTCGCTTTTTAGTACAGGCACTGCTGAGGGGGAAGGCGTGGCCAGGTCTTGAGATTTGCCCCTGTCGCGTACGATACAAGGGCAGGGTCTGCTAACTTCTTAGACAGATGCTTTGCGTGCTGCACGCATCAGACGTACCGCTTTCACTACAGCCCAAATCATTCCCTTGAGTGCATAGCAAGCCAGCACGAAGCAAGAAGTGATCACCATCATTCCGATGGCGCAAAGCTGTATACGTGGGACCAGGGCTTGAATCAGCCCACCCGAAAACCAGTCATTATCGTGAAGCTCGATATTTAAAAATGGGCAGAATTTTGTTAGGCCAGTCCATTGAATAAAATCAGCTGCTTGCGGTGCAAAATGCCAAACCAGAAACACTACTCCGATGAACATCCAAAGGAGCAGTGACGTCAGGACGAATCCAAGAATGGTATGCACGGGATTACTTTTGGCGGCGCTACCCATAAAAAAGCCAATAATAAATTCCATACTGTGTTTCCTAATTATTTACTTTGCTTGACGAACACGTTCACAGACAACGCTCAGTAAGAGCTGGCCATGCAACGTATAAGTTGCCGAGACGGAACGGCGCTCCGCTTCGTCAACCGCGTCGAGGCTACCGTTCTTTAAGGCCTTGGCATCTAGAGCGTTCCAGCGCTCTAGGGCCTGCTCAACGCGAGCCAAGTCGGCTGCCAGATCGGATAGATCCACCAGTAACGGTGCTGCGATGAAGGGTATTTTATCCGTCATGGCTTTTTGTCCTACTCGTCGGCGGCCCAGTCGTCTGGCTCGCCCAATTCAAGACTTATCATGGATTCGAGCAGGCGGCCCAATCGCGCCTCAGCCTCATCATGGGCCTTGCCCAGCGCCGTCCAGCCAGGCGCACCCGGCGCGTGAGCGAACATCGCATGTCTAGCCTGGCGTAACTCGTTCAATGCCTCCAAGTAGGTGCCCTGCAGCGTCACGGTCACTGGTTCGGTGAGCAGCGCCGGTGGCTCAGTCCGGATGTACTTACGCGAATGTGTAGTCTTCATGAATTCAACTCCTTAACGCTTCCAGGCTTCTCTAAGTCGTGTCAGTACCGGCGCAATATCTTCCAGCGCTGTGCGCTGATCTGAAGCAGCCCTAACCTGATCCATCGCGTCAACTACCGGCTTGTATTGTTCGTCTGCTTTCACTTTCCCATGAAGCTTCACCAGCTCGGTGTGGCCTACATCTGGCAAATGCAATGCTTTGTTGTTCTGAGCTTCTGTCAGTGCTTCCCGTGCTTTCTTGTGAGCGAGTTCCGCGTCTGCCAGCTTTTCATAGTGTTTCTGCCGCTGGGCTTGGTCAGGTTCGAATTCGGCAGCCAGTTGCAGCTGAGCCATCAGCCACAATGACTGATCGATTCTTTTCACTGATTCGGAAACCGGCCCGAGTATTTCGGTTAGGTCTTTTATGGTTATTGGTTTGTCGTTGGACATGATTAGGCTCAATAGTCAGTTGGGTGATTGAATGGTCTAGAGCTTCTGGATTCTGCAAAAAAGGGTTTCTTCATTGGTCCAACTCCTTGTTGGAAATTGAAAGCGTCTGCCAGTAGCGCACACGCTCTAAATCGGCTTCTTTGACGAAGCGATCAATCATGTCAGTTGGTGCGCAGATCTGAGCGCACTTCCAGCCATCAGGCGTTTTCATGAGGTATGCCGAATAGATCTTGTCCCGGATGGCAAGAGCCCGTTGCTTTGTGAGGCCATGAGCTGTTGCAACAGCTACAAGGCCCTTGCCCTCGACAAGAAGCTCATATGCTACGTCGAGGTTACGGGCGTGCATTTTTGATGTAGAGCGGATCCGCTCGAACTCATCGAGCGGAATCCGTAGGTCCTGGTCAGCAACTCTGCTACTCATTCCGGTGCTTTCCAGTTATCAGCTTGGGTCGAACGGGCTTTTTCCAGCTCTGCTTTGAGGTACTCGATCTCCGATTGCAAGGTTTCGACCTGAGTAGACAGCACGGTATTGGCCTCGCGCAGCTTGTCGAGTTCTTCATCTAGAAGGGCAGGACCTGCAGGCTTGGCTTTAACCTTTGACCCGCCATGAACGCGCAGCGCTTTGGTGTTGCGCAAGGTGGTTCTGACTTCGGTCCGTAGGTTCATATCTGGATTGGCATCGGCACGCTGTAGCAGATCAGCAGCAGCGTTACTGTCCAAACGATCAAGGCGGCTCAGGTCATTAACTGTCGAAATGTCCGCAGTGATTCCTTTAGTTACAGCGTCACGACTGGCACCGTCAGTGGTGACGTTCTCCAGGTACGCAATGCGTTCAGCTACCCAGTTGAGGCTCTTGTTCCACTCGGTTGCAACAGCCTGCAGCGTGCCAAGCTCTTCTTTGTCTGCTTTCAGAGCGAGCGCAATGTCGAGCTGAGTGAGGTTTTCACTGTGAACGTTCTCTGAACGCTGAATGCGCTTGGCTTGGGCATCAGTCAGTTCCCGCACAACCGCTTTCAGCAAGATGCCTTTCAGTTCGCAAGATAAGTACCGGCGTTCGCCTGCAACCATCAGGTATTTGAATCCTGATTCGGGGTTTGGGTGAGGACGTAGGATAGCGGGCTCTATTTGGCCATTTTGTTGAATATCGTCTCCAAGTTCCTCCAGCGATTCATTACTAAAGCCAGGGTTGTTACGGTTGCGGATCTGCTTGATGCACTGAATTTCGCCGGTGCTGACGGCGATGATGACTTCACCGTCATTGATCGCTGTTTTTTTCTGGAAGTCGGAAAGCTTTTTTGCGCTAGCGGCTATGCCTTTTCCGAACGAATTTAGCTTTGTCATGGTTCTTTACCTCAGTTTGACCAGACCTTGTTCAGGATGGCGGCACAGGCCGTTTTCATTTCTCGGCCTGCTGCACGCTGACTACCGTTCTTAGCCTTCCACCACACAGGTGTTCCCCTTGCGAGCGCAGTGTTGATGCAGGGCCGATGCACAATATGAAGCGGGAACATGGCATCACCGTAGCTCTCTTGAAGACCTGGCAGTGCTTCAATTTCCTCGGTTGAGCGGCTATTTATTTGGTTTGGCAAAAAACCAAGAAAATGTAAATTGGGGTTGTACTGCTCACGTACAGTTTCGATCGTTGCTAGAAGTTTGGGCATACGGGCGAGTGTGAAAGCGCTGATGTTGAAAGGAGCTACAACCGAGTCAGAAGCAGCCAAAGCAGCGATCATGCGGCGCTGTAAGTTGGGCGGGGTGTCGATCAAGCAAAGATCGAAATCATCAACAAAACGGTCGAGAGCCTCTTTGAGCTTGGTCACTACATCGAGCGACATATCATCCACATCAAGCAAAGGCACATCAGCTTCGATCAGCCAAATGTTTGGTGCTACCTGACGCGGCTGTAAGCCATGGTGTTCATCTGTGAACAGTTTGCTTGATTCAAGATAGGTGGTCTCGTCCCCTTCTTCGATTGGCGGGTAGAACTGCGACAAGTCTCCTTCATCTAGGTCCACTACAAGAACACGTTTGCCCTGTTCTGCTGAAAGGCTAACAAGGTGGACTTCTATAGTCGTCTTACCGACGCCGCCTTTCTGGTTCGCCACGGTTGTGACTTTCATCGCCATGGTTTTTCTCCGGTGAGCGCTGATTTGTGTAGACACATGGTTCCATGAGTAAACCCCTCAGTCAACCCTAAAATAGGGTTTACTTGCGATTTTTCTCGCATGCGAGAAAACGCCACTCTGATAAAATCGGCCTCGGATTAGTCGTCTATAGAGCGGGGTGTTTCCTTGCGCATCTACGGGCACTGATCAAGGGCGGCAGGTCAGGGCGGCTCCTGGCTGCTGCCCGAACCGCTCTATTCCGCGCACTTTACCGTTCATCCCCCTCAAATTTCTTATACGTAACAAAGTGTGTTTCCCGTTGTCACTAGGGCGACGGGCACCCCATGGATGCCTCCTTCATCCCATGCAAGGGAAACCCTTGCTTCATTAAAGCCAAGGAAATGGAATTTTCGTCGGTCATTCAATCACTTGAGATAAAAAAAATCGCAGCCGGGCTTAGCCAGGGGCCAGTCCGTTCGTCTTTTTGAGAAGTGTGCACCCATTTTCTTTTAGTGAAATGTTGATTTTGTGAAACGTAAGTCGTATTCTGTGTCACGAAACAGGCAATTCATTAGAAAAAACCCGCTAGAGGGAAGAAATGAGAGGTGGGATCTAGATCAAAACCGAACAGGACTCCAGTATCGCCCCTGTACGTAGTCAACGGATGCCCAGGGGAAATGATGCAGAGCCTAGACAAACGAGAGCTGGCGGTTTTCGCCGTCGCACAGCCGGATTACCGAGTCGTTCTTGAGGAGCGAATCGAAAGCGACGGACGAAAGTGGGTACTAATCATTGAAAGTCCTTCAACCGGACAGGTGTACAACGTCGTAACTTCGTTGGGGAAAACAAGGTTATTCAAGAACGCCGATACTGCTATCGACTTCATAAAGGAAACCTGCCCTAACAATCCATTTCGAGTAATAACTGTAACGTACGGGGTATCCCCGTCATGACGAAAGAGGCAATGGCATGCAATCCCAATCTCCCAAAGTTGGTCGTGACTTAGAAGGGCTAAACAAAAAATCTTGGCGTACCTGGCTCAACGCCAAGGCATCACAAACCCTTCAAAAAGTTCTTTCGCAAAAGACCCCTTCGCACAACGCGTTGATGCGTAATGACTGGATGGCAAAGGCCACCAAGTTCGCTACGCTGGGGTCGCTTCTATCCTTCGCCCTGATCCCCGAATTTGCCAACGCGGCTATGGACTTCAGCGGACTAAAAGCCTTGGCAAAGGACTTTGTGTCCTTCCTAATATTTGACGTTGGCTACTACCTGGGTATTGCAGCTATTGCGTTCTGCGGATTTCAAGCGAAGTCCGGGCGCATGTCGTGGGGCCAGTTCGGTTGGGCCGTATTCGGTATCTTCCTAGTGTTCTTTGCTCCGAACATAGTCGACAACATCAAAGAAGGCGCTCAATCCAGCTTGAGGTAACCCATGGTCGAGCAAGATCCTGATGAAGGTGAAGTGCTCGTTGTGGCGATGGCCCGGCCATCAATGGTGGGGCCGTTTACCTTATCGAGTATTTTGATCAGCCTTATAACCCCAGTATTGGCAGCACTGCTACTTCGTTCGCTTTACGTGCTGGCAACCATGCCATTCCTTTTTGCCGCTGCTTACTGGATATGTAGCAAAGACGTTTACTTATTTGGTGTGCTTAGAGCGGCATTCAAGTTGAGAGCATCGCGGCTACGCAAATTGTGGGGATATAGAAGTTATGCGCCTCGTTGATAAAGCTTTTAACAAGCTAGTGCGGAACATGGATCTTTCGCTTGGCGTCCAGCATCCAGAAGGGTCCGATCAGGACCTCGATGAGTTGGTGGTCAGCGAGATGGTGCCGTATGACGTGCATTACGACGATCAAACAGTCATCACCGGCGAGGATTCACTGGTGCAGGTCATCAAGATTGATGGCCTGATGTTTGATTCACTCACTACTACACAAATTAAGCTATTCGAACATCGCCGCAATACCGTGTTGCGGACTGTGGCCAGCAGTGATTTTGCCATTTACGTTCACGTCATTCGCCGTAAGGTCTCGGATTTTCCAGAAGGGCAGGGCGGTACTTGGTTCTCCAAGTATTTCAATGCTCGGTTGCGTAAGCGCTACAGGAACAGGGGTTTTTACGTCAACGAGATCTACATTTCGTTAGTTCGTAATCGCTTTCGTTCTGGCGTGCCAGGTCTTATGGATCGGGCTATCGCCGCGATAACTGGTAACTCGGCTGCAGATGAAGCAGGTGAGACGCACGAAGCAATGGCTGACTCGCTCTATAAGGCCGCTAACCTTGTTCTGCGAGGTTTGTCCGATTACGGCGCTACTCGTCTGCAAATTCAGCGTCATCCCACTGAAAACAACGGTGTGATTGATCGCGAAGCTGCCTATCAAGCAGTGTCCCGGTTCCAGTGGAAATGGGAAGACTTCAAGGACCAGCTTGGCGATCACGCTGAGTACGAGGCCGAAGCTGTTTACGATTACCTGGGCGAGGAATACTGCGAGCTGAGCAGCTTCTTTAACTACCTGATCAATCTTGAGTACCGGAAAATCCCGGTCACTGAATTGCAAATCAAAGAGATCCTGCCCTATGCCCGCTTGAATTTCCGCATCTTGGCAAACATGTGCGAGATCCGTGGCAGCACCTCGGCGCGCATTGGCTCCATGCTGAGCATGGCCGAATGGCCGCGTCGTACGCCATCGCGCATGATGAACAAATTTCTTCAACAGCCGGTGGAATTCATCATCACTCAGTCGTTTTTCTTCGAAAACCGTATTGAGGCTGAGTCGGCCATGATGGATGAAACAAGGCGTCTAAAAGTCGCGGATCCTCACAAAATCTCTGAAGAAGACGCAAAGGAACTTGCCGAGGGAATCCGTGCTTTGCGCCGGGGTGATACGGTCAATGGTAAACATCACCTGACGATCTTCATTCACGTTCCATCGGACATAAACACGACAGCCGAGAGTCGCAAAGCAAATGTGAAGAGGCTGGATGATGCAGTTGGTTTGATTGAAGGCTGCTTTGTCGACCTGAACGTCAAATCTGTTCGCGAATGGCTGGCCCTTGAGACGTTCTTCTGGTCACAGCTACCTGGTCAACAAGAAGCTCTTATCGGTCGTCGTGGAAAGATCAAGTCGACCAACTTTGCGGGCTTCGCATCGTTGCACAACTTTGCTCGCGGTCGTCGCGACGGGAACTTATGGGGTGATGCGATCACCGCTTTCGAAACCGAAAGTGGCACGCAGTACAACTTTAACTTTCACCGTGAGTTGGAAGGGATGGTCGCTGGCCATACTGGCGTTGCAGCTGGCACGGGCTCGGGTAAAACCGCCCTTATCGCTGAAACGGTCAGTGAAGCGGACAAAGCTTTGCCAGTGGTGTACTGGTTCGATATGCGCTACGGAGCCACGGTTTTTATGATGGCCATGGGCGGCGTTCACTCAGTCCTTTCACCCCACAACAGCATGGGTTGGAATCCCTTCAAATTGCCAGACACGGCGGAAAATCGTGCCTACCTGATCGATCTGCAGATCCAGATGCGGGAGTGCTACGCAAGTACCCCCACTACGGCCGATGACATTAAACGTTTCAAGGATGCAGTGAACGAGAACTACGAGCTGCCTTTCGAGAATCGTCGGTTCCGTAATGTGGTATGGACCTACGGGCACGGTGAGTTAGCTGATGTCATGGCTATCTGGCACGGTGCCAAAGGCATCGAAGGCGCAAACACCGGCGTTTTTGATAATGAAACAGATACGTTCGACCTCAGTAAGTCCCGTCACTATTGCTTTGAAATGTCTGAGTTGATGAAAGGCGGCGATGCCCGTCCTGAACTGCCCGTTGTGATGAGCTACCCATTGCACTGCATTGAGCAGGCTATGGATGGAAGACCATTCATTCTCGTCCTGGACGAAGGACAGAACCTGGTCAAAAACGAATTTTGGCGCAATCGAATTGACAATTTCATCATGCAGATTCGCCGTAAAAACGGGATTTTGATCTTCATTACCCCCGACGCGAAATACTTCCACAGTGAAACCGACTCCATCGACAAGCAGACCGTTACCAAGATCTACCTGGCCAGCGACTCGGTGAAAGACGAAGACCACAAGAACCTGACGGAGGAAGAGAAGAAGTGGCTGCGCGAGCTGAACCCAAAGGACCGCAAATTTTTGATTCGGCGCGGTCAGGAATCGATTCGTGCGTGCTTCGATCTGTCCTCTGAAAACCCTGACGAAGACCTGTCCGACTTCATTCCGGTCCTGTCTTCAAATGACGTTGGTGTGGCATTGATGTACTCAATCATTGAGCGCCTGGGCACCAATGACCCCGAGGTCTGGGTGCCAGTTTTTATGGCAGAAGCCAAGGCCAACAACACTCACAACTTGAAGGCGATTCGATGATGGCTCGTATAAAGAAACTCAGTCTTGCTACAGCGATATTGATGGCTCTCGGCAGTTCAGCTCACGCGGATGTTCCTACATTCGACTACGCAAACGCAGCCGCGATGGCTCAAGAACTGCTCCAGCTCCAAGAGCAATTCAAGGTACTCAAGCAGCAGTACGAAACGCAGACCAGCATCATGAACAACATGCAAGGATCCTATGGGCGTGGTGCTATCGGTCTGAACGATTCGATCAACTCAGCATCCGTAGTACCCGGTTCCTGGCAAGAGGTTGTATCTCGTCAAAACTCTGGTGCCTATGGCAGCAAGCAGTCCTTCTACGAGGATCTGGTTAACACCTTGCCGCAAGAGCTGTTCGCAAGTCCCGATAGCAACCGTGCACGCGGATATCAACTCAGCTCTAACTCTGTTGTCGCTGCCATGTCAGCCGGTGAGGCTCTGTATAGCGAGGTACAGACTCACTTGAATAACCTGACCACGCTTGGCATGCAAGTGGATAACACCACGAACGCCAAGGATGCAGCCGACCTGCAAAACCGCATTGCCACCGAAAACGGAATGCTTACGTCTGCCCAGTCCAAGCTGCAGGCATTGAATATGAATCTGCAGGCGAACCTGGCTAATCAGGAAAACCAAGCAACATCGCAGAATGAACAATTCTTCCGTTGGAAAAAAGACTAATTCTCGCGTGCGAGAAAGGAGATCACATGAAAACTCTTTGGCTGATTCTCAAGATCATTACCGTCCCAGCCTGGGGGCCTCTGTGGCTGTTCTACCGATTTGGTAAGTTCATGCTGCTGCTCGTCATCGTGTCAGCGGCGTCGGGCTGTGTGACCAACACCGGCAAGATCGACAAATCGCCTTGTGCCTGTGAATTCAAGCCTTTCGTTGTTCACGCCAAGGAGGCTCGCAATGCCTAAGTTCTTCACCGTCACCAATTCCGTATGTGTGCTCGTCGGCGCGTTTGTCGTGGGAAGCATCATCTACGTCAACACCACCACTTTTCAGTTCGGTAGTGATACACCTGCGGTTTCCAATGGCGATGCCCCAGTACGGATCGAAACGGCTTCGGGCAATCCATTGTTGAAAGCCTCTAAAGCTGATGTTGCACGGTGGTTTCCGGGGACATGCTTCGCCGAGATCTACATGAAAAACCCATCGTACAAAGGAAAATTGATCGATGGTTGCATCGACAAAACATCCAAAGAGATCAAAGCCGAAACGGGCGTGACCCTTGGTGCTGATGACTTCCGTTCCTCAGATGTCATCACGCACTTCAAGTCTGTATACGGGGCATCGAATCCATGGCGGACCTAACCCTCAAGGGCCTGATTGGGGCGACCGATGAGGTGACAACTAGCTTTGTCGCCGAGGTCTTTCCCAATCTCGCTAATTTGGTAGAGCCCCTGGTCTGGACAGTAGCTGTAGCATATTGGGCAGTCCTGGGCATTCAGACCTATAACGGCAAAATCTCTGTTGCGCCGTGGGATATTGTTAAACGAGCAATGCTTACGTTTATGGTCTTCCTGACGCTCAACTGGTCAACCGGAGGATCTGCGCTCTATCAGATTTGGGGGACTTGGACCGAATCTATTGCAGCGCAAATCATGAGCCGAGGTGTTGATAGCACTTCTATGCTTGATGCGCTTTACGTGAATGTCGGTCAGGTTGCAAGTACGCTGATGAACGTAAGTTGGCGTCAGTTCGGCATGATCATCATGGGTACTGGTCTGTTCTTGATTAACTGCGCACTGTTCATCGCTGCAATTTTGAACATGCTGATTGCTAAGTTTGGTGGGGCAATCATTATGTGCATCTTGCCGATTTTGCTGGCGTTCATTTTTTTCGAGCAGACGCGGCAATGGACAATGAGCTGGTTTAGCAAAATGCTTAACTTCTCGCTGATCTACATTTTGTCCATCGCTATTGTTCGCTTCGGTTATCAGATATTTGGAGAAGCTATTGATGAAGTCGCCAATACAGCCACCATTTCGGATGCTGCGTTGATCACGGCTCAACAATGGGGAACTCTAGTTATCGTTGAAGGCGTATTGATCATCTGCTTATTGCAAGTTCGTGGATGGGCTGCTGCGCTTGCGACAAGCGCTACGGTAGGTGGCTCGTCGATGGCAATGATGGCATTGCGCACCGTAGGTTTGGGGAAATAAGCAATGGATAAGACATTGAAGAAAGATGAGATTGCGCGCCGTAAGCGTCAACTCGAAAACAAGAAGGTAAAAGCAGAACGTAACCGTGGTTACTTTCTGAATGCCGCTTTTGCAGTTGCCTTGCTTGGGTCTGCAATAGCCATTGCATTCCTGGCTGAAACCAAGACATTCATCAATGTGGTGACTGTGATCGGAGCCGATGGTGAGGTTCTTAAGCAGCGTACCGTTACGAAGGATAACGTCGACAAGGAGCAGGCCGTTATCGAAGGCGTTCTGTTCGATCTCATCCGGGCATGTAACACCTTTGACCCTCGACGCAAGCAACAGCTGTCAGATACCTGCCACACGTATATGACGCGCAATGTGGCTGTCGAATATGAGAAAGAGATCAGCCCCGATAACCCGCGCAACCCATACGCAATGCTCGGGGAAAATGATTGGATCGAAGCCCAACCCAAGCGCATGAACAAGATTGGTGATGAGTATCAGGTTATGTTCCTGTCAACCAACCATAAGTGGGGTGACAAAGAGCCAACGGTTATTTCCTATCTGGCAACGATCAAGGTTGACCATACGATGATCCCTAGACAATTGGGTGATCGATGGGAAAACCCATTCGGCACCTTGGCAACTTTATACCGTAAGAGTGAAGAACTGAGCCGCCAGTAATTCATTCGTCACAAGGAAACCAATCATGAAAAAACAGTTCGTTCTACCGACAGCTATTGCCCTGAGTTTGGCGCTGTGTGCATTTAACGCAGAAGCTGCAAAGTTACCGAGGGCTCTGTCCTCGGACAACCGTGTCAAACAAGTACCTTATGACCCGAACCAAGTTTACGAGCTGGTAGGGACTTACGGTTACCAAACATCCATCGAGTTCGAAGCGGACGAAATGGTAAAGGTCGTTGCACTTGGTGACACGATCTCCTGGCAGAGCATGCCATTCCGCAACCGTGTGTTCTTGAAGCCGGTGGAAGACGATGCCGACACAAACATGACGGTGATTACATCCAAGCGGACGTATTATTTTGAGCTCAATAGTACGAAGGCTAAAACAAGTCAGTCGTACCTGATCCGATTTGTTTACCCAACCAGCCGTGTCACATCGTATAACGATGCAGCGGAAACACCTGCGGCAACCAGGCCTGGGCCAGCCACCAGCCCCGGCACTCCCTCTTCCCCGAACATCAATTACGGCTATTCGGGTGACAAAGAAGCCATCGGCCTGCAGGGCGTCATGGATGATGGTCAGTTCACCAAGTTTCTGATGAAAAAAGGTACAGATCTGCCGCAGTTCTACCGCGTGCTTCCAGATGGCACCGAGGCGATGGTCAATGCACGCCGGGAGGGCGACTACTGGGTCGTTCAGCGGCTGGCCAGCATGTTCGTGGTGCGCAGCGGGAATTCCTATATCTGCGTTGAAAACCTATCAAATCCGTACAAACGCACTGTTACTCGCGGTGCGCGTGATGGGGGAGGGGCATAACCATGGCGAAGGATCCTATCAAGCCTGCTGATCAACCAGCGGATAAAACCCGCGAAGAAGAAATGGCGGAATGGAACGAGTCGCAATCGAACTCGATGCTAAAGGCTGGTTCTGGTTCAAAGCGCAGCGGCGTTCTCATGATTGGCGCAGCGGTAGTGGCGTGTGGTTTTGTGTACTGGCTCAAGCACGACAGTGGTGAGCCCGCTGCCCCTGCCAAAAACGATGAGATAGTGGCTGCTGAGCGTCGGAAGGTCCAAGACCCAACACCTAAGCGCGAAGCGGCGAAGGTCAAGCCTGTGACCAACGATGGCGAGCCTGGCGCACCTGCTGATACCCCGCGTACAACAGCTGAGCGTCAGGCTCAAAATCAGAGCTTGAGCGATGCTGAAAAACAGCGTCAGGCGTTGGAACTGCAAGAGGAGGTAGCGCGCAAAAAGATGCTCGCTGCGCGTCAACGATCCGCGATCTTTGCCACTGCCCAAGACGATGGCTTTGCACAGGGCCGTCAAGATCAAGACCCAGCTCAACAGCCTGCCGGTGGATCGTTGATGGGTGGCAACTCGGGAAATTCCGGGCGTGTCTCCCGGAATGCAAACGAGAATTTTGCGTCGTCGACCTATTCCAGCGGCGTTCCGGTGGCCAAAGCCCGGGCTTTGGAAAACTTGCAGTTCAAGGTTTTGCAGGGTGCTGTCATCGAAGCAACTCTGCAGCCGCGTGCGCAGAGTCAATTGCCGGGTCAGATTTGCGTAAGCATTGCGCAGGACGTTTATGCAGCTGAGGGTCGCCGTGTTTTGATCCCTTGGGGATCTTCCGTTTGCGGTACCTACAACGCCAGTCTGGCACCTGGTCAAGAACGCCTGTTCACCGTATGGAACTGGTTGCGTATGCCCAAGTTGCCGGGTCGCCGTGCGATGGAAATTCCATTGGATAGCGCCGGGTCTGACCAGTTGGGCTCCGCTGGCCAAGGTGGTGTCGTCGATAACCACTGGGCGCAGATCTTCGGTGTTGCTGCTGCCGTCTCAATCATCGGCGCAGGTGCCTCCAACTCCGGCGTTTCCTCGGGAGATCAAGAGAACTCGGCGTCTCAGTACCGTACCCAAGTGCAAGAGGCTGCTGCTGAGTCCTCGCAGACCATTCTAAGCCGGTACGCAAACATTCAACCGACAGTCGCCGTTCCCCATGGCTCTCGCGTGGTGATCTACCTGCAGCGTGATTTGGACTTCACCGATCAGTTCGCCGAAGAAGCCAAAGAGGCCGACAACGGCGGCGTGAAATTTATTAACTGAGAACTTTCCATGTCTGAGATTGCTTCGTTCCGTCAAAAGCTGCGCAGCTTTGATTTCCTGCTCGATGACCCAGCCGTGTCCGAGATTGCTATCAACGGTCCAGGCAATGTCTGGGCCGCGTATCGCGGTAGCCGTTTCATGCGACCTGTCGTCGTGGATGGTGTAACCCTCCCTCTGATCAAGTCGCTTGCCGAGTTGATCGCGGCTCATACGGAGCAAGATATCAACGCCTATACGCCGATTCTGTCGGGTCGGATTCCTATGGATATGAGCGATAACGTAGCGGACTCGGAACGTGGCGACTATCGGGTCCAGTGCGTGCTAGCACCTGCTGTCGAGCAGCACGTCGGCGGCATCGTGTGTATTCGGAAACCTGGCCGCATTCAGATGACAATGGATAATTACATTGAGTCTGGTGCGTTTGACCGAATCAACGAGCCGCGTACACCCGATCAGTACAGCGATGATCACTTGATTGAATTGTTCCGTGCCAAACGCTGGCCTGAGTTTTTCAAGGGCATAGTAAAGGCCCATAAAAATGTCATGAGTTGTGGTGGTACCAATACCGGCAAGACCACTTGGCTCAACATGCTGCTGGATCATGTTGATCCGTATGAGCGAATCATCAGTATCGAAGATACCCGCGAGATTCGTCTCAAAAGCGAAAACGTCGTACACCTGCTTTATTCCCGTGGTGGCCAGGGTAAAGCGCGTGTCACTCCCTTTGATCACCTTGAGTCGATTCTTCGTCTGACGCCAGATCGGGCAATCATGGGAGAGCTTCGCGGAGGCGAGGCATATCCATATCTCGAATTGCTCAATACCGGCCACAGCGGTTCGTTCAGCACCATCCACGCTGATAGCCCTGATCTGATGTTTGACCGGCTCGCCTCGATGGCTTCGCGAGGCGGCTCAGACATGACTAAGAACCAACTGGTTGAGTTCTCCCGTCAACTGATCGATGTGGTCATCCAGTGGCAATACGGCCTTGATGGCCGTCGATACGTATCAGAGGTGCATTATGCAAAAGCTGCCTAAATTCGCGCTGGCCATCCTTGCATCGGCCTGCCTTGTCGGCCACGTTGCCGCCGAGGAATCACAGCCTAAACGATTCTCCGAACTGGCAGCCAAGTGCGCTCCGAACGTTCACGCATCAACCCTTAAAGCGCTGATAGGCAATGAATCGTCTTTCAACCCGTACGCCATTGGTGTGGTTGGTGCTCGTCTTGAGCGTCAACCCCAGTCCCTAAGTGAAGCTGTTGCGACGGCTGAACAATTGGAGCGGGATGGCCACCGTTACGCGATGGGCTTGGGCCAACTGCTTGTCACGAACATGCGCGCCCGGGGCCTGAGCTATCAGGATGTTTTCGAGCCATGCCGCAACTTGCAGGCGATCAGCAATTTGCTGATCGAGTATTACAGTCAGGCCCTCAAAACCAGCAGCACCAAGCAAGAAGCGTTGTTGAAAGCAACGTCGATGTATTACAGCGGCAATGAACTGCGCGGTTTCAAACCGGACCATCCTGGGGAAATGTCCTACGTCGAAAAAGTGGTCGACCGTGCAAGTAACCCAACGGCAGAGGATCCTATTGTGCCCGCGTTCGATGTTCAGGACGCTGCTAAAGCTATTCCTTTAGTCGCTAGCACCAAGTCACCATCGAAAGCGCGTAAACGCGCTCAGGGAGCCTCTGAGCAGCCCGCAGGCCCTTGGCTGACCTTCACGGATGCAAACGGTCAGGCGGTAGCACAGGCACAGCCCCAGGCACAGCAAAAACCGCAGATTCAGGTCCAGTTGGATACCGGCGATGCGTCTGAGGAAAAAAGGCAGTTCACAGCCTTCGACGCATCGACTGCCAATGCTGAGCCAGCGGCAGAGCCCGTACAGCAGCAACAAGCTGCCCCTTCATTCGTACAGATAATCAACTGACTTCTCGCATGCGAGAAAAGGAGATCCCTATGCGCAGACAGCTTTTTGCTTTTGTAGCCACTTTGGCATTTGCAGGTCTTGCTCACGCAGGCGCGCAGCCACTTACCGACTTTACCGATCCAGATAAAAGCGATGAGGACGCGTGCGGTGCCACCTTGTGTCTGCTGGGTATGTCCCGCGATGGTGATTGTGACAAGTACCTCAAACGCTATTTCAGCATCGTGAGATTCAGGCATGGCAAGTTCAGTGCATCACGGACATCTGAAGCCCGTGGCAATTTTGTCGCGCAATGCGTTTCGGATCAGTCCAGTGCCAAGGAAGCAAACGATAAGTGGGGAGGCTCGCGCTATGGTTTCTAAGTTCCACGCTGTCCGTATTTTCGCCTTTTCCGCGCTGTTTGGGTTGGTGTCTCCGATTGCATGGGCTGATCAGTCCACGGACGGCCAGCGGGCAGCGACGGTGGCAGACGTTGATGGTGCCCGACGCATAGAGGTCGGTTTTTCTCCGGAAGGAACCGCCCGCGACCTGGTACTGCGAACCATCGATTCAGCCTCCAGCTCGATCAGACTCTCGGCCTACATGTTCACCAGTCCAGACGTTACGAAAGCATTGATCTCTGCTAAGCAGCGCGGCGTTGATGTGGCGGTGGTTGCTGATTACCAAGGCAACCTGCAGGGCAACGGCTCGCGGGCTGGGAAACACGCGCTGTCACTCTTGGTACGTGCTGGCATACCGACGCGCACCATCAGCAGCTACGCGATCCATCATGACAAGTTCATCGTTGTGGATGGCAAAGCGGTAGAAACGGGAAGCTTCAACTACACCGCTGCCGCTGCCAAGAGCAACAGCGAGAACGCATTAGTGGTTTGGAATGATGCAGATCTCGCGGAGCAATACCTGAACCACTGGCAAAGCCGGTGGGATCAGGGCAAAGCCTTCAAACCGCAGTATTGAGCGAGGGTCTACCAATGGACAAAGACGAAAACCCCATGGACAAGGATCGAACGCAACAGGGTGAACGTGGTGCATATCAGTTATCGGGAGGCAAACGACCTGGTGAGAATGTCGCGGAGCATGTGAACGCTTCGCCACGAAATACCGAAGACTGGGCGACTGATCACAAGCGAAGTAATGAGCCCTCATTCGAACTGTTTCAAAAGTACGGCCCAGCTATTCAGCCGAACATTGGCAGGGCCTACGATGGGCCGATTGTCCACCGCGATTCACAGTCTTTTTATCAAGCTGCACAGGTCAATGGTTACGATGTATTGATTGAACACAAACGAACTGCGCTCAACAGCGTGGAAGCCAGTGTGTTCACCAGTGACAGGTCAGTGAGCATTCGATACGTCTCTGAAAGCGTCGGCATAGCGAAGCCAGCCATGGAGCTGGATGGACGGCGAACACCAGAACATTTGCCCAAAGGTGCAGCAGGAATAGGGCGGGTCTAAACCGCGTTCTGTTGATACAGATCTAGGATAGAAACGAGGATTCGAACATGGCCAGAGAAGACGTTACTCAAACCACCTACAAAATCAATCAGGAAGGCAGCGACGGACGTAGAGAGCATCAGGTTTTCACTGATCCCAAAGCTGCAGGCGAAGCTTGGTTCAAGGCCGACATGGCCAAGACGCCGATGGTAATGATTCAGGAGCCCGGTGAACGTGCGAAATTGTACGCTGGCACTGGCGTTCACGAAGGTAAGCCATACAAGGATTTGCCGTTTGATAACGCACCTGGTGCGTCAGATTTCAAAGCGTCGTTCAAAGGCGCTCTTGAGCTGAGCAAAAAGGAGCATGCCGGTACTGCAGCTGGTAAGCCTTCAGAACCAGAACTTGCCAAGTCGAAACCGATGGATATGCCTGCATACGAGCGCGCTGTTGCTGGCAAAACCTACGATGGCAAGGTGGTTGGGTTCAAAGAGAATCAAGTCATACAGCAGATTGTGAACGGTGATCGCGTCACGCACATTGCACATGATCGCTCCGCGCTGAGCAGTGCAAAGTCTGGCCTTGTCCATCCAGGCAAAGATTTGTCCATCCGTTACCCTTTCGCCGGTGTGGGCATCGTCAAGGATCGTCAGCTGCAGCATGAGCAGAAGGTGCCCTCGCACCAACCCAAGGGATTTGGTGGCATCGGTAAAGGCTGAATGTGTTGAGATTCTTCAAGAAGGGGGCCTAGCCCCCTTTTTGCTGTATGCGATACCGCGCCATGCTGTCAGAACGTAGCGCGGTCAAGAGGAATGGCGGGGGCCCCGCCGCAGGCGTATTCTGCTTGACGGTGCGCAGTGACCCCCAGTCTGTGCCGGGGTGTGTGGGGTACCACCTGGCTTGGCCTATATTTTTCCAATCAGCCATAAAATCTCGTCATCGAAATGCCAAAAGGTTCCGGCAAAACCGGAACCATATATTCATCACTATTGAAAAACATTTAGACACCTGATTTACCAGCGCTTGCTCCGTCAAGGGCGGATCGCTGTTTGCGTTCCAGCTCCTTACCGTCCATCACTGTGCGCGGTTTGATGGACTCTTTACGCTGACGTTCCCTTGCTTGCTGCAGTGACAGCGCTGTGGTTTTGTCGTAGCGGTTTGCAATGGCGGCAGGCAAATTGGCTATAGAGTCTGTGTAAATTCGTGCTTCGTGCCTTGCCCGGCTGATGGCCACGTACCAGAGGTTTTGTGAGGTCGTCCGGCTTTTTGTGTTGATGGAGATCATCACTCGATCATTTGTAAGACCCTGTGCACTGTGGACGGTAGCGGAATAGGCATGTTCCAGATGTATTGGCCGATTGGTTGGCAGGGCTACTACTCGTTCTGGCGTTCCGTTTTTCTCCTTGAGGGATGCCAACTCGATTACGCCATTGACGTTCCCAACCACACGCATTCGGTCGCCGTTGGTGAGATCCAGTTTCTGATCATTACGGGTAATCCGCACAAGATCGCCAACGGAGAATTCCGGATTGTCAAGGTTGTAGACGCTGAGCTTTGTCAACTTCCGAGGATTGAATTCAACGCGGTTTCCGTTCTTGTCCTTCACTATCAGCACGTTTCCAGGCAGTGCCTGGTCAACGGTATACAGCTCTCCACGGGACAGGCCAGCCCTTATGTAATCTTTCTCAGGCTGTACGATCATTCCCTTTTTGTAGCTTGGAGCGTAGCGGCGTTCGGCTTGTGTGGTGTCGACACGGTTGAGCGTAGGCACCTCTTTGCCTTTGCCTACCAGCCCAAGCGACTCCCGTGTCATTGTGTTGATCTGTTTGCGGTCCTTATTCGTACCGGCGACGATCAACACCTCTTTACGTTCTTCCGGTGTCAACGAAATGTAGTCACGAACAATGGCTTGGTGCCGTTGGCCGGGCTCCCGAAATTCCTCAACATGATTGATATGCTCAAGTGATTTTCCCGGGTTGCCATCAGCTGCGTGCTGAACAGCGATTTTAAGTTCCTGGTTCTTCTGACGCTGAATTTCCTTGATCCGCGCAGTCTGCATACCGTTCTGCTGTAACTGGGCGAAAGGTTTGCCAGCCTCGATAGCTTCTGTTTGTTTGGTGTCGCCCAGCTGGACCAGACGTGCGCCGGACTGCTCGATGATTCGCATTAGCTGCTCCATCTGGCGCGCTCCGACTACACCAGCCTCATCGAGTACGACGATTGTCCGCTCGTCCAACGTCTTGTTTTTGGTATGGAAAAAACTCGCGAGTGTGTGAGCATCAAGCCCCTCGTTTTTCAAGGCGGTTACTTGGTTGCCGTATGGTGCCAAAGCAACGACACGGAAAGTCGCATCGGTCGTTGTGGTCCGCTCGGTCATGGCGTTGTTGACCGACTCGATCAACTTAACAGCCCGATCAACTGAGTAAGTTTTACCGGTGCCTGCATCGCCCTGGATGCCAACGAATCGGTTGCTCGTGCTGACGATCACCTCCACGGCCTGGTACTGGCCTGCAGAAAGTGTTGAGCCTTTCAGTGCCTTTGCGACCTGCTCTTTGCTCAACAACGGTGCGACTTGGCCACGTCCGGTGCGCTCGATGGCCAGAATCACTTTTTCCCGCTTCAATGCCCGTTGGGTGGTGTACCGCTTTTCGGCTTCTACCAAAGAGCCACGATTGATAGCCATCTTGACGTACTGCTGGGCTTCCTTGTCGGTCCAGCCCTTCTGCTCTTTCAGCAATGCTCGCCACCCTGCAGGTGACAGTGCCGCCCCCTCGGTTCCTGTGGCCATCCTGTAGGTTGGTGGCGACTCGATCAGCGTTCCCTGTTTCACAAGCCGCTTGATTTCATCGTCCACTTCGGATGGCGAAGCCAAGCCGACGGCGCGACGTAGTGCCGCTGTGTGCAGGTCCGATTCGTTGACTACCTGCTCACGTTCGGTCAGATGATTGATGGCGTATTGCACCACTGCCTGACCTGCGGTGATTCCCTCCGGCAGATTGTGTTCTGCATGGATGCTCTCAGAACGCCTGCCGTACTCGCGGTTATCAAGCTGACTGCGGCCGCCGAACTCGATGCCTAAATCTCTCGCCTTGGTGACCCAATATTCTTTGACCAGATGACGGTCGCGCTCGTCCTTGCGTGGCCTGGTGGCCATCGCAATAATCTGTTTCTCCAACGCCGTGGCGTTGCTTCGTGTTTTGCCGTCCTTGGCCAACGCGTCCTCGATCACCTTTGCCCGGCTCGAAAAAGCCTCGATCTGGTCTCTTGAAATATGGGCCAGCTCGAAATTCCCGTCTTTGTCCAACACCCGGATTTCATATCCCAGCTCGCGCAGCTCCTTGGCCAGCTCGCCTTTGTACATGGCGTCGATCTGCGGTTGGATCTTGAAAATATCGTCGTTGTGTATTGCTCGCCATTTGCCGTCCGCACGCTTTGTCGCGTTCATGACGACAGCATGGGTGTGCAGTTGGGGATCTTTGGCGCGGCTCAGTTCGTGGCGAAATTTACCGATAATCAGGTTGCCCGTTCGTTCGAGCATGGATTTGCCGCGTTCCTTTCGGCGGGCCTGCGCCAGTTTCTCCACATGCTCCATCGCTTTTGTCACTGCGCGGTCGTGAGCTGCCACCACGTCTTTGTCACCGGCGATCAGAGCTTGCATCGAGACAGATTTAGGAGCTGAGAAAGTCAGGTCCAAACCCATTCGGCGATTACCTGTTTCCTTATCAAAGGTCTTGGGCATGACCTCGCCGTTCGGTAGCTTGCCGTCAAACAGCTTGGCCAGCTCCTTCTGATCTATCGGACCCTCCAGTCCTAAAAGCTCGGCGCCGATTCCCTGCCATTCGCCGGGGGACTCTTTTGCGTAGTAGTCGTCTGCAGCTGTGTAGTATCCAGCTGCAGCGTATTGGTTGCTCCCCTTGATAGAGGTCACGTTGAACATGGCTACCTCTTACGCGGCTTGACCGGTGATCATGATCGCCTGGGCGCGCTCTTTGTAATCGATGTACGGCGTTTTCACCTTCGTGATCGGGAAGTCTTCACCGAATTTCACATAGGCGACCAGATCTGGAAGGTTGGAGATTTCCGAAGCCTGAACCACCGGCTCATCCCGCGTGACCTCTTCGGTCCTGGTCAACTTGCCCGCGGTGTAGGATTTCCTCCAACGCTTCACATCGTGAGAGCCAAGGATTTCGCTGGCCATCCCTGCGTTCTTGGCGTTCGCTGCAGCGAGAATGACGTAGTTCCGGAAGCACGAAAGCAGCGTTTCCGCATCGTCACGGCCATAACTGGCGTTGAGTTGGGACCAATCCTGCAGGCTGCCGACCATACGCAGACCATGTTTACGTCCTTTGGTCGCCGCTGGGACAAAGCTTTCCAGCTTACCGAGGGACTGCAGCTCGTCGAGGAACAGCCATAGCCGTTTGCCTGTCATTGGCTCAGAGCTGAGGATCGTTGCACAGATGGTGTCAATCCACGTGGCCACCAGCGGTTTCATGGTGTCGCGCATGTCCTCCCGCCAAGTGATGAACAGATTGCCTGCATTCGGATCGTTAACCCATTGATAGATGGAAAAGTCGCCCTTTCTCATGTACCGCAGGGGTCGAATGTATTTGTTCATCATGAACTGGATGCTTGCAATGGCCTTCTCTGCGTTATCGCGGAAATAGCCCTCGGAGTCCGTGTTGGCCAGGAAAGCGCGGATGGTGTCGCCATCCTCCCGCACCAGCAAATTCACCAGCGTGTCTTGGTTCGGGTTGTTGGATTCTTTCAGCTTGCGCATGGTGTCGGACAATACGTCGCGTGCGTACGCGCACCATTGCTCGTCAGTCGGGTCAACCTGGGGCGGAATTATCGACTTGGCCATCCGATTGAAGTCATGGATGCCACGGATCTCGTTGAAGATTGTCCAGCCTGCAGAGCGGTCGTCGAATGGGTTGAGAATGTAATCGCCTTTGAAACTGAATTTCGAATAGAACGTGCCGTTCGGGTCGACCACAGCCATGCGATCACCGCGCTTCAATGCCGAGGCGATCATGCCTTCCATAGTCACCGACTTACCGGCACCGATAGACGCGCAGATCATCGTGTTTCGATCTTCGAGGTGCAACGGCATAGGCAGCTTGCCAATCATGATCGGATCAGACTTGGCCAGCCCCCGTTTTTTTCGTTCCCGATTGGTTTTCTCGTTGCGGCGGCGAACCTTTGACTTGACGGTATGCCAGTTCTTTATCTCCGAGCCCCGTAGAAATTCCTGGTACTGCTCGCCCCGGAACCCGTCATCACAATATTCGTACAGGTAGTAAACCAGCGAAGCGGCGACCGCTGACGTAGCAATTGTGGCTCCCAATACAATCGGGTTGTGCCAGCCGTTGTGAAGCGTTTCCTTGAACGCTGCAGGGAATGGCGTCAACGGCATCTGAGCCAAATAAACGCCTGCTGCCCATCCAGCGATCGGCAAACCGAAACCGGCTGTCATTACTGCAGAATCGACTTCTCTTTTATGCATTGTCCTCTCCTGATAGACGTTCAATGTCGCTGGCCAGCTCTGGCAGAAGCGTACTAATCATCTGATCGGCATCGGCCATATGGCTGAGTTCGGCACGCAATTCGTTCACTTTTCCTTGCTGCAAACCCTGGCGCAACAAGAAAACGGCAATGGTCAAAAGGGTTCGGTTTTGGGCCTGAGCCAGGCTGACGTTTTCAAGCAAACCAAGCATGCGTTGCTGATCTGCCCAGCTGTCCAAATCGGTCTGTCGGCCACCTGATTTCTCGCTTGCCAGAGCCCTGTCACGTACATAAGTGGACAGGTGTTTGTAGCCTGCCAACGCTGCCGCTTGTTCAAGGCGAGCCTCTTGGTCGTCGTTTAAACGTATGGGAAGTGTCTTCGCCACGGTGGTCCTCTCTGAGCCAAAAATGGGGCATATTCAGAGTAAAGATAACGCCCGAAGCAATGTATAGCAAATGTGATACATAGAAAGCTTGATTTTGCTGGGCAAAATGGTACTTTTGTAATACATATGTATAGCGGACGATTTGCGCGCTTTTGCGCTGTAAGCCGCGTCCTGCGCGGCTGTCACCTCCCGTAAGGGGGGTGCGTGTTGTGTATTGAGAATTTGACCCTGTTAAGGGGAAAAGTCGAAGCTCTTGTTAAGGGCGTATTCACTAGTCAGGCCGTAGGCCGTAGGGGGTAGCAGAGAGGGTATGCAGAAAGGGTGCAGGAAGGGTGCCAGGAGAGTGCAAGAGGGGTGCAACTTGACTACAGATAGGGGGCGAGTAAGATGCACATAGAGTGCAATATGGGTGCAGGAAGGGTGCAATATGGGCGACAAAGATCTAACGAATGCACTGATGGCGGTAGGTCCTGAGTCAAAGGCAGCGAAAATACGTAAGGTCATGCCATTGATTGAGCAACAACTGAGCGCGGGTGTACGTCGCCAAGTGATCCTGGATGTGTTGAAACAACAAGGGATCGAGCTGAGCATGGAGACGCTGAAAAGTTACCTGTATCGGTATCGAAAGGCGCAACGGCAGAAGCCCACACAACCGACCCAAACAATGAACCCTGTGCCAAGCATTCAGCCAGCGGTTGAACAAGTGGAGTCAGAAAAAAATGGAGGTGTATCGTACGATACAGATTCAGAGCCGGAGGGTAGTCAAACGGCCCCGCTGGGGCCGAGTGAGCTGAGCAAGATTATGAATCCTGGGGATGATCAGAATGCCTCAGATCTGGCCATGTATGAGAATGCAGGCCGTCGAAAAAGGACGCCAAAATGAAAATCGCAGTAGTCAATTTCAGCGGTAACACCGGCAAGACAACCTTGTCCGATTCTCTGCTGTCGCCACGCATGGGCGGCGTACGTTTTGCAGTAGAAACGATCAATGCCGGCGCGTCGGATGATGCCGCCGAGATCGAGCGCCTGAAAGGTCGCCAGTTTGGCGAGTTGTCTGAAATTCTCATGACGGAAGATAACGCCGTTGTCGACGTTGGAGCATCCAACGTCGAGGATTTTTTCAAGTACATGGGTCAGTTTGCAGGCTCCCACGAAGAATTCGATTTCTTCCTGGTGCCCACGGTATCCGAGAAAAAACAGCAAGCCGACACGATCAATACAATCAAGACACTGGCCGCGCTGGGCGTTCCGCGCAGCCGGATTCTGGTGGTCTTCAACAAGGTCGAGATCGATGACGCGGACGACTTGCCGCACACCTTCGCTGCGCTGATGGGTTTCCACGAAATGGAGAAGAAATTCACGCTCAAGCGTGATGCGGTGATTTACTCGAACGAAGTGTTCGAGCGCCTGCGCGCCTTAAAAACGAGCATCGCCGCTGTGGTGCAGGACACCACGGATTACCGCGAGCAACTGCGAGCCGCGCAGGACGATGCGGCGAAGGAACAAGCCAAGCGCATGATCTCCGTGCAGCGACTGGCCAAGTCGGCCTGGCAGAACCTTGATCAGGTGTATGTCTCGCTATTTGGAAAGGGGAAATAAGCGATGGCCAAGGACGCTACGACAGCGCGTGAAGCGATGGTCGGGCAGATGATGGAAGATTTTGACGCGCTCGTCCGTCGCCTGGAACAGGTCGACGCCGAGTTGGCGGCAAAGATCTCCGAGGCTGTGCGGGATGGCTCGGGTAAGGCTCTGCTCCAGTCGCAGATGAACTTCGAGTCGATGATGGAAAAGGAACGCAATGCCCTGGTCCTTGCCGGGCGTGAAGCGGTCGCAAGGATCGGTAATGAGATAAACCGGAGTTCAGCCAACCTGGTCACGGCGCAAGCGGAGCGCCGCGCCGTTGGGTTTTGCGCAATGCTCATCGGTGCCGGTATGGTTATCGGGGCACTTCTAATGGTCGTTGGCCAACTGCTCGGGCTGTTCGGTAGATAGGGGGTTCGCCCCCTTTTTTGGGGTATATCCTGTATCGTACGATACAGGATATGCTTTCTTACGAATTACACCCGCCCCGCCGCTGGTAATCAGGCTTCGGGGTTTTTCTCGCATGCGAGAAAGGAGTTCTTATGTCAGCTACGCCAAGTCAGCAGCTTTACGAAGAAATCGAAGGGGCATACGACTGGTTCAATGAGAAATTGTTTGGTGGGCAACTGCCCGGCTGCATTTTCACCCTGCAGCGAAAGGCCAATACGTTTGGGTATTTTTCGCCATCGCGTTTCTTGCGCCGAAACGGCGCGGGAAAAAGCGATGAGATAGCGCTCAACTGTGCGTACTTCGCGCATCGTCGCATCGATCAGACGCTCTCTACACTTGCGCATGAACAGGTGCATCAGTGGCAAGACCACTTCGGGACACGATCACGAAGCGGCTATCACAATCGAGAATGGGCTAACAAAATGAAGTCCATCGGACTGATGCCGTCCGATACAGGTGAGCCCGGTGGCAAGCAATGCGGCCAGCAGATGACCCACTACATCATCGAGGGTGGTGCATTCGCCGTTGCGTGTCAGGAACTCATTGAACAGGGCGGCATGCTTTCTTGGATTGACGTGGTTACCCAACGGGTGGCCATGTCAGCAACCAAGCTTTATGGCCCTGACGGAAAACTAGTCGAACAGCCGGTGGCCGATCCTACGATAGACATATTGGCGCTAACCTCGGCGGGGTTGTTGACGCCTGCCACAAACCCCGAGGATCCGAAGAACAAGCGCAAATACACGTGCCCAAGCTGCCATTTGAATCTGTGGGGTAAGCCTGGTTTGAGCGGTCGCGTGCAATGCGTTGACTGTGAAGTGCTGTTCGTCGATTCAAAAGAACTGGTGGAAGTACCTGCAGACCCTTCACCCAGTTGAGCCGGTTGTATTTTCCTGACGTTTCAGGATGAACCTCAGTGGGTTGTGGCTGGCCGCTGCCGATCAGGCGACTTAGGTGCTGCGGATCCAAGGGCGCAGCTCTTGGTCGCCGAAGGCTGCATTTTCGCCGCTGGGCTCACGCATGAAAAATCGTCCAGCGAGCGAGGCCCAACAAAGGCCAGAGCGAGCGGTGCAGTTATCCACGGGCCAGGCGCGCTCTTTGCCTGGGCGGTGGTTAACTGCAGGACGATTTCCTGAGTCGTGCGCAGATCACGGACGTGGGCCCAGCGGCGACCGGCCATCAGGCCGGGTAAATGTCTGCGGATCCAAGGGCGCAGCTCTTGGTCGCCGAAGGCTGCTTTTGCGCTGCAGGAGCTCACGCACGAAAAATCGTCCAGCGAGCGAGGCCCAACAAAGGCCAGAGCGAGCGGTGCAGTTATCCACGGGCCAGGCGCGCTCTTTGCCTGGGCGGTGGGTAACTGCAGGACGATTTCCTGAGTCGTGCGCAGATCATGGTCGTGAGCTGCTGCAGCGCCCGGCCGCTAGGCCGGATGGTTTTCAATCCGACCGGAGGTCGGCCAAAGCAAATCCCTTTGCCGTACGTTACAGGGCAAGCGGAGCGCGCAGGCCGAAGGCCGGAGACGTGAGGATCGAAGCCCGAAGGGCCAAGACCTGGCGCGCTTTTGGCCAGGGCTTGGTTCACGAGAGCCGCCCCCCGAAGGGGGCACGCATGGAAAGGAAAAAAAGGGCGAATCTAGGCGGGACTTTTGACAGCATCTTGGCCAACATTTCGACATAGCCTCACTGGGAAGCTATTCGTGTACGTCGATGAGGTCCATAGTTCCTTTCAACCTTCTGCTGGAAACCCTGGATTCAGAGGTTTGAATTTTTCACGCCATCCAATGCAGTCAAGGCTAGATTTGAAAGGAGGCGGTGGATTGAGAGATTCTGCTTTGCACTTCTCATAACGCTGCGCCTCCTTTCGCAAACGAGCATTATCGTTGTGTTGCATATACATCAAAAGCGCAATCACGCACGAAAGGCCTAGCACCAACGGGAGGATGGTTTGCAAACCTCTAGTGACAACGTAGGTAGCCATTCAGATTCCTTCCAGATGAATGATTTTATTTCGGCTGCGGATATGGCTTGGCCATATCCATTACCTGCTGGGCAAGGTCGGCAGGTAACCAAACGAGAACAGGCACCAGTTCTGTAGCGCCCTGCTCGTCAAGTATTGCGCGCACTCGCTTTACAGCTGCGTGAACGGTCTGCTTCGACATGCTCCGTGCATTCGCCACGTCTTGCGGGCGTTGGCCATCGACAAGTATTGCTTTCGCGATCTCTACTGTTGAGATCGCCAAGCGGCGCGAGGCGAACACGGGCGCAATTTTTTTCCAATCTTCGGCGGTGTACATCGGTTGCATGTAGAAGCTCCGTTTATCAGTGGTCAGTGATCGGTGGCCACCGCTTCGCGGATCCGGGAGCGGATCTCGCTGTGGGTGATGATCGGCAAACAAAGGAACGACCAGAAATGACCGTGACAACGGGCATACACGCGCACCAAATCGCCGACCTCGGGGGCCTGCAGTATGAATGAATCGCCGGTGTCATCGGCGAAGTAGTCCAGCACCTGGCCATGGCTGACTGCAAAATCAAACCGGGCCTCAGTGATGCGATTGGGTTTGGTTCCGTTGGCCGCTTCCTGCGCCTGCAGGAAGGCGGCTTGATCGTCAAGCACAGCGCCGGGGTGACGGACACGAATTTCAGGCAACATCAGGTAGCTACAGCGAGCGGCCCACATGTTGGGGCCAATTTCGCGGGCATAGTCAATGATCGCGGTTTGTCCTGGTACAAAGAAAACTTTCTGCATGGCTGCTTTCTCCTTGTGAGGTAGGCCGGGCAAACGCCCGGCCTTGGCTTGTTAGGCGGCTTCGCGAATGTGCTGAGCCAGTACCCACAGGGCGCGATTTAGTTTCACGTCCTGGTCAATGCCTGAGACGGCACGGGTAGTGGTGCGGCGACCTTGCTTGTTGCGGCCTGTAAGCCCTCCCTTGATGCTGTTTTCCTGTACACGGTTGAACGTAGTCCAGAGATCGTCGGCGCGATCCTCTGCGCGACGTGGGCGCAGCAGCTGGCTAGCTGTCACCGGCGCCGGGCCTTCTGATGGATCGTAGCGGTACGCCAATGCAGCCTCTGCGAAGGCGTGTTGCAGCTCGGGACGAATTTGGATCTGCTTCATGGTTTCGCGCTGATCCTTGATCAGTTCGAACTGATCCAGCACTTGGTAGGCACCCTCGATGACTTCGCCAATCACGTCCTGGCGGCCACTGTGACGGACTTTCTGATCCATCGCGGCTTCGCCCAAGACAAGGCCGTTAGCGCACACAAAGCGGAAGCACCCGCCCATCATCTGATAACTGCTGGTGCCATCGTGGCTGTTGAGCAGGATGATTTCGTTGGCTTCCTTGTCCATGATGTTGGACGCATGGCGCAGGCGGATCATGTGTTTGGTGTGCTGGATCTTGTCGGAGTTACGCACGCGGGTTTGGCAGGCCATGAAGGGTTCGAACCCTTCTGCGCGCAGCGCGGTAAGTACGTCGACAGTAGGGATGTAGCGATAGCGATCGGAGCGGCTGTCGTGCGCTTCAACGGCGAAAATGGAGGGCGCTACGCGCGCGATTTCGTCATTGCTCAATGGTACGTCGCTGCGAACCATGCAAGGGTTACGGAAGTTGCTGGATAGACGCATTTTTGAATCTCCTTCGCGATGTGCCCGGAGCGGTTGCCGCCGCTGGATCCAGGCTGTCTTAGCGGTATTGCTTCGACGTAGAAATTATCGCAAAAGATCGTTTTGCAGTCAACTAAAAGTACAATCTAATTTTACTTTTTATTGCCATTAAAAAGCCCGGCATAATTCCGGGCAATGTCCTCGTTACCTTCAGGTCTACTGCAGCAAGGCCGAGAAACGATAGGGATCCATGAACGGAATATCGTCATCCATGGGGTCAAAATTGGGCTGAGGTTGCGGCACTGGTTGTTGGGAATTTGGGCGCTGTTGTGGCCGTTGAGCCTGCGGCTTTGCTGCTTGGCTGGTGCCGTCTTGGTTTTGCGGTCTTCCTCCCAGCAGCTGCATGGTGCCCTGCATGTCTACGATAATTTCTGTCGTGTACCGCTTGATACCGTCCTTCTCCCATTCGCGGGTTTGCAGCTTGCCTTCGATGTAGACCTGTGAACCTTTGCGCAGATACTCGCCGGCAATCTCAGCCACCTTGCCGAACAGAGATACCCGGTGCCACTCGGTTTTCTCGACCTTCTGCCCGGTTTGCTTATCGTTCCATTGCTCACTGGTGGCCAAGCTCAAGTTGGTCACGGCGTTACCGTTGGGAAGGTAACGAACCTCGGGATCCTGACCGCAAGTCCCTACTAGAATCACTTTGTTTACGCCACGGGCCATGATGGAAACTCCTTGTGGATGCCCCGGCGCGCCGGGGCTTTTGGGTGAGTAGAATTAATCGTTTTCGAAGCAGCCACACGGGCAAGTCATTGCATCAAGACCGTGATGGCAATAGCCGTTCTCGGCGTCTTCCTGTTCGCGTGCAGCGTTCTCGCTCGCATTCATGTAGTCATATTCCTGGCGGGCATACTTGAATACTTCCGCGAACTCGGGCGCTGTTTCGTCTGTGCCGAACTCACCCTCGACACCAGAGCAAAATAAGTTGTGTACAACAGTTTCGTACGTCGAGCCACGCTTGCAAGCGTCGGAGAAGATCGCGTCAACCTTGGCTTTCATGTCCTCGATGTTTAACGTCATGGGCTTCGAAATACCCTGTGCTAAAACAAGGAAATCCTCGACTGTCAGCCATTTGTGATAAATCGGGGCGGGGGTTTGGGACTGGGAAAAATTCATTGGAAAGCTCCTTCGCAAAAAGCCCGACGCGGTTGCCGCCGCGGGTCCGGGCTATGTGTGGTTATGCTGCTTGGCGCACGCCTGCAGCGAACACTAAAAAGTCAGATTTTGTCAGCCAAGCCAAAGCTCCAAGCGCTTGATTCGCAGCGGATTGAGACTCAATACATTCTTCTTCGGCCAGAATTTGGGCATAAAAAGCTTTGATATCATCTGGCTCGTCGTTGCCAAAGAGGTGATCGTAATCGTCCCCTTCCCCAGTATCCCCCTCGAAATGATTGCACTTGGTGCAATGCAGGTTGCTGTAAATGTTTAGTGAGCCCCCTTCGCATGCTTCCCACGTACGGGCGACGGCTTTTCCATGGCACATAGGGCATTCAACTTCGTCACGGTCGTTGTCCAGTTCCATGCCACCGGGTTCGATGCAAGAGCCAAAAACTAAAGTCATGATGTGTCTCCTTCGCAATTGCCTGGGCGGTTGCCGCCGCGTTATCCAAGCTGTCTAAGCGGTATTGCTTTGACGTAGAAATTATCGCAAAAGCTCGGCCTAAAGTCAACTATTGGTAAAATTTAAATTTACCTAATATTGGTTTCTCGCACGCGAGAAAATTGCGAAATAGCTTGCTTTTACCGCTCTGCGGGAGCTGCTTGGATGCCGAGGTTTGGGAGCGGGAAATAAACGCTTTTCAAAGCAGCAGCCGCAGGCTGCATCAAGTCCATTGGGACTGGAGCGCGCTGCCGGTGGTGGGTCTGCTCGTCAGCGGCGGTAGGTCGCGGTAAGCCCGGACTATCCAGAGCCCGGCCGCGTGCAAGGGGTCGTGGAATACCGCAGGCGCGAAGCGACAAGGATATGCCGCGAAAGCCCCTTGCAGGCAAGGCCGGGCGGCGGATAGGCCATTGGGGCGATCCGCTACCTACCGATGCTGA
>Ga0209173_100272_pt1 | contig 38091 bp, 30 predicted proteins | sample SynthPrep_16_END_FD_187206 | JGI IMG/M metagenome (GOLD analysis project Ga0209173, IMG submission 187206) | Synthetic microbial communities from Ohio, USA - SynthPrep_16_END_DS12_MetaG (SPAdes) (version 2) | ecosystem: Engineered > Bioreactor > Aerobic > Activated sludge | place: USA: Ohio... | reverse complement strand
GCGCCTTTCCGCCTGGATCAAAGACGGCCGCCTGACTGTGGATGGAGCGGTTATCCGCCCGCGAGACATAGTCCATGGCGGTGCGATTCTTGAGCTGACTGCCGAGCAGGAAGCCCAGGGAGAATGGATCGCCCAGGACATTGAACTGGACATCGTCTATGAAGACGACGACATCCTGGTGATCAACAAACCTGCCGGCCTGGTGGTTCACCCGGCCGCCGGGCACGCTGATGGCACGCTGCTCAATGCCTTGTTGCACCACGTGCCGGACATCATCAATGTCCCGCGCTGCGGCATCGTGCACCGCCTGGACAAGGACACCACCGGCCTCATGGTGGTAGCCAAGACCATTCAGGCGCAGACGCAGCTGGTCACACAACTGCAGAGCCGCAGCGTCAGTCGGATCTACGAATGCATCGTGATCGGTGTGGTAACCGCCGGTGGCAAAATCAATGCCCCGATCGGCCGCCACGGCCAGCAGCGCCAGCGCATGGCGGTGATGGAAGGCGGCAAGCAAGCCGTCAGCCACTACCGCGTGCTTGAGCGTTTTCGCTCCCATACCCACGTGCGGGTCAAGCTGGAAACCGGTCGTACCCACCAGATTCGGGTGCATATGGCGCATATCAACTTCCCGTTGGTCGGAGATCCGGCCTACGGTGGCCGCTTCCGCATTCCGCCGGCGGCCAGTGCAACCATGGTTGATTCGCTGAAAACCTTCCCGCGCCAGGCGCTGCATGCACGCTTCCTGGAACTGGATCATCCGACGAGCGGTAAACGGATGAGCTGGGAATCGCCACTCCCAGACGATTTTGTCTGGTTGTTGTCGCTGCTCAAGCAGGATCGCGAGGCGTTTATCGGATGAGTGACTGGCTGATTCCTGACTGGCCCGCGCCGGCCGGGGTGAAAGCCTGCGTTACCACCCGTGCGGGCGGCGTCAGTGTGGCGCCGTTCGACAGCCTCAATCTCGGCGATCACGTTGAGGACAGCCTTGAGGCCGTTCTCGAAAATCGTCGTCGCCTCACCGATGCTTTCAATATCCAGCCGGCTTGGCTGCGTCAGGTTCACGGCGTGGTTGTGGTTGAGGCTGATCCTGGCCGAACTGCCGAAGCCGATGGCAGTTGGACCAGCACCCCAGGCATTGCTTGCACATCAATGACGGCTGATTGCCTGCCTGCCTTGTTTTGCAATCGCGCCGGCACCCGCGTCGCGGCTGCCCATGCCGGTTGGCGTGGCCTGGCTGCGGGTGTCCTGGAAGCCGCTTTCGAAAGCCTGGATGCCGAACCTGGTGACGTGCTGGTTTGGCTGGGCCCGGCCATCGGCCCGCAAGCCTTTGAAGTGGGCCCGGAAGTGCGTGAAGCCTTTATGCAGCAACTTCCGGAAACGATTGAGGCGTTCGTCCCCAGTCAGAACCCGGGCAAGTTCATGGCCGATATTTACCAATTGGCCCGCCTGCGCCTTGCAGCCCGCGGCGTCACGGCCGTGTACGGTGGCGGCTTCTGCACCGTGACCGATCCCCGTTTCTATTCCTACCGTCGCAGCCCGCGCACCGGTCGGTTTGCCTCCCTTATCTGGCTGGAACGCTAGACTCTCCTGACCTGCGTCAACTATCCGTAGCTTGAATCTTCCAGAATCCACCCCATCTATAGGGGTATCTGGCAGGTTTCTTCATTCAGGATGTGTTTGTTCATAGCTCCGGCCTGCTCAAAAGGAAGGTGACTAATGCGTATTGATCGTTTAACCAGCAAATTGCAGTTGGCTTTATCCGATGCCCAATCTCTGGCGGTTGGCCTGGATCATCCGGCCATCGAGCCTGCGCACTTGATGCAAGCGCTCCTGGAGCAGCAAGGCGGTTCCATCAAACCCTTGCTGATGCAGGTGGGCTTCGACGTCAACAGCCTGCGCAAGGAGTTGAGCAAAGAGCTCGACCAACTGCCGAAAATCCAAAATCCGACTGGCGACGTGAATATGTCCCAGGATCTGGCGCGTCTGCTTAACCAGGCGGATCGACTGGCGCAGCAAAAGGGTGACCAGTTCATCTCCAGTGAAGTGGTGCTGCTCGCCGCGATGGACGACAACAGCAAACTCGGCAAATTGTTGCTGGGCCAGGGCGTGAGCAAAAAAGCCCTGGAAAACGCCATCAACAACCTGCGCGGCGGCGAGGCGGTAAATGACCCTAACCACGAGGAGTCCCGCCAGGCCCTGGACAAATACACCGTCGACCTGACCAAGCGCGCCGAAGAAGGCAAGCTTGACCCGGTGATCGGTCGTGACGACGAAATTCGTCGCACCATCCAGGTCCTGCAGCGTCGCACCAAAAACAACCCGGTGCTGATCGGCGAACCTGGCGTGGGTAAAACCGCGATTGCCGAAGGCCTGGCCCAGCGCATCATTAATGGTGAAGTGCCGGACGGCCTTAAAGGCAAGCGCCTGCTATCCCTGGACATGGGGTCGCTGATTGCCGGCGCCAAGTTCCGTGGCGAGTTCGAAGAGCGCCTCAAATCCCTGCTGAACGAACTGTCGAAGCAGGAAGGGCAGATCATTCTGTTTATCGACGAACTGCACACCATGGTCGGCGCCGGTAAAGGCGAAGGCTCGATGGACGCGGGCAACATGCTCAAGCCGGCACTGGCGCGGGGCGAGTTGCATTGCGTGGGTGCGACCACGCTGAACGAGTACCGTCAGTACATCGAGAAGGACGCGGCCCTTGAGCGTCGCTTCCAGAAAGTATTGGTGGAAGAACCGAGCGAAGAAGACACCATCGCGATCCTGCGTGGCCTGAAAGAGCGGTATGAGGTCCACCATAAAGTCGCGATCACCGACGGGGCGATCATTGCGGCGGCGAAACTGAGCCATCGCTACATCACTGATCGGCAGTTGCCGGACAAGGCCATCGACTTGATCGACGAAGCGGCCAGCCGCATTCGGATGGAGATCGATTCGAAGCCCGAAGTGCTGGACCGTCTGGATCGGCGCCTGATTCAGCTGAAAGTTGAATCCCAGGCCCTGAAGAAAGAAGAAGACGAGCCGGCGAAGAAACGCCTGGAAAAACTTCAGGAAGAAATTGTTCGCCTGGAACGCGAGTATTCGGACCTCGAAGAAATCTGGACCTCGGAAAAAGCCGAAGTGCAGGGTTCTGCGCAGATCCAGCAAAAGATCGAGCAGTCCCGTCAGGAACTGGAAGCAGCCCGCCGTAAAGGCGACCTGAACCGCATGGCCGAGTTGCAGTACGGGGTGATCCCGGACCTGGAGCGTAGCCTGCAGATGGTCGACCAGCACGGCAAGCCCGAGAACCAGCTGCTGCGCAGTAAGGTGACCGAGGAAGAAATCGCCGAAGTCGTCTCGAAGTGGACCGGTATCCCGGTGTCGAAAATGCTCGAAGGCGAGCGCGACAAGCTGCTGAAGATGGAAAGCCTGTTGCACCAGCGCGTCATCGGCCAGGAAGAGGCGGTGGTCGCGGTGTCCAACGCGGTGCGGCGTTCGCGGGCCGGGTTGTCCGACCCGAACCGTCCGAGCGGCTCGTTCATGTTCCTCGGCCCGACCGGCGTGGGCAAGACCGAGTTGTGCAAGGCCCTGGCCGAATTCCTCTTCGATACCGAAGAGGCGATGGTGCGGATCGATATGTCCGAGTTCATGGAGAAACATTCCGTGGCTCGCCTGATCGGGGCGCCACCAGGCTATGTTGGGTACGAGGAAGGCGGTTACCTGACCGAAGCGGTACGGCGCAAGCCTTACTCGGTGATCCTCCTGGACGAGGTCGAGAAGGCCCACCCGGATGTGTTCAACGTGTTGCTGCAAGTGCTGGAAGATGGCCGCCTGACGGACAGTCACGGGCGCACCGTGGACTTCCGCAATACGGTGATCGTGATGACCTCCAACCTGGGCTCGGTACAGATTCAGGAGCTGGTGGGTGATCGTGAGGCCCAGCGTGCAGCGGTAATGGACGCGCTGACCAGCCACTTCCGGCCGGAGTTCATCAACCGGGTCGATGAAGTCGTGATCTTCGAGCCTCTGGCGCGGGATCAGATCGCGGGCATTACCGAGATCCAGTTGGGCCGCCTGCGCAGCCGTCTGGCGGAGCGCGAGTTGTCCCTGGTGCTGAGCCGCGAGGCGTTGGACAAGCTGATCGCGGTTGGTTACGACCCGGTTTATGGCGCACGGCCTTTGAAACGTGCGATCCAGCGCTGGATCGAGAACCCGTTGGCGCAGCTGATCCTGTCGGGCAGCTTTATGCCGGGCACCAGCGTCGAGGCGACGGTGGAGAACGACGAAATCGTCTTCCACTAAGCCCAAGCGGTACAGCTATAAGAAGAGGCCCCGCATTGCGGGGCCTTTTTTTTCGATAGGGCGTTGAACTGTAAGGCAAAGGCTTGTAAAGTGCGCCCCGCAGCAACGTCAGCCCAACGGTTTCTTCTCCCCAAGGAGAAATCAGAAAGAAGCGCAAATCATTGTCTTAAAAGCAATTTAAAGGGTTGACAGGGGTTTTTAAGATTGTAGAATAGCGCGCCTCAGAGACACTAACGTAGCGATACGGAAGCGTCGAAGAGAAGGTAACATGCAACAACGTAACACTTTGAAATATGTAGTTCCGTGATAGCTCAGTCGGTAGAGCAAATGACTGTTAATCATTGGGTCCCAGGTTCGAGTCCTGGTCACGGAGCCAATTTCAAAACCGGGGTATAGCGCAGTCCGGTAGCGCGCCTGCTTTGGGAGCAGGATGTCAGGAGTTCGAATCCCCTTACCCCGACCATATTTGGGTCGTTAGCTCAGTTGGTAGAGCAGTTGGCTTTTAACCAATTGGTCGTAGGTTCGAATCCCACACGACCCACCATTTTTGAGACCAGTTAACGCTGGAATCGAATCTTAAGATCAGAGGCCAAAAGCGCTGATCGAAGAAGGCGACTGAGAGGTCGCCTTTTTTTTACCGGGGTATAGCGCAGTCCGGTAGCGCGCCTGCTTTGGGAGCAGGATGTCAGGAGTTCGAATCCCCTTACCCCGACCATATTAAAAATCCTCGTATCGAAAGATACGGGGATTTTTTTTGTGCGCGAAATCCTGGCCTCACCACAAAACAAATGTGGGAGCGGGCTTGCTCGCGAAAGCGGTGTGTCAGTCAGTGCACCTGGCACTGAACCACCGCTTTCGCGAGCAAGCCCGCTCCCACACTCACCGAGTCCTATCCCGGAACGTGCTGTCAGTGCAGTTTCAGGCGCGGCTCGGTCCCTCGCCCGATCTTGCTCCCCAGCATCAGCATCGCCGTGCGGAAGAAGCCATACAGCGCCATCTGGTGCATGCGATACAGCGACACATAGAACATCCGCGCCAGCCAGCCTTCCAGCATCACGCTGCCCGTCAGGTTGCCCATCAAGTTACCCACCGCCGAGAAGCGCGACAGCGAGATCAGCGAGCCGTAGTCGGTGTACTTGTACGACGGCAGGTCCTTGCCCTCGATTCGCAGTTTCAGCGACTTGGCCAGCAACGATGCCTGCTGGTGAGCTGCCTGGGCCCGTGGCGGCACATTGCGATCGGTGCCGGGTTGCGGGCAGGCCGCGCAGTCACCAAAGGCGAAGATGTTCTCGTCGCGGGTGGTTTGCAGGGTCGGCAGCACTTGCAGTTGGTTGATACGGTTGGTTTCCAGGCCGTCGATGTCCTTGAGGAAGCCTGGCGCACGAATCCCGGCAGCCCATACCTTGAGGCTGGCCGGGATTACCTGGCCGCTGCTGGTGATCAGGGCGTCGGCCGTCACTTCACTCACGGCGGAGTTGGTCAGCACCGTCACTCCGAGTTTCTCCAGGGTTTTATGCACAGGGCCGCCAATACGCTCCGGCAGTGCAGGCAACACCCGTGGGCCGGCTTCGATCAGGGTGATGTGCATGTTTTCCGGCTTGATCTTGTCCAGGCCATAGGCGGCCAGTTCATGCGCGGCGTTATGCAGCTCGGCGGCCAGCTCGACGCCGGTGGCACCGGCGCCGACGATGGCGACGCTGATCTGCTCTACCACGTCCGTCTGCCCGGCATGGGCGCGCAGATAGTGATTGAGCAATTGCTGGTGGAAACGCTCAGCCTGCTTGCGGGTGTCGAGGAACAGGCAGTGTTGTGCCGCGCCTTCGGTGCCGAAGTCATTGGTGGTGCTGCCGACGGCGATCACCAAGCTGTCGTAGCCCAGCACGCGCGCGGGCACCAGCTCCCGGCCTTCTTCGTCGAGGGTGGCGGCCAGCTGGATTTTTTTCTGCTCGCGATCAAGCCCGCTCATGCGCCCCAGCTGGAACTCGAAGTGGTTCCATTTTGCTTGGGCAACATAATTGAGTTCGTCTTCCGAAGAGTTCAGCGAGCCGGCCGCCACCTCGTGGAGCAAGGGTTTCCAGATGTGGGTGAGGTTGGCATCCACCAGGGTGACGCTGGCGATGCCGCGCTTGCCCAGAGTCTTACCCAGGCGGGTAGCCAACTCCAGGCCGCCGGCGCCGCCGCCGACGATAATAATACGATGGGTCATGGGGATATCTCGCAAGGCTAAAGGAAATCGGTGCAGTTACCCGAGCGAGCGCCAGGCAGCTCATAGCGTCAGGTAACTCAAAAGGCGGCTCAGCAAACCCAGGCCGATCACTGCAACCAGCACCACGGCAAGGAGCAGCCAGGGCCGGAAAGGCTTGCGCTCGACTTGGTTCTGGGACAGTTGCAGGTACTCTTCGACATGCTGTTGGTCGTCGGGGTTCAGGCGGCTGGTCATAAAGGCCTCGTCAGGTAGACGTTGCTGAAGGGCGCCACGTTACAGTCGGGTGATTGGCGGCATTGCCTGAAGCATAGTCGCCAACCCGATCACAGGCTGATGCCCACATCAAACACTATGCTGCGCCCCAGATTGTTGCGCAAGAAGTCCGGCGCGTCCGGGTGCGCGAACAGTACGCGGGCGAAGGTCGGCCCCACGAGGGACAGCGAGCGCCAGCCCTGGCGCAGGTATTCGGTGGGAGGAGGGAAGTGACTGTTGAGGTCCAGTACTTCGCGCTTGAGGCTGGCGAAGGCGATGAGGTCCAGCTCCCCCAGGTCCATCCCGCGCTCTTTATAGTTGTGGGCCTTCTTGCGCAGGGTGGGCGCCAGGCGCAACAGGAATTCGTGGGCGGGAATGCGCCGGGGCTTGGCTTCTCGCCGAACCAGTTGGCTCAGGGAAAACGCGCTGCGCCGCCGCAGCAGTTCGTCGCGCCATTCATCGTTCAGGCGCCGGCCCTCATCGAGTACGAAAAACACTTCGAAACTGGCGTCGCGAAACAGCACGTCCGGCGGCTCTTGCCCGGCGGCGTGGAATTCTTCGGCGCGGTAGGGCACGTTCAAGCCTTGCAACAGGCGCTGGCAGACCCAACGCTCACGCTCCCATTTGCGGGCATTGGACAGGAACGCGTTGGCTTGTTCGGCCGCTACGGTGAGCAGGCGCAAATAATCTGAGTCATCCATGTCACCAGCTTAGCGTCCAAATGATGACCGCAGGAAGTCCCGCGTCAAAAGGTCGGTGTAGACTGGCCACTCGGCAGTTTCCCGTGGCATGAGGAGTATGCAGTGAAGTGTTTTGTGGTGCTGTTCCTGAGTCTTTTGCCCGTGTGGGCCCAAGCCGTCGAAGTGGGTAAGCGCGTTGCACCCTGGACGTTGCTTGATCAGTTCGACCAGGCCTACACCCTGGATGACCAGGCGCAAACCTTGCTCGTAGCGCGCAGCATGGACGCCGCCAAGATCGTCGATGCGGCGCTGCAGGGCCAGCCCAAGGGTTACCTGGAGGCTCGGCATGCGGTGTTTCTCGCCGATATCCAGCGCATGCCCCGGCTGATCGCGAAGATGTTCGCGGTGCCGGCGATGCAGGCCTACAACTATCGCGTCATGCTCGACCGCGATGCCCGTGTTACCCCGCGCTATCCCGCATCTGTGGATAAAGTGCTGTGGCTGCAACTGGATCACGGGACGCTGGTGGCGCAGCATGAATACGATTCCGCCGCTGAACTGCGCCAGGCCCTGGAGCAGTTGCAGCCGTGATCAGCGCAGCGGTGTTGGCGCCGGAAACCCTCAGCATCGGCTGGCTGCTGTATGCGCCGGTGGTGATGTGGGCGCTCCTGCGTTCGCCGTGGGTCGAGCTGTTTGCCGACCGCCGACGCCAGCACTTGCTGTTCGGCACCGTATTCGCACTGTTCATGTTGTGGTTGGTGCGCCGGGATTTCGACACCGGGGTGTCCTACCACTTCATCGGCATGACCGCCGTGACCTTGCTGCTCGATTGGCCCCTGGCGATCGTCGGTGGCTTTGCCGCGCAACTCGGCCTGGTGTTGCTCGGCCGCCAGGACCTGGCCGCCGTGGGGGTCAACGGCATGCTGCTGATCCTGTTGCCGGTGCTGGTCACCGAAGGCTGTGCGCTGCTGGTGGAGCGGGCGAAGCCACGCAATCCCTTTGTGTATATCTTCTGTTCGGGCTTTTTCGCCGCCGCACTGTCGGCCTTGTTGTGCCTGCTGGCAGGCCTGGGGTTGCTGTGGTTCGATGGCCGTTTTGCGATGCCGGAATGGATCGAGGATTTTGTCGGCTACTTGTGGCTGATCATTTTCCCCGAGGCCTTTATCAATGGCATGGTGATCAGCGCCCTGGTGGTGTTCTGCCCCGAGTGGCTGGAGACATTCAACCGCACTCGCTACCTCTCGGCGCCCTGGAAGGATGACGATCCGCGGCCTTGATCCAGGTCAAATGCCGCACGCGCAAGTGGTCGCATGCTCTGCAAAATTTCCAGGAGCACGAAATCATGAGTGTGTACGAGTGGGCACGGCAGGAGTTACGCAGAAGCCAGGACGCGGCGCAGGAAATCGGCTTTGACCCGGGCTTGACCCTGCGCGCCATGCTCAGTGCGGTGGTGCAGCAGAGCAAGGGCGTGCGCAGTTTTGAAGACCTGGCCGACGAGCTGCAATACCTTGCAGAGAATCTCGACGACCAGCAGGACTATGGCTTTATGCGGCCTTAGTGTTTGAGCTGAAAGTCTCCTGAGAACACTTCGTCCTCGGCGTCCGGGCTGACCGGGATCTTGTGTTCCTCGGACGCCCAGGCGCCCAGGTCGATCAGTTTGCAACGGTCCGAACAGAAGGGACGGTTGACGTTTTCTGCTTTCCATTCCACAGGTGCGCCGCAGGTTGGGCATTCGACGTTCAAGGGTTGGCTCATGATCGGCCTCCACGCAAAGTAAGGTAAAAGTGGTGCAGTCGCTCGACCTCGGCGTGCAGCCGGGCCAGGTCCTGGTCATTGACCAGCACGTCATCGGCATGGCGCAGGCGGTCTTCACGGGTGGCCTGGGCCTTGAGAATCGCCTGCACCTGCGCTTCGCTGATGCCATCGCGTTGCAGGGTACGCTGTATCTGCAACGATTGCGGCACGTCGATCACCAGCACCCGCTGGGTCATGGTGTACTGGCCGGACTCGATCAGCAGCGGTGACACCAGGATCGCGTAAGGCGATTGTGCACGCGCCAGGTGGCTGCGAATCTCATCGGCGATCAGCGGGTGCAGCAACGCCTCCAGCCAGCGGCGCTCGTCGGGCACTTCGAAGATCAGCTTGCGCAACGCGCCGCGGTCCAGTTGCCCGTCAGGCTGCAGCACGCCCGCACCGAAATGCCCGGCAATCTGCGCCAGGGCAGGGCGCCCGGGTTCGACTACCCAGCGCGCGGCGTGGTCGGCGTCAATCAAGTCCACGCCAAGCCGGACAAAGTGTTCGGCGGCCGCGCTTTTGCCACTGCCGATGCCGCCAGTGAGGCCAAGAATCCAGGGTGTTGCGACAGAAGTGGTCATCTGAAACCGACAGACTGCAAATAGAAGTCGGTTATTTGACCACCCCAGAGCAATGCAATCCAGCCGGCAATTGCCAGATACGGACCAAAAGGCATTGGAGTGGATGCGTGGGCTTTGCGCAGGCGCAATAGAATCAGGCCTCCCATCACTCCCACCAGGGAAGACAGCAACAGCGTCATGGGCAGGATCTGCCAGCCACCCCAGGCACCGAGCATGGCCAGCAGCTTGAAATCCCCGTGCCCCATCCCGTCCTTGCCGGTGATCAGCTTGAACACCCAGAACACCGACCACAGGCTCATGTAACCGGCTACCGCGCCCCACAGCGCATCGTGCAATGACACAAAAACGCCAAAGCTGTTGAGGATCAGGCCCAGCCACAGCAACGGCAGCACCAGCACATCCGGCAGCAGTTGGTGGTCTGCATCGATCAGGCTCATCGCCAGCAAGCCCCAACTCAACAACAACACCGCTCCGGCTGCCCAGCCAAAACCGAAATGCCAGGCGACAACCGCCGAGATCAGCCCGCACGCCAGTTCGGTGATGGGATAACGCGCGCCAATAGGTTGATGGCAGCTTGAGCAACGTCCCTTGAGCAGTACATAACTGAGCAGCGGAATATTCTCCCAGGGGCGAATCGGGTGGTTGCAACGCGGGCAGCAGGAGTTTGGGTGCATCAGGTTATAGGGCGCGGCGACAGGCTCGGCGGGAAGGCCCAGTACTTCATGGGCCTGGGCTCGCCATTCACGTTCCAGCATCTTCGGCAGGCGCCATACCAGCACGTTGATAAAACTGCCGACAATCAAGCCCAGCAGCAACGCGCCTGACACAAACACCCACGGCTGATAAACGAGGATCTCAGTCAATGGCGTGCTCAAAAGGCTGTACCGAGTTGAAAGATCGGCAGGTACATGGCCAGCACCAATGCCCCGACGATGCCGCCGAGTACCACCATGATCAGCGGCTCCATGAGGCTGGTAAGGTTGTCCACCAGATTGTCGACGTCAGCCTCGTAGTGGCAGGCGACTTTTTCCAGCATGTTATCGAGGGTGCCCGACTCCTCGCCGATAGCCGTCATCTGGATCGCCATGCCTGGAAACAGGCCGCTTGTGGCCATGGATTCATTCAGCTGGATTCCGGTTGCAACGTCGTGCCGCATACGATTGATTGCCTGTTTGAACTGCCCGTTACCCGTGGCGCCGGCCACGGAATCCAATGCCTGCACCAATGGAACGCCCGCCGCAAAGGTGGTCGAGAGCGTGCGAGCGTAGCGGGCGACCGCCGATTTTTTCAGCAGTGTGCCTGCCACGGGAGCTTTCAACAAACTGGCATCGAGCCAGTGGCGAAAGCCTGTGGACGAGCGATAGGCTTTGCGCATTCCTGCGAAACCGGCACCCGCGGCCAGGATCAGCATCCACCAGCTTTGCTGCATGAACTCCGACAGGCTGATGACGCCCAGGGTAAAGCCCGGCAGTTGTGCATCGACGCCGGCAAACAACCCCTGAAACTGCGGCACCACATGAATCAGCAGGATTGCGCTGACAGCGGTGGCGACTGCCAGTACCGTCACGGGATAGGTCATGGCCTTCTTGATTCTGGCTTTCAGCTGTTCGCTTTTTTCCAGGTGAATGGCCACCCTTTCCAGCAGCGCTTCGAGTGCGCCCGCCTGTTCACCCGCCGCAACCAGGTTGCAGTACAGATCATCGAAGTAGCGTGGGTATTTCTGCAAGGCGACAGCCAGGCTGCTGCCGGCGGCGATCTCCTGCTTCAAGCCTTGTACCAGCTCCCGCATATGCCGGTTGTCGAAGCCCTCGGCGATGATATCCAGCGCCTGTAAAAGTGCGATACCTGCCTTCAGCAGCGTCGCCAATTGGCGGGTGAAGAGGGCGATCTCTGCCGGCTTGACCGGCAGGGCGAGGCTCGGCCAACCGGCGAATTTCTTGCGTACGCGCCCAGGATTGATACCTTGCTGGCGCAGCAGTGCCTTGATCAGGGCGGGATTGTGACCACGGGTTTCTCCGGATACCTTGCGCCCCTTGCGGTTGACGCCTTCCCAGGCATAGATCGCTGAAACATCATTCATTTCACGGTTCCGCACACAGACAGTGGAAGATTTATAGCTTAGTCAGGTGACGGATTCGGGCAGGCTCGCCGTGAGCGAAAAAATGTCAGTTTGTGCGTCTTGTTCAGCATTGGTTGCGCGGGGGTGAGTACACTGGCGCGGTTGCCGAGACGGGGTGCAGGATGCGCCTCGCGAAAGGTTTTATTCTGGAGAGTGAATGTGATGCGTCAGAAAGGTTTTACCTTGATCGAATTGTTGATCGTCGTGGCAATCATCGGCATTTTGGCCACCATCGGCCTGCCCATGTATACCAAGCACCAGGCCAAGGCCAAGTTCACCGCAGGGCTGGCCGAAGTCTCCGCGTTGAAGGCGGGCTTTGAAGACACGCTGAACCAGGGGACGCCACCGACCCTGACATTGATCGGCGGGACCAGCCCCACGGCCAACTGCAGGATTGAGGTGACTGGCGACGTGGCCACGGGGGCGGGCACGATCGCCTGCGAAATCCTCGACGCACCCGCGCCGGTCCTGGGCAAGATCATCACCTTGACCCGTAGCGCCACAACCGGCTGGAAGTGCACCACCACGGCAGAAGACCAATACGCCGCTAAAGGTTGTGCTTCCGGCGGCGCCTGATCATCAGGTCGTCTACTGTTTACGCAGCAATGGAGAGCGTGTGTGTAAACCGCTCACACCCACCACAAGGAAGTAGAGGTTGCCGATGACGTTGTCTGTCCAGCAGCGGGGGAACCTATTCCTCGTCGTGGTTATGTGTCTGCTGATGCTGGCTATCTGCGCGCCGTTCAGTAGCCATGACTGGCAACGTGCGGTGCAGATATCGGTGGGGCTGTGTGCGGTGGTGTATGGGCTGTGCTTGCCGCGGGCAGAGCGATGCGTCGACAGGTCGACAGCGCTCGGGGTGTCGCTGATCGGGGGCGCGGGGCTGGTTTCGGCCCTGTTGGCCCACCAGCCACTCTGGGCGTTGACCGAGCTGGCGCTGCTCATCAGTTGCTGCGCCATTGCCGTGGCTTTCAGCCGGGCCAGGCGCAATGGGGATGAGTCCCTGGATCGTGTATTGGTGCTGTTCGTATTGCTGCTGTGCATGGTTAAAAGTATTCAATATCTGCACGCCGGGGTCCTCGCCTTCACCAGCGGCGAAGCAATCGTGAATACCGATTTGCTGTTGTCCGGGTTCTCCAATAAACGTTTCTACGGTCAGTTCCAGACCTTCACCCTGCCGCTGCTGGCGCTTCCCTTGCTGGTTTCAAACGTCGCTCGTCCAGCGCGGGGCGCAGTATTCGCCCTGCTGTGTGTCTGGTGGCTGATCGCGATCGGTGGCGGTACCCGCGGCACCTGGCTCGGTATGGGCGCTGCCGGCTGCGTCCTGATGTTCCTGGGGTCGCAGGGGCGTCGCTGGCTGGCCTGGCAGTTGGCGGCACTGGCCTGTGGGTTAGTGTTGTATTGGTTGGTCTTCACGGTGCTGGCAGGGTACTTGGGGATTGTAATTTCCAATGGTGCCGTAGATCGACTGACCACCAACCTTTCGGGGCGTGGGCCGATATGGTTGCAGGCCTGGAGCATGATTATCGAGCGGCCCTGGCTGGGTTTCGGGCCGATGCATTTTGCCGACATCGCCAATGACATTGCCGCGCATCCCCACCAGGCGATTCTGCAGTGGGCCAGCGAATGGGGCGTACCGTCGACGCTGTGCGTGATCGCGTTGGTCGCGTGGGCGGGTTGGTCAACCTTGGACGTGTTGCGTAAGCGTGCGTTGTCATTGGCGCCCGTGGACCTGCTGCGCCTGTGCCTGTTTGCCTCGCTGATCGGTGCACTGACCCAGGCACAGGTGGATGGGGTAATCGTGATGCCGGTGTCGCAACTCTGGCTGGCGCTGGTGGTTGGCTGGCTGATGGGATTGCATGTGTGGCGCGTTCCATCGGTCGCCCCGGTACCGGCGTTGTACAGGGTGTGGATGGCCGCGAGTGTCGTGGCCGTGGGCTTGCTGGTGTTCGTCGCGATTCGTGATGTGCCCCGACTCACGGAGCGCAGCGAGCACTACATGGGCCTGAGTAACGGTCACCTGCAGCCACGCTTTTGGGTGCAAGGTGTGATTGCCCTCGAAATGCAGTGAGTTGCCGGACGTCCAAGGCAGTGCTAGCTTTAGCCCACCGCCCGTGTAGCTCAGCCGGTAGAGCAGCGCACTCGTAACGCGAAGGTCGCAGGTTCGATTCCTGTCTCGGGCACAAAGGCAACACAGTTTTCAGATGATCCCAGAATGGTTCTGAAGGCCAGACGAACCGGTATTCATGCCTGTTCTTTTGTATCTGCGCGACCTTGATGACCCAGATGCATCCCCATTCCTCGATCTAAGAGAACGACATGACCACACAAGAAATGACCCAGGAAGCGCGGCACGAAGCAGCCCTCAAAAAGTACGTCGCGGAGTCGCCGGAACTGCTGGATGAGATCAAGGACCTGAGCGCCGATGATCAAAGGGACCAGATCCAATGGGCGTTTGAGGATGAGGCCGAGGCCCAGGGCCTGCAGCCATGGGAACTGACCCTGAAGTACACCTCCACCCCCGAAGCGTTCGAGGCGGCTCGCCTGGCTTTGCACAAGGAAGCGGCCGAGGTGCTGGGTGTCGACTGGAATGAGTATTGCGGGATGAACAATCTCGCGATCTGACACAAGTTTGATGTGGCGAGGGAGCTTGCTCCCGCTGGGTTGCGAAGCGACCCCAAAAACCTTGGAAGCGCTGCGCACTCCAGCGGGAGCAAGCTCCCTCGCCACAAAAGCAGGCGCTTACATTCAAGGGCGTTTCAGAGACTAAGCCGCATCGACAAATCCACCGCCTTCACATCCTTGGTCATCGCCCCGATGGAGATGTAGTCCACGCCGGTTTCAGCGATGGGCAGCAGGGTGCTTTCGTTGATCCCGCCACTGGCCTCCAGCTTGGCTTTGCCGTTGTTCAGGCGCACCGCTTCGCGCATGTCATCCAGGCTCAGCTCATCCAGCATGATGATGTCGGCGCCCGCCGCCAGTGCCTCACGCAGTTCCTCCAGGCTTTCCACTTCGATTTCCACCGGCTTGCCCGGGGCGATCTTGTGGGCGGCGCTGATGGCCTGGGCAATGCCGCCGCAGGCTGCGATATGGTTTTCCTTGATCAGGAACGCGTCATACAGGCCGATGCGGTGGTTGTGGCAACCACCGCAGGTCACTGCATATTTTTGCGCCAGGCGCAGGCCGGGCAGGGTCTTGCGGGTATCCAGCAGCTTGACCTGGGTGGACGCGACAAAGTCCGCCAGGTATTGGGCGCGGGTGGCAACGCCTGACAACAGTTGCAGGAAATTCAGCGCGCAACGCTCGCCACTGAGCAGCGAGCGGGCCGGGCCTTCAAGGTGAAACAGCGCCTGGTTGGGGCTGACACGTTCGCCGTCGCGCACCTGCCAATGCACCGCGACGCGTGGGTCCAATTGGCGAAACACCGCTTCCACCCAGGCCGTGCCGCTGATGACGGCGGCGTCGCGCGTGATGATCGTGGCCTTGGCCAGGCGTTCGGCGGGGATCAGTTGTGCGGTGATATCCCCGCTGCCGATGTCTTCCAGCAGTGCGCGACGCACGTTGGCTTCGATTTCGGCGGTCAGGTCGGCTAGACGAAGATTGGGCATAACAGGCTCCACAAACAAAGTGCCTGGATTATAGGGGCAGGGCGGGCCTGAACCCAAGGCAACTGGCACCTCGGGTGCGGTGCGCGATGTTCATTTACACGGCAATCACAGAGTTCGCTGGCGCAACAACCCTCATTTGCAAGATAATCTCGCGCCTTGCAATTGGCGTCATAGCTTTGACGTCACGGTGATAGCCCGATTTTCGCAGTGCCCCGGCGTGCTTCGCGCTGTTGCTGCACCGATCTTTCACACAATCGAATACCGCCGTTTCAGGAGGCCAGGATGCACAATGACGGGAAGGTGGTGCCGATCAATAAGGCACGGGCGACGCCATCGCCGCTCGCCCGCCTGCCGGTGGTGTTGCTCCAGGTCCGTGACAAGGCGGCGCAGCAACTCAGGCAGGGACTGCAGGAGCTGTTTGATAACGCCGACGACACCCTGTTCGAAATGGCCGACAAGACCCGCAGTAACGTCGACCACGGTATTTTCTTTGAAGCCATGCGCGACCTGCGCCTCAAGCGCAAGAATTTCGAGCGTGGCTTCATGGAGCAACTCTACGAAGCGTTTGCCAATCTTGGCAACGTGGAGCGCGGTGAGCTGCAACTGATTCCGGTGGTGTCCTACACCGCGGCGCCCGGGGTCTCGGGCGATGAGCTGGAAAAAGCCGTCGCGCTCGAGGCCATGCTGGGCAAGGTGCTGCGCCGTGACGGGCTCGCCCTTGGGCAATTGACAGCCCGGCTCAATGCCTTGCTCGACAAACGCCTGGATGATCGGGACAACCCCCTGGGCCCGGCAATGCTGTGCGCGTTTTTTCTGCAAGCAGGACGCAGCCTTGGCGTGGAAATCCGGGTCAAGCTGATCATTCTCAAGCTGTTTGAGAAATACGTGCTCAGTGACGCTGATCTGTTGTACGGCGAAGCCAATCAGTTGCTGATCGCCACCGGCGTATTGCCCGAACTCAAGGCCGTGCCATCGCGGCGCGCCGTCGCCACGGCCGAGTTGCCTGAAGACACCCCGCCGATTGCCGGACACCCGGCAGACGACAGCGGCCAGGAAGTTTTCGCGGCGTTGCAGGAATTGCTGTCGGCAGTGCGCGGCAGCGTGGCACCCACGCTGGAAGCCAGCGCGGAGACCCAGCCCATCTCCACCCGTGACTTGCTGCGCCTGCTCTCCCATTTGCAGCAATATGTGCCTGAGCCTGAGGTCGAGGATGATTTCGACCTGCGCAACCAGCTTGAACAATTGCTGACCCGGGTCAGCGTCAAGAGCGGCAAGTCTCGGGTGGTGGAGGATGCGGACGAGGATGTGATCAACCTGATCGCCATGCTGTTCGAGTTCATCCTCAATGACGGTACGGTGCCCGAGTCCCTCAAGGCGCTGATCGCCCGCCTGCAGATCCCGATGCTGAAAGTGGCGGTGCTGGACAAGAGTTTTTTCAGCCGCACCAATCACCCGGCGCGACGCTTGCTCAATGAAATCGCTTCGGCGGCCATGGGCTGGAGCCAGCGCGACGATTATCAGCGCGACAGCCTGTACCTGCACATCGAGCAGGTAGTGCAGCGGTTGTTGAATGATTTTGTGGATGATCCGGCAATCTTTTCCCAGTTACTGACCGAGTTCACCGCGTTTACCCATGACGAGCGACGCCGCAGCGAATTGCTGGAGCAACGTACCCGCGATGCGGAAGAAGGGCGCGCCCGTACCGAAATCGCTCGTCAGCGTGTAGCCGAAGCCCTCAATCTGCGGTTGTTGGGCAAAGTTCTGCCCGAGGTCGTGGTGCAGTTCCTGCAACAGGCCTGGAGCCAGGTGCTGTTGCTGGCGTGCCTGAAGCATGGCGAGCACTCGCCACAATGGCTGGCCGGGTTGCGCACCATGGACGAGTTGATCTGGAGTGTCGGCCTCAGCGAAGACACCGAAGCCGGCCGGCACCTGCTGGAGCAGTTGCCAGGCTTGCTGAAGGCCTTGCGCGATGGGTTGAGCGGCGCGGCATTCGATCCCTTCATTACCCGGGAATTTTTCACCCGCTTGCAAACCCTGCATGTCCAGTCGTTCCGGGGCAGTGCCGAGGAACAACCGTCGCTGTCGCAAATCGAGGTGCGCGAGGCATTCGTCCTCAGTCCCGCGGCACCGGCCATCGAGGCGAGCCTGCCGGAAGATGATCCCGACCTGCTCAAGGTCCGCCAACTGCGGATCGGTTGCTGGGTGGAATTTCAGGAAGACGCCGAAAACACCCTGCGTTGCAAGCTGACGGCGATTATTGCGCCGGGCAATACCTGTATTTTCGTCAATCGAACCGGCCTCAAGGTATTGGAAAAAAATCCGCTTGAACTGGCCCTGGAGTTCAAGCGCGGCGCGGTGCGAACCCTGGATGATGCGCTGTTGTTCGACCGCGCCCTGGCTTCGGTGATTGGCAACCTGCGCCAACTTCATCGCGCCAAGTGATCGCAACCAGACAGCGGAACGCGGCATACTGAGTCACCCCAGCCTCGTTCAAGGAACCAGTATGCAGTTGGACCCCGCCAGCGGTTGGTGCCAGGGCATTCGCCATTGCCCCTCGCCCAACTTCAACGAGCGCCCCGGTGGCGAGATTTCCCTGTTGGTGGTGCACAACATCAGCCTGCCACCGGCGCAATTCGCCACCGGCAAGGTGCACGAGTTTTTCCAGAATCGCCTGGATGTCACGGAACATCCCTACTTTGAAGGTATTGCCGACCTACGGGTTTCTGCGCATTTTCTGATTGAGCGTGATGGCGCGGTGACGCAGTTTGTCTCGTGCCGGGACCGGGCCTGGCATGCCGGGGTATCGAGCTTCGAGGGGCGTGAGACGTGTAACGACTTTTCCCTGGGGATCGAGCTGGAGGGCACTGATGACCTGCCCTTCACCGATGCCCAGTATCAATCCCTGATCGCCCTGACGCGCCAATTGCTGGCGGCGTACACGGGCATTACCCGCCAGCGCATTTGTGGCCATAGCGATATCGCCCCGGGACGCAAGACCGACCCCGGACCCGAATTTGATTGGGCGCGCTTTCGCAGCGCCTTGCAGGATGGAGGACACGCACAATGAGTTTTCTGGTGTTGGTGCTGGCGGTATGGATCGAGAAGTTCTCGGCCCTGCGTCACCGAATACAACGTGATGGCGGTTGGTTGCGGGAACTGGCCAAGCTGGAGTCGAGCGCCAGCCTGGGCAAGCAGCCGTGGCTGATCCTCACATTGCTGGTGCTGCTGCCGGTGGCCTTGCTTGCGTTGTTGTTGCTGGTGCTGGAGCCAGTGGCCTATGGCCTGTTGGCGCTGCCGGTGCACTTGCTGGTGGTGATCTACAGCCTGGGCCGTGGCGATCTCCTGGCCGGATTGGGCCCGTTCCGTGATGCCTGGCGCCGGGGTGACCTGCAAGCGGCCGAACATGTGGCCGAACGTGACTTGAGCATCAGTGCCGACAGTGGTGAGCAGTTGCTGGAGCGGGTCCAGGGCCATCTGTTGTGGCAGGCCTACCAAAGCTTCTTCGCGGTGATTTTCTGGTACTTCCTCCTCGGGCCGGTGGCCGCCCTGGCCTACCGTCTGCTGGCGCTGGCGACCGAGAACAGCAAGAACCCACTGGTGGCCGAGCGTGCCGGGCAATTGCGCCATGCCTTCGACTGGTTGCCGGTACGTTTGCTGGCGGCGAGTTTCGCCCTGGTCGGCAACTTTGTGGCGGTCGGCCGGGTGATGCTGCATGAGCTGCTGAGCTGGGACATCAGTGCTGCGCAACTGGTGGAGAAGGTGGGCCTGGTGGCCGCGGAGATCCCGCCACCGGTGGTAGGCGCCGAGGGCATCAACAGCCTTGATCGTATCTGGGAGTTGCTGCTGCGTGCCGCCGTGCTGTGGTACGCCGGCTTTGCCATCTGGACCGTGCTGCCCTGATTTGCCCCCCCCCCTGTAGGAGCGGGCAAGCTCGCTCCTACCTCGTTAACCTTAAGTTACAAACCTCCTTTTCGAATTGAGCTATACAGACAGAGCGCCAAATAGTGGCTATCTGCCGCCGCCCTGCGCCCTCAATAAAAATAAAAGAAAAGGGAGTTCACCTGTGAAGAGCTTGCTCTATCCCGCCGTCGCATTCATGAACCGCCTGACCTTCGGCATGAAGTTCAGCCTTATCAGCGTGCTGTTCCTGTTGCCGATGCTGGCCACCAACTACTACCTGGTGCGCGATTCCTGGCGTGAATTCCAGGGCACTCGCATCGAGCTGCAAAGCCTCGACCTGCTGGGCAGCAGCCTGGCCCTGCGCCGCGACCTGGAAACCCTGAACAACCAGGTACAGATCAACGCAACCCTCGGCCAATCAGGCAAGGCCGGTGATATCGAAAACAAAATCACCGCCCTCGAAGACAGCCTGCTGCAGCGCCTGCAAAGCTTCCACGCCCTGTCCGCCGACCCAGAACAGGCCGCCGCCTTCGAAGCCAAGCGCGATGAAATGATCGCTGCCTTCAAGGCCCAGCAACAGGAAACTTCACTGCTCAGCAAAAGCGCGCTGATCGGCAAACTCCTCAACAAGGCGCAGATGCTCAGCCAGATCATCGCCAGCCAGTCGGGTTTGAGCCGTGACCCCCAGGGCGACCTGCGCCAACTCAGTGAACTGATCACCAGCGTCACCCCGCAAGTCACCCAGACCCTGGGGGAAGGCCGGGCCATGGGGGCTTATTCGTTGGGCCAGGGTTTTCTCAATTCGTCGTCCAGCACTCGTTTTGACGAGTTGCTGCAGCAACTGGAAAAGCTCCAGGCGGAATACGGCCTGAAACTGCAGGATGCCCTCGGCTCCAGCAAGCCCGCCCACGCAGCATTGGCGAGCCTGGCGGACGCGAGCAAGGCCAGCCTCAAGCAAGGCAGTGAGTTGTTCGAAGAGCAGGTCGTGGTGGCCGAAACCCTCGACGCCCCATGGCAAGGCTTCTACGACGATGTAAGCACGTTGATGGCCAAGACCTATCAGCTCGACGAAGCCACCCTGACCTTTCTCGAGCAGCAACTGGAGCAACGCCTGTCAGAAAACCGCACGCACATGATCGGATTGGTGGCGGCACTGGCGTCGGTGTTTTTGCTGATCTTCTATTTGTATGCCGGTTTCTACGCCTCCACCCGCACCACCTTGCGCCGCCTGGGGGCGACGATGGACAAGGTGGCGGCCGGTGACATGACCGTCACCTTCGTCGCCCACAGCCGCGACGAACTGGGGGACCTGGGCCAGGTGTTCAACGCCACCGTGGCCAAAATCCATGACCTGATCGAGCGGGTAGGGCACACCGTCAACCAGGTCGAACACCAGGCCGGGCAAGTGGAGTCGGTCTCGGCCAGCAGCAACCAGGCCGTGTCCGGCCAACGCAGCCAGATCGAGCAAGTGGCGACCGCCATGAACCAGATGTCCTCCACTGCCCAGGAAGTGGCGCGCAGTGCAGCGGCGGCGGTCAGCAGCGCCCACAGCGTCAACGATGAAACCGTCAGCGGACGCGGCCTGGTGCAGTCCCAGCAAGGCAGTATCGCGGCGTTGGCTTCGGAGATCGATCAATCGGTACGGGTCATCAACCAGTTGGCCATCGACAGCCAATCCATCAGTCGCGTGCTGGAAGTGATCAAGAGCATTGCCGAACAGACCAATCTGCTGGCGTTGAATGCCGCCATCGAGGCCGCGCGCGCGGGTGAGCAAGGACGCGGTTTCGCCGTGGTGGCCGATGAAGTGCGCACTTTGGCCCGGCGCACCCAGCACTCCACCGAAGAGATCGAGCAGATGATTGCCAAGCTCCACAGCGGTGTCGGCGCTGCGGTGAAGGCCATGGGCACCAGCCACGAGATGGCCAATGGCACGGTGGGGCAGTCGGAAAAAGTCCAGCAGGCCCTCGAAAACATCCTCGGCGCGGTAGGCATGATCGTCGACCAGAACCAGCAGATTGCCGCCGCCGTCGAACAGCAGACTGCCGTGGCCCATGACATCGATCAGAACATCGTCGAGATCAATCGCGCCGGTGAACATGCAGCGCAGGGCGCGCACCAGACTGAAGAGGCCAGCCGGCAGTTGTCCTTGCAAGTGATCGAGCTGAAGCAGTTGATCGGGGCCTTTCGGGTGTGAGGCATGGCCAGGCATGCATCGGGGATGGGCCCCTACCAGTTGAACAGCTCGCAGGCATTGCGGGTGCTCGCCTCGGCCAGCGCTGAGGAGCTGATGCCCATGCGCTCCGCCAGGGCGGCACAGATGTCTGGCAGGTGTTCGGGGCTGTTGCGCTGGCCGGGGTACATCACGGGGGCCATGTCCGGTGAGTCGGTTTCCAGCACCACGCTTCCCAGCGGCAGCCGGGCGATCACCTTGTGCATGCGCAGGGCTTGCGGCCACGTGGCCGCGCCGCCCAGGCCCAGTTTGAAGCCGAGCTTGATGTACTCGCGGGCCTCTTCCTGGCTGCCGGCAAACGCGTGGATGATTCCGCCCCGTGGCAGCCGAATGCGCTTGAGGGTGGCGATCACGGCAGCGTGGCTGCGGCGCACATGCAGCAGCGCCGGCAGTTGGAAGTCCACCGCCAGCTTCAGTTGCGCTTCAAACAGGCTTTGCTGGCGTTCGCGGTCCAGCTGTTCGAGGAAATAATCCAGGCCGATTTCGCCCACCGCGCACAGTTGCCGGTGGCCGTTCAGGCGGGTCAACCAGTCGCCCAGTTCCGTCAGGTCGGCGGGGCGATGGTCGTCGAGATACACCGGGTGCAGGCCGAAGGCGGCGAATAAATCCGCGTCGGTTTGCACCAGGTCCCACAACCGTTGCCAATTCTGCTGATAGACCCCGAGCACCACCATCCTGCGCACGCCCAGGCGGCGACTGCGGCTCAGGACTTCGCGGCGGTCGGTATCGAAGTCCGGAAAATCCAGATGGGTGTGGCTGTCGATCAGCTCCACACCGCTTACTCCGAGTGAATCCGCTGCTTGAACGTACGGCCGATGGCATGCACGCCGGGTTCGTAGTGCTGTTCTTCAATGGCCGCCAGCGCCAGGCGCAGCGCGGTGTCGGCAATCAACTGATGCTGCTGGGCCATGGCATTCACCGGCAGCGGCAGGAAATCCAGCAGTTGGGTGTCGCCAAACGTCCCCAGTCGCAGTGGCCGGGATTTGAGCGGGAAGTCATGCAGCGCGTCAAACACCCCTTGCAGCAGGACGTAGGACGTAGTCACCAGTGCGTCAGGCAAATGCCCCAGGCTTTGCAGCAACTGCTCCATCAGCTGTCGGCCACAGTCGCGGCTGAACGACTCGCCTTGTTCGATCAGCACTTCGCCGCTGAAGTCTTTCAGCGCTTGCTTGAAACCGGCGGTACGTTCCTGGCTGATGCTCAGCTCTGGCCGCGCGCCGATCAACACGATCTGCCTGGGCAGCGGGTGCAGCAGGCTGCTGGTCAATTGCTGGCAGGCCTGGCGATCATCGCTGACCACCGAGCAAAACTGCGTAGACTCCATCACCCGGTCGATGGCGATCACCGGCAAACCCTTGGCTTGCAGTTCGCGGTAGCTGTCGTCGGTGGCCGGCAGGCAGCTGGCGACAAACAGCGCATCGCAACGGCGGGCACGGAACAGTTGCAGCAGTTGCCGCTCACTGTTGGCGTCGTCGTCGGAGCTGGCGATCAGCAATTGATAGCCGCGGGCACGGGCGCCTTGCTCGAGCAGCTTGGCGATGCGTGCGTAACTGGGGTTTTCCAGGTCCGGCAGGATGAAACCCAAAGTACGGGTGTGCCGGCTGCGCAGCCCGGCGGCCTGGGGGTTGGGCGTAAAGCCGTGTTCTTCAACCACGGCGCGCACCCGTTCGACGGTTGCGCTGCTGATCCGTTGCTGTTCGGCCTTGCCATTGATGACGTAGCTGGCGGTGGTCACAGACACACCGGCAATGCGCGCGATATCACTGAGTTTCAAACCGGGATTTCCTTGTTTTTTAGAGCTTGCCCCGACATTTTGTCCAATCGTAACCGATTACTGCAGGCGACCATTGTCGCAACTCAACAGCCGAGTGGCTCTTCAATCATGGGAAATTAACGCGTAATCTGCCATAAATTCTAGATTAAACGTTTCAGCAAGCGTATTTTTACGATTATCGCGACAAGTGTGGTCCTGCCAACTGACCACTCAGTCAATTTTATTCGAACGCTTTTGCACTGATTTATTCAAAATAATACCTAGTGCGCCCGCCGCACTAACTAGGAGAACGGCATGCTTGAGCTCACCCACGAGCAGATATCCATGGGCCAGACGGCTGTGGATAAGTCTGCTGCCTTGCAACTGCTCGCTGAAAAACTGGTGGCCGATGGCCTGGTCGCCGAGGGTTACCTCAGTGGCTTGCAAGCGCGTGAAGCCCAAGGTTCGACCTTTCTCGGCCAGGGTATCGCCATCCCCCACGGCACCCCCGAAACCCGCGACCAGGTGTTCGCCACCGGCGTGCGCCTGCTGCAATTTCCCGACGGCGTGGATTGGGGCGATGGCCAGATCGTTTACCTGGCGATCGGCATTGCCGCCAAATCCGACGAACACCTGCGCCTGCTGCAACTACTGACCCGTGCCCTCGGCGAGACCGACCTGGGCCAGGCCCTGCGTCGCGCCAGTTCTGCCGAGGCCTTGCTGAAACTGCTGCAAGGTGCGCCGCAGGAGCTGGCGCTGGACGCACAGATGATTGGCCTGGGCGTGTCGGCTGATGATTTCGAAGAACTGGTGTGGAGAGGCGCACGTCTGCTGCGCCAGGCCGATTGCGTGAGCAATGGCTTTGCCGCCGTGCTGCAACAAGTCGACGCGCTGCCCCTGGGCGATGGCCTGTGGTGGTTGCACAGCGAGCAGACAGTGAAGCGTCCCGGCCTGGCCTTCGTCACTCCGGACAAACCCATGCGTTACCTGGGCCAGCCCTTGAGCGGCCTGTTCTGCCTGGCCAGCCTCGGCGAGGCCCACCAGACCTTGCTCGAACGCCTGTGTGCCTTGCTGATCGAAGGCCGTGGCCAGGAACTCGGCCGCGCCACCAGCAGCCGCGCCGTACTGGAAGTGCTCGGCGGTGAACTGCCCGCCGACTGGCCAAGCGTGCGCATTGCCCTGGCCAACGCCCACGGGCTGCATGCGCGCCCGGCGAAGATCCTCGCGCAATTGGCGAAAAGTTTTGCCGGTGAAATCCGTGTGCGCATCGTCGATGGAGACGTCGGCGCGGTATCGGTAAAAAGCCTGAGCAAGTTGCTCAGCCTCGGTGCGCGTCGCGGCCAGGTACTGGAGTTTGTCGCCGAGCCAACCATTGCCGGTGACGCCTTGCCCGCCTTGCTGGCGGCAGTGGAAGACGGCCTCGGCGAAGAAGTCGAGCCGTTGCCGGCAGTCAGCGCCCAACAAGCCGTGGCCGAGATCGAACCGGTCATCAGCGCGCCAGTGTCCGGCAGCCTGATCCAGGCCATTGCCGCCGCCCCCGGCATTGCGATTGGCCCGGCGCATATCCAGGTGCTGCAACCTTTCGAATACCCGCTGCGCGGCGAGTCGCCGGTGATCGAGCGCCAGCGCCTGCACGCGGCGTTGACCGACGTGCGCCGGGACATCCAGGGCCTGATCGAGCGCAGCAAATCCAAGGCCATCCGCGAGATCTTCATCACCCACCAGGAGATGCTCGACGACCCGGAACTGACCGACGAAGTCGAGACGCGCCTCAAGCAGGGCGAAAGCGCCGAGGCCGCGTGGATGAGCGTGATCGAAGCCGCCGCCAAACAGCAGGAATCGTTGCAGGACGCCTTGCTTGCCGAGCGCGCCGCCGATCTGCGTGACATTGGCCGCCGCGTGCTGGCGCAACTGTGCGGCGTCGAAACCGCCCAGGAGCCCGACGAACCCTACATCCTGGTGATGGACGAAGTGGGTCCCTCGGACGTGGCGCGCCTGGACCCGGTGCGTGTCGCCGGCATCCTCACTGCCCGTGGCGGCGCCACCGCCCACAGCGCCATCGTCGCCCGTGCTTTGGGCATTCCCGCGCTGGTGGGTGCAGGCCCTGCTGTATTGCTGTTGGCTTCGGGCACGCCGTTGTTGCTGGATGGCCAGCGCGGTCGCCTGCATGTGGACGCCGACGCCGCCACCTTGCAGCGCGCCACCGTCGAACGCGACACCCGCGAACAACGTCTGCAAGCCGCCGCCGCCCAACGCCATGAACCGGCCCTGACCCGCGATGGCCATGCCGTCGAAGTGTTCGCCAATATCGGCGAAAGCGCCGGGGTTGCCGGCGCGGTGGAGCAGGGCGCCGAAGGTATCGGCCTGCTGCGCACCGAACTGATTTTCATGGCCCACAAACAGGCGCCCGACGAAGCCACCCAGGAAGCCGAATACCGCCGCGTGCTCGACGGCCTGGGCGGTCGGCCGCTGGTGGTGCGCACCCTTGATGTGGGCGGTGACAAACCGCTGCCGTACTGGCCGATCGCCAAGGAAGAAAACCCCTTCCTCGGCGTGCGCGGCATCCGCCTGACCCTGCAACGCCCGCAGATCATGGAAGCGCAATTGCGCGCGCTGTTGCGTTCGGCAGACAACCGTCCACTGCGCATCATGTTCCCGATGGTTGGCAGTGTTGACGAGTGGCGCCAGGCCCGGGCCATGACCGAGCGCCTGCGTCTGGAAATCCCGGTGGCCGACCTGCAACTGGGGATCATGATCGAAGTGCCGTCGGCCGCCTTGCTGGCGCCGGTGCTGGCCAAGGAAGTGGACTTCTTCAGCGTCGGTACCAACGACCTGACCCAGTACACCCTGGCCATCGACCGTGGCCATCCGACGCTGTCGGCCCAGGCTGACGGCCTGCACCCGGCGGTGTTGCAACTGATCGACATCACCGTGCGCGCGGCCCATGCCCATGGCAAATGGGTCGGCGTGTGCGGCGAGCTGGCAGCCGACCCTTTGGCAGTTCCGGTGCTGATCGGCCTGGGAGTGGATGAGCTGAGTGTGTCTGCGCGCAGCATTCCCGAGGTCAAGGCACGGGTGCGTGAATTCAGTCTGAGCGAGGCCCAGGGCCTGGCACAAAAAGCCCTGGCGGTGGGTTCTCCCGCCGAAGTGCGTGCGCTTGTGGAGGCCGTGTAAATGGCAAGGATTTTAAGCCTGACGCTGAACCCGGCGTTGGACCTGACGGTGCGCCTGGCGCGCCTGGAACCGGGCGAGGTCAACCGCAGCGAAGCGATGATCACCCACGCTGCCGGCAAGGGCGTGAACGTCGCGCAGGTGCTGGCGGACCTTGGTCATCAGGTGAGCGTGGGCGGTTTTCTCGGTGCAGCGAACCCACAGGCGTTCGATGCACTGATCGCTAGTCGTGGGTTTGGCGATGCGTTCATTCGCGTGCCAGGAGAAACCCGTAGCAATATCAAGATTGCCGAACAGGATGGCCGGGTCACCGACATCAATGCACCGGGCCCGTGGGTGAGTGAGCAGGCGCAAGCTCAACTGCTGAAACTACTGGCGGTGATCGGCCCTGAATTCGATGCGGTGGTGGTCGCCGGCAGCCTGCCACGCGGCATCACCCCCCAGTGGTTCCAGGGCCTGCTGCAGCAACTGAAAAACCTCGGCTTGAAAGTCGCCCTGGACACCAGCGGCGAAGCGCTGCGCGCCGGGTTGAAGGCCGGCCCATGGTTGGTCAAACCCAATACTGAAGAACTGTCCGATGCCCTCGGTCATGCCACAGATGCTGTCAGCCAACTGCATCGGCAAGGTGTTGAGCATGTGGTGGTCTCCGACGGTGCCGCGGGTGTGAGCTGGTACAGCCCGGATACCGCGCTGCACGCCACGCCGCCCAAGGTAACCGTGGCCAGTACCGTAGGCGCCGGCGACTCGCTGCTGGCCGGGATGCTTCACGGTTTGCTCAGTGGCGATACGCCGGAGCAGACCCTGGGCCGCGCCACCGCCATTGCCGCGATGGCGGTCACGCAGATCGGCTTTGGCATCACCGACGACGCGCAGCTTGAGACTTTGCAGAGCGGCGTCCACGTGCGCCCGCTGACAGAACAATAAGAGGGTTGGTCATGAAGTTAGCCATTGTTACTGCCTGCCCGAACGGCATGGTCACCAGTGTGCTGTGCGCCCGCTTGCTGGATGCCGCCGCGCAACGCCAGGGCTGGAACACCAGCGTCGAAGTGGTCGACGTGCAGCATCCGGAACGCCAATTGTCGGCGGCCACCCTTGAAGCCGCCGAGTGGGTATTGCTGGTCAGCAGCACGCCGGTGGACATGCAGCGTTTTATCGGCAAACGCGTATTCCGCAGCACGCCGGCCCAGGCGTTGCAGGATGTGGACGCGGTGTTGCGTCGCGGAGCCGAGGAGGCCCAGGTGCAGGTGGCTGACGCGGCACCGGCGAAAAGCACGCCGCGTATCGTCGCGATCACCGCGTGCCCGACCGGCGTCGCCCACACCTTCATGGCTGCCGAAGCGTTGCAGCAAACCGCCAAGCGCCTCGGGTATGACTTGCAGGTGGAAACCCAGGGCTCCGTGGGCGCCCGCACGCCGCTGAGCCCCGAGGCGATTCGTGACGCCGACGTGGTGCTGCTCGCCGCCGACATCGAAGTCGCCACCGAGCGCTTTGCCGGCAAGAAAATCTATCGCTGCGGCACCGGGATCGCGCTCAAGCAATCCGAGGCGACCCTCAACAAGGCGCTGGCCGAAGGCAAGCAGGAATCCGCTGCCAGTGGTGCCGCTGCCAAACCGGAGAAGACCGGTGTCTACAAACACTTGCTCACCGGCGTGTCGTTCATGCTGCCGATGGTGGTGGCGGGCGGTCTGCTGATCGCCCTGTCATTCGTGTTCGGCATTCATGCCTTTGAAGAAAAAGGCACCCTGGCCGCCGCGCTGAAAACCGTCGGCGACCAGGCGTTCATGCTGATGGTGCCGCTGCTGGCGGGTTACATCGCCTACTCGATTGCCGACCGGCCTGGATTGGCCCCCGGCATGATCGGTGGCCTGCTGGCCAGCACCTTGGGCGCGGGGTTTATCGGCGGGATCTTCGCCGGCTTTCTCGCCGGCTACTGCGTCAAATTCATCAGCCGCGCGATCCGTTTGCCCCAGAGCCTGGAAGCCCTCAAGCCGATCCTGATCATCCCGTTGCTGGCGAGTCTGTTCACCGGCCTGGCGATGATTTACCTGGTAGGGCCGCCGGTGGCGAAGATGCTCACCGGCCTCACGGATTTTCTCAGCACCATGGGCACCACTAACGCCGTGCTGCTGGGCATCTTGCTGGGCGGCATGATGTGCGTCGATCTCGGTGGCCCGATCAACAAGGCGGCCTACGCGTTTTCCGTCGGCCTGCTGGCAGCGCAAAGCGGTGCCCCCATGGCCGCGACCATGGCCGCCGGCATGGTGCCGCCGATTGGCATGGGCATCGCCACCTTCCTGGCGCGGCGCAAGTTCGCCCAGACCGAGCGTGAAGCCGGCAAGGCCGCGCTGATCCTCGGCATGTGCTTTATCTCTGAAGGCGCAATTCCGTTTGCTGCCAAGGACCCGTTGCGGGTAATCCCGGCCAGCATCGCCGGCGGTGCGCTGACCGGTGCGCTGTCGATGTATTTCGGCTGCAAACTGATGGCGCCCCATGGTGGATTGTTTGTGATGCTGATCCCGAATGCGATCAACCATGCGCTGCTGTATCTGCTGGCGATTGTGGCGGGGAGTTTGCTGACGGCGGTGGTGTATGCATTCCTCAAGCGCCCTGAGACCGTAGAGCTTTCTGTCGCACCCGCCCAGGCATAACGCGGTTCATGTAGGAGCTGGCTTGCCTGCGATGCAGGGACCTCGGTGTATCAGCGCAACCGAGTTGAGGCTATCGCAGGCAAGCCAGCTCCCACATTTGACCTCCGTGAGCAATAAGGCCGGTGTCATAACTCGTTCATCCCGTCATGCTTAAGTTTCCCTTTTGCTGCTCGAGAGGGAACCTGCATGAGCCACTTCAACCTCGGCCGCCGCCGCGTGATGCAAGCCGTCGGCGCCGGCCTGTTGCTGCCGGGCCTCGCGCCTGCGGTGATCGCCTCGGTCAAGGATCGCCCGCAACTCACCGACGGCGTGCAGTCCGGCGACCTGCTGGGCGACCGCGCGATGATCTGGAGCCGCAGCGACCGCCCGGCCCGGATGGTAGTGGAGTGGGACACCCGTAGCGTATTCAGCAACCCGCGCAAATTCGTCTCGCCCCTGGCCGACAGCCGCACCGATTTCACCGCCCGTGTCGAACTCACCGGCCTGCCCGTCGACCAGGCGATCTTCTACCGTGTGCACTTTGAAGATGCCCAGACCGGCGTGGCCAGCGAGCCCTGGTTCGGTCACCTGCGCAGCGTGCCGCAGCAGCGCCGGGATATCCGCTTTGTGTGGAGCGGCGACACCGTCGGCCAGGGCTTCGGCATCAACCCGGACATCGGCGGCATGCGCATCTACGAAGCCATGCGCCTGCGCCTGCCGGACTTCTTCATTCACAGCGGCGACACCATCTACGCCGACGGCCCGGTGCCCGCGCAACTGACCACCGAGGACGGACGCCTCTGGCGCAACATCACCACCGAAGCCAAGAGCAAAGTCGCTGAAACCCTGAATGAATACCGGGGCAACTACCGCTACAACCTGATGGACGAGAACGTACGTCGCTTCAACGCCGAAGTGCCGCAGATCTGGCAGTGGGACGACCACGAGGTGATCAACAACTGGTCGCCGAGCAAGCAACTGGATGAACGCTACAAGACTCGCGACATCAACACCCTGGTGGGCCGTGCGCGTCAGGCCTGGCTGGAATATTCACCGATGCGCCGGCAAAGCGCCGACCAGGGCGGGCGCATCTATCGCAAGCTCAGTTACGGCCCGTTGCTGGATGTGTTTGTGCTGGACATGCGTAGCTATCGCGGGCCGAACGATGACAACCTTGGCGGTGAAAAACCGTTCCTGGGGCGTGAGCAACTGGACTGGCTGAAGCGCGAATTGAAGGCCTCCCAGGCGCAGTGGAAAGTCATCGCCGCCGACATGCCCATTGGCCTGGGCGTGCCCGACGGTGAGGTCAGCCCCGGCGTGCCGCGTTGGGAAGCGATCGCCAACGGCGACCCGGGCCCGGCCCAGGGGCGCGAGTTGGAAATTGCTGAACTGCTCGCGTTTCTGCGGGCGCAGCAGGTGCGTAATCACGTGTGGCTGACGGCGGATGTGCATTACTGCGCGGCCCATCATTACCATCCGGATCGGGCGGCGTTTCAGGATTTTGAGCCGTTCTGGGAGTTCGTCGCCGGGCCGTTGAATGCCGGGAGTTTCGGGCCTAATCCGCTGGATAAAACCTTTGGCCCGGAAGTGGTGTTCGAGAAGGCGCCGACGGTGCAGAACAGCTCGCCGTTTGCCGGGTTCCAGTTTTTTGGCGAGGTGCAGATTGACGGGCAGACGGCGGAGCTGACGGTGATTTTGCGGGACCTGGATGGGGTTTCGGTGTTTGAGCAGAAGCTGGCGCCAGTGTGATTGCAATGCAATCTACCTACTGAAGAAGATCCAATGTGGGAGCGGGCTTGCTCGCGAAGGCGGTGTGTCAGTCAACAGATGTATGGACTGATCCACTGCCTTCGCGAGCAAGCCCGCTCCCACATTTTGATCGGTGTATCTTCAGGGGGTCAGTAAACATCCCGGCGGTAGCGGCCCTGCTCGATCAAGCGTTCGACGGCTTCGCTGCCCAGCACATCGTGCAGCACCTGATCCACACCCGCCGCCATCCCCTGCAAACTGCCGCAGACATAAATCGCGGCGCCATCGGCCACCCATTTACGCAGCACATCCGCTGATTCGCGCAGGCGATCCTGCACGTAGATTTTCTCTGCCTGGTCCCGGGAAAACGCCAGGTCCAGTAGCGCCAGGTCACCGCTGGCCAGCCAGCCTTGCAGCTCGTCCTGGCAGTGGTAGTCATGGGCGATATTGCGTTCGCCAAACAGCAGCCAGTTGCGCTGCTGGCCGTCGGCAACCCGCGCCTTGAGCAGGCTGCGCAACCCGGCAAGGCCGGTGCCGTTGCCCAGCAGGATCATCGGGAGCGGCTCGGTCGGCAGATGGAAACCACTGTTGCGCCGCACTCGCAGGCTGATGGTCGAACCCAGCGGTGCATGTTCGGTCAACCAGCCGGAACCCACGCCCACGCTGCCATCGGGGTGACGCTCCTGGCGCACGATCAGCTCCAGCACACCGTCGCTGGCAATCGAGGCGATGGAGTATTCGCGCATGCCCAGCGGCACCAGTGCATTGACCAGCGCCTGGGCATGCAGGCCCACCAGGTGTGCGCGATTGTCCGGCAGTTGGCGGCCGGCCAGGGCCTGGTCGAGGGTGTGTGCAAGGCCGTCGACTACCACGCCCTCGCTGCCGGCCAGTCCCAGGCCTTCCAGGAAGTGTTCGATGGCCCATGGGCAATTGCGTGGCAGCACTTCCACCAGGTCGCCGGCCAGCCAGTCCCGGGGGGCTGGCGGGGTGAGCCCGAGCAAATAGACGCCGGAGCCACTGCTGTGCGGGTTGAGCAGGGTGCGTTGCTTCAGGGTCCAGTTTTCATAGGTCGCGCTGGCCCATGCCGCAGCGGGTGCATGGCCGGTCAGTTGGCTCAGTTGTTGTTGCCAGTGCAGCAACGCATCGGTGTCGCCGCTGTCGACTTCCACCGGGGCGAACAGCGGGTTGCCGCCCTGGTTGGTCAGCCAGAAATGCAGGCGCCGGGCGAAGCCGCAGAAGTGTTGGTACTGGCGATCACCCAGGGCCAACACCGAGTAGTTCAGGCCCTTGAGGGACAGGTCCTGGCCGAGCACGCTGCGCTCGAAACCGCGGGCGCTGTCCGGTGCCTCGCCGTCGCCGAAGGTGCTGACCACGAACAGCGCATGGCTCGATTGGCGCAAATCCTCTTCGCTGACGCTGCCCAGCGACTGCACGTTCACCGGCACGCCGGCGGCCTGCAACTGCCCGGCGGTCTGCCAGGCCAGTTGCTCGGCAAAGCCGCTCTGGCTGGCAAAGCCGATCAGCCAGGCCGGCGCGTCGCTGTGGTTGCCGGTCAGGCCTTTGCGGGCATCGCGCACCTGGCGTTTCTTGCGGCGGCGGTCCAGGTACAGCAGCCAGCCGGTGATGAAGAACAGCGGCATCAGCAGCGCGCTGAACGTCAGGATGATCCGGCCGGGCAGGCCGAAGTAGCTGCCGGTGTGCAGCGCATAGATACTGGTCAGGATCTGCGCCTTGAAGCTTTTGCCGGCGTAGGTGTCATGGGATTTGACTTCGCCGGTGGCCGGGTCGAGGTTGATCTGGTTCAGTGCGCGGTCGTGGGGCGAGGTCTTCAGCAGGTAGTAGACGGTGGCGGGTTGGCCGGCGACCGCGGGCATGCGGATGTTGTAGCCGCTCAAGCCGGGGCCGGCGTTGCTGTAGATGGTGCTCCAGATCGCGGCGTAATTGGCCACCGGCGCAGGCCCTTCGGGGGCCGGGCCGCGCTTGCGTACGCGTTCGTTCTGCGGCGCGTCGGACAGCAGTCTGGTCATGCCGTTGCTGTACCACTCGTAGGACCAGAACAGTCCGGTGAGTGCCGCCAGAAGATAGAACAGCAGGCACCAGGTGCCGAATACCGAGTGCAGGTCCCAGTTGAAACTGCGGCCTTTCTTGCGCCAGTCCACCGCCAGCCATGCACGCCAGCTTGCCACCTGGCGCGGCCAGCGCAGGTACAGGCCCGAGAGGCAGAAGAACACCAGGATCAGCGTGCAGGCGCCGGTGATTTGCCGGCCGGTGTCGCCGATGGCGAGGAAGCGGTGCAGTTGCAGCACGAAGCCGAAGAATTCCTGGCCGACGGCATCGCCCAGGTAGTCGCCGGTGTACGGGTCGAAGTAGCGCATCTGCCCGCGGCGCTCACCGGGCGGTGGGGTGAACCAGACCTTGGCCGCGTTGGTGCTGTCGGGCTGCACCGTGAGCATCGACACGACTTTGCCTTCGCGGGCTTCCAGCAGGTGCACCAGTTCAGCGGGCGGCAGTACCCCGGCCGGACGCTTTTCCACCGTCAACACCGTCGGGTTCAGCAACTCGATGATTTCATCCTGGAACGACACCGTTGCGCCGGTGATCCCCATCAAGGCCAACACCAGCCCGGCGGTAATGCCGAAGAACCAATGCAACTGGAACAGGGTTTTCTTCAACACGTCGTACGGCCTCGTCATCAGGTTGGGTGCTTCACGGCGCGCATTATGCCGCGAGTTGTCGAGAAACATTCTTTTTTACACGCAAAAACCCCACGCATCCGATGCGTGGGGTTTCGTGCAGTCATTTGTATCGGTTTAGAAATGGAAACTGGTGGTCAGCAGGGCCGTACGACCGGCTGCCTGGTTGGCAAAGTGCGAGGCATACGCCTTGTCGTAGTAGGTCTTGTCGGTGAGGTTCTGCACGTTCAACTGCAGGTCGACGTTCTTGGTCAGCTTGTAGCTGGCCATGGCGTCGTAGCGGGTGTAGGACGGCACGTAGACGGTGTTGCCCGCATCGCCGTAGACCTCGTCGACATAGAACGCGCCGCCGCCGATGGTGAGCTTCGGTGTCACGTCATACGTCGTCCACAGGCTGAAGGTGTTCTTCGGCGTGTTGGGCATCTGGTTGCCTTTGTTCGAGCCGGCACTGACGACACCGTTACGACCGTTCAGGCCCGGGTCCACCAGTTCGCTTTTCAGGTAGCTGTAGCCGGCGAACACTTGCCATTGATCGGTCAGCTTGCCGCTGGCGGAAAGCTCCAGGCCGTCGACGCGTGATTCGCCACCGTTTTCATAGGTCAGCGCGTCCACCAGGATGCGCGTGTTTTTCTTCTCGGTGCGGAACACCGCGGCGGTCAGGGACAGGCGGTCGTGGAACATGTCCCACTTGGTGCCCAGCTCGTAGTTGACGGTCTCTTCCGGTTTCAGGTCGCTGGTGGCGGCACCGGCAGACAGCGGGTTGCCGTCGGCGCCTTCACCTACCAGGCCGCCGGCCGGTGAGGCTGAGGTGGCGTAGGAGGCATAGATGCTGCCGTTTTCAACCGGCTTCCAGACCAGGCCCGCCTGCCAGTTGAAGAACTGGCTGTCGTTCTTGATCTTGCTGCGGGCCTTGACGGTGGCGGTCGGCACCGCATTGGTGTTGGCCACGGTGTCGAAGGTGTCGTAGCGCAGGCCGACATTCAGCAGCCATTTCGGGTCCAGCTCGATGGTGTCGAACACATAGGCGGCGCGGCTGGTGGCCTTGGTGTTGGTGCCGTTGTAGTTGCGCGCAATGCTGCCGGTCCAGGCATCGTCCGGGTTCGGGTTGCCCAGCGAGGTGCACTGGCCGCCTTTGCCGGGCGCCGGGCAACCGGGGTTGCTGTTCGGGCTGACGGTGTAGCCGCTGTAGCGGGTTTCTTCGCCGGTGAATTCCAACCCGGTGGAGTAGGTGTTCTTGAAGCCCAGCGCCTGGAAGCTGCCAAACAGATCGGTCTGGTCGGTGGTGGTCTCGGTGGTGGACACGCGGGTGTTCGCTCGGCGCCACACGGTGCCGAACTGGTTGACGTTGTGCTGGCTGTCGTCGGGTTGGGTGACGATATAGTCCTGGCCGGTGTTGCCGTGGCGCAGGGTGTTTTTCAGCGTCATGTTGTCGTTCAGGTCGTGCTCGATGGAGAACGTGCTGATGTCGGCGCGGGTCTTGCGGAAGTCGCGATCCTTGAGGCCGTAGAAGTTGTTGCTGTCGCCGCCGTCGGTTGGCTTGTCATGCACGTGGGCGGCTCTTGCGCCGCTGTTGCTGTAGCCATACGGAATGCCCGAATCCGGCAGGTCGTTGCTTTCCATGTGGTAGTAGCTGAGGTTGACGCGAGTCGGGGTGCCCAGGCCGAAGGTCAGCGACGGCGCCACGCCCCAGCGGTCGTAGTTGACGGCATCACGCCCGGCGACGTTCTGTTCGTGGCTCATCAGGTTCAGGCGGAAGGCCGCGCTGTCGAGGAACTGACGGTTGACGTCGAGCACATAGCGGCGGGTCTGGTCGGAGCCGTAGGTGAAGCCACCGTTGGTGAAGTCCCGCGCCTGTGGCGTCTTGCTCACCAGGTTGAGGCTGCCGCCGGCCGAGCCGCGTCCGCCGAATGACGAGTTGGGGCCTTTGCTGACTTCGATGGATTCGATGTCGAAGATCTCGCGGCTCTGGCCGCCCGTGTCGCGCACGCCGTCGAGGTAGGTATCGCCCTGGGCGTCGAAGCCGCGAATGAACGGACGGTCGCCCTGCGGGTTGCCGCCTTCACCGGCGCCGAAGGTAATCCCCGGCACGGTGCGCAAGGCGTCCTGCAACGAGGTGGCGGCGGTGTCCTTGAGCACTTGCTGCGGCACCACGGTGACCGAGCGAGGAGTATCTACCAGCGGCGCGGTGTACTTCTGCGAGGAGGCTTTTTCGACCTGGTAGGACGTGCTGTCCTGTTCCTGGCCGGTGATGCTGGTGGCTCCCAGGGAAATGCTGTTGCGCTCGCCTTTCTGCTCGGTGTCTTCAGCAGCTTGCGCCATTTGGGCGGCAGAGCTGGCGCTGATGGCAACGCCGATGGCCGAGGCCAGCAAACGTGGTGAACTGGCAGGTGTTTTTATCGAAGTGCGCGGCATGAGTGTGTCCTTTCCCCAAGGAGGTGAGGCCGCGGAATATAGGGAGAACAAGACTTCATATCAATTGCGATACATTACTATTCGCACTGAATTTACGTTCTTTACACTTTTTGCTTACGGTTTTGACGATCTCGTTCGTCCTTTGGGCGGGAGTAGGGTTGTACACAGTCAATAAGAATCACTACCATTGGCGTCTCACTGTTTTCAGGTAATGCCTCCATGTTGTTGCACATTCCCGGCCTGTTCTCTCGCGAGGAAGTGCTGCGCATCCGCGAAGCCCTGGCGCACACCGAGTGGGCCGACGGCAAAATCACTGCCGGGCACCAATCGGCCAAGGCCAAACACAACCTGCAACTGCCGGAAGGCCACCCGCTGGCAAAGGAAATCGGCGCGGCGATCCTCGATCGACTGTGGAAAAGTCCGCTGTTCATGTCAGCGGCTTTACCGCACAAGGTCTTCCCGCCATTGCTCAACTGTTACACCGCCGGCGGCAGTTTCGACTTCCATATCGACAACGCCGTGCGCCAGTCCAAGGGCAGCCACGAGCGGGTGCGCACTGACCTTTCCTCCACGGTATTTTTCAGCGACCCCGACGACTACGACGGCGGCGAGCTGGAAATCCAGGACACCTTCGGCCTGCAGCGGGTCAAGTTGCCGGCGGGCGACATGGTGCTGTACCCCGGCTCCAGCCTGCACAAGGTCAACGCCGTGACCCGTGGCGCGCGCTACGCCTCGTTTTTCTGGACCCAAAGCCTGGTGCGCGAGGACAGCCAGCGCACCTTGCTGTTCGAGATGGACGGGGCGATCCAGCAACTGAGCCGCGACGTGCCCGACCACCCCGCGCTGATCCAGCTCACCGGCACCTATCACAACCTGCTGCGCCGTTGGGTTGAGGTCTGACCGTGGGCTTTTTATTGCGCCGTGAAGAAGTCCTCAGCGTTGAGCAATTGCAGAGCATGCTCGACGACTCCCCGGTGCGCGCCGCCCAGGCGATTTTGATCGCCGCGAAAGAGGGCGTGGTGGATGCCCAGGCGCTGCTCGGGCAAATCCTGCTGGAAGGGCGCGGCATCGAGCGCGATGAAGCACTGGCAATGCGCTGGTTCCGCATCGCCGCCCAGGGCGGGCATTTGATGGCGCGCAATATGCTCGGGCGTTGCCTGGAGCATGGCTGGGGTTGCGAGGCGGATGCCGTGGCGGCGGCCCGGGAATATCGTCGAGCGGCCGAGGCCGGGCTGGATTGGGGCTTGTACAACTACGCCAACCTGCTGGCGACCGGGCGCGGGGTTGCCGAGGATCAAGCCCAGGCGCTGGCGTGTTATCGACAGGCGGCGGAACTGGGCCATGCCAAGTCGATGAACCTGCTGGGGCGTTATCTGGAAGAAGGGCAGTACTGCCCGAGGGATCTGGAGGCGGCGGTGGCGTGGTATCGCCAGTCAGCAGAAGGCGGGGATTTTCGCGGGCAGTTCAGTTATGCGGCGGTGTTGGCGGACCGGGGCGAGATAGAAACGGCACTGGAATGGTTGCGCAAGGCACTGGCGGGCGGGAATTTGAAGTTCTTGCGGGTGGCGCACAAGGCGTTGTGTGCCGCCAATGATCCGCAGATACGGGCAATGGCCGAGATCTATCAAGAGCATGCGATTGAACTTGATCGCTCCCACGCTCTGCGTGGAAATGCCGCCCTGGACGCTCTGCGTCCGCTCTAACGGCGTGACGCAGAGCGTCACCGGATGCGTTCCCACGCAGAGCGTGGGAACGATCAGGGCGTGCGTTTACAGGTAGAACGATTTCAACGGCGGGAAGCCATTGAATTCAACTGCGCTGTAGCTGGTGGTGTACGCACCGGTGGACAACCAGTACATCCGGTCACCAATCGCCAGGTTCAGCGGCAGGCCGTACTTGTAGTTCTCGTACATGATGTCGGCGCTGTCGCAGGTCGGGCCGGCGATGACCACTTCTTCCATCTCGCCTTTCTTCTCGGTCCAGATCGGGAACTTGATGGCTTCGTCCATGGTTTCGATCAGGCCGGAGAACT
>Ga0209173_100269_pt1 | contig 38572 bp, 41 predicted proteins | sample SynthPrep_16_END_FD_187206 | JGI IMG/M metagenome (GOLD analysis project Ga0209173, IMG submission 187206) | Synthetic microbial communities from Ohio, USA - SynthPrep_16_END_DS12_MetaG (SPAdes) (version 2) | ecosystem: Engineered > Bioreactor > Aerobic > Activated sludge | place: USA: Ohio... | reverse complement strand
GGCATGGGAGCCGGGTTGTTTGCTGACTAAATCAAGCTCGCGCATCAAGCTACGCACTTTGAATCGACCGAGTTGCTCACCGTCTTCACGCATCAGCGACAGGATGCTGCGACTGCCCGCAGAGCTGCGACTTTGCGAGAACAGCTCACTGACGCGACTACGCAATCGAAGCCGTTCAACATCGGGCGTGCGGCGCCGCAGGCGCTGGGCGTAGTAACACGAGCGAGTGACGTCAAACACCTTGCACAGCCAATCAACCGGCTCATGGGCGCTCAACTGGTCAATCAGCGCGAACGCTCGTGATCTTCCGACATCAAGAGCGCGGTAGCCTTTTTTAGTATTGATTTCTCTCGCTCAAGCCGAGCAATCCGGGCTTCCAGCTCCTGAATTTTTTGCTGTTCCGGAGTCAGTGCCTTGCTCTGCGGGGTGACGCCTTTATGTTCTTTCTGAATCTGGTCAACCCAGCGGCGCAATGCCGATTCACCAATGCCGAGTGAACGGCTGGCTTCGATGTAGCTGTAGTTTTGTTTGAGCACAAGGTCGGCAGCCTCGCGCTTGAATTCAGGAGTAAAGGAGCGGCGTTGTTTGGTCATCTGACACCTCGATCTGGCGAGCATTCTCGCCTAAATGGGTGTCCGGTTTCATTAGACCACTACACACCGCCACTCTGGCGGGACGGCCTGGAGGGAATTAGCTCGAAGCCGCTCCAATAGCGACGGGCCTCACGGGAGATTGAGCACCCCCTTTGATCTTCAAGGGCAGGACTATTGCGCAAGATGACCAGACCTGGTTTTCTGCCAGTTCGTCCAGCTTGGCGTTCTGGATCTGATAGATGCCCGCCTGAGTCAGATTGTTATGGTGGATAGCGAAGGGGAGCCCCTTAGGTGTTCCCTCCGGTTGTTTCGTGCCGTCGAGCATGCCTTTTGGAGCTGGGTCAGTGAACGGGTTATCCAAAGCGACTGCCACGATTTCATGCTGCTGCAAATAAAGCGCTGCGTCATAACCGAGCCCCGGGCCCTGGGTGTAATACTTTGCTGGAGCTTCATCCCAGTTCTTACCCCAGCCTGTGTAAATCAGCAGCATATCTCCGGGCAGGAGACCTCGTTTGGCCAGCCCTTGTGCTTTTAGCATGCCTTCGATATCAGCCTGGCTGATAATCTGGTTGTCGTTGAGACGCTTACCATTATTCAGGTAGCGAGCGGCATCCAGCAAGATGGCGGAGGTTACAATGGGCGGGACTTTTTCGATTCCCAGGGCTTGGAGCCTTGAATCATCGGTAGGTTTGATCTGCTGATGTGTCCAGCCTCCGTAGTATTTGAGTTTGTCTTTTGGAAACTCACCCTTGCCATCCCATATGAATGGAAGATACCCGAAGTGGCCAAGGGCATCGATCTGAGTGCCTTGCCCCCCGATATTTCCTTGGACCGATTCGGTGTTGAAGCCGTGGCGAGTATTAGGTAGGCCATGCGGGGCATCAAAGCGATACTGTTCGTTCTCGGCGAACTTCGCTTGTGGCATCTCATTGGCACGCTCGTGAGAGAGTTCAAAAGCTTTGGCGCCTGGCTTTTCTAACTCAAGCGCGCAACGTGCCCAAGTAGCAGTACCGAGATGACGGGCCATGCCGATCTGATCTTTTAGGTTCTCGGCCAGAGCGGGTGTCGATATTATTGGAAGAATAGACAGCCCCAGCCCCCAAACTGAGATGCCAAACTTCCTCTTTACGCTGCTCATGACGATCTCCTCTAGGTGAGTCGCCAAGGTAGACAAAAATACTCAGGAAAAAAATAACAATAAACTTAATTATGTTCTAAAGATTTCTTATTAATTGATAAGCAACTGCCCCGGATGCGTGTCTCAAATTCGCCGATCAGGAGGGAGCTAGTTTCCTTGCGGAGATTATGGATATACCATCTTACGGGGTCTTGTAGTAACCTTTTAAATGACGATAGAGTTTTGCCAAGTTTAAAATCTTTAATTTTTATTAATTGAACTGCCGCTAGGAATTGAATGGCAGCGTCGATTTTTTTGTCGCCGACGATGGCGAAAATTTTGATTTCGTCTTTGTGGTTTTATATCAAAAAGGAATTTTCATATTCCTTTACGCTATAAGACGGAAGGTTGATATTTTGGGGTTGACGAGCTTTCCTGGAGGAATTACGTTTGGCGTAATTCGATTACGCAAATGAGAAAGGCTGTTTAGATTAAAAATCTGTAAGCGATTTCACCCGTCCCATGCCATGCGGTAACCCTAAAAAAATAAAAGGTACCTTGCGATGCAGAATCAGATTGTCAGTTTTCGTACTGCGCTTGGCGCTAGTCCGATGTCCCGTTACCAGCTTGGTTTGCTCCTTCTTCTGCTTTATTCCGGTCGCGTTATTCATTTTGAAAGTCCGATCCTCTGGAGAGAAACCTACTGAGGAAGGCGTGCTCGCGCCCTTATCGCTGGAATCGACAAAACCCTGCCCCGACTCATACCGTACAACTTGATGTTATTTGGATGAGTATTCCGTGTATTCGCATGTTGTTCGGGGATGCGGCCATTTTTATCGCTTGATCGTCGAGAATAAAAACAATGACCTTCTTTCGTTGTGTATCTGCGCGTCCGCTTACTTTGCTGATAACCCCGTTGTTTTTTACCCTGACGGTGCCTCAGGCCTTTGCGGATTTTATCAGTGACAGTAAAGCCAGCATCGATATGCGTAATTTCTACTTTAACCGCGACTTTCGCCAGCCGACTGCCACACAATCCAAGCAGGAGGAGTGGGCACAGGCATTTACATTGCGCTATGCCTCCGGTTACACCTCGGGCCCGGTGGGTGTGGGGCTCGATATGATTGGCCAGTTGGGCATCAAGCTGGATTCGAGCCCAGATAGAGCCGGCAGTGGACTACTTCCTCGGGGGCGCTCAGCACCGCGTCGAGCGCCTGACGATTTCGGACGCTTAGGGCCCACCATCAAGTTGCGTGCTTCAAACAGTCAATTGAAGGTCGGTACGCTGATTCCCAGGCTTCCCACTGTGTTGGCCAACGACACCCGCCTGATACAGCAGACCTATCGGGGGGCTCATCTGAACAGTTCTGAGATTGATGGACTGACGTTGGATTTTGGCCGCCTGGACAGGGTCAGTCAGCGCGACTCATCGAATGCAGAAAAGATGACCATCACCACGGGAGGAGCCAAGGGGATTGTGGTAGGCAAGAGCAGTGATCGTTTCGACTTTGCAGGGTTGACCTACCAGTGGCAGCCAAGGCTCGCAACGGGGCTGCACTATGGCCGGTTGGAGGGGCTCTATGAGCAGAAGATTATCAATCTGGTGCATACGTTGCCCATTGCCCAGGGCCAGGTCCTGAAAACCGACTTGCGCTATGCTTGGGCCAAGAATGGGACCAGCAGCAACGTTGATAACCGGGCTCTGGGTGGGATGTTTACTTATACTTTGGATAGTCATGCATTTACGGTTACCTTCCAGAAAATGAATGGGAAAACGGGGTATCCCTATCTGGGTAATGGCGATCCATTCTTGGTTAACCTCGTGCAAATATCTGAGTTCGCCAACCGTAATGAACGTTCGATGCAAGCCCGCTACGAGTATGACTTTACCGCCCTGGGGGTTCCTGGCCTGACCTTTATGACTCGTTATGTGAAAGGGGATAGCATTGAGTTGGGGGGCGGTCTTCCCGAGGGTTCGGAGTGGGAGCGCAATACCGACCTGGGTTACGTGATTCAAAGCGGTCCAATGAAAAATGTGGGTATCAAATTGCGCAACGCAACCGTGCGTTCCCGCAATTTTGGTAGCGATATAGATGAGAACCGTTTGATCTTTAACTATACGTTGGCGCTGTGGTGAAACTGATCACGTGAAAACGTGTTGATTTTTTAAAGAGTGAAGACTGCCCCCATGCTGATGAAAACGTGTCGATCAGCAAGTGGGTCGCAACGGATGTCACGAAAACCCATAAACGTCAGCCCACAGCCTGCAACCATTCAAGCAGTTCCATTTCCACGCTACCCGGCTTAGGTGCGGTAGGCGAGAGTAGGCAGTACTGCGAGCCATCTTCAACAAATCCCAATGGCGCGGCTAACACACCGCTTTGGATATCGTCGCGCACCAAGTGCCACGGGCCAATGGCCACTCCAAGGCCTGCAACAGCCGCCTGGATGCTGAAGTAAAAGTGCTCAAATGGTTGCATGTCCATGGCCGGAGTGGGCAGTCCTTTTGCACTGGCCCACTCTTGCCAAGCCGTAGGCCGGCTCGTCGTCTGCAGCAGCGGGGCTGAGGAGAGCAGGGCTTGCCTGCGTTTGCCAAACCACTGCTCGGCCTTTTCCGGCCGGCACACTGGGCCGACCTTCTCTGGGAATAGGGGCTCGGCATGGTAGTCGGCAGGTCGGGGGAAGTCGTCCCGGCGAATGGCCAGGTCGATCCCCTGGTTGAATGAGAAGGGGCCACCGCCGGCAACCAGGTGAATGTCCAGCCCTTGATGATGGGCCTGGAAGTCGCTCCAACGAGGGATCAACCAGCGCATCAGCAGCGTTGGCTCGCAGGACAAGACCAACTGGCGGGTTCGCCGGGCATCGGTGCGTATCCCGCGCACGGTCTGGTTTATCAAGCCAAGCCCTTCACTGACCGCTTTTGCCAGGCGTCTTCCGGCCTCGGTCAAGAACACCCTTCGGCTGCGCCGCTCGAACAGATCAACGCCCAAATCCTCTTCCAGCAGGCGCACTGCGCGGCTAATGGCACCAGGGGTCAGGTGCAGTTCGTCAGCCGCACGGGCGAAATTTTCGAGGCGTGCGGCTGATTCAAAGCAGCGCAATGCAAGCAGAGACGGCATGCGGCTCTCAGAAATCAGTGAGTTGCAGTCACTATTTCCTTCAGGAATCATCGTTATTACCCAGGCATAAGATCTGTAAATATTGCGTCATACGACCAATAGATCAAAGGGTACAACATGGGCGAATGGATAGCAGTAATCACCATCACACTCCTTGCATGCATCAGTCCGGGGCCAGATTTCGCCATGGTATCGCGCAACGGACTGCTCCTGTCTCGACGGGCAGGGGTGTTCACCGCTGTGGGAATTGGCCTGGGGGTGCTTGTCCACGTGGGCTACACGTTGCTTGGACTCGGGGTGGTGCTGCAACAGACACCTTGGTTGTTCAATGCATTGAAGCTGGCTGGAGCGGCCTATCTCGTCTACTTGGGCATCAAGATGCTTCGCTCCAAGCCGGCTCTTGAACCGTTGGACGCAGCGCCACCGGCTATGTCGGATCTGGCAGCGCTGCGTACGGGGTTTCTGACGAATGCGTTGAATCCGAAAACATCGATCTTCATCGTCAGCCTGTTCATGGGGGTAGTACGAGCAGACACCCCGTTGACCGTGCAAATGGCCTATGGGTTATTTATCGCTGGCGCGCATGTACTGTGGTTCAGCCTTGTCGCGCTGTGTTTCTCGGCCGGGATGGTGCGCGAACGGTTAATGGCCGCGCGACATTGGATTGATCGCATCTTTGGCGGCCTGCTTGTGGGCTTCGGGATCTTACTGACAGTGACCCAGCGTTCCGGTTGAGTTGAATGGAGCTGGGCGCTTGAGATACGCGGCCATTATTCGCAGCGGTCTGGCCGTTATGCCGTGGCCTGGAGATCGCCGCGATGCACGATATGCACTTTGTTGCCGTCCGGGTCCCGCAGATAGGCGCCATAGTAACCGTCGCCATAATGCGGGCGTGGACCGGGCTCACCGTCATTGCGTCCACCCGCCAGCACTCCGGCGGCATAGGCCACATTGACGGCATCGGGTGAGGGGGCAGAGAAAGCCACCATGCTGCCATTGCCCGCTGTGGCGTCCTGACGGTTGTAAGGGGAGTAGACATAGAAACGTGGCAATGGGCTGCCTGGGGTGATCCAGCAAGCAGAAGACGGCCCGCCATCCGGAGTCACAGGGCGGCGGCACAGGCCCAGTGGGATCAGTACGGCATCGTAGAATGCGGCGGCTTTATCCAGGTCGTTGGTGCCTACGGTAATGTGGCTGAACATGCCGACTCCTTGAGGGCTGTAGGTGCGCGACAGCCAGGGTTTTCAGATGACAGCACCATAGCAGAGCGGGGTTGAACCGACCATTTGCTATCCAGAGTGGGATCTTCATTGCCGGTTGTCAGCGGCCTTGGGTGGGAACTTGGCGGAACACCCTCCAAATTGTATCTCTCGATCTACCCCTAGCTGTACGGGGCGAGGCGTCACAGAACGCTCTACTGTCAGGGCAACAATAATTTGCCCGGATAACGCCCCATGTTGATGTCCACCAGCCTGCTGTCGGCCTTTGCGCTGTTTGCCTTCGTCTCTTCGATTACCCCCGGCCCCAATAACACCATGCTGTTGGCGTCGGGGGTGAACTTCGGTTTTCGCCGTTCGATTCCCCATGCCCTGGGGATCAGCGTGGGCTTTATGGTGTTGGTGATTTCGGTCGGCCTGGGCCTGGGGGAGGTGTTCAAGGCATTGCCTTGGGCGTACACCGCGTTGCGTTATATCGGGGCGGCGTACTTGTTGTACCTGGCGTGGAAGATTGCGACCTCCAGCGCGATGTCAGACGACACGGACGGCAAGCGCAAGCCCATGACCTTTCTTGCCGCCGCGGTGTTCCAATGGGTCAACCCCAAGGCCTGGGTCATGGCGTTGGGGGCGATCACCACCTATACACCGGCTGAAGGTTACTTCACCAACGTGCTGGTCATCGCCGTGGTGTTTGCCGTGGTCAACCTGCCCAGTGTGTGCGTGTGGGCCGGGTGTGGCACCGGTTTGCGCAATATCCTGCGTGAGCCTCGCTGGTTGAAAATCTTCAACGGGTCGATGGCGGGGCTGTTGGTGCTGTCGTTGTACCCGATGTTTTTTGCCGGCTAAAGAGCCGAGGCCTTTGCGGGCCAGGGCTCAGACCGGTGAGATGGTGGCAAGCAGGCCGATCCCGATGGTCAGTGCCAGAAACCCAAACAGAAAAAGTGCCATCTTAGCCATGGGGCCTCCAAAAGGCAGAAGGGTGGCAGGAGGGTTCCTGCCGATGAGCCATTGTCGGGGTTGTGGGCTGTTCGGTACAGATGCAGCTGGTAAAGAAAAAAGCGTATCAGATGCAGCTTGCAGGCTGGTGTGCCGGGGTTTGGGCTGGGGCCTGGAGGTGCTGATCAGACCGTCCGGGCCCCCTTGGGCGTTCTTGGGGCGGGCTCAGCGGCAGGCAGGATGTATTTGAGCCATTCCGTGCGGGGCGGGCCTGGCAGGTCTGGCGTCAGGTCGGCGCCCGTCGCTTCAGCCTCATCGATGGGGTAGCAATTGTCACTGCTGCGCCGGCCATCGGGGTAGACAATAAACCCCCCGCGCCCGCTGTCACAGTCGTGCAGATACACCGGCGACAGTTCTCGCTGCTTATCAATGCGCGCATTCAAATGCATGATATAGGCGCCCATCGCAATCGATACCCCCATAATCACCCCCAGGCATATCACCACCTGCCAGGTGTAACGGATGCCGCTATCGGAAGGCATTGGCGCCACAGCACGGAGCTGCCTGCTCGATGCCCGTGCCCAGCAGAAACCGGCTGCCTTCCCCCCGATGCCCGCGAGCGGGCAGGACGCTGGCCATCAGGGCGAAGAGAATCAAGGCCAACAGGACTCTTTTGACCATCGAGTAACGGTTCATGACGGTGATGACCTCTGGATAGGAAGAGGCCAGCTTAGAGAGTGGCGGGTTAACGCGAGGTAAACATCCACGGGAAATCGCGCGACTTCCGTTATCCTTCAACCCTCTGCGCAACACCTGTCCGAGGGGACGTTCCCGTGCATATTCATCTGTTGCTGGTCGAGGACAACCTTGACCTGGCCACGACCATCATCGAATACCTGGAGATCAGCGGCATGGTCTGCGACCACGTCAGCAATGGCCAGGCCGGTCTTAACCTGGCACTCGACCAGCATTACGACGTGATCCTACTGGACATCATGTTGCCGCGCCTGGACGGCCAGCAAGTGTGCGAACGGTTACGCGCGCAAGGCAGCCAGACGCCGATCCTGATGCTCACTTCACTGGACGCCCTCCCGGACAAGCTCGCCAGCTTTGCAGTAGGCGCCGACGACTATCTGGTCAAGCCCTTCGAGCTGGCCGAACTGGTCGCCAGGATTCGTGCCCTGAGCATGCGCCGCAGCAGCCAGACCAGCCGCCTGCAAGTGGACGACCTGGTGATGGAGCTGACGACCCGCACCGTCAGCCGCGCCGGGCAGGTACTGCATTTGTCGCCCATCTGCTGGACCTTGCTGGAGTACCTGATGCGCGCCAGCCCTGAACCCGTGCCCCGGGAACGCCTGGAAACCACGATCTGGGGCGACGAACCACCGGACAGCAATACCCTCAAGGTCCACATGCATCGGCTGCGCAAGGCGGTCGACAAACCCTTCAACCGGCCGTTGATCCACACCCTTCTCGGGGTCGGTATTCAGGTCAAACCCCATGCGTAACGGCCTGAGCCTGAAGTGGGTGATCAGCGGCAGCTTCCTGTTCCTGATTGCCGTGGTGTTACTGATCTACAGCCAGCTGCTGCCGGTATACACCGTGCGCGGCCTGCTCTACACCGCCAGCGCGATGATGGAAGAGGAGGCCCGGTATTTCGTCAGGCACTACGAGAAGGACCCGACCACGCCACCCCCGCACAATTACTTCTTCGAGTCCGTCATCGGCAAGGAAGCCTTGCCGGCCAGTGTGCGTGAGTTGCTCAAGGCACCGCCGAGCATGTCCTTCGGCGCGGTCCAGGTCTTTGGTGATACCGACTCCGATGACGACGACACAGAGGTCCGGGCGGTCCTTTCCCAGTCCCTGGGCGACGGCAAGACCCTGTATATGTATGACATCGACCATGATCACGAAGAGGGTGGCGAGGTCGAGACGCCGCTGTCCGACGCCTACTTTGACCAGGTCCTGCAAGGCGTCGTGTTTATCAGCCTGGCGGTGTTCGTGCCGGCGCTGATCATCATCGCCCTGTTGGTCTGGTGGCTGGTGCGGCCGCTGGGGCGCCTGGCCCAATGGTCCGGCACCCTGAAAAACCCTGATGCCATGGCCTGCAAACGCCCGGATTTCAGCTTCAAGGAGTTCAATACCCTGGCCGACGCCCTGGCCCAGAGTGTTGAGCAAGTGCAGGCCGCCAGCCAGCGCGAAGGGCGCCTGTTGCGCTACACCAGCCATGAACTGCGAACCCCGCTGGCGGTGCTCAAGGCCAATATAGAACTGCTGACCCTGCAGGCCGGCGGTGTCCTGCCACCCGCCCTGCAACGTATTGAGCGCTCGGTGCTGAATATGCAGCTTATCGCCGAGACCTTGCTGTGGATGAGCCGCGAGCGCCCCGAACCGTTGCCGCAGGAAGACATTGACCTGAGCGCGTTGGTGGGCGAGTTGATTGACAAACATCGCTACCTGATCGGCAACCGGGATATCGAGCTGTTTGTCGACATCCACAACGAACCCTGCCGACTCCCCCCCACCGCGTGTCGCATCGTGATCGGCAACTTCCTGCGCAATGCGCTGCAATACGCGGAAGAAGGCCAGGTAGAAATCAGCTTCGACTATCCCCGGTTGGTGATTGCCAATCACGTCCGGGAGGCCAAGCCGCGGGAGGAGTCCAATGATTTCGGTTATGGCCTGGGGCTGCAATTGATGCGTCAGTTATGCGCAAAATTGGGTTGGCAGATTGAGGTGATCCTTGAGCAGCAGCGTTTTACGGTGATTCTTGAGTTCACGAGTTTGCGGGGCGGAACAGGTAGTAAAGTTGTGGGGCGCACAGGTGCGTAACGCTGGGAACCAGGCCATCAATAGATGGGCGACGCCGATGCGGTCGTGTCACAGCGTGCTTGAGGGTAAGTTCTCACAGAGGTAAACCGTGTCATAGGTGTAGGCAACCGTTAATGGGTGCTGGGAGATGCCTTCTGCGACGAGGACCTTGGTGGGTGGTTTGACGGAGTGTAGTTTCACGGCACCTTGACATACCGACTCGGCTTTTTGCTGACACGGGGTGGCGTCCGTAGGGATGCTGCTGGAGCAGATCACCGACACCCGTCGCGTGGCGTCTTGGCTTACCGTCTTGGGCGGTTCTTGAGCGCAGCCAGAAAGAGACAACGGTATCGTTGTCAGCAATACGCCCATTCTGGCAACGGTTCTGAAAAAACCAGGCATATTCCTCATGGCCAGCCTCACTGCGTTATCGTCATGCTTGCGGTGGCTCGGGTAGACCCGTAGCGAATCCGTGAGTAAACGGGATCGGCATAGCTGAACTCAAGGTCCGTGCCGATGACTCCATATTGCCTCGCAAGGCAGGTGAAACTCACCATGACCTGCCAGCATCAGCAGGCATGAGGCGTTCATAATCCATTCCTTTGATGAAGTGATACCTGATGTGAACCTATCACTGACACTCGGCTGTTTTATGACAAAAGCTCGCGTGTTGCTACGCCGTACACGTGAAAAACAGTCGGCAGGACGCCGGATGATGGGAGTTGCGGAGCGGGGTTTAAAATGGCGCTGCGGAAAAGATAAGGGCCTGTATGAAGTTCATCATGCAAGCCGACGACCGAGGCCTAATCCTACTCAAGGCCTGTCAGGCCTATAGGCGCGAAACAACAGTCTGAAAAGAAGTGAGCCGGGTGGATGCGTTAACATCCAGACCGGCTAGCTATTCGGCACACTAGCCTAGGAAGGTACTCATATAGGTTCGGTAGTACTTACTATTGATCTCAAAGGCTAACTTGACCTTTACTTACCGGCCTCTGCCTATTAGCTTGATCGTGACTTTGTGCAAAAACTTTTGAGGATATGGTAGTTGTGTGGTAAATGGTCACCGTAATAAGAGACCACATCTCCAACGACCATAAATGGTGTAAATCCTTCATAGCCACCTTCTGCGCCTTTATAATTCACATACCCACAGACTCCTTCATAGCTTTTACCGCTAGCGAAGCGCCCCTTGAATTTGTAAATAGTTTCAAATTTCGCGGAGTCAGGGTCTGATATACGTCTGAGCAGCTTCCTTTTTGCATCGGCGATTTCGGTCTTGCTTGCAATAGAGTGCTCGACTGTGGGGGGAGCGGGTGGCGCTGGGGGAGGAAGAAGTCCGCATCCTGTAAGTGCAAGAGTGAAACCAGCTATGGTTATTTTCTTTAACATTTTCCAAAATCCTTTTTCTAGTGCTTTAGCGCCGAAGCGCATGGCCGCCTGTGTCACGATGGTATTGGCGTAGAAGTCTCTTATGAATAGTACGAATGTGCTAGGTGGCCCTTTGCCTCATGTCCAGGGTGTGAAGCTATTGTCTTCAAAAATAACGGCAAAGGACCGCCCCTATGATCGCTTTTACAAGGCATCTCCTACCTGTCGCATTACTGTGTAGTGCCCTCTCTGCCCAGGCGAGCGAAGTGCTGAAGGGCGACTTCTGGGTCGTTTACCACCAAGGTGCCTTGGGCAAGAATCAGGTGTTCATCGCAGACGGCGACCCCACTCACATCGTCAATCGCCCAGGTGGCGCGAAATCATTGGGTGTCTATCAACTTTACGAAGAGCCCGGTAAACCCAACTTCACCGCTTACGATGTCGAAATCGATTGTGCGAAGAACCGCGTGCGAATAATGGGGGCAGCGGATTTTCGCAGCGTGTTCAATGAGCTTCGCAATACGAAGTATTCCAGCCAATGGCAGAGCAAACCTGACGCCTGGTTGGTGCAAAGCCGTGACTTTGTCTGTAAGCCGACTGAACGCCAGGCCAAGAAGATGGAGCACTTGGGTGTGATGTCCGCGTCGCAAATGAGCAAGGCAGGACCGCAGTTCTTCGAGATATTGAACCGCGAGGCCGCCAAGACGGCCATCATGCAGAAGATAGATGAAGGGTTCGCGCAGATGCCTGCCAAGTAACGCGACCTTCAGGGAGAAGACCTTATGAACCGATTGTTTATGTTGGCCCTGCTCGCCACCTTGCTCAGTGGCTGTGCATCATTGTCGGCCAGCAGTGCCTGGAAAGATCGCCCGGTGGGCGAACTGATCGACTTCTTCGGTGTGCCAAGGCAGATCATGGTGGCGCCGGCGGAAGATATGGTAGTGCTTAGGTATGTACGTGACAGTAGCTATGTCTCACGTGAAGCAGCGGGTACTTACACGGGGCCGCAGAACGGGCAACTTGTGCACGCAGAATACTGGGAAGACGTACAGCACTCAGGCAGTTGCGAGATCAATGTGTTCGTCAACAGAGCGCGACTGGTGCAGAAGGTGCGGACGAAAGGGCGTTGTGTAGCGGTCGAGATGGCACCAGCAGGGTAGCGTATGGGCCACTGGCAAGAAGCCAACCCCACCGCACCAGGTCTGCGTGCAGCGTTTCATCCTGCTGGTGGAGCAGGGCGACTTGGGTGGTTGGTGCCACGTTGTAACGCTCAAGCGGTGCTTCACCCACTGAGTTTGCCAGGGCGTTGGGCATGCTCAGTGCCGTAACGAAGTCATGAATTCCGCTGTACTGTGAAAGTCTTCCGCACATCGGCAAGCCCTCGGTAGAAACTTCAGCTTAGATCACTCGGCAAAATTTTCATGGGGGGCTTCCCCAGGCCCCATTTGTAGCCTGCGCAAGCGCCCATTCAAGTGGATTTAGCTTGCTTGTGATAAAGCTCAGTTCGTAAGCTCCATGATGGCCGCTTCAAGGGCGAGTTGGTTTTCGTTGACTTTGGACAGTAGGGAAGGGAGTAGGTCAGAGTTCGGCATCGGTGTTCCTCCTTGGAGTGAACAGCGCAGCAGTTGGGTTGCTTGGTGGTGGATTGTGAGCTGTCGGCAGGACGCCGGGAAGAGAATTGCGGAGCAGAAAAGATAAGGGCCTGCATGAAGTTCATCATGCAAGCCCTTGATATCTATGGTGCCCGAACCCGGAATCGAACCGGGACGCCCTTACGAGCGGGGGATTTTAAGTCCCATGCGTCTACCAGTTTCGCCATTCGGGCGGCAGCGCGATGAAGCGACTCAAGCAGGCTTTGTTCAGCAAAGCGCCTGAGCAGTGCAGCAGGCTAGGGAATATATAGATCAAGGCACCTTGGCGCAAGTTTGCATGTGCTCTTTTTCTGCCTGGTCGGGTGTGCCTGCTTGGGGAAAAAAAGCCCACCATATCAGTGATCTACATTGGCCGGGGAGGGGCGTGTGACAACAGGCCCACTGTACAAGCGAGCTTGCTTGCGCAGAATCAGAGGGCGCCGCGTTTACCCAGCAAGCCTGCATTGTGGTCGGAATGCCGACCACAGACACACTTATGTTTGCCGATTAACTGGACAGTATTACGCCAAGCCCCGCCAGCGTGCTTATCCACGCAGCCGACGAATAATCTCAGCGTAACCCACCGCCCGCGCTAACCGTTGCAGTGCCTCCAGGCGGCGTGAGTAGGCCTGTGCGTCGCCGTAGGTCAGTTCTACATGCAGGCTGTCGATCATCACCAGGTAGGCCTCTGCCAGTACCTCCAGGGTTTGTTCATCGATGTCTGGATAGCTTTTAAGCAGCGCCTGCTGGAAATGGCTGCGGATCGTGGCCATGTAGTCATTGAACCCGGACATGACCACGTCTCGTAGTGGCGTCGGCGGGTAAAACGCGGCCCGTAGCAGGAACCGCAGGGATTCATTGGCGCTATGGCGGCGTTGCAGGTTGTTGAGATAGACCTCGCCGGGGGCCTTGATCGATCGGGCGTTTTTCGCGAATTGGCTTTGCACGTAGTCACGTTCGGCCCGCAGTGCGAGCTCGAGTACGGCCACGTAGAGCGCATCCTTGCTCGCAAAGTGTGCGTACAGCGAGGCCTTTTTGATGCCGGCGCGCACGGCGATGTCATTGAGTGAGGCGGCGTCGTAGCCATGCTCGGCAAATTGCTCCAGGGCCAGGTGCGCGATGCGTTCGGCAGCCGAGGTCAGGACGGTGGATGTCATGGTAGTGCTCCTTGATCAGTGCCCGGCCAGGTCAAAGGTTTCGCCTGTACCCCGGGGGAGGCTGATGGTGGTCAGCAGGCAAGTCAGCAATGCACTGGCCAACAGCAACGTTGCCCAAGCCACCGGTCCGTAGGTCAGCGCCAAGGCCGAGAGCGGTGTCGCGCTGGCACAGATCGACAGCTGGAAGGCGCCCAGCAGTGCGGCGGTGGAGCCCAGGGCACGTTGTTGCGAGGACATCACCAGCGACATCAGCGTGGACTCGGCGATGCCCAGGCCAAACAGGGCCACGGCCATACCCGCCACTATACCGGGGAGGCCCAGGTGGGTAACGCTGGAAACCAGGGCGATGGCTGAGCCGGCGGCGAGGCACGACACGCCGATCAACGAGAGGCGGCGCAAACCAAGCCGGCTGACCAGCTTACCGGCGCTCATCGCCCCCATCAGGATGGCCACGCCGGTGACGCCGAACAGCATGCCAAACGCTTGTGGACTGAGGCCGTAGGTTTGTTGGTACACCAGGGTTGCGCCACCGATGTAGGCAAACAGAAAGAAGAACACCGCCGTCACGGCGAGGGTCGGGCGCAGGAAGTGCCGGTCCCTGGCGATCGCCAGGTAAGTCCGGCACACCGCGCCCAGGCGCAGCGGTTCCCTTTGGCTGGGGGCCAGGGTTTCCGGCAGCGACAGCCAACTGTTGCCGAGTACCGCCAGGCCAAAAGCGGCGAGGACCAGCATCACCGCACGCCAGCCGTAGTGGGTATCGATAACCCCGCCCAGTGCCGGAGCGAAGATCGGCGCAACCCCTTCGATGGTCATCAGCAATGCGAAGAGCTTGGTTGCGGCCACGCCTTCGCTGACGTCCCGCACCATGCTCATGATCACCACCAGGGTCAGGGCGCTGCCCAGGCCCTGTATGAAGCGCAGGGCGATCAAGGCCTCAAGGCTCGGTGCCCACGCCGCGCCGAGTGAACACAGGGTAAACACCACAAGGCCGGCCAGCAGGGGCCGGCGGCGGCCATAGGCGTCGACGATGGGCCCGAAGATCAACTGGCCGGCGCCCATGGCCAGGAGGAAGAACGTCAGGGTCAACTGCACGCTGGCGAAGCTGCTCTGGTACTCGCGGGCAATCTCGGGAAGGCTCGACAAGTACATATCGACAGCCGACGGGCCGAGGGCGCCGATCAGTCCCAGGCCAATAGCCAGCCGCAGGGAGGCCCTGTGGGTGGGGGGCGAATTCATACAGCCTCCAACTTAAAAAACTGCCTACCGGTCGGTAGGTTTTGGCGATGGTAACGACTACCCTTTGAATGGTCAACGTGGAGTAAACGCCATGGTGCCCGGGGGTATCAGCTTCGTCACACTGCAACTGGAGGTTGTGAATGAGAGTTGTTATCAATTGTATTTCTTTAACATCAGGATTCGATTAGACTGCCGCCGGCTGGGCACACACAGCGTTCTGGGCATCAGAAAAAACAAAAAAACAGGCGTAGGGGAGCAGGGCGTGAATTTCAAAAAAACGACAATGGCGGCGGTGGGTTCGGCTATCTGCCTGTGCAACGGTGCGTGGGCCGCAGAACCTGCGAGCGCTCTGGAGATCGCGCCGATCACCGTCACCGGTGAAAAAATCAACCGCACCCTGGAGCAGACCCAGTCAAGCGTGGTGGTGGTGACTGAGCAACAACTGCGTGACAAGCAGGACCGTGACCTGGTGGATGTATTGGCCCGCACGCCAGGGGTGTACAACCAGTCCGGCAATGAAAACTGGGGGATTCGCGGCGTGCCGGTGTCCGGTTTCGACGACCAGGGCCCGGCCACGCTCAACGGTGCGGTGTCGGTATTCGTCGATGGCGCCGTGCAACCGAACCGCGCCCTGACCCTCAGCCCGATGCCGCTGTGGGACGTCGACCAGGTCGAAGTGTTCCTCGGCCCGCAATCCACCACCCAGGGCCGTAACTCTCTGGCCGGCGCGGTGGTGATCCAGACCCGCAACCCCACCTTCGAGCCGAGTTTTGCAGCGCGCACCAACATGGGCAACTACGGCGAGCGCGGTGCGGCGGTGGCCGGTGGCGGCGTGCTGGTTGCTGACAAGATCGCCGGGCGTATTGCCGTGGATTACCAGGAAGGCGACGGCTATATCGACAACGTCGCCCTGCATGACGACGCCAACCCGACCCGCACCGGCAATGCCCGGGGCAAGCTGCTGATCCTGCCCAACGACGATCTGGATGTGCTGCTGACCTACGCCCATGGCGAAAGCCGCAAGGGTGACAACTCGGCCATGCGCCAGAACGACAAGATCCGTTATTACAAGATGACATCCAACACCAAGGCTTATGACAAGCTTGAGCAGGACACCCTCAGCGCCAAGGTGGACTATCGCCTGGACGACAACTGGTCGCTGACCAGCCTGACCGCCAATACCCGCTCGGACTACGACGCGCGCCTGGATTTCGACCAGTCCGCCGACGCCAACCAGGTGGTGCTGCGCACCCAGGACGGCGACCTGTTCAGCCAGGAACTGCGCCTGAACTACAGCGGCGACACGGTGAAGAGTTTTGTCGGCGCCTACTACGGCCACAACACCAACAACTTCCATGACCGCCTGTTGTTCGACAACGTCCTGTTCGGCACTGCCAAGGGCGAGACGACCCTTGAAAGCAAGGCCGTATTCGGTGAAATCAACTGGACATTCGCCCCGCGCTGGACCCTGATCACCGGCCTGCGCTATGACCACGAAACCAACGATACCGACATCAAGCAGGACGATTTCTCCAGCCCCGGCAAGGTCAGCAAGTCGTTTGATGCACTCCTGCCGAAACTGGGCCTGGACTTCGAGTTGGCCGCCAACCAATACCTGGGGGTGATGGTGCAGAAGGGCTATCGCGGTGGCGGCGTCAACGTGCGTGCCGGTGGCGGCCATGAGGGCTACGACCCGGAATACACCACCAACTACGAGTTGTCCTACCGTGGCTCGTTCTTCGACAAGACCCTGCGCACCCGCGCCAACCTGTACTACACCGACTGGAAGGACCAGCAGGTCAGCGTGCTGGAGCGCAACACCGATTTTGTCCAGGTATTCAACGCCGGCAGCAGCGATATCAAGGGCCTGGAAGTGTTTGTCGAGAAAGACCTGGGCGAACAGTTGACCCTGACGGCTGGGGGCTCGATCACCGCAGGCAAGTACAAGGACTTCGTGACCGGTGACGGCCGCGATATGAGCGGCGAGGCATTTCTTTATTCGCCCAAGTACAAACTGTCCCTGGGCGGCCTCTACCGCTGGAATGATCGCCTGACCCTGAACACCGACCTGGTGTATCAGAGCACCGCGCCGTCGGAGTATGAGTTCGATACGGCAGGCAAGGTCACGGGTGAGCGCCGGAGCGACAACTACTGGTTGGTCAACTTCAACACCGAGTACAAGGTCACCCGGAACGTCGCGGTTTCCGGCTTTGTGAAAAACGCCTTTGACAAGGCATACATCACCAACAACCGCAGCGGCGATATTGTCGATGTGGGCGCGCCGCGCACGGTGGGTTTGGTGTTGCGCTACGACATGTAGGGCAACGGCAAACAATGCAGATTGAATGTGGGAGCCCGCTCCCACACGTGCACTACGGCGTTTTCAGCTCGTGTAAGAGCCACCCAACACGGAATTTTCGATTTCCATTTAGGAGCTTTCCTAAATGCGCCGGTAGGAGAAGTCGTGAGAATGGGGGCACTTTCATTTCATCTGTGATTTTTCATGTCCTTTCTGCCGATTCGTGTTCTGGTCGTCGAAGAGCATCCTTTCAAGCAACTCGTTGCCACCCAGGTCTTCAAGGACTCGGGGTGTGAATGGGTGATGGGCGTGGCCGACGTGGCCGCTGCCCTGGCAGTGCTTGAGCGCACAGGGCCGGTGGATATCGTGCTCTGCCCCCTCAAGGAGCATGGGCTGCAAGGGCTGACGAACCTTGAAGTGCTCAGCCGCACCCGGCGGGTCAAGTCCATCATCCTGTGCAGCGCTCGGTCCCAAGACCTGCATGAGGCCATCGAACGTCTGATCGGCCTGCTGGGGAGCAGCCTCCTGGGTTATGTCGATACCTCGGTGCGGGCCGGGGCGATTGCAGCGCTGTTGACCCGCTACCTGGAAACAACGGTCGCGGCGGGGCACCCCGTGTCTCGGCAGGTTCGCTATGGTCACGCGAGCAAGGCTTGCCTGGAGCGGGCCATTACACAGCATGAACTCAAGGCATTCTTCCAACCCAAGTTCAACTTAATGACCGGTGAAGCGAGCAGTCTTGAAGTACTGGCGCGCTGGGAACACCCGCAGTATGGGGTGTTGTGCCCGGCGGATTTCCTGGCGCAGGCCCGCCGCTTCGGTCTGATGGATAAACTGCTGTTTGCCCAGCTCGAACAGGCACTTGCGTTCCTCAAGGCGGCGCGGGAGCAGGGGCATGAGTTGTCGCTGGCGCTCAACCTGGAGGCCGGGCAATTGGCCTATGAGTCTCTGCTCCCGCGTTTGTGCGAGGCCCTGGAGCGCTACGCTATCCCAGCGTCGCGCCTGAGCTTTGAAATCACTGAAAGTGGATTGCTGGAGATCTCGCCCGGCGTGCTCGACACCTTGATTCGCCTGCGGATGATGGGCGTCGGCCTGGCCATCGATGACTTTGGCATCGGCTACTCGTCGTTGGAGCGCCTGTGCCAACTGCCCTTTACCGAAATCAAGCTCGATGCCCGTTTTGCCCGCGACCTGAAAACCAGCACCCGCAACCGTGCGGCGATCAGCAGCACCCTGGCATTGGGGGAGGCGTTGGGGATGGCGGTCGTGGTCGAGGGCGTCGAGTACGAGAGCCAGCGCCAGCGCTTGCTCAAGCTGGGTTGCAAGCTGGGCCAGGGCTATCTGTGCGCGCGCCCCATGGGGGCCGTACGTGCGCTCGCGTGGCTGGAAATGAAGTCGGCGTCGCGCAGCACGCGCTGATGGCGGATGGGGAGACGCGCCAGCGCCGCCGGTTCTGGGGTTGGCTAGACTGAAACGGTCAATCGCCTTTTTGGAGCATCCAGATGACCCACAAAAACACCATCTGCCTCTGGTTCGACGGCGCTGCGTTGGAGGCTGCCAGGTTCTACGCCGCGACCTTCCCGCACAGCTCGGTAGAGGCCATACACACAGCACCGGGTGACTATCCGGCGGGCAAGCAGGGCGATGTCCTGACCGTGGAATTCACCGTCATGGGCATCCCGTGCCTGGGCCTCAATGGCGGGCCGGGTATCCAGCACAACCAGGCATTTTCATTTCAGGTCGCCACGGATGACCAGGCCGAGACGGATCGCTTGTGGCAGGCCATTGTCGGCAATGACGGCGAGGAGGTTGCCTGTGGCTGGTGCCGGGACAAGTGGGGACTCTCCTGGCAAATCACCCCGCGCCTGCTCACGGCGGCGATCACCGACCCCGATCCTGCGGCAGCCAAGCGCGCGTTCGAGGCGATGATGGGCATGGTGAAAATCGACATTGCGGCGATTGAGGCGGCGCTCAAGGGGTAACCAAACCCTGGTATAACGTCTGCCCTCAACACAGGGCAATACCAGGCCGCGCCGGCCAGTGCAGCGCTATTGCGTGCCTAACAGCGCCGTCCAGTAGATACCCGCGTCGCTTTTTGGGTCCAGCCCATAGGCGGCACCCAATTCGCGGAACTGCGGGTTCATCAGGTTGGCGCAATGCCCGGGGCTGGCGAGCCAGCCATCGACCACTTTGCGCGGTGTATCCAGGCCGGCGGCAATATTTTCGCCGACCTGTTGGGCCACATAACCCGCCAGTTCCGCGCGGTCGCCCGGGGTGCGGCCGTCGCGGTCCAGGTGGTCGAAGAAATTATGGTTGGCCATGTTGCGTGCATGGCTGTCGGCGGCGCTCGCCAACTGGGCGTTCCAGGCCAGCGGGGTGGTGGCCGCGAAGGCTTGCTCGCCACACTGGCGCGGTTGTTTGCGGGCGGCGTTGACCATCTCCAGCAACTGCGGGCCGGCCTCCTGGGAACTGGCCAGGCCACGGCTCAACAGCGGGCGGGCGAGGACAATGCGCCAGTCCTGGCCAGTGTTGCTGACGCCGATATCGACGAATTGCGGGTCTAGCACCACCCGGCAGAAGCTCTCGCGCACCGCCTTCATTGCCGATTGCGCGTCGCGCGGCCCGGACAGGCTGATCGCCTGTACATTGACCATCGGGTAGGCCACCTGGGCCAGGGCCTGCTGCAAATCGCCGACATTATTGACCGGCAACACCAGGCGCGGATCGACCGCCAGCGGCGGCAATTCCTGGGAGCCCTGGTCGCCACAGCGCTGCACCTGGCTGCGGTACTGGTTGATCGAGTCGATCAATTGACTCTCTTCGCTCGCCGACGCCGTGGCGCAAAACACCAGGCTGGCGGCCAGCGTCGTGACACCTATCATCAATGACAGAGCGCGCATGGACGTTTCCCTTGAGCATGAAAGTGCCCATGATGCGCGATGAAGGGGCGCGGATGCACCCCTTGGGCAATATTTTGCCCTCAGTTCTTGAATGCCGAGTGCTTGCGGCCCTGGTCACACAGGGCAAACACCACCACCAGCACCGACGCGATGGCGAGGATGATCACCACGCCGTCCGTCGAGTGAGTGGTCGAAGCGGCCACCATCGACAAGGCCCCCAGCGGCGCCAAACCGCCGGCGATGGCGGTACCGATTTCCCGCCCGGTGCCGAAGCCCGAAGAGCGGGTCTGGGTCGGGAACTGCCGGCTGAGGAACGAGCCCTGGGGCGCGAACATCATCGGCGCGAGGATCCCGGTGCCGATCCCGATGGCCAGGTAGATCATCAGGCTTTCGCCGGTGTTCAGCAGCGCCAGGAACGGGTAGGCGAACAGCAGCGACAACACACCGCCGAGCACCAGCACCGACTTGCTGCTCCACTTGTCACACAGCCAGCCGAAGCATGGCACGGCGACAATCGCCACCAGGCTGGCGATGGTCACCGACAGCGAGGTGACGTGCACGTCGACCCCCTTGAACTGGGTCAGGTAGGCCAGGGAAAAGGTCTTGAAGATATAGCTCAGGGCGTTGTAGCCAATCGCCACGAAGAACACCACCGCCAGGCCCTTGAGGTCGTTCTTGAACAGGGCCTTGAGCGGCGAGACTTTGGCCTTGGCCGGCGCCTGGCTCAGTTCCTTGAACTCCGGGGTTTCCGGGATGCTGTTGCGCACCCACAGGCCCACACCCACCAGGGCGATGCTGCAGATAAACGGGATGCGCCAGCCGCCGGCCAGCAGGAACTCATTGCCATTGATGGTCAGCAGGTACACGGTCAGCGACGACAGCAACAGGCCCAGGTTCAACCCCAGCGCCGGCCAGGCGCCCTGGCTGCCGCGCTTGCCTTCCGAGGCGTGTTCGTAGGACGTGACCGCCGCGCCCGACAACTCGGCTCCGGCACCCAGCCCCTGGATGATACGGATAAACACCAGAATGATCGGCGCCCAGATGCCAATCGAGGCATAGCTGGGGATCAGGCCGATCAGCGTGGTGCACACGCCCATCATGCAGAACGTCAGCACCAGCACATGTTTACGGCCGAACTTGTCGCCCAGGTAGCCGAACAGGATGCCGCCGAAAGGGCGGGCGATAAAGCCGATGGCGAAGGTGGAGAAGGCCATCAGGGTCGCGGTTTTCGGGTCACTGTTATCAAAGAAGATCTTGGAAAAGACAATCGCCGCCATGGTCGCGTAGAGGTAGAAGTCGTACCACTCCAGCATCGAACCGAAGATGGTGGCGGCAGCCACCTTGCGCAGGCGTTTCTTGGTTTGGGCCGGGGTTTCCACCGTGGCGGGGTTGTGGGCTTTTGCCGTCATGCTGTACTTCCTTCTCAGTCATTATATTTATTAGGGGGTTGCAAACGCGGTCAACTGTGGGAGCTGTCGAGCCTTGGCGAGGCTGCGATAGCGGTGGGCCAGGCAATACATGTGTTGCCTGTGCCGCCGTCATCGCAGCCTCGCGGGGCGAGACAGCTCCCACAGGGGGATTTAGTGGGGGGTGAACATGCGGTCGGCGATCATTTCGCCAATCGGAATCGCCGAGGTGGCCGCCGGTGACGGCGCGTTGCACACATGCAACATGCGTGGCGTCTGGGCGAACAGGAAGTCGTGCACCAGGCTGCCGTCGCGCATCACCGCCTGGGCGCGGATCCCGGCTTCGTAGGGCAGCAGGTCGTCGAGTTCCAGGGACGGGCAATACTTGCGGCATTGCTCCAGGTAGCCGGACTTGAACAATGAATTCTTCATTTCCACGCTGCCGGAGCCGAGGTTCTGCCAGAGGGTTTTCCAGAACCCGGGGAAGCGCGCGTACTCGGCCACATCCTTCCAGTTGACGGAAAACTTCTTGTAGTTCTCCCGACCCAGGCCCAGCACGGCATTGGGGCCGACGGTGACGCTGCCATCGATCATGCGGGTCAGGTGCACCCCCAGAAACGGCAGTTCCGGATCGGGGATCGGGTAGATCAAGTGGTTGACGATGTTGTTCTTCGACGCGGGCAAGCGGAAATACTCGCCCCGGAACGGGATGATCTGGTGGTCGATATCGATCCCGGCCAGGGTTGCCAGGCGGTCCGATTGCAGGCCGGCGCACACCACCAGGTGCCGCGCCTGCCAGGCGCCGTCGTGGGTGCTGACGGTGACTTTGTCGCTGTCTTCGGCAATCGCAGTCACGGTTTTTTCCAGGCAGATCTCACCGCCATTGCGGCGAATCACCCCGGCCATGGTTTCGCAGACCTGGCGGTAGTCGACGATCCCGGTGGCATCGAGGAACAACCCGCCAAGGCCGACGATATTTGGCTCGCGGGCCCGCAACTGCTCGGCGTCCAGGCGTTTGACCTTCATCCCGTTGAGTTGCGAGCGCGCATACAGCGCCTCCATGCGCTGCACTTCCAGGGCGGTGGAGGCCACCAGCAATTTGCCGCACACCTCGAACTTGATTCCATGCTCGCGGCAAAACTGCTTGGTGGCCTCGGCGCCGCGCTTGCACAGGTCGGCCTTGAGGCTGCCCGGCGCGTAGTAGATGCCGGCATGGATCACGCCGCTGTTATGGCCGGTCTGGTGCTTGGCCAGGACCGGTTCCTTTTCCAGGATCACCAGGGACGCGTTGGGCTGGCGCTTGAGCAGCTCCATCGCGGTGGCCAGGCCGACAATGCCGCCGCCGATGATGCAAAAGTCATAAATCATATGGGCTACCTAAATCAGTACATTTCAGTCTGCTTATCAGGTTGTCAGACTAATGTTTTTGTTAAAAAAACGGCGCGCCCGCAGGCACGCTTTATAGGTGTTCGATGGATCAATGGGTTGCCGGCAGCTCCAGTTGCAAGCGTTTGGCGGCAGCGCGCAAATGCGCTTCGGCGGCAGCGGCGGCACCTTGGGGGTCGGCGTCGACGATGGCCTGGTACAGCGCCTGGTGTTCCTGGGTGGCGTCGGCCGAACCGCTGGCAAAGCGCGAGGCCGAGTTTTCCCAGGCCGTCTTGCGGGCGCTGGCCAACTGGCTACGCAAAAAGTCGTGGAAGGCGACGAAGTATTCGTTTTTGCTGGCGTCGGCGATGGCCCGGTGAAACGCCACGTCGGCCAGCGCTGCAGCTTCAAAGTCGGCGCGCTTGTCGTGCATTTCCTGCAAGGCGCGTTTCATGCGTTGCAGGTCGTCAGCGTCGCGGCGTTGGGCGGCAATGGAGGCCGCCTGGGTTTCGATCCACAGGCGCACTTCAAACATTTGTGCCAGGTCAGGGCGCCGGCCATTCTTTTCGGGGAAGCGGAACACCGTACCGGCGGGGGTCTGCGAAATAAACGAGCCCAGGCCACGCCGGGCGGTCAGCACGCCATCAGCCTTGAGCTGGGCGATCGCCTCGCGCACCACCGAACGGCTGACGTTCAACTGTTCTGCCAGTTGCTGCTCGGTCGGCAGGCGCGACTCGGGCGCCAGTTGTCCGGAGTCAATCTCGGCCCGTATGGCGCTGACAACACGCACCACGAGGGAATCTGGACGCTGGAGCTCAAGCATGGCAAAACCTAGGTGATCAGGTTGTCAGACAATAGCTGTTACGATTTTCCCTTGTCAAGGCGCCGTGATGGCTTGCTGTGCTTTTACTCGGCGCGTGACGGCCAGCAGCAAGGCCAGGACGATAAGGCCCAGCGCCGCGCCAAAGGTCATGCTCAGCCCCTGGCCGACTGCGGCGGGCAGGGCCGAGTGAATATCGCCGGTGCCCCAGGCGAACACCGCGCCCAGGGCCCATGCGCCGATGATCAAGCCCAGGTTGCGCGACAGGTTCAACAGCCCGGCCACCACTCCGCGGCGATCCGCCGACAGCTTGCTCATCACCGCCGTGTTGTTGGCCGCCTGGAATTGCGCATAGCCCAGGGTCAGGAGAGCCAGTGCACCGATATAGCCCGCTGCGCCAATGGGCATCAGCGCCAGCACCAGGCAGCCGGCCAGCATGCACAACAGGCCGCCCAGCGTTGTGCAAACGCTGCCGAAACGCTCCGTCAGGCGCCCGGCGGGCAAGCCTGCGAGTGCCGCGAGAGCGGGGCCGACGGCCATCACCAGGCCCATCTGCGCAGGATTGAGCCCAGCGCCATGACGCAGATAAAACGGCCCGGCGACCAGGGTGGCCATCATCACGGCTGCCACCAGCGCGCTCATGCCCAGCCCGGCGCCCAGGACCCGGTCGCGCAGCACCCGCCACACACTGGGGCGGTGGCCAGGGGCGGACGGTTGCCGATCACCTGCGGCCAGTGCGCAGTGGACCAGCCCATAGGCCAGGACGACCAGCGGCAGCATGATCCAGAACAACGCACGCCAGCCAAATGCGGCGCTCAACACTCCCCCGATGGCCGGCCCCAGGGCGGTGCCGATGGCCGACAGGCTTCCCAGCCAGCCCATCACGCGCCCGGTGGCCGTGACCAGCGCCATGGTCATTGCCAACATGATGGCGGCCCCGACACCTTGCAGTGCCCGCGCCGCCACCAGCAGGCCGAGAGACGGCGCGACACTGCACAGAGCGCACGCCACGGCGAAGATCAACAGCCCAGCGAGCAGCAGACGGCGGTGCCCGAATCGGTCCCCCAACTGACCGGCGCTTACCAGCACTGCAGTGGTTGCCAGCAAGTAACTCAGCACCACCCACTGCACCGCCGCAAAAGGCGCAGTGAAGGCCTCGGCCATCTGGGGCAGGCCGACATTGGCAATGCTGGTGCCCAGCGAGGCCAGCAACATGCACAACGACAAACCGGCGAGCGCGCCGCGTGGGGTAGGGGATGTCATGGGGTTTCCTTGGCGTGCAGTGGTCGTTGCCCGCACTCTACGGCGTCGCCTACTATGGCGGAAGACGCAGTAGTTGCACTTTATACCTGCGTCAAACGCCTGATAAGGATTGCCGCCGTGTCGCTGCCTGACTTCAACTTGCTGGTCACCCTGGACGTGTTGCTCGCCGAAGGCAGCGTCGCCCGTGCCGCCCAACGCCTGGGCCTGAGCCCCTCGGCCATGAGCCGGGCGTTGGCGCGGCTGCGTGAAACCACCGGCGACCCATTGCTGGTGCGCGCCGGTCGTGGCCTGGTGCCGACGCCACGCGCCCTGGAACTGCGCGAGCAGGTCAGCCAACTGGTGCAGGATGCCCAGGCGCTGCTGCGCCCGTTGCAGGTCCTGGACCTCAAGGGCCTGGTGCGCACCTTTGTATTGCGCACCAGCGAAGGGTTCGTCGAGAGCTTTGGCCCTGCGCTGATCGCCCGTGTCGCCGAACAGGCGCCCGGCGTGCTCCTGCACTTTGTGCACAAGCCCGGCACACCGCTGCGTGACAGCGGCGTGGACCTGGAAACCGGCGTGGTCGATAGCACGGCCAACCCCGAAGTGCTGACCCAGTTGCTGTTTCGCGACCGCTTTATCGGCGTGGTGCGCGCCGGCCATCCATTGAGCCAAGGCCCCATCACCCTGGCGCGTTACGCCGCCGGCCGGCATATCTACGTGTCGCGGCGCGGGCGCGAGCGTGGGCAGATTGACGATGCGCTTGCGGCCCAGGGCCTGACGCGAGACGTGGCAACCATCGTCACCGGGTTCTCCACGGCCGTGGCCCTGGCGCACAGGACCGATCTGATCGCCAGCGTCCCGGAGCGTTACACCCACGGCCTGCGCGATGACATGCACAGCTTTGCCCTGCCGGTGGATGTGCCGCCGTTCAGCGTGGCCATGCTCTGGCATCCACGCCTGGATGCCGACCTGGCGCATCGCTGGTTGCGTGGCTGTTTACGCGAGGTGTGTGGCGCATAACAGGTACAATCCCGCCAGCCTTGATGTGAAAGACCAGGAAACAGGAATTCGATGTTCACCCTTACCCATTACGCCAGCCCATGCCCCGAGCCCGTCAACAGCCAGATCCTGCAGATGGTGGTCGACTACCTGACCGATATCAGTAGTGTCGCCATCCCGCCGAGCAACCTGCTGTACAACGTCTACCAGTATGCAATCGGCTACGAAGTGCACCTGTACCTGGAGGCGGTGGGCGGGGCCAAGGGCATTGCGGTTGAGCTGATCGTGGCGATGGATAAGCAGGATCCAGCCAAGGTTATCGGCTTCCTGCTGTACCTGCCGGTCAAGGATGATCCCGAAGCCTGCGGTGTGGCCTATATGGCCGTGCAGGCCAGCCACCGCCGCCAGGGCGTGGCGCGGGCGATGATCGATGAGATGCTTGGCCGTTACCCCCATGGCGAACTGGCCTGCGCGGTGGAAAAAGTCCCGGCGTTCGAGGCCATGGGTTTTCAGGTGCGCGGCGTGCGGGGCACCCAGGTGTTGATGAACACCCGCGACTACAGCACCGATGGCCTGATGGGCGTGTTGGAGGTGGCGTCGATCTACAGCTCCCTGGAAGTGCGGCAGATCCACACCTATTTGCTACACAAACACGGCAAGCGCGCGATGATCGATGCCGAGAAACAGCGCGACCGGCATTTTGACCAGCTGACGCGCAAGGCCCGGAGGTTTGTTCAGGGGCGGCAGGAGTAGCGTTCAGGTATGCGGCGGTTGCTGGTTTAAATGGCTGGAAATAGATTGCGCACGAATGCTTTGGAACGGTTTTTGTCTGTTTGCCACTAGTGAGCGGTGCCCGCATAAGCTGCAGCAACGGAGTAGCTCAGGTTGGCGATCCTATGACTAATGGAGAAAAATATGTCCTCGATTTCAGCTAATACCCCAGGAATACTGGCCCCTACCATCGACACCTCGGGCAAAAAGCCTGATGCGTTCGAGGCTAGGTTAGAGGTGTTGGATAATATTCAAAAACACGTATTAGAAAACGAGCAATCGGCGAGCAATAGCGACATTAAACATTCCGCGAAAGAAAAAACATTTACATTCCGAACTCCGGGTGGTGGCACCTACACCTGGTAAGGCGCGTACCTGAAACTCGCCACCTTTTATCGGGTGGCGGGTTCAACCCCCTCGAAACAGGTCATGGGCATCCAGCAACCGATAAGCAATCTCCGGTCGCTTCTCCATCCCTCTGCGAATCGCCGCCGGAATCGACTGCCGCGTCTTGCGACACAGCCCCGGCAGCTCGTCGATCACAATCTGGATCCCACGCATGCTTTTGACTTCGGTATGGCCCGGGGCGATGTGCACGCGGATGCCCAGTTGTTGCTGCATCAGTTGTTGCATGCGTTCCAGGTCGGCCAGGCTTTGCAGGTTTTCCAGGCGCTCGAGCAGCTTTTTTTCTTCTTGGCGGGTCAGTTGCAGGATGCGCTGGTCGGCGTCGGGAGCCGCGAGCAATTGTTCGCGCTCGCAGTCACACACAGCCGGTGGGCAGGGTTGGCGAATTGTCATGATCACTCCCTCCCCACGCTGATGCTGACGGCTTAGTAGGTCAGTTGCACGCCCAGGCTGCCCAGGGCGTTCCAGTACTCAGGATAGGTCTTGCCCACGCAGTCCGGGTCTTGAATCTGGATGCCCGAGACTTTCAGGCCCACCAGGGCAAAGCACATGGCGATGCGGTGGTCGGCGTGGGTGTCGATCCGTGCGGTGCACGCCGTGCCCGCCAACGCCGGATCGCTGGCGACCAGCAAGTCGTCACCGATGATGGTCGCCAGGCCCGGGCGGATCTCGTTGAGGCCGTCATGCAGGGCTTGGACGCGGTCGCATTCCTTGACCCGCAGATTGGCCAGTTCAGTGAAACGCACCGGGGTGTTGTTGAACGCCGCCAGCACGGCCAGGGTCGGGATGGCGTCCTGCATCTGCGAGCCAATTACCGTGGCCGGCATCTGCGGGAACTGGGCGATCACGGCCTGGGCCTTGGCGTCGGGTTGGGTGAAGTCCTGTGGGGCGACACCCAGGTCGATGCTGCCGCCCGTGAGTACTTCGGCCGCCCACAAGTAGGTGGCCGCCGAGGCGTCGGGTTCGATCAGGTAGTCGTGGGCGGTGTAGCCGGTGGGCGCCACACGCCAGGTGCTGTCGTTGACCACCTCCACCTGGGCGCCAAACGCACGCATGCAGTCCAGGGTCAGGTCGACATAGCCACGGGCGCCGATGTCCTTGCCGGTCAGGGCCACTTCGATCGGTGCTTCGCCACAGGCGGCAAGCATCAACAGCGCCGAGACGTATTGGCTGGACAGGCCGCCATCGATCTCAAAGCGCTTGGCCTGCACACGGCCAGTGCCCTGCACGGTCACAGGCGGGCAGCCGGTGGGGCTTTCAACCTTGATGCCATTGTGGTTCAGCGTCGCCAACAGCGGACCGATGGGGCGCTTTTGCATGTACTCGTCGCCATCGAGCACCACCGTGCCCTCCACGGTCGCCACGGCGGCGGTGAGAAAGCGCATCGCGGTGCCGGCATTGCCGAGGAACAACGGTTGCGCCGGTAACTGCAGCTTGCCATGGCCGGTGACGACAAAGGTCACGTCATCCGGCTCGTCAATGGTCACGCCCATCTGGCGCAAGGCCACGGACATATGCCGGGTATCGTCGCTTTTCAGCGCGCCGCTCAGGCGGCTGGTGCCCTTGGCCAGGGCCGCCAGCAGCAGGGCGCGGTTGGTAATGGATTTGGAGCCGGGAGGCGCTACCTTGCCGTGCAATGGAAAGTTGGGCGGTGTCACGGTCACGGTTTTCTGCGAACTCAAGGTACAAGGCTCCTGATTCAAGGCGCGGTGGCTGGGAGTGGCCGGCTGGCGGAGACGAATAATCGACCATCCGGCAGGGCAGGGTCAAATCATGCCGCGGGTTTAACCGCGTTGGCTCAACCAATAGGCATGCAAGGCCCTGGCTGCTGGCTCGATGCGCGCCACCTGCTGTTGATGGGCCGCCACATCCAGGTCTGCCGGCAATTCGAAATTGTCCTGCTCGGCGCACCAGGAGATGGCTTCCAACTGCGCGGCCTGCTCGGCCGGCAGGGTGGGCCATTCGCTGATCGCGGCGCCACGGATATAGCCAAAGCACCATTCCTCGGCGAGGGTCAGCGGCAGGCCCTGGTGTTCGGTGTGTTCAAAGCGGGCCTTAAAACCCTGGGCATCGCTGGCCAACTGCTGGGCAAGGCTATTGAGATGGCGCGTGCACAGGTCGATAAACTGCCCGAGTTCTTCCTTGCTTTCCCATGCCGGCATCTGCCCACCCCAGATCGCGGGGAACCAGATAGCCACGTCCACCGGTGCCGGGCCGGACACCAGGGCAGTGAAGTAGCCATCGAGTTCGGCCAGGTTCAACACCGAGTTGTCATCGCCGTACTTGAGCAGAATGTCTTCGATAAACTCGAAATCGGCGGGGGCGAGGGCTTGGTCGTGCATGAACAGATCCTTTGGGCGTAAAACGCGGAGGATGGCGCGTGTCGGCGTTTTAATCCAGTGCCAGAAGGGCTGGATGCAGAAAAAGGAATAAAGTCAGATCTTATTGGTATAAGTCGTTATAAGAAAAATCGCTATGCTGCCGCCAGAATTTTATAAGGCCGCAGGTAGTTGTAATGGATGTGGGTAATTTTGGTTTTGTGGTGGCGGGCCTGATCGTTGGTTTTATCGTCGGCATGACCGGCGTGGGCGGGGGCTCGCTGATGACCCCGATTCTGTTGTGGTTCGGCATCAACCCGGCCACGGCCGTGGGCACCGACCTGCTGTACGCGGCCATCACCAAATCCGGTGGGGTGCTGGTGCATGGCAAGAACAAGAACATCGACTGGACCATCACCGGCTGGCTGACCCTGGGCAGTGTGCCGGCGGTGCTGCTGACGCTGTGGTTCCTCAAGAATCTGCACACCGATCCCAGCGCGATGAACGAGGTGATCAAGCAAGCCCTGGGCGTGGTGTTGTTGCTGACGGCCCTGGCGATTCTGTTCAAGAAGCGATTGCTGGCCTTTGCCCAGCGCCATGCCGGCGACAACTACCATGTGAGCCCGCGCAGCCTCAACGGGTTGACGGTGTTCACCGGTGCGATCCTGGGCACCATGGTTGCCCTGACCTCCATCGGTGCCGGGGCCCTGGGCACCGTGGCGCTGTTTATCCTGTACCCGCTCCTGGCCACCAAGCGCCTGGTGGGCACCGAAATTGCCCACGCGGTCCCCCTGACCCTGGTCGCGGGCCTGGGGCACGCGAGCATGGGCAATATGGACTGGCATTTGCTGGGGTTCTTGCTGATGGGCTCGCTGCCGGGCATCTACGTCGGCAGCCATATGTCCGGCCGGGTGCCGGATGAACTGCTGCGCCCGTGCCTGGCGGTGATGCTGGGGTTGATTGGTTTCAAGCTGGCGTTCTGAGCCAGCCTGGTACGCATCACGCCCTGCGTTTATCCAACCACTCTACCGCCGTACGCCAGATACAGATCCCCAGGAAATACGCCGACATCAACAACCACAAGCCCATGGTCAGCTTGTTGGTGTACGGCTGGTCGATCACCAGCAACAAACTGCACAGCAGCCACACCGTGGTCACTGCAATATTGATCGGCATAAAGCGCTTGACCCGGAACGGGTGCAGGAACTTCATCGGCGTGACGGTCAGCAGCGCCAGGCCGATCACCGTGGCCAGGGTTACCCAGGCGTTCGGGTCGATAATGTAGACACACAGCGCCACCACGTTCCAGGCCGCCGGGAAGCCCTGGAAGTAGTTGTCCTTGCTCTTCATATTGACGTTGCAGAAGCAGAACAGCGACGACACCAGGATCACCGACACGGTGAACAGGTGGGTGAAGTCCGGCAGGTCGATATAGCGGTAGATAAACAGCGCCGGGATAAACACATACGTCAGGTAATCGATCACCAGGTCCAGCACCGAGCCATCGAAGCTCGGCAGCACCGTCTGCACATTGACCCGCCGCGCCAGCGACCCGTCCACGCCATCCACGATCAACGCCAGGCCCAGCCACAGCAGGCACGCCTTGGGTTGGTTCTCCAGCAGCGCCAGCGTCGCCAGGAAGGCCAGCACCACGCCGGTGGCGGTAAAGCCATGGGCGCCCCAGGCTTTGAGTCTGGCTACATGCAGGGTTGATATCACAGGGGCGTTCTCCAAAAGGTGAAACGGGGCAGCCGACGGCGGTTGGGCGTCGAATCTGGCCAAGGGATGCAGGTATCGACCGGGAAGGGGGGGATAAGGTTCACCACCAAGGCCATGGATTCAGCGTAGCAAGCACTGGCGGATTCGGCATCAGCCCTGACGGAACACCAGGGCCTTCAAGCCGCTTTGTGGATCGATATCGGGAAATTCCGGCGGGTTTGCCAGGCGCTGCTCAAACCGCAGCCCCGGGGCTTCGCGGGTGACGCCTTCGATCAGGAAGTCTTCGCCCAGCGCCGGGTCGTTCATGCAGGCCAGCACCGTGCCTTGGGGTGTCAGCAGGTCCGGCAGGCGCCGCAGCACGCGCTGGTAGTCCTTGGTCAGCAGGAAGCTGCCTTTCTGGAAGGACGGCGGATCGATGATCACCAGGTCATAAGGCCCGTTGCCGGTGACCTTGGCCCAAGACTTGAACAAGTCATGCCCCAGAAAACTCACCTTGCCCAGGTCATGGCCATTGAGCCGGTGATTGTCGCGGCCCCGGCTCAGGGCGCCACGGGCCATATCCAGGTTGACCACATGCTCGGCCCCGCCCTCGATGGCGGCCACGGAAAACCCACAGGTATAGGCAAACAGGTTCAGCACCCGCAGGCCACCGGCGTGCTCGCGCACCCAATTGCGCCCGTAGCGCATATCCAGGAACAGCCCGCTGTTCTGCTTTTTGCCCAGGTCGATGCGATAGCGCAGGCCGCCTTCGGTGATGGTCAATTCCTCGACCATCTGCCCCCACAACCATTCGGTGGTGCTTTGCGGCAGGTAGCGATGTTGCAGGGCCAGGGTGTGGGCGCCGGTCTGTTGCCATTCGCGGCTTTCGCAGAGTTCGTGCAACTGGTGTTGCAAGGCTTGCAACTGCGCAGGCTCCGGCTCCTTGAACACCGAGACCAGCACCACGCCTTGCAGCCAATCCACGGTCAACTGCTCCAGCCCCGGCCAACAACGACCCCGGCCGTGGAACAGGCGACGGGTTTCCACGGGCACATCACGCAGGGCGGTCAGCAAGTGGGTGTGGAGCAGGGCGAGGGCGTCTGGGGTCATCGGGTGGCGTCGATCATTAAACGGGCGGCATTTTAAACACAATTGCGTTGACACAGGTGACGCAAGCACAACGTGCTTTTAATCAGGGGTGTTTAAGTGTTTTGTGCTGCAAATCGCCCTTTTACCTACCCAGAACAGTCAAAAAATCCTTATGGGCAGACATAAACTGGAAAAAAACAGCTCGCAGGTGCCCCCATGAACGGTTTCGTCAAGACAGTCAAGCAAACAGCCATTGACCCGCAGGAACTCACCGAGTGGCGCGACGCCCTGGATTCCCTGGTGCGCCATGCCGGCCCTGAGCGCGCGCGGCAGATCCTCGATATGCTGGCCGACGCCGGCAATACCCCGGCCATCGGCTGGAAACCGCGCCATGGCACGCCGTATATCAACAGCATCAGTGTGGCCCAGCAGCCGCACTTTCCCGGTGACCTGGCCACCGAAGAGCGCCTGGCCTCGCTGGTGCGCTGGAATGCCCTGGCCATGGTGGTGCGCGCCAACCAGGCCTATGGCGAGTTGGGCGGTCATATCGCCAGCTACGCCAGCGCGGCGGACCTGTTCGAGGTGGGTTTCAACCATTTTTTCCGGGCACGCCACAACAACATGGGCGGCGACCTGGTGTTCTACCAGCCGCATTCCGCGCCTGGTATCTATGCGCGGGCCTTTCTTGAAGGGCGCTTGAGCGAGCAGGACCTGGCCCACTATCGCCAGGAACTGGGTGCCGTCAAGGCCGGCGCCCGTGGCCTGTCGAGCTATCCGCACCCGTGGTTGATGCCGGACTTCTGGCAGTTCCCCACCGGCTCCATGGGCATTGGCCCAATCAGCTCGATTTTCCAGGCGCGGTTTATGCGCTACCTGCACCATCGCGGCTTGCAGGACACCACCGACCGCCACGTCTGGGGCGTGTTCGGCGACGGCGAAATGGACGAGCCGGAAAGCATGTCGGCCCTGACCCTGGCCGCCCGCGAAGGCTTGGACAACCTGACCTGGGTGGTCAACTGCAACCTGCAACGCCTCGATGGCCCGGTGCGTGGCAATGGGCGGATCATCGACGAGCTGGAGGCGCTGTTTGCCGGTGCCGGCTGGAACGTGATCAAGCTGGTCTGGGGGTCGGACTGGGATGCCTTGCTGGCCAAGGATGAGGACGGTGCGTTGGTGCGCACCTTGTCCCAGACCGTGGACGGGCAGTTCCAGACCTTTGCCGCCAAGGACGGTGCCTATAACCGCGAACACTTCTTCGGCCAGAGCGAGTCCCTGGCCAAGCTGGTGGCTGGCTTGAGCGACGAGCAGATCGACCGTCTCAAGCGCGGCGGCCACGACATGCTGAAAATCCATGCGGCCTATCATGCGGCGCGGCGGGTCAAGGGGCGCCCTACGGTGATCCTGGCCCAGACCAAGAAGGGCTTTGGCATGGGCGAGGCCGGGCAGGGCAAGATGACCACCCACCAGCAGAAAAAACTCGACCGCGACGCGCTGATCGCCTTTCGCAACCGCTTCCAATTGCCCCTGAGCGATGAGCAGACCGAATCCCTGAGCTTCTACAAACCCGCCGCCGACAGTGCCGAAATGCGCTACCTGCACCAGCGCCGCGCCGCCTTGGGCGGTTATGTACCCAGCCGCAGCCAGAGCGCCGAACCGGTGCCTGTGCCGCCGGTGAGTGGCTACGGCGGTTTCGCGACCCAGGCCCAAGGCAAGGAAATGTCCACCACCATGGCCTTTGTGCGCATGCTCAGCAATTTGCTCAAGGACAAGGCCCTGGGCCCGCGTATCGTGCCGATTGTCGCCGACGAGGCACGCACTTTCGGCATGGCCAACCTGTTCAAGCAGATCGGCATTTATTCCAGCGTCGGCCAGCGCTACGAGCCGGAGGACATTGGCTCGATTCTCAGCTACCGCGAAGCCACCGACGGGCAGATCCTCGAAGAAGGCATCAGCGAAGCCAGCGCCATCAGCTCCTGGGTCGCGGCGGCCACCAGTTACTCGGTGCATGGCTTGCGCATGTTGCCGTTCTACATCTACTACTCGATGTTCGGCTTCCAGCGGGTGGGCGACCTGATCTGGGCCGCTGCCGACCAGCGCGCCCGGGGCTTCTTGCTCGGCGCCACGGCAGGGCGTACCACCCTGGGTGGCGAGGGCCTGCAGCACCAGGACGGCAGCAGCCACCTGATGGCCGCGACCGTGCCCAACTGCCGCGCCTACGACCCGGCGTTTGCCGGCGAATTTGCAGTGATTCTCGACCACGGCATGCGCCAGATGCTTGAGCACGATGTGGACGAGTTCTACTACGTGACCCTGATGAACGAAAACTACCCGCAACCGAGCCTGCCCGAGGGCGTCGAGGCGGCGATCATCAAGGGCCTGTACCGCCTTGATGGCAGTGCCGGCGCCAAGGTGCGCCTGCTCGGTTCCGGCACTCTGGTGCGCGAGGCCCAGGCCGCCGCGCAGTTGCTGGCAGACGACTGGCAGATCGACAGCGAGGTGTTCAGCGTGACCAGCTTCAGCGAACTGGCCCGCGAGGCGCGGGAGGTGGAGCGCTGGAACCGCCTGCATCCCCTGCAAAGCCCACGGCGCAGCCACCTGGCGAGCTGCCTGCCCGAGGGCGCGCCGGTGGTGGCCGTGTCGGACTATGTGCGGGCTGTGCCGCAGATGATCGGTTCCTACCTGGGGTCGAACTACACCGTGCTCGGCACCGATGGCTTCGGGCGCAGCGACACCCGGGCGGCGCTGCGTGATTTCTTCGAGGTGGACCGCCACCACATCGTGCTGGCCGCGTTGGCCGCCCTGGTGGAGCAGGGCAGCCTGGAGGCGCAGGTGTGTCAGCAGGCGATTGAACGGTACGGCCTGCACACCGAGCGCGCGGCGTCCTGGACCCACTGACACCTCAAGGTCAATGAGGACCAAGTGTGGGAGCGGGCTTGTGGTGTGCTTTAGAGAGTGGCTATCAACTGGGGCCCAAACGCCTCACGCAAAAAATCCGGCGCGATATAGCGCTGGTAATGCGCCTCCGATAGCAGGAAAAACTCCCGATCAATCGCGTCACGCAAGTCCGCCAAGTGCCGCTCGCGAAACTCCGGCAGCAACGCCAAGCCATACGCATCCAGCCTGGAAATCACCCGCGCGCCCCGGGCAATCAACTGATAGGCCCAGCAATAAGGCGACTGGTGCGGCATAAACCGGATCTTGCGCGCGTCCAGTTGCTGGCGCAGGCGCGCCGGGTCAAACACCTCCAGCTTGCTGGCCATGACCTGCACCAGCAACTGTTCGAGGCGTAGCCAGACCGCTTGTTTTTCCTCGGCGCTGTAGCCATTCCACTGGATGACTTCATGGTGATAGCGCTTGCAACCACGGCACACCAGGTCGCCATACACGGTGGAACACAGGCCGACGCAGGGCGTCTTGATGGTTTGATTGGGCATAAAAACCGCGTCTTTCCTAATCCACGACAAAAGGGTTCACTGGCGCTCCAGCGCACTGAACTGCTGGTTCAAGTATTGATACAACTGGGTGACGGCCCGGGACATCTGCCCGCGATGGGGGCAGGCGAAACTCAAGGGGTACACATCCCCGGGAATCTCCGGCAACAGCACCACCAGGCGTTGTGTCTGCACCTCGGTATACACATCCAGCCAGCACTTGTAGGCGATGCCTTCTCCGGCAACCGCCCAGCGCCGCACCACATCGGCGTCGTCACTGAACAACGGGCCGGTGACCTGCACGGTGTGTGCGCCCAGTTCCCAGCGGTCATGCAGGCGGCCGTTTTGCAGGTACAACAGGCAGGGGTGGCGGGTCAGGTCGTCGACGGACGCGGGGGCACCGTGGCGCGCCACATAGTCCGGCGACGCCACCAGCACCCGGCGGTTCCAGGGCGCCAGGGGCAGGGCGATATAGTTGGCGTCCGCGTTCCAGCCGTAACGCAGGGCGACGTCCACCGGGTCGCGAAACAGGTTGGTGACCTGGTCCGACACCAGAAAACGCAAGGTCAATTCAGGGTGTTGGCGGCGGAACTCGGTGAGCATCGGCAATAGGAGATTGCGCCCAAGGTCCGACGGCGCGGCGATCTGCAACGTGCCCCGCAGCGGCGCGTTATCGCCGCGCAAGCGTTCCTGCCCTAGCGCCAATTGCTCAAGTACGCCACGGGCGGTGGGCAGGTACTGCTCGCCCTCGGCGCTCAGGCGCAGGCTGCGGGTGGTGCGGGTAAACAGGCGCACCTGCAGTTCCCGCTCCAGGCGCTTGATCGCGGCCGCCACCTGGCCGGGCAACAGGTTGGCCTCCACCGCTGCGGCGGTAAAACTGCCCAGGGCGGCGCTGCGCAGGAACAGCCCGAGATCATCGATGCGGATCATTTTCACTCCAGCAATGAAAGTGTTGCTGCATTTTGTCGATTTTTCTTCGCCCTGGGAACGGTAATGATGCAAGCCATCGAGGGCCATCGCCCCTCATCACCTGTGAGTTCCCATGAAAGCTATCTCCTTTACCCAACATGGCCTGCCCATCGACGACCCGCGCTCGCTGATCGATGTGACTATCGAAGCCCCCCAGCCCGGCCCCCGGGACTTGCTGGTGGAGGTGCAGGCCGTGGCGGTCAACCCGGTCGACACCAAGGTGCGCTCCGGCACCTTCGCCAAGGAGCCGAAAATCCTCGGCTGGGACGCGGCGGGCATCGTGCGCCAGGTGGGCCCTGACGTGACCCTGTTCAAGCCGGGCGACGCGGTGTACTACGCTGGCTCCCTGATCCGCTCTGGCAGCTACAGCGAATTCCAGGTGGTCGATGAACGCATCGTTGGCCACCGGCCGCGCACACTGGATGCGGCCCACGCTGCGGCCTTGCCGCTGACGTCGATCACCGCCTGGGAGTTGCTGTTCGACCGCCTGGGTGTGCCTGAAGGCGCAGGCGCGGGCGATGTGCTGTTGGTGGTCGGTGCCGGCGGCGGCGTGGGTTCGATCCTGGTGCAACTGGCCCGGCAACTCACCCAGATGACTGTGATCGGCACCGCCTCGCGCCCGGAGACTGCCGAGTGGGTGCAGCGCATGGGCGCCCATCATGTGATCGACCACCGCCGGCCCATGCTGGCCCAGCTCCAGGCATTGGGGATCGAGGCGGTCAGCCATGTCGCCAGCCTGACCCATACCCAGCAGTACCTGGCGCAACTGGTCGAAGTGCTGCGCCCCCAAGGGCGGCTGGGGTTGATCGACGACCCGGCCAGCCTGGATGTCATGCCACTCAAGCTCAAATCCTTGTCCTTGCACTGGGAACTGATGTTTACCCGCTCGCTGTTTGAAACGGTAGATATGATCCAGCAACACCACCTGCTCAACCGGGTGGCCCACCTGATCGACCAGGGCGTGTTGCACACCACCCTTGGCGCACATTTCGGCGCGATCAACGCGGCCAATATGCGCAGCGCCCATGCCCTGGTGGAAAGCGGCAAGGCGCGGGGCAAGATTGTGCTGGAGGATTTCCAATGAACACCCTGATCAAAGCCCTGGGCTTATCGCTGTGTATGATGCTCGCCGCATGCGCCAGCCAACCTACCAATGGAGTCGCCAACATGAGCAAACCCTTGATATCCATCGCCGTACTCAAGGCCAAGCCGGGCCAGGAACAAGCGCTCAAGGCCGGCCTGCTGGGGTTGGTCGAGCCGACCCGCACCGAGCCTGGCAACCTGGATTACGTGTTGTTCGAGCTGCGTGATGAGCCAGGCACGTTCTATATGCGTGAAGCGTTCAAGGACCAGGCGGCCCTCGATGCGCATTTTGCGATGCCGTACTTCCAACGCTTTGCCGCCACGGCGAATGACTTGCTCCAGGAGCCCCTGAAGCTGATCTTTCTGGAGCAAGTTTCCCACTGACGCCATGCATCGCAACCGCCTGTAGGCACGAGTTTGTCGCGCCTACAGGCGGTGTGGGCCGGTCAGTCCCAGCTAAGCGCGCCACCGGTCTGATACTCGATCACCCGGGTCTCAAAGAAGTTCTTCTCTTTCTTCAAGTCCATGATCTCGCTCATCCACGGGAACGGGTTGGTGGTGCCTGGGTACTCTTCCTTCAAGCCGATCTGCG
>Ga0209173_100268_pt1 | contig 38732 bp, 28 predicted proteins | sample SynthPrep_16_END_FD_187206 | JGI IMG/M metagenome (GOLD analysis project Ga0209173, IMG submission 187206) | Synthetic microbial communities from Ohio, USA - SynthPrep_16_END_DS12_MetaG (SPAdes) (version 2) | ecosystem: Engineered > Bioreactor > Aerobic > Activated sludge | place: USA: Ohio... | reverse complement strand
GGAATCATCGCTTCAGCGAGTGCTTCACGGTCGATCCATTCACCAAGACACTGGTCGGGCTTCTGAGTCACGGGAACCTTCCACATGTAGGGGCAGAAAAAAGGGGCTACATTATGCCGCCCGACCGCCCTCGGAGCAATGCGCGGCCCGCAACAAAACCCCTTGCAAAAAAATATCGCCCCTCTGCAGCCCAGTAAATACGCGGCTTCCAGCGCACCCCCTGTTGGACCAATGTGACAAAGTGTCCGTAACCCTCCGAAACATACACCGATTTCGGCACTACATAATGAGTCAAAAGGCACCTTTGTTTGTCTTAGCCACTACATTTCCTACAAACCGTAATAGGCTCAGTCAGCAACTGACAGGCGGCACTCCGGGCCGTTACAATTACCGACTTTGTCGCAACGCTTGGAGCTCAACCTTCCGTGCCCGTTCTGCGTCTACCGCTTCTCCCTGCCGCGGCAGGTAAACAGCACTGGGGCAATCTGCCCGGTGCCGCCCTGAGCCTGGCCATCGCCGAGGCTGCCAGCGCTGCCAAGCGCTTTACCCTGCTGCTCACCGCCGACAGCCAAAGTGCCGAGCGGCTGGAACAGGAGCTGAGTTTCTTCGCCCCCGATTTGCCGGTACTGCATTTCCCGGACTGGGAAACCCTGCCCTACGATCTGTTCTCGCCGCACCAGGACATCATTTCCCAGCGCATCGCCAGCCTGTACCGCTTGCCGGAACTGGCCCACGGCGTGCTGGTGGTGCCGATCACCACGGCCCTGCACCGCCTGGCACCGACCAAGTTCCTGCTGGGCAGCAGCCTGGTGCTGGATATCGGCCAGAAGCTCGATGTGGAGCAAATGCGCACCCGGCTTGAGGCCAGCGGCTATCGCTGCGTCGACACGGTGTACGAGCACGGCGAGTTCGCCGTGCGTGGCGCGTTGATCGACCTGTTCCCGATGGGCAGCAAACTGCCCTACCGGATCGACCTGTTCGACGACGAAATCGAAACCCTGCGCACCTTCGATCCGGAAAACCAGCGCTCCATCGACAAGGTGCAATCGATCAAGCTGCTGCCGGCCCGGGAATTCCCGCTGCAAAAAGACGCGGTCACGCGCTTCAAGGCACGTTTCCGCGAGCGCTTCGACGTGGACTTCCGCCGCTGCCCGATCTTCCAGGACTTGAGCAGCGGGATTACCCCCGCCGGTATCGAGTACTACCTGCCGCTGTTCTTCGACGAAACTTCCACGCTCTTCGATTACCTGCCCCAGGACACCCAGGTGTTTTCGCTGCCAGGCATCGAACAGGCGGCGGAGAATTTCTGGAATGACGTGCGCAACCGTTATGAAGAACGCCGCGTCGACCCGTCCCGTCCTTTATTGCCACCGGCCGAGCTGTTCCTGCCGGTGGAGGACTGCTTCGCCCGCCTGAAAAACTGGCCGCGAGTAGTCGCCAGCCAGCAGGACGTGGATGCAGGCGCCGGCCGCGAGCGCTTTCCGGCGCAAGCGCTGCCGAACCTGGCGATTGAAGCCAAGGCCAACCAGCCGCTGGAAGCATTGTCGAATTTCCTCGGTGACTTCCCCGGCCGCGTGCTGTTTACCGCCGAGTCCGCCGGGCGCCGCGAGGTGCTGCTGGAGTTGCTGGAACGCCTGAAGCTGCGGCCGAAAACCGTCGACAGCTGGCCGGACTTTGTCGCGAGCAAGGACCGCCTGGCGATCACCATCGCACCGCTGGACGAAGGGCTGCTGCTGGACGACCCGGCCCTGGCATTGATTGCCGAGAGCCCGCTGTTCGGTCAGCGGGTGATGCAGCGCCGCCGCCGGGAAAAGCGCGCCGATGCCAACAACGATGCGGTGATCAAGAACCTCACCGAGCTGCGCGAAGGCGCGCCGGTGGTGCATATCGACCACGGCGTGGGCCGTTACCTGGGCCTGCAGACCCTGGAGATCGACAACCAGGTGGCCGAATTCCTCACCATGGAATACGCCGAGGGCGCCAAGCTCTACGTGCCCGTGGCCAACCTGCACCTGATCGCCCGCTACACCGGCAGCGACGACGCCCTCGCGCCGTTGCACCGCCTGGGCTCCGAGACCTGGCAGAAAGCCAAGCGCAAGGCCGCCGAACAGGTACGCGATGTGGCCGCCGAGTTGCTCGACATCTATGCCCGCCGCGCCGCCCGCGAAGGTTATGCGTTTGCCGACCCAAAAGCCGACTACGCCACCTTCAGCGCGGGCTTCGCCTTCGAAGAAACCCCGGACCAGCAAACCACCATCGACGCCGTGCGCGCCGACATGCTGGCGCCCAAGCCGATGGACCGCCTGGTGTGCGGCGACGTGGGCTTCGGCAAGACCGAAGTGGCAATGCGCGCAGCGTTTATTGCGGTGCACGGTGGCCGCCAAGTGGCGATCCTCGTCCCCACCACCCTGCTCGCCCAGCAGCACTACAACAGCTTTCGCGACCGCTTTGCCGACTGGCCGGTGACTGTGGAGGTGATGAGCCGCTTCAAATCGGCCAAGGAAGTGAATGCGGCCATCGCCGACCTGGCGGAAGGCAAGATCGACATTGTCATCGGCACTCACAAGCTGCTGTCGGATGACGTGAAGATCAAGAACCTCGGGCTGGTGATCATCGACGAAGAGCACCGCTTCGGGGTTCGCCAGAAAGAACAGCTCAAGGCCCTGCGCAGTGAAGTCGACATCCTGACGCTCACCGCCACGCCGATTCCGCGCACGCTGAACATGGCGGTGTCGGGCATGCGCGACCTGTCGATCATCGCCACGCCGCCGGCGCGCCGGTTGTCGGTGCGCACCTTCGTCATGGAGCAGAACAAAAGCACGGTCAAGGAAGCCCTGCTGCGCGAGTTGCTGCGCGGCGGCCAGGTGTACTACCTGCACAACGATGTAAAAACCATCGAGAAATGCGCCGCCGACCTCGCCGAACTGGTGCCGGAAGCACGGATCGCCATCGGCCACGGGCAGATGCGCGAGCGCGAACTCGAACAGGTGATGAGCGACTTCTATCACAAGCGCTTCAACGTGCTGATCGCCTCGACCATCATCGAGACCGGCATCGACGTGCCGAGCGCCAACACCATCATCATCGAGCGCGCCGACAAGTTCGGCCTGGCGCAGCTGCACCAGCTGCGCGGCCGGGTCGGGCGCAGTCACCACCAGGCGTATGCCTATCTGCTGACACCGCCGCGCCAGCAGATCACTTCCGACGCCGAGAAGCGCCTGGAAGCGATCGCCAACACCCAGGACCTCGGCGCCGGCTTTGTGCTGGCCACCAACGACCTGGAAATCCGCGGCGCCGGCGAACTGCTGGGCGACGGCCAGAGCGGGCAGATCCAGGCCGTCGGCTTCACCCTGTATATGGAAATGCTCGAGCGCGCAGTGAAGTCCATCCGCAAGGGCGAACAACCGAACCTCGACCAACCGCTGGGTGGCGGCCCGGAGATCAACCTGCGCCTGCCGGCGCTGATCCCCGAAGACTACCTGCCGGATGTGCATGCGCGACTGATCCTGTACAAGCGCATCGCCTCGGCCACCGACGAAGAAGGTCTCAAGGACCTTCAAGTGGAGATGATCGATCGCTTCGGCCTGTTGCCGGAGCCGACCAAGAACCTGGTGCGCCTGACCCTGCTCAAATTGCAGGCGGAGCAACTGGGCATCAAGAAGGTCGACGCCGGCCCGCAAGGCGGGCGTATCGAGTTCGAAGCGCAGACGCCGGTGGACCCATTGGTGCTGATCAAGCTGATTCAGGGCCAGCCCAATCGCTACAAGTTCGAAGGGGCTACGCTGTTCAAATTCATGGTGCCGATGGAACGCGCCGAAGAACGCTTTAATACACTGGAGGCGCTGTTTGAGCGCCTCATCCCGAAATCTGCTTGAAGGACGCCCCAATGCGCCTGTTCCGCATTTTGAGCTTGTTGTTGGTGGTCGTTGCGCCTTCGGCGTTCGCCGACAGCCCGTACCTGGTGGAGATGATCCTGGTGCGCCAGAACGCCGAGCCGGTGATCAACAGCCGTGCGGCGCCGGAAAACTGGGACGCCGGTGCACCACGCCTGGGGACTGACAAAATGAGCCCGCCACGACTGGGCAATATTGTCGAGAAGCTGCAAGCCAGCAGCGACTACACCGTATTGCTGCACAAGTCCTGGGAACAGAATCTCGGTGAGCAACCGGTGAAGCTGGCCATCAGCGATGGCCAGGAACAGTTCGGCCAGTTCCCCATCGAAGGTACCCTGAACCTGCAGCTTGGACGCTTTACCGATATCGACGCAGACTTCTGGGTCAACCAGTTCGACGCCAACGGCAGCGTCATCGCCAGCGAACACCTCAGCCAGCAAGACGTGCGCACCAAGAACAACCAGCTCAACTACCTGGACGGCGGCCACCTCGCCCTGCTGATCAAGATCACTTCGCTGACCGCCAAGCCGCCCAGCGCTCCACCGCCCGATGTCCAGGACTGATCCAGCACCATGCCCCTGACGTCGTCGTTGACCAAACCCCTGGCCCCTTCGTGGGCCAATCGCTTTAAAGAGCAAAGCCTCGAGCGTGGCCGACGCTACGCCCTGGAAAACCGCGTGCGTATCGTCGAGTCCGGCGACAGCACCATCATTGCCAGCTGCGAAGGCTCGGGTGGCAATGTCTACCGCCAGACCATTTCGCTGCGCGAATCCGCCAAGGGCACGTTGATCCTAGTGGACAGCCGCTGCACGTGCCCCGTGCACACCAACTGCAAACACATCGCCGCCGTGCTGCTCAAGGTCCAGGAAACCCTGGCCTACCCGGCGGCGGCCCAGGATGCCGAGTTGCTGGAGAAGCTCCAGGCGGTGCTGGATAACCGCGTGGTGTTGCCGCAAGTGGTGATGGAAGACGTGCAACCGGTGCCGCGCCTGTGGCTGGCGAGTATCGAGTTCAGTGCCTTCGAACCGCGCAACGGCAAGATGCAGCGTTATATCCAGCATCGCGCGGCGTTGTCCTTCAACTATTTGGGCAACTACGTCAGCGGCCAGAAGAACGCCGACATTATCGTGCGCCAGGAACAACAGAGCCTGCGGATCAAGCGCCATCCCGAGGTGGAGCAGCAGTTTCGCGAACAACTGCGCCTGCTAGGCTTCAAGATCGCCACGCGCCAGAGCAAGGCCCTGCCGGAAAGTGCCGGCGAGCTGTTCGAGATGGTCAACGACAGCGCGTGGCTGAACTTCACCCTGAATGCCTCGCCGAACCTGCGCGCCCAGGGTTGGGAACTACAGATCGATGAAGATTTCGGTTTTGACCTGAGCGCCGTCGACGACTGGTACGCCAGCGTCGATGAGATGCCGGAGCGCGACTGGTTCGACCTGGAGCTGGGCATCATCGTCAACGGCGAACGCCTGAGTTTGCTGCCGATCCTGTTGAACCTGATGCGCTCTCACACCGAGATCCTCAACCCGGAAAAACTCGCGCGGCGCCGTGATGACGAACTGATCCTGGTGAACATTCCCGGCCTGCCCAACGGCCACGGCCCGCTGCAAGTGGCGCTGCCTTATGGCCGGCTGAAACCGGTACTGGCGACCCTGGGCGAGTTCTACCTGCAAGAGCCCGGCACCACCGCGCTGCGCCTGGCCAAGGCCGACGCGATTCGCCTGAACCCGCTGGAAGACCTGCCGCTGCAATGGGAAGGCGGCGAAAAGATCCGCAACTTCGCCCAGCGCCTGCGGGACATCAAGGATTTCAGCTGCGAAGCGCCGGAAGGCTTGAACGCAACGTTGCGCCCTTATCAACTGGAAGGCCTGAGCTGGATGCAGTCGCTGCGCCAACTCGACGTCGGCGGGATTCTCGCGGATGACATGGGCCTGGGCAAAACCCTGCAAACCCTGGCGCATATTCTCAGCGAGAAAATCGCCGGACGCCTGGACCGCCCGTGCATGGTGGTGATGCCCACCAGCCTGATCCCGAACTGGCTCGACGAAGCGGCGCACTTCACGCCGCAGCTCAAAGTCATGGCGTTGTACGGCGCGGGGCGCAAGAAACATTTCCCTCAGTTGCAGGACTACGACCTGCTGCTGACCACCTACGCCCTGCTGCCCAAGGACATCGAGCAACTGGCCGCCCTGCCCTTGCACGTGCTGATCCTTGACGAAGCGCAGTACATCAAGAACCCCAACAGCAAGGCGGCCCAGGCGGCCCGCGAGCTGAACGCCCGCCAGCGCCTGTGCCTCAGCGGTACACCGCTGGAAAACCACTTGGGCGAGCTGTGGTCGCTGTTCCACTTCCTGCTGCCGGGTTGGCTGGGGGACGTGAAGAGCTTCAACCGCGATTACCGCGTACCGATCGAAAAGCGCGGCAGCGATGTGCGATTGCAGCACCTTAATGGTCGGATCAAGCCGTTCCTGCTGCGTCGCACCAAGGAGCAGGTGGCGACCGAGCTGCCGCCCAAGACCGAGATCATCCACTGGGTCGACCTCAACGAAGCCCAACGCGACGTGTACGAAACCATGCGCCTGGCGATGGACAAGAAAGTCCGCGACGAGATTACCCGCAAGGGTGTGGCGCGCAGCCAGATCATCATCCTGGAGGCGCTGCTCAAGTTGCGCCAGGTGTGCTGTGATTTACGCTTGGTCAATGATGCAACCCTGCCGGCAAAGGGCAGTAGCTCGGGCAAACTCGACAGCTTGATGGAGATGCTCGAAGAGCTGTTTGCCGAAGGCCGCAGGATTCTGCTGTTTTCCCAGTTCACTTCGATGCTGAGCCTGATCGAGGCCGAGTTGAAGAAGCGCGGCGTGGCTTATGCGCTGCTTACCGGTCAGACGCGGGATCGGCGCACGCCGGTGAAAGACTTCCAGAGCGGCAAGCTGCAGATCTTCCTGATCAGCCTGAAGGCAGGCGGCGTCGGACTTAACCTGACGGAAGCCGACACGGTGATTCACTACGACCCGTGGTGGAACCCGGCCACGGAGAACCAGGCCACCGACCGTGCGTACCGCATCGGCCAGGAGAAGCCGGTATTCGTCTACAAGATGATTGCCCGGGGCACCGTGGAAGAGAAAATCCAGCATTTGCAGAAGGAAAAGTCTGATCTGGCGGCGGGCGTTCTGGATGGGCGGACGACGGGGGATTGGAAGTTGGGGAATGAGGATATCGAGGCGTTGTTTGCGCCGTTGCCTCATAAGCAGGAAAAGCGCTGACTGTTAGATCGCCTTCGCGAGCAAGCCCGCTCCCACATTTGACCGCATATACCCTGGAGGAATGCGGTCGGATGTGGGAGCGGGCTTGCTCGCGAAGGGCGCACCGCAGTTGTCAGTCGATCAACTGAGCATCCCGCAGCGCACCCAACGCCGCCAACCAACGCGGATCCTGCTTGTACTCGGTCGACGCCACCGCCTGGCCACGCATCCGCGCGATACGCGCCGACGGAGTGACCTTCATGCGCTGGGCAGCACTCAGGGCCAGCTCGGCGGCCGCGCGGTCGTTGCACACCAGGCCCATGTCGCAACCGGCAGTCAGCGCCGCTTCGATACGGCTGGCGGCATCACCCACCACATGGGCCCCCGCCATCGACAGGTCGTCACTGAAGATCACCCCGTCGAACTGCAACTCGCCACGCAGGATGTCCTGCAACCAGCGCCGGGAGAAGCCGGCCGGTTGCGCGTCCACTTGTGGATAAATCACATGGGCCGGCATGACGGCTGCCAGTTGCTTGCTCAGGCGTGCGAAAGGCACCAGGTCATTGGCGCGAATCTGTTCCAGGCTGCGCTCGTCGTTGGGAATGGCGACGTGGGAATCGGCTTCGGCCCAGCCGTGGCCGGGGAAGTGCTTGCCGGTGGCCGCCATACCGGCGCTGTTCATGCCACGGATGAAGGCGCCCGCGAGCACGGCGGCGCGCTCGGGGTCGCCTTCGAAGGCGCGAGTGCCCACAACGGCGCTGCGCTGGTAATCGAGGTCCAGCACCGGGGCGAAGCTCAGGTCCAGGCCAACCGCCAGCACCTCGGTTGCCATGATCCAACCGCACTGCTCGGCCAGTTGCTCCGCATTCGGGTTGTCGGCCAAGGCACGCATCGCCGGCAGACGCACAAACCCCTGACGCAAGCGCTGCACTCGGCCGCCTTCCTGATCGACCGCCAGCAACAGGTCCGGGCGCACGGCGCGAATCGCCGCGCTCAATTCACGCACCTGCCGAGGATGCTCGATATTGCGTGCAAAAATGATCAGGCCGCCCACCTCGGGCTGACGCAACAAGTGGCGATCCTCAGCCGTCAGCCAGGTGCCGGCAACGTCCACCATCAAAGAGCCTTGCAGGGCTTGGGTCATATAGCTTCCTTAAATAACGCACGCAGCCCGAAGCCCCCGCGAGATCGCATCGCCAGGATTGAATCTGGAGACGGACGCTCAGCGAGCGCAACGGGCTGTGGATAAATAGCTGAAATCGGCATGGGCGGCTAGCTTAGCGGATGCAAGCGGCCGCGCACACCCGGGAGGGGTTAAACCTTGGCCGGGACCGGTGCTGACTTGCTGCGCGGGCGCAATTGGGCGGCGGCCATGGCCTGGTCGGTGACGCCGGTTTCGGCACGCATGCCGGCGGCGAGAAACGGCACCATCAGGCGCATGACCTGCTCGATGGAGGTGTTGACGCCGAAGTCGGTCTCGGCAATCGCACGCAGTGCCTTGATCCCGGACATGCTGAATGCCGCGGCACCGAGCATGAAGTGCACGCGCCAGAACAGTTCGATTGGCGGGATACGCGGGGCGGCTTCGTTGACCAGCAACATATAGCGGCGGAACACCTTGCCGTACATGTCTTCAAGGTAGCGACGCAGGTGCCCCTGGCTCTGGCTGAACGCCAGGCCCAACAGGCGCATGAAGATCGACAGGTCGTTGCCGCTGCGTGGCTGAACCACCAGGGCTTGTTCGACGAGGATCTCCAGCAGGTCTTCCAGGCTTGGCTTGTTTTCAGGCTTGGCCTGGCGACGCTCCAGCTCACGGTCGAGGCTGATGCAGAAAGGCCCCAGGAACCGAGAGAACACGGCCTGGATCAGCGCCTTCTTGGAGCCGAAATGGTAGTTCACTGCCGCCAGGTTGACCCCGGCCTTGCTGGTAATCAGCCGCAATGAAGTTTCAGCAAATCCTTTTTCCGCGAACAACTGCTCGGCAGCATCGAGAATGTGTTCAACGGTTTCCGACTGGGCCATGGCTACTCCGCCTGACAAACACTTGTTTGAAACATACGTTTCAAGCTATGTCTTGTCAAGCCTGCAGGTCGGTTTGCGGCTGGCCGGTCAGCTATTTCATGGCCATTTAATCACATTCGCCAAGGTCTGTAGGCAGCGCTGTCTCCAGTGTGTAGGACAGGTGATAAATGACCGTCCAGCGGAGTGACTGAAAACGGTGATTGCCAAGCGCAGTCCACTGTATATAATCCCAGTCACTGTATAAAAAGACAGAGCGATCAACATGCTAAAACTGACGCCACGCCAAGCTGAGATTCTGGCTTTTATCAAGCGCTGCCTCGATGACAACGGCTACCCGCCGACCCGGGCGGAAATTGCGCTGGAACTGGGATTCAAGTCACCCAACGCCGCTGAAGAACACCTCAAGGCCCTCGCCCGCAAAGGCGCGATCGAGATGACCCCGGGTGCTTCACGCGGTATTCGCATCCCTGGCTTCGAAGCCAAGGCCGACGAGTCGACACTGCCGATCATCGGCCGCGTCGCAGCCGGTGCGCCGATCCTGGCGCAACAGCACGTCGAGGAATCCTGCAACATCAACCCGACCTTCTTTCATCCCCGTGCCGACTACCTGTTGCGGGTCCATGGCATGAGCATGAAGGACGTGGGCATTTTCGACGGCGACCTGCTGGCCGTCCACACCACACGTGAAGCCCGCAATGGCCAGATCGTCGTCGCCCGTATCGGCGATGAAGTGACGGTCAAACGCTTCAAGCGCGAAGGCAGCAAGGTCTGGCTCCTGGCCGAGAACCCCGAATTCGCGCCGATTGAAGTGAACCTGAAGGATCAGGACCTGGTGATTGAAGGCTTGAGCGTCGGCGTTATTCGCCGCTAACGGAGGCATCATGCAGTTCCTACAGACCCCACAACACACTCAACTGTCGCTGTTTGAGGCCTTTATGGCCCAGCCCCTTGCGCCCATCCTCAAGGAAGTGGTCGAAGCGCCCTGGAGCGCCGAACCCGAGGCGTTCAGTGAACTGTCGTTGCGCGGTGCTGCCGGGAACTGCCTGAGCCTGTTGGCGCCGATCCTTCGCGAATTGAGCGAGGAACAGGACGCCCGCTGGCTGACGCTGATCGCCCCGCCGTCCAGCCTGACCCAGGCCTGGTTGCGGGATGCCGGCCTGAACCGCGAACGCATCCTGTTGCTGCAACCCCGTGGTGCTCAAAGCGCCCAGCAGTTGACCTGCGAAGCCTTGCGCCTGGGCCGTAGCCATACGGTGGTCAGCTGGCTGAACCCGCTGACCACAGCGGCCAGGCAGCAACTGATCAGCGCCGCCCGCACAGGTGATGCGCAAAGCTTGAACATTCGGTTGGGATAAAACAATACGCGGGTAACTGACAGCTGTCAGGATCCGCCATGACGCGAGGCTTCTTCAGAATTGAGAAGCCGATCTGCACAATTGAAGCCTGTAAAAAAGTCGACAGACGGACTCAGTGAAGAATCCGCGGACCGTCTTCCTTTTCCGGTTCGCCTTCAGCCAGGCGCCCCGCCATCTGCACACCTACGCTCAACATGGCTTTTGCCACTTCCACGTGCTGGCCCTGCAGGAACGCTTTTGCGTCCTCGGAAAAATCCAAGATCACCAGAGAACCCTCGTCCTCAGCCCGGCGCAGCTCGATTCGGCCGTCGGGCAACTCAACAATTTCCAGAAAGGACGTTGGCATAAAAGTCTGTTCTCCACGAAAGGCCGGCATTATATCAGTCTTGTGGCGAGCGGGCTTGCCCGCATTGGGCTGAGCCGCGGCCCTCCGACAGCTGACACTGCCAGGCCTGAAAAGCCTTGGGGCTGCTTTGCAACCCAGCGGGAGCAAGCTCCCTCGCCACAAGAGCGGTAGTTGTCAGCGAGAAGCCTTCAGCACTCGTTCAATCCATCCCGAAACCGAATGGCCAACTTCTTCAGCTCCTGCCGCCAGCTTTCCAGCTCTTCCCGGCTCAACGGCTCGGGTCCTTCTTCGTCCAGGCTTAAGGCCACGATCAGCGGCTGGGTCACATCGCCTTTGGGCGTGTGCTTCACCCGTGGCGGTTGGAACATCTCCGCGTGGGCTACCAGCAAGCGCGCCAGCCAACTGTCCGGGCTTTGCGCCATCTCCACCAGTTCGGCCAACTCCGGGATGGCCATGGACTCCAGCACATCCCGGTGGATGATCATTTCCGCACGCGGCGAGCCGGCCTGCGGCAGACGGTAGAACCCGGCGATCTCATGGCACAAGCCAAGCAAGGCGCCATAGAGGTGGAACAGCGCGGCTTCACGCCCGGCCTGTACCAGCGCGATAGCGTTCATCTCCTTCCCTTCCTCGGCACGGCCAAGGGCTTCCAGGGACAAACCCGCGAAGTAAATTTTCTGGTTGGTACGGGTATAGAGTTCGTTGGCCATGAAGGCAGTCTCCACAACGAATAAGGCGTGATGCTGGCTGAACAGTGTCACGGATCAGCCAAGTCCACTGCAAGCGCAAAAAAAGGCCGCCTATCAAGGCGGCCTTTGTGCATGTAGCTGATCGTATCAAGCGCCCTGGCGCTTGTCCTCGACCTTCCACTTGCCACCGTCGTAGAACGCTTTCCAGCCGGTAGGCTTGCCTTCCACTTCGGTCTGCACGTACTGCTCCTTGGTCTTGCGGCTGTAGCGGATTACGGACGGGCGACCGTCCGGGTCCTTCTTCGGCGCTTCGCAGAGGAAGTGGTACTTCGGATCGATCTCGTCCTTGTGGGGCACGATCTCCATCACCAGCGGTGCACGGGTCTCACGGTTTTTCGGGAACTGGCTGGCAGCCAGGAACAGCCCCGAAGCACCATCACGCAGGATGTAGGTGTCGTTGACCTTCTCGCACTTGAGCTCAGGCATCTTCACCGGGTCCATCTTCGGCGGCGCCGCGTCACCGCTTTTCAGCAGTTTGCGGGTGTTCTTGCACGTCGGGTTGGTGCAACCGAAGAACTTGCCGAAACGGCCGGTCTTGAGCTGCATCTCGCTGCCGCACTTGTCGCATTCCAGGCTCGGGCCTTCGTAGCCCTTGATGCGGTAAGTGCCTTCTTCGATCTCGTAGCCGTTGCAATCCGGGTTGTTACCGCAGATGTGCAGCTTGTGCTTCTCGTCCAGCAGGTAGGCATCCATTGCCGTGCTGCAGATCGGGCAACGGTGCTTGCCACGCAATACCAGTGACTCGGATTCACCCTCGTCATCGGCCGCGATTTCATCGCCCGGCACCAGGTTGACGGTGGCCTTGCAGCGCTCTTTCGGCGGCAGGCTGTAACCCGAGCAACCGAGGAACACACCGGTGGAGGCGGTACGAATCTGCATCGGGCGACCGCAAGTGAGGCACGGAATGTCCGTCATCACCGGCTGGTTGGCCCGCATGCCGTTCTCGGCGCTTTCTGCTACTTCAAGTTTCTTCTTGAAGTCGCCGTAGAACTCGTCGAGCACGTTTTTCCAGTCGCGTTCGCCCTGGGCCACGTCATCGAGGTTCTCTTCCATGCCGGCGGTGAAGCCGTAGTCCATCAGGTTGGAGAAGCTCTCGGACAGGCGCTCGGTGACGATGTCACCCATCTTTTCCGAGTAGAAACGACGGTTGTGCAAGGCCACGTAGCCGCGGTCCTGGATGGTGGAGATGATCGCCGCATAGGTCGAAGGACGACCGATACCGCGTTTTTCCATCTCCTTGACCAGGCTCGCTTCCGAATAACGCGCCGGCGGCTTGGTGAAGTGCTGGGACGGGTCGAGCTTGATCAGCTTCAACACATCGCCCTGAGCCATGTCCGGCAGCACATCGTCGTCGCCCGGCTTGGCGATTTGCGGCATTACGCGGGTGTAACCGTCGAACTTGAGGATACGGCCCTTGGCACGCAGCTCGAAGTCACCAGCACCCACGCTGACAGTCGTCGACAGGTATTGCGCCGGCAGCATCTGGCAAGCCAGGAACTGGCGCCAGATCAGCTCGTAGAGGCGCTCAGCGTCGCGCTCCATGCCGCTCAGCTTGCTTGGCTCGGTATTGGCGTCGGAGGGACGAATCGCTTCGTGAGCCTCTTGTGCGCCTTCCTTGCTGCTATAGACGTTCGGCTTCTCCGGCAGGTACTTCTTGCCGAACTCGCTTTCAATATAAGTACGCGCCATCGCCACCGCGTCTTGCGACAGGTTGGTGGAGTCGGTACGCATATACGTGATGTAGCCCGCTTCATACAGGCGCTGGGCCATCATCATGGTCTTCTTCACCCCGAAGCCCAGGCGGTTGCTCGCGGCCTGTTGCAGGGTGGAGGTGATGAACGGCGCCGACGGCTTGCTGCTGGTGGGCTTGTCTTCACGCTTGACGATGCTGTAGCTGGAAGCCTTGAGCTTCTCCAGCGCGGCCATGGCCTGGGCTTCGTTGAGCGGCTTGAAGGCCTCGCCTTTCTCGCGGGCCACTTCAAAGCGCACGTTGTTGCCCTTGGCAGTGCCCAGGTCAGCGTGCACTTCCCAGTATTCTTCGGGGTTGAACGCACGAATCTCGCGTTCACGCTCCACCACCAGCTTTACCGCCACAGACTGCACACGGCCGGCGGACAGGCCACGAGCGATTTTCGCCCACAGCAGCGGCGAGACCATGTAACCCACGACGCGGTCGAGGAAGCGACGGGCCTGCTGGGCATTGACGCGGTCAATGTCCAGTTCGCCCGGCTTGGAGAAGGCTTCCTGGATCGCCTTCTTGGTAATTTCGTTGAACACCACGCGCTTGTAGCGGCTGTCGTCACCCCCGATGGCTTCCCGCAGGTGCCAGGCAATAGCCTCCCCTTCGCGGTCCAAGTCGGTTGCGAGATAGATGGTGTCAGCATCCTTGGCGAGCCGGCGCAGCTCTTCGATGACCTTTTCCTTGCCCGGGAGGATCTCGTACTTGGCTTTCCAGCCATGATCGGGATCGACACCCATGCGCGAGACCAGCTGCTTGCGCGCTTTCTCTTTAGGCGTGAGCACCGGACCTTCGCCCGCAGCCGCCTTGCCACGCTTGGCGGCAGGCTCCTTGCTGGCGCTAGCCGAACCGCTGGTGGGCAGGTCTCGGATATGGCCGATACTCGACTTCACCACGTACTCGTTACCCAAGTACTTGTTGATGGTCTTGGCCTTAGCCGGGGATTCCACAATGACCAGCGATTTGCCCATGGATCGGAAAATTCCTGAATTCGAGAAGTGAAAGGCGGTTGGCGCCTGACGCGGCAACGCTATATATAGTGGCAACAAGGTGAGGTCAAGCGCAGCATTCTGCGCGGCCTGCCTTTATTGCACGGAAAAAAGGCTGGGTTCGGCCTGCATCAAAGCAAAGCGCGGGACCTGTTCGCCGTCAACTTCGACGGTCTCAAGGAACATGCTCAAGGGACGCACCCAAAAGCCGTAATCGCCATACAGTGCTTGGTAAAACACCACTTCCTCTTCGGTCTCGGAATGCCGCGCCACATTAAAAACGCGGTACTGCGGACCTTTATAATGCTGGTAGAGCCCTGGTTCGACTTTCATGCTCTGGCCCTCTTACAAAATTTGTTAAAAAAAAATATAAAAAATTCCAAAAAACAAAAACCGGGGCACTGGGCCCCGGCTTCCGTCAACGAAACGTTTAGATACGTTCGAAGACGGTGGAGATGCCTTGGCCGAGGCCAATGCACATGGTTGCAACCCCAAGGTTGCCGCCATTTTGCTTCATCACGTTCAGCAACGTGCCGGAGATACGAGCGCCGGAACACCCAAACGGGTGACCCAAGGCAATCGCGCCGCCGTGCAGGTTAACCTTCTCGTTCATCTTGTCGAGCACTTTCAAATCTTTCAGCACTGGCAGGGCCTGTGCGGCGAAAGCTTCGTTGAGCTCGAAGAAGTCGATGTCGGAGATAGTCAGACCTGCGCGCTTCAATGCTTTTTGTGTGGCCGGTACTGGACCATAGCCCATGATTGCCGGGTCCACACCTGCGACTGCCATCGAACGAATCACGGCCATCGGCTGGATACCCAGGTCCTGGGCACGCTGGGCCGACATCACGATCATGCACGAAGCACCGTCAGTGATCTGCGACGAAGTACCGGCTGTCACGGTGCCGCCCTTTGGATTGAAGGCCGGCTTCAGGGCCGCCAGGCTTTCCAGGGTGGTGTCCGGACGAATGGTTTCGTCGTAGTCGAACAGTTTCAGGAAACCGTTCTCGTCGTAGCCGTTCATCGGGATGATTTCATCCTTGAACTTGCCTTCCACGGTTGCCTTGTGGGCCAACTGGTGGGAACGCAGGCCGAATGCATCCTGGGCTTCGCGGGTAATGCCGTGCATTTTGCCGAGCATTTCAGCGGTGAGGCCCATCATGCCCGAGGCTTTCGCCGCGTACAGGGACATGTGCGGGTTCGGATCCACACCGTGCATCATGCTGACGTGGCCCATGTGCTCCACGCCGCCAACCACGAACACATCACCGTTACCGGTCATGATCGCTTGGGCAGCGGTGTGCAGCGCACTCATGGACGAGCCACACAGCCGGCTGACGGTCTGGCCGGCAGCGGTGTGCGGGATCTGCGTCATCAGGGAAGCCATGCGGGCGATGTTCCAGCCCTGCTCCAGGGTCTGGTTGACGCAGCCCCAGATCACGTCTTCGACTTCGTTCGGGTCGACCTTGACGTTGCGTTCCAGCAATTTGCTGATCAGGTGCGCCGACATGTCTTCGGCACGGGTGTTGCGGTGCATGCCGCCCTTGGAGCGGCCCATCGGAGTACGACCGAAGTCGACAATCACGACGTCTCTTGGATTCAAGCTCATAAATATTCTCGCTCTAGTCGTCTGGGCACTTAACCGAAGAAGCTCTGGCCGTTCTTGGCCATCTCGCGCAGCTTCGCAGTCGGGTGGTACAGCGGGCCCAGATCAGCGTATTGATCAGCCAGGGCAACGAACTCGGCCACACCGATGGAATCGATGTAACGCAGCGCACCACCACGGAATGGAGGGAAACCAATACCGTAGACCAGGCCCATGTCGGCCTCGGCTGCGGTTTCAACGATGCCGTCTTCCAGGCAGCGCACGGTTTCCAGGCACAGGGCGATCATCATCCAGTTGACGATGTCCTCGTCGGACACTTCACGCTGTTCGTAGATGACCGGCGCGAGTACTTCGTGAACCGATGGGTCGGCCACTTTCTTCTGCTTGCCCTTCTTGTCGGTCTCGTAGGCGTAGAAGCCCTTGCCATTCTTCTGGCCCAGGCGCTTGGCTTCGTAGAGCGCGTCGATCGCCGAGCGGCGGTCGTCTTTCATGCGGTCCGGGAAGCCTTCAGCCATTACGTCGCGACCGTGGTGGCCGGTGTCGATGCCGACCACGTCCATCAGGTACGCCGGGCCCATTGGCCAGCCGAATTTTTCCATGACCTTGTCGATGCGCACGAAGTCCACACCGGCGCTGACCAGCTTGGCGAAACCGCCGAAGTACGGGAACAGTACGCGGTTGACCAGGAAGCCCGGGCAGTCATTGACGACGATCGGGTTCTTGCCCATTTTCTTGGCGTAGGCAACGGTGGTGGCAACGGCCAGCTCGCTGGACTTCTCGCCACGGATCACTTCCACCAGCGGCATCATGTGCACCGGGTTGAAGAAGTGCATGCCGACGAAGTTTTCCGGACGCTTGAGGGCCTTGGCCAGCAAGGTGATGGAAATGGTCGAGGTGTTGGACGCCAGGATCGTGTCTTCTTTCACCTGGGCTTCAACTTCAGCCAGTACCGCCTGCTTGACCTTCGGGTTCTCGACAACCGCTTCGACCACCAGGTCGACGTGGCCGAAATCACCGTAGGACAGGGTCGGACGAATGCCGTTAAGCACTTCAGCCATTTTCGCTGCAGTCATGCGGCCTTTATCAACGCGGCCTACCAGCAGCTTCGCGGCTTCTGCCAGACCCTGCTCGATGCCGTGCTCGTTGATGTCTTTCATCAGGATCGGCGTGCCTTTGGACGCCGACTGATAGGCGATACCGCCGCCCATGATACCGGCGCCGAGTACGGCAGCCTGTTTCACGTCGCGAGCGATTTCGTCGTAGGCCTTGGCCTTTTTCTTCAGTTCCTGATCGTTCAGGAACAGACCGATCAAGCTCTGCGCGGCAGAGGTCTTGGCCAGTTTGACGAAGCCGGCAGCTTCGACTTCCAGGGCTTTGTCGCGACCGAAGTTCGCGGCCTTCTGGATGGTCTTGATCGCTTCAACCGGCGCCGGGTAGTTCGGGCCGGCCTGGCCAGCCACGAACCCCTTGGCGGTTTCGAACGACATCATCTGTTCGATGGCGTTGAGCTTGAGTTTTTCCAGCTTTGGCTGACGCTTGGCCTTGTAGTCAAATTCGCCGCTGATGGCGCCCTTGATCAGGTTCAGCGCGGCTTCTGCCAGCTTGTCGGGAGCCACCACAGCATCCACGGCGCCGACTTTCAGCGCGTCTTCAGCACGGTTTTCCTTGCCGGCGGCAATCCACTCGATGGCATTGTCGGCACCGATGATGCGCGGCAGGCGCACGGTACCGCCGAAGCCTGGGTAGATGCCCAGCTTGACTTCCGGCAGGCCGATTTTCGCGGTGGCAGACATCACGCGGAAGTCGGCGGCCAGGCACATTTCCAGACCGCCGCCCAGGGCGATGCCATTGATCGCGGCAACGGTCGGCACGTTGAGGTCTTCGAAATCGCTGAAAATCTTGTTGGCTTCGAGGTTGCCAGCCACAAGCTCGGCATCGGGCAGCTTGAAGTTGTCGACGAATTCGGTGATGTCAGCGCCGACGATGAACACGTCCTTGCCGCTGGAGACGATCACGCCCTTGACCGAAGCATCTGCTTTGATGGTGTCTACGGCCTGACGCAATTCATTCAGGGTTAGACGGTTGAACTTGTTGACGGACTCACCCTTGAGGTCGAATTTCAATTCGACGATGCCACTTTCAAGAGCCTTAACCGTGATGGCTTTACCTTCGTAAATCATCAACTGATCTCCACGATATGGAAGCTGAACAGTACACGTCGGACGCAGGATTCAGCGTAGGCACTGACGTTTCCGTCGATGCTAACGCCAATTTGCCAGGCACACCCGCCAACGCGATAGTCGGGATTCTGTACGAACGGTCTGAAAGACAAACGCTCAATTCATACGCCCGTTTGATTTGGGTACGTCACCTTCAGCCAAATCCGAAGAATTGTCAATCGCTCGAAAGGGCCGCAAAAACGCGACTTTTCAGTCATTTCAGAACCCGGGGCAGCCAGCATCGCCCCGCCAATGTTTAATCATTCGCGAAATCAATAATGTGAATTTTGATTTAAAGGGCTGTACAGAACCGAATATGCGGCTAGGCTAGCGGCACGTAAAACGAATTACCGGCCTGCCTGGCCAACTCCAGCCCGATGATGCTTTCGGGCTTTTTAATGCCCGCAGGAATCTCAGGCCAGCGCCTTGAGCACCGCGTCAATATCCTGCAACACGCTCAACTCGCCCTTCTCGCCCCAGTACAAGGTGATCATTTGCTTGTCGGCTTCGACTTTGTAGACGTTTGCCGGCAGCGTCGCAAAATGTGGCAACAACTTTTCATCGACGCAGGTTTCCTGCCACTGATTGACCCAAACCCCCGGCTCCAACTGCCAATAACTCCAGGTCACCCGCGTGGTGCCACGCCGTGGCCGGTGATACTGGGCACACGGGCTTGGCGGCTCGTGCTTGAGCCAGTGTGGCCATTCCTGGGGCGTCAGTTGCATGGCCAGGCCAATGCGCCGCGCCTCCATGCGCAAAGCCATGCGCCCGCTCGAATGGCGCGAAGGACGCAGCCACGCCAGGGGGCTTAAAACCAGCGCAAGGATTGACACCACTATCCAGACCGTCATATGTGTACTCCCGAATTTCTTGATGAGCGGATTTGACCTGACGCAACCCCATCCGCTTGAAACCAGCCATACTGAACTTATCGCTTTCCCTTGGAGGACTCCTCATGCCCTACGAACATATTCTGGTCGCCGTGGACCTGACCGAAGAATGCGACCCCGTGATCAAGCGGGCCGTAGGCCTTGCAGGCGACTCGGTGAAGCTGTCCCTGGTGCATATCGTCGAACCGATGGCCATGGCCTTTGGCGGCGATGTGCCGATGGACCTTTCCCAACTGCAACAGCAGCAGTTCGACCAGGCCAAGGAACGCCTTGACCGGCTGATCAACAAGTACCCTGCCCTGAAAAAAGACCAGAGCCACCTGACCTACGGCCAGCCGCGTCAGGAAATCCACCACCTGGCCAAGGAGCAAGGTTGCGACCTGATCGTGGTCGGCAGCCACGGCCGTCACGGCCTGGCCTTGCTGCTGGGCTCCACCGCCAATGACGTGCTGCACGGCGCACCTTGCGATGTGCTGGCCGTGAAACTGGTCAAGAGCTCGTAAGACCAACGGCAATCCAATGTGGGAGCGGGCTTGTGTGGGAGCGGGCTTGCTCGCGAAAGCGGTGGATCAGTCGACAAATATATGGACTGACACACCGCATTCGCGAGCAAGCCCGCTCCCACATCTGAACCGCGTTTCATACAAAAAACCCGGCGCTCATACAAATGAGCGCCGGGTTTTTTATTGCGCTTGAATCACTCAGGCATCCAGCTCGGCCCAGCGTTCAACCAGGGCTTCAAGCTCGCTGTTAAGCTGCTCGAGGGATGCAATCACCTTGGCGGTTTCTGCAGCCGGACGCAGGTAGAAACCCGCGTCAGCCATTTCAGCTTCAACGGCAGCAATCTGCTGTTCCTTGGCGTCGATATCACCCGGCAGTGCTTCCAGCTCACGTTGCAGCTTGTAGCTGAGCTTCTTCTTCGCAGCAGGTGCTTCCTGGGCTGGTGCCGGAGCAGCAGCCACTGGAGCAACCACGGCCGAGGTCAAGTCAGCCTTGCCGGACTTGCTCTCGGTCACGCCCAGCAGGCGCGGCGAGCCGCCCTGGCGCAGCCAGTCCTGATAACCACCGACGTATTCACGCACCTTGCCTTCGCCTTCGAAGACCAGGGTGCTGGTGACCACGTTATCGAGGAATGCCCGGTCGTGACTGACCATCAGCACGGTGCCGTTGAAGGTCAGCAGGACCTCTTCCAGCAGTTCCAGGGTTTCCACGTCGAGGTCGTTGGTCGGTTCGTCGAGTACCAGCAGGTTGGCTGGCTTGCTGAACAACTTGGCCAGCAGCAGGCGCGCACGCTCACCACCGGACAAGGCCTTGACCGGCGTACGTGCACGCTGCGGGCTGAACAGGAAGTCGCCCAGGTAGCTCAGCACGTGGCGGCTCTGGCCGTCGATGTCGATAAAGTCGCGACCTTCGGCGACGTTGTCGATCACGGTTTTTTCCAGGTCCAACTGGTGGCGCAGCTGGTCGAAGTAGGCCACGTCGATGCGCGTGCCCTCTTCCACGGTACCGCTGGTGGGTTGCAGGCCGTTGAGCATCAGCTTGAGCAAGGTGGTCTTGCCGGTACCGTTGGCGCCGAGCAGGCCGATACGGTCGCCGCGCTGCAGGACCATGGAGAAGTCCTTGATCAGGAACGGGCCGTCCGGGTGATGGAAGCTGACGTTTTCCAGCACCATCACTTGCTTGCCCGACTTGTCGGCGGTGTCCAGCTGGATATTGGCCTTGCCGGTGCGTTCACGGCGCTCGCTGCGCTCGACACGCAGGGCTTTCAGGGCACGTACGCGGCCTTCGTTACGGGTGCGGCGGGCCTTGATGCCCTGGCGGATCCAGACTTCTTCCTGGGCCAATTTTTTGTCAAACAGCGCATTGGCGGTTTCTTCGGCGGACAGTGCAGCTTCTTTATGCACAAGGAAGCTGGCGTAGTCGCCATTCCAGTCGATCAGGCCGCCACGATCCAGTTCGAGGATGCGTGTGGCGAGGTTTTGCAGGAAAGAACGGTCGTGCGTGATGAACAGCACGGCGCCCTGGAAATCCTTGAGGGCTTCTTCAAGCCAGGCGATTGCGCCGATGTCCAGGTGGTTGGTCGGTTCGTCGAGCAGCAACAGATCCGGTTCGGAAACCAGGGCCTGGGCCAGCAGGACGCGGCGACGCCAGCCGCCGGACAATTCGGCGAGGGTCTTGTCGGCGGGCAGTTGCAGGCGACTCAAGGTGCTGTCGACCAATTGCTGCAAGCGCCAGCCGTCGCGGGCTTCGAGGTCTTGCTGGACGTGCATCAACTTGTCCAGGTCCTCTTCGGTGACGCAGTTCTGTGCCAGGTGATGGTATTCGGCGAGCAGTGCGCCCACGCCATCGAGGCCTTCGGCAACCACGTCGAACACTGTCCGTCCGTCGGCCACCGGCAATTCTTGCGGCAATTCGCCAATCTTGAGGCCCGGGGCGCGCCAGACAGAGCCGTCATCGGGCTTCTGGTCGCCTTTTACCAGCTTCATCATGCTGGACTTGCCGGTGCCGTTGCGGCCGATGATGCACACCCGCTCACCACGGGCGATCTGCCAGGACACCTTGTCCAACAACGGCATAGCGCCGAAAGCAAGGGACACATCGCTGAATTTGAGCAGGGTCATACGCTTCTCCAAAAACTGGGCGCGCATTCTACCTGACTTAGGGCTCGAGGCGGCCGGCATTTTCGCCGCTGACACGTTCTGTTGGACATTTCAGATGAACTTGAACGAAGCGACCGGCAAAGCTTTCACCGGTTGCGGGCAAAAGGCTAAGCTAGGGGCAATCAGTGTCGGCGACGTCGGCACTAGTCCAGATTCCTCTGCACGGACGTCTCATGCGCAGTCGCCTTTTCAGCTTTTTATCTTGTCTGCTTCTTTCTGCCACCGCCGTTCAATCCGCCCAGGCCGTGGACCTCACCACCCAACGTCAATATTACGATGAAGCCAAACGAGCCCTCGCCAAAGGCGACAGCGGCCCGTATTTCCAATACAGCCAGGCCCTGGCCGACTACCCGTTGACGCCGTACCTCGCCTACGACGAGCTCACGGCGCGACTGAAAACCGCCAGCAACGAGGAGATCGAACAATTCCTCGCCAAGAACGGCGACCTGCCCCAGGCCAACTGGATGAAACTGCGCTGGTTGCGCTGGCTGGCCGACCGTGGCGACTGGCAAACCTTTGAAAAGTACTACGACGCCAAACTCAATTTCGTCGAACTGGACTGCCTCCATGGCCAATTCCAGCTGACCCACAACCAAAAAGCCGAAGGTTATAAAACCACCGAGAAGCTGTGGCTGACCGGTAAATCCCAGCCTGCGGCCTGTGATGCCACCTTTGGCCAGTGGGCCGCCGACGGCCAACTGACCGAACAGAAGATCTGGGACCGCGCCAAGCTGGCCGCCGAAGCCCGCAACTATCCGTTGGCCAACAGCCTGGTGAAGACCCTGCCGACCCTCGGCGCCCAGGGCCGCCTGATGGTGGACGTGGCGCAGAAGCCCGACATGCTCGGCGACCCATCGCGCTTCCTGCCGGCCAACGAAGCCATGTCCGATGCCGTAGGCCTGGGCCTGCGCCGCCTGGCACGCCAGGACCCGGACAAGGCCATGGCCCTGCTCGACGGTTATGCCAGCAGCATGCACTTCTCTCGTGACGAAAAAGTGTCGATCGCCCGGGAAATCGGCCTGACCCTGGCGCGTCGCTACGACCCGCGTGCCCTCGACGTGATGACCAAATACGATCCGGAATTGCGGGACAACACCGTTTCCGAATGGCGCCTGCGCCTGCTGTTGCGCCTGGCCCGCTGGGAAGACGCCTACCAGTTGACCCGCAAGCTGCCCCAGGATTTGGCCACCACCAACCGCTGGCGCTACTGGCAGGCCCGCAGCCTGGAACTGGCAGAGCCGAAGAACCCGCAAGCCCTGGTGATGTACAAGGGTCTGGCCAAGGAACGAGACTTTTACGGTTTCCTGGCGGCGGATCGCTCCCAGTCCCCGTACCAACTGAACAACAAGCCACTGGTGATGAGCCAGGCGCTGATGAACAAGGTACGCAACACACCGGGCGTGCGCCGCGCCCTGGAGTTCTACGCCCGTGGCCAGATCGTTGATGGCCGCCGCGAGTGGTACCACGTCAGCCGGCACTTCAACCGCGACGAAATGGTCGCCCAGGCCAAGTTGGCCTACGACATGAAGTGGTACTTCCCGGCGATCCGCACCATCAGCCAGGCGCAGTACTGGGACGACCTGGACATCCGCTTCCCGATGGCCCACCGCGACACCCTGGTGCGCGAAGCCAAGGTCCGCGGCGTGCATTCCAGCTGGGTATTTGCGATCACCCGCCAGGAAAGCGCCTTCATGGACGACGCGCGCTCCGGCGTCGGCGCCACCGGCCTGATGCAACTGATGCCCGGCACCGCCAAGGAGACTGCGCGAAAGTTCAGCATCCCGCTGGCTTCGCAACAGCAGGTGCTCGACCCGGACAAGAACATCCAGCTCGGCGCCGCCTACCTGAGCCAGGTCCACGCCCAGTTCAACGGCAACCGCGTGCTCGCCACCGCCGCCTACAACGCCGGCCCGGGCCGTGTACGCCAATGGCTGCGCGGCGCCGATCACCTGAGTTTCGATGTGTGGGTGGAAAGCATCCCGTTCGACGAAACCCGCCAGTATGTGCAGAACGTGCTGTCTTATTCGGTGATCTACGGGCAGAAGCTCAATGCACCGCAGCCGCTGGTGGACTGGCATGAGCGGTATTTTGATGATCAGTAAGGGGTGCAGCTGCAAGCAACAAGCTTGAAGCTGAAAGAAAAGTGCCCGCATTGAAAGATGCGGGCTTTTTTATGGCACTGCCGGGGACTCGCTTTGCACCGCTTCTGCCAGCGCAAGGTTCAAGGCTTGCAGCATGAACTCGACAAAGGGAGTTGCCTCTGCCTGCTGGTCCGCCGCCGACAATGCGGCGTAATAAGCGTCCTGCTGCTCCCGAATCACCGCCTCTACCGGCAAGTAAGCCAGCACCGGGCGCCACTGACTGAGAATCAGGGTTTGCCATAAGCGGCCCATGCGCCCGTTTCCATCGGCAAAAGGATGGATAAACTCGAATTCGTAGTGAAAGACGCAACTGACGATCAGTGGATGCCAGTCAGAGGCGGACTGCCACTTCAGTAAATCATCAACCAAATGCGTAACACGGCTCGCCGGCGGCGCCATGTGCACCAACTGTTCGCCCCGATAGATCCCTACGCCCGCCTGACGAAACCGACCCGCATCGTCGATCAATCCATACATCAATAACTCATGGGCACGTAGCAGGTCCGCACGTTCGCCCGGTGCCCACTGCGGCATAGACTCGTAAGCGGAAAAAGCGTTGCGTACTTCCTGAATCTCCCGGGGCAAGCCCAGCACACGCTTGCCTTCCAGCACAGCGGTCACCTGTTCGACACTCAGGGTATTGTTCTCGATGGCCAGCGAAGCCTGAATCGTACGAATCCGGTTGCCACGCCTCAATTGCGGAGTCTGCCGGTTGTCGTCTCCAGCTGAAAGCTGACCAATCTGCTCACTGATATCAGCAACCAGACTCAACATCTTGGCAGTCAGGGTCAACGGAGGTTGATAACGGCTCATATCCTCATCCAAGTCTGTAACGAAAGCCAGCATAATGCCCTAAGGGACGCTCGCACCACAGCCTCAATGCCTCAATCAACGTCAGTGCCATCACTGAACTGCAAAGCCGCCAGCCGTGCATACAGCGGATTGCTGGCGATCAGTTGCTGATGCGTCCCCACCGCCACCAGCTTGCCCTGGTCCATCACGGCAATCCGGTCGGCATTCTTCACCGTGGCCAGCCGGTGGGCGATGACCAGGGTGGTACGCCCTTCCATCAACTGCGGCAGCGCCTGCTGGATCAGGTGTTCGCTCTGGGCATCCAGCGCGCTGGTGGCTTCGTCCAGCAGCAGGATCGGTGCATCCACCAACAAGGCCCGGGCGATGGCCAGGCGTTGGCGCTGGCCGCCCGAAAGGCCCATGCCGCCGTCGCCCAGGTGGGTCTGGTAGCCGTCGGGCATTTGCAAAATGAAATCGTGGGCGTGGGCGATGCGCGCCGCCTCCTCGACCTGGGCAAAGGTGGCCGTCGGATTGCCGTAGCGGATGTTCTCCTCAACGCTGCCGAAAAACAGCGCCGGGCTCTGGGACACCAGGGCGAAACAGCGGCGCAGGTCCAGCGGATCCAGCTCGGTCAGCGGGTGGCCTTCAAGCAGGATGCGGCCTTGCTGGGGATCGTAGAAACGCAGCAACAGATCGAACATCGTCGATTTACCCGCACCGGACGGACCGACCAGGGCCAGGGTTTCGCCAGCATTGATGCTCAGGCTCAAGCCGTCGATGGCAAAACGATCCGGGCGCGACGGATAGGAGAAGCGCAAATCCTGGATTTCCAGGCGGCCGCTGACCCGCTCCGGCAGCTCGATCACGTTGGCTTCGGGCGCCTTGATCTCATTGCTCGACTGCAGCAATTCGCCAATCCGCTCCGCCGCACCGGCGGCGCGCTGCAACTCGCCCAACACTTCACTCAAGGTACCGACGGCACTGCCGACGATCAGGCTGTAGAACACGAACGCCGCCAGCTCACCACCGGAAATGCGCCCGCCGATCACGTCCATGCCGCCGACCCAGAGCATCACGCCCACGGCGCCCAGCACCAGCATGATCACCAGGGTAATCAGCCAGGCGCGCTGCACGATGCGTTTGCGGGCGGTGGTGAACGCCTCTTCCACCGTCAGCGCGAAGCGCTGTTCGTCCTGGACCTGGTGGTTGTAGGCCTGCACGGTCTTGATCTGGCCGAGGGTCTCGGACACATAGCTGCCGACATCGGCGATGCGGTCCTGGCTCTGGCGCGACAGGCTGCGCACCCGGCGGCCGAAGATCAGGATCGGCGCCAGCACCAGTGGCAGCGCTATCACGACGATGCTGGTGAGCTTGGGGTTGGTGACAAACAGCAGCACGATCCCGCCGATCACCATCAAGGCGTTGCGCAGGAACAGCGACAGCGAGGAGCCGATCACCGATTGCAGCAAGGTGGTGTCGGTGGTCAGCCGGGACTGGATTTCCGAGCTGCGGTTGTTTTCGTAGAAGCCCGGATGCAGGTAGATCAAGTGGTTGAACACTTGCCGCCGGATGTCCGCCACCACCCGCTCGCCGATCCACGACACCAGGTAAAACCGCGCAAAGGTGCCCACCGCCAGGCCCAGCACCAGGATCATGAACAGACCGATGGACTGGTTGAGCAGGTGCGGCGACTGGGTCATGAACCCCTGGTCCACCAGCAGGCGAATACCCTGGCCCATGGACAAGGTAATGCCGGCGGTGACGATCAGCGCCAACAAGGCGCCCAGGGCCTGCCAGCGGTAGGGAGCGACGAAGCGACTGGCCAGGCGAATCGCGCGGCGTTGACGGGCTGAGAGCATGGAGGGTTTCACCTGAAGGTTGGAGACGGGAACCTGCATTGCTACATGGGGGGAACTTGAGCGAATCACAATGAGTCAGGTTAATTATGCTCACCGAACCTAGGCCCTAGAGGCTATCGGTCTAAGGACCGGCTGGAAATTTGTATCGGTTTCTGCTGGACTGGGCATTCGATCTGCGGGCCGCGCAAGGAGTTGTAACAACGTGGTCACGCGGGGGTTTTAAAGTAGGTACACAACCTGATGAGGAGACGGGCCATGTCCTTGCAAAACAGCAGCAACGCCAAAATTGAAGTGATCCGCCAACCGCAGCAGTTGCCTTGCTCGTACATCGACGCTCACGGCCGCGAAGTGCAAATCACCGAAGAAATGATCCAGAGCGCGTGCGCCGAACTGGAACAGAAATTGGTCAAGCCTGCCAAGCGAGGCTGATTCGCCCACGCTCTCTTAAACCCGGCCTTGATGGCCGGGTTTTTTATGCCTTCAGATTGCCTGCGCGCCCAATGCCGCCACAATGCTCGACAAGGCGGCAGACTCGCCGTTGATCCGCACTTTCAAGCCGTCAATCTCACGCCGCTCGGGGTAGTGCTTGCGCAACAGGTCGAAGGCCTTGCGCTGCTCATCCACTGTGCCTACCAGGCTGCGGCGGAAATCCGCGTCATCACGGCGCGGGTCGTACATGCTGCGGCACAGGGTCGCCAGGGCCCAGGCCGGATCGGTATTGGCATTAAGGTTGACTTCGGCCAGCCACGGCTCCGGCAGCAAGTCGCTCAATTGAATCGTCGGGTCCTGACCAAGATGCCGGCAAAACGCCTGATAGATCTGCGCCGTGCCGCGCTGCTTGCCGTCCAGGCTGTAGCCGGCGATATGCGGGGTGGCCAGCACACACAGGTCGGCCAGGTCGACGTCCACCTGCGGCTCGCCTTCCCACACATCCAGCACGGCCTGCAGGTCTTCGCGCGCCAGCAGCACCTCCTTGAGGGCGGCGTTGTCCACCACCGGGCCGCGGCTGGCGTTGATCAGCCAGGCACCGGGCTTGAGCTGGTTGAGGCGCTCGCGGTCGAACAAGTGCCAGGTGGAGCCGTTGCCGGATTTGTTCAGCGGCGTGTGCAGGCTGATCACATCGCACTGCTCGACGATCTGCTCCAGGCTGACGTAATCACCGTCCTCGGCGATCTGCCGGGGCGGGTCGCACACCAGCACGTTCCAGCCCAACGCCTTGAGCACCTTGACCAGACGCCCGCCGACTTCACCGGCCCCCACCACACCGTAGGTGCGCTGGGCCAGGTCGGCGCCTTCGATCTCGGCCAGGGTCAGCAGGCTGCCCAGCACATAGTCGACCACGCCACGGGCATTGCAGCCGGGGGCGCTGGACCACTGGATGCCGGCGCGCTGGAAGTAATCGAGGTCGAGGTGATCAGTGCCGATGGTGCAGGTGCCGACAAACCGCACCGGCGTGCCTTCGAGCAAGGCACGGGTGACGTTGGTCACTGAACGCACCAGCAGCACATCGGCCTGCTCGATCGTCGCGCGGTCAATGGACCGGCCCGGAACCCGGCGAATCTCGCCAAATCCTTCGAAGAATGCATCGAGCAGCGGGATATTTTCGTCGGCAACAATCAGCATGGCAGGCTCCTTTCGCGGATCAGCAGTGTACAGCGGTTTTCCTTGTGGCGAGGGCGCTTGCTCCCGCTGGAGTGCGCAGCGCTCCCAAATGCAGCACCGTGTTTTTTCAGGTACACATCGGTTGCCCGTTCTGGGGCTGCTGCGCAGCCCAGCGGGAGCAAGCTCCCTCGCCACAGCAAGCTCCCTCACCACAAAACGCTATATATGCGCGGGGATGTGTTTACAAATCCACAACACAGGTTTTTTCCTGACCAACACGTCAAGGCGTAGAATGCGCCGTCCTGCGCTCCCCCTATCGGACATCTGTACGTGAACACTGCCACAACCACCACCGCCCTTTCTCGCCCCGCCCGCGTCAGCCTTGAAGTGCGCAACCTGCTGGCCCTGGCGCTGCCGATCATGATCGGGCAACTGGCGACCACCGCCATGGGGTTCGTCGATGCCGTGATGGCCGGGCGTGTCAGCTCCCGAGACCTGGCGGCGGTCGCCCTGGGCAACTCCATCTGGATCCCGGTGTACCTGCTGATGACCGGCACCCTGTTGGCCACCACGCCGAAAGTCGCCCAGCGCTTTGGCGCCGGCACCCACGGTGAAATCGGCCCGCTGGTGCGCCAGTCGATGTGGCTGGCACTGGTGGTGGGAATTACCGCGCTGCTGTTGCTGATCAGCGCCGAACCGATCCTGCACCTGATGAAGGTCGATCCCGAGTTGATCAAGCCCTGCATGGGCTACCTGCACGGCATCGCTTCGGGCATGCCGGCCATTGCGTTGTATTACGTGCTGCGCTGCTTCAGCGACGGGCTGGGCCGAACGCGGCCGAGCATGGTCATGGGCCTGTGCGGGCTGGCGCTGAATATTCCGCTGAACTATGTGTTCATCTACGGCCACTTCGGCGTGCCGGCCATGGGCGGCATCGGTTGCGGCTGGGCCACGGCGATCGTGATGTGGGTGATGATGCTCGGCCTGGCCGCCTGGACCCGCTGGGCGCCGGTGTATCAGAGCAGCGAGCTGTTCAAGCGCTTTGACTGGCCGCAATGGTCGGTGATCAAGCGTGTGTTGAGCATTGGCTTGCCCATCGGGATCGCGGTGTTCGCCGAGTCGAGCATTTTTGCGGTGATCGCGCTGCTGATCGGCAGCCTCGGTGCCACGGTGGTGGCCGGGCACCAGATCGCGCTGAACTTCAGCTCGCTGGTGTTCATGATCCCCTACTCCCTGAGCATGGCGGTCACCGTGCGCGTGGGCCAGGCCCTGGGCCGTGGCGAACCCCGTGAGGCGCGCTTTGCCGCAGGTGTCGGAATGGGCACGGCGCTGGTGTATGCCTGCCTGTCCTGCAGCCTGATGCTGCTGTTTCGCGAACAGATCGCCACCATCTACACCCAGGACCCGCTGGTGATCCAGGTGGCGGCGATGCTGATTGTGTTTGCGGCGCTGTTTCAGTTCTCGGACGCGATCCAGGTCACGGCCGCCGGCGCACTACGTGGTTACCAGGACACTCGGGTGACCATGGTGCTGACGTTGTTTGCGTATTGGGGCGTGGGCTTGCCGGTGGGCTACGCGCTGGGGCTGACCGAGTGGCTGGGCCAGGCCCGCGGCCCGAGCGGCTTGTGGCAGGGGCTGATCGTGGGCCTGAGCTGTGCCGCGGCGATGTTGGTGATCCGCCTGGTGCGCAGCGCACGCAAGCGGATTCGCCGGGCTTAAGCCGATTTCTTGCGGATCCAGTATAGGTAAGTACCGGCCTGTTCCTGCTGGTCCACCAGTTCATGGTCGAGAAACACGCAGAACTTGGGGATGTCGCGACGGGTCGACGGATCGGTCGCGATCACCTTGAGCAAGCCTCCGGGCGCCAGGTCGCGGATGTGCTGGTGCAGCATCATCACCGGTTCCGGGCAGTTGAGGCCGGTGGCATCAAGGGTGCCATCGACCGGGGTGTCAAAAATGTCGCTCATCATTCACTCCTGATACAGGCTGCCAGTTTACCGGGCCTTTGGCTTCTTCACATCCAACCGGCGCAAATGGCAGGTCACTTCTTCACGGTCGTGGTACAGCTGCTTGCAGCCGATCTCCACCCGGATGCCACGCTCCTTGAAGCCTTCCGCGATGCGTTCAAGCAGGCGCTTCACTTCGGCATAACGCTGCTTCATCGGCAACTTCAGGTTGACCACCGCTTCGCGGCAATGTCCCTCGCCGATCCAGGTTTCCAACAGGGCCGCATTGCGCGCCGGTTTCTCGACGATGTCGCAGACCATCCAGTCCACCGGCTGCTTGGGGGTGTAGATAAAGCCGTCGGCCATCAAGTGCTGCACCAGCCCTGTATCCATCAGGCTTTCGGCCATCGGGCCGTTGTCGATGGCGGTCACCAGCATGCCGCGGTTGACCAGTTGCCAGGTCCAGCCGCCAGGCGCTGCGCCGAGGTCGACGCCGGTCATGTCGCTGTGCAGGCGCTCGTCCCACTGATCACGGGGGATAAAGTGGTGCCAGGCCTCTTCCAGCTTCAAGGTCGAGCGGCTTGGCGCGTCCCGCGGGAATTTGAGGCGCGGGATGCCCATCGGCCACATGGCCGAGTTGTTTGACTCGGCCAGGCCCATGAACACTTCGCGGCCGCTCTTGAAGGTCAACAGCAGGCGCGGCTTGCTGGCGTCTTCCACCAGTCTGCCGGCGGCCATCAGCGCCTTGCGCAAGTGAACTTCGAATTTCTTGCAGAAGTTCGACAGCTCCTTGCCGTCATTGGTGTCGACCATTTCCAGCCACAGGCTGCCGCACACCGGGAAATCCCGCAGGTGCGCGAGGATCACGCTGATACGGTCGGTTTCCGGCAAGTCGATGAACACCCCGCGCGCCCACTGCCTCGGGAAGATCAGCTCGGCAAAGCGTTGGCCGCGCATCAGGCGCTGGGCGCCGTCTTCTTCGGTGCAGACAAATTCGGCGCAGGCGCTGCCGGTCTTGGCCTTGGCATAGCCCGAAACGTTCAGGCGTGCGGCGTGTTCCGCGATCTCGGAACAGACTTCGCCTTCAAAACCCGGGCGGCAGTGCATAAAAAGGGTGTTCATCAACTCTCCTGGATCACGGGCTTGCTATAGCGCAATGCCTGTCATGAAAACGCGCGCATGATAGCCGAGTTCGGAACCTTGGACTTATTGATAGAGTCCAGTAATTAGCCAGCTACTTAAAACAGGGCTAATTTGTAAGCTCTGTTCGTCCCGTCAGGTCCGTAGCCGTGCGGACCATAAGGAGTCATGTAATGTCATCCCTTGATAGTCTGAGAACCCTTAAAACCTTACAGATCGACGACAAGACCTATCACTACTTCAGCCTGCCCGAAGCCGCCAAGAGCCTGGGTGATCTGGACAAGCTGCCGATGTCCCTCAAGGTGCTGCTGGAAAACCTGCTGCGCTGGGAAGACGAAAAGACCGTCACCGGCGCCGACCTCAAGGCCATTGCCGCCTGGCTCAAGGAGCGCCGCTCCGACCGCGAGATCCAATACCGCCCCGCCCGGGTGCTGATGCAAGACTTTACCGGCGTGCCCGCCGTGGTCGACCTGGCCGCCATGCGCGCCGCCGTGGCCAAGGCCGGCGGTGACCCGCAACGCATCAACCCGCTGTCACCGGTGGACCTGGTGATCGACCACTCAGTGATGGTCGACAAGTTCGCCACCACCGGCGCCTTCCAGGAAAACGTCGACATCGAAATGCAGCGCAACGGCGAACGCTACGCCTTCCTGCGCTGGGGCCAGAGCGCCTTCGACAACTTCAGCGTAGTGCCACCGGGCACCGGCATCTGTCACCAGGTCAACCTGGAATACCTCGGCCGCACCGTGTGGACCAAGGATGAAGACGGCCGCACCTATGCCTTCCCCGACACCCTGGTCGGCACCGACTCCCACACCACCATGATCAACGGCCTCGGCGTATTGGGCTGGGGCGTGGGCGGGATCGAAGCGGAAGCCGCGATGCTCGGGCAGCCCGTTTCGATGCTGATCCCGGAAGTGATCGGCTTCAAGCTCACTGGCAAGCTGAAAGAAGGCATCACCGCCACTGACCTGGTGCTGACCGTCACCCAGATGCTGCGTAAAAAGGGCGTGGTCGGCAAATTCGTCGAGTTCTATGGCGACGGCCTGGCCGACCTGCCTTTGGCCGACCGCGCGACCATTGCCAACATGGCCCCGGAGTACGGCGCCACCTGTGGCTTCTTCCCGGTGGATGAAGTAACCCTGGACTACCTGCGCCTGTCGGGCCGTCCTGCAGAAACCGTCAAACTGGTGGAGGCCTACACCAAGGCTCAGGGCCTGTGGCGCAATGCAGGTCAGGAGCCGATCTTTACCGACAGCCTGGCGCTGGACATGGGCAGCGTCGAAGCCAGCCTCGCGGGACCAAAACGTCCGCAAGACCGCGTTTCCCTACCAAACGTCGGCCAGGCCTTCAGCGATTTCCTCGACCTGCAATTCAAGCCCACCAACAAGGAAGAAGGCCGCCTGGAAAGCGAAGGCGGCGGCGGTGTTGCGGTGGGCAACGCCGACCTGATCGGTGAAGCCGACTACGACTTCGAAGGCCAGACCTATCGCCTGAAAAACGGCGCGGTGGTGATCGCGGCCATTACCTCCTGCACCAACACCTCCAACCCGAGCGTGATGATGGCGGCGGGCCTGGTGGCGAAAAAGGCCGTGGAGAAAGGACTGAAGAGCAAGCCCTGGGTGAAAACCTCCCTGGCGCCGGGCTCCAAAGTCGTGACTGATTACTACAAAGCGGCAGGCTTGACCCAATACCTCGACAAGCTGGGCTTCGACCTGGTGGGTTATGGCTGCACCACCTGTATCGGCAACTCCGGGCCGCTGCCCGAGCCGATCGAAAAAGCCATCCAGAAAGCCGACCTGGCCGTGGCCTCGGTGCTCTCGGGCAACCGTAACTTCGAAGGCCGGGTGCACCCACTGGTGAAAACCAACTGGCTGGCCTCCCCGCCCCTCGTGGTGGCCTATGCCCTGGCCGGCACCGTGCGCATGGACATCAGCAGCGAACCACTGGGCACCGGCTCTGACGGAAAACCGGTGTACCTGCGGGACATCTGGCCCAGCAGCAAGGAAATCGCCGACGCCGTTGCGCAAGTCAGCACCCAGATGTTCCACAAGGAATACGCCGAGGTGTTTGCCGGTGATGAACAGTGGCAGGCCATTGAAGTGCCGCAGGCTGCAACCTACGTGTGGCAGAAGGACTCCACCTACATCCAGCACCCACCGTTCTTCGACGACATCGGCGGCCCGCTGCCGGTGATCGAAGACGTCAAGGGCGCCAACGTGCTGGCATTGCTGGGGGACTCGGTGACCACCGACCACATCTCCCCTGCCGGCAACATCAAGACCGACAGCCCGGCCGGCAAATACCTGCGCGAGCAAGGCGTCGAACCGCGGGACTTCAACTCCTACGGCTCGCGCCGCGGCAACCATGAAGTGATGATGCGCGGCACCTTCGCCAACATCCGCATCCGCAACGAAATGCTCGGCGGCGAGGAAGGCGGCAATACGATCTACATCCCTACCGGCGAGAAAATGCCGATCTATGACGCCGCCATGAAATACCAGGCCTCGGGCACCCCGCTGGTGGTGATCGCCGGCCAGGAATACGGCACCGGCTCAAGCCGTGACTGGGCGGCCAAGGGCACCAACCTGCTGGGGGTCAAGGCGGTGATCGCCGAGAGTTTCGAGCGGATTCACCGTTCCAACCTGGTGGGCATGGGCGTGCTGCCCCTGCAGTTCAAGCTGGACCAGAACCGCAAGGCACTCAAGCTGACCGGCAAGGAGAAGATCGACATCCTCGGGCTGACCAACGCCGAGATCGAGCCACGCATGAACCTGACGCTGGTGATCACCCGTGAGGATGGCAGCAGCGAGAAGGTCGAAGTGCTGTGCCGCATCGACACCCTCAATGAGGTCGAGTACTTCAAGGCCGGCGGGATCCTGCACTACGTGTTGCGGCAGTTGATTGCCTCGTAACTGACACGCGCTACCCAAAACACCGCCTTCCCTGGCGGTGTTTTCATTTTTACCGTCGGTGACGCTCGGTATACTGCCGCCCTCAGATTTTGACTGTCACAAGGATTCCCCATGCTTGCATTGCCATGGCTGTACCTGGCGCTTCTTTCCATCGGCTATGTACTTGCCTTGAGCTACGGGCAATTGGGGTTAATGGCGGCACTGTCTGTCGCCATGCTGCTGTTGGCCGGGTTTGCCGTGCGGCAACAGCGAAACCCGTGGGTACGCTATCTGGGCCACGGGCTGTTTATCGTGCTGGCGCTGGGGCTGGCGATGCATTGGCTGCCGGGGTTCTACAACGGTCGCGGGATCGCGCCGCAGCGTTTTACGGACGACGCCGTGCCTTTCTCGATGTACCTGAACCAGGACAAACCGTTGATTGGCTTCTGGCTGCTGCTGGCCTGCCCGTGGATTGTTGCGCGCCGGTCCCTGCGCCTGTCGATCTACGCCACCGCCCTGGCGTTGACACTGACGGCGATTGCCGCCCTGGGCGGCGCTGCGTTGCTGGGCGTCATCAGTTGGGCCCCGAAGTGGCCTGAGCAGGCCTGGCTGTGGGTGTTGAATAACCTGCTGCTGGTGACCCTGGTGGAGGAAGCGCTGTTCCGCGGTTATATCCAGGGCGGCCTGAGCCGACGGTTCAAGCAATTGCCCTATGGTGAAAACCTCGCATTGCTGTTGGCCGCCCTGCTGTTCGGACTGGTACACCTGGGCGCAGGCTGGCAGTGGACCCTGCTGGCGACCATCGCAGGCCTGGGCTACGGCCTGGCGTATCGCTTTGGCGGATTGGGCGCGGCGATCGTTACGCACTTCGGGCTGAACCTGCTGCATTTCGGGTTGTTTACCTATCCGATGCTGGCGGGCTGAGGCTGCGCCGATTGTTGCAAAAAATAAGTTAAATAAAACCCCGCGACGGTCGACAACCTGTCAAAGCCTTGCGGATTGAACAATCATGCGTAATAACCAACCCGTTACCCAGCGCGAACGTACCTTCCCCGCTCAGCAACGGTTGATCTCCACCACGGATGCCAAAGGCGTGATCACCTACTGCAACGACGCCTTCGTCGAGATCAGCGGGTTTTCCCATGACGAACTGCTGCGTGCCCCGCACAACCTGGTTCGTCATCCGGATGTGCCGGCGGCAGTGTTCGCACACATGTGGTCCACGCTCAAACAAGGCTTGCCATGGATGGGCATCGTCAAGAACCGCTGCAAGAGCGGTGATCACTATTGGGTCAACGCCTATGTGACACCGGTCTTCGACGGCAACCAGGTGATCGGCTACGAGTCGGTGCGGGTCAAGCCCACCGCCGAGCAGATCCGCCGTGCCGAAGCGCTTTACCAGCGCATCAACCAGGGCAAGCCGGCCATCCCGCGCCGCGACAAGTGGCTGCCGGTGTTGCAGGACTGGCTGCCGTTTATCCTGGTCAGCCAGTTGAGCTTCCTGATTGGCGTCTGGCTCAATTCCCACTGGGGCTTTGCCCTGGCAGCGGCGCTGTCGGTACCGCTGGGCCTGTTGGGCCTGAGCTGGCAACAACGCGGGCTCAAGCGCTTGCTGCGCCTGGCCGAACAGACCACCTCAGACCCGCTGATCGCGCAAATGTACACCGACAGCCGCGGCGCCCAGGCGCGCCTGGAAATGTCGATCCTCAGCCAGGAGGCGCGTCTTAAGACCTGCCTTACCCGTTTGCAGGACACGGCTGAACACCTCAACTCCCAGGCGGCGCAGTCCAATACCCTGGCGCATAACAGCTCCAGCGGTCTTGAACGCCAGCGCGTGGAAACCGAACAGGTGGCCACCGCGGTCAACCAGATGGCCGCGACGACTCAGGAAGTCGCCAGCCATGTGCAACGCACCGCCGATGCCACCCAGGAAGCCAATCGCCTGACCGGGCGTGGCCGTGATATCGCCGGCGAAACCCGCGAAGCGATTCAGCGCCTGTCGGTGGCCGTGGGCGAGACCGGCGTGACCGTGACCCAACTGGCCAAGGACAGTGACGAAATCGGTGGCGTGGTGGATGTGATCAAAGGCATCGCCGACCAGACCAACCTGCTGGCGCTGAACGCGGCCATCGAAGCGGCTCGTGCCGGGGAGATGGGTCGCGGCTTTGCGGTGGTGGCCGACGAAGTGCGGCAACTGGCCCAGCGCACCAGCGAGTCCACCGGGCAGATTCATGCGCTGATCGCCAAGCTGCAACAGACCGCCAGCGCGGCCGTACAAACCATGGACGCCGGGCATCGCCAGGCGGAAGAAGGTGTGGCACGGGTGATGGAAGCGGATCAGGCGCTGATCGGGATCAGCGAGGCGGTGGCGCACATCACTGATATGACGGCGCAGATTGCGGCGGCGACCGAAGAGCAGAGCTCGGTGGCGGAAGAGATCAGCCGTAACATCAGCACCATTGCGCTGCTGGCGGACCAGACGTCGGAACAGGCGTTGAATTCGGCGCAGTTGAGTGAAGAGCTGACGCATACCGCCAATACTCAGTATTCGCTGGTAGAGCGGTTTAACCGGTAAATCGCTATCGCAGGCAAGCCAGCTCCCACATTTGACTGTGTTCACACATCAAAATGTGGGAGCTGGCTTGCCTGCGATGAGGCCCTAAAGGCCAGCAAGAAAGCTTGAGACCTTCACCGCCGCAGCCTCCAGATGCTGCTCATGACTAAACCCCGAAGCCTTCAACGGCTTCAAATCATGATCCCCCGCCACCAGCCACATCACCTCGATGCTCGGCGACAACACATACCCTTCCACCGCCGCCCGATTGCCCAGTGCATCCCGCTCACCCTGCACAATCAACGTCGGCGTCTTCAGCCCGGCCAGGTGCTCGGTCCGTGGCTTCTCCGGCTTGCCCACCGCATAGAACGGATAACCCAGGCACACCAGCGCGTCCGCGCCCAATTCATCCGCCAATAGACTGGCCATCCGCCCGCCCATCGACTTGCCGCCCACCGCCAGTTTCCCAGCGACATGACGTCGCACCTCGGCATACACCTCACGCCAGCATTCCAGCAGTTTCGGCGCCGGGTTCGGCGGACGTTTACCGCCATCCACACGACGCTGGGCCATGTACGGAAACTCGAAGCGCAATACGTTCACGCCATGCCCCGCAAGGCGTGCAGCCATGTCTTCCATAAAGCCCGAGTCCATTGGCGCGCCCGCGCCGTGGGCCAGGATCAGCGTCGCGGGCGTACGCGCGATAGACCCTGTCGCGGCCTTCCACAACCAGCCGCGTTCCCGCACACACTGCGCCCATTGATCCCCGTCAATACTGGCCTTGTGCTCTTTGCCCATGCTTGCCTCGCTTTTTAGTCTGCCTATAACTCCAGCCCAAGTGCCGCACTTGCTTGGGTTGAACCGTGGATGGGGAACCATGAACACTACTTTAAGTACCGCCTATAACTACAAGGTGGTCCGCCAATTCGCCATTATGACGGTGGTGTGGGGCATCGTCGGCATGGGGCTCGGGGTTTTTCTCGCTGCCCAGTTGGTATGGCCCGAACTCAACTTCAATTTGCCCTGGACCAGTTTCGGCCGCTTGCGCCCGCTGCACACCAACGCGGTGATCTTTGCCTTTGGCGGTTGCGCGCTGTTTGCCAGCTCCTTCTACTCGGTGCAACGCACCTGCCAGACCCAATTGTTCGCGCCAAAGATCGCGCAGTTCTGCTTCTGGGGCTGGCAGCTGGTCATTGTGCTGGCCGCGATCACCTTGCCGCTGGGCTACACCAGCTCCAAGGAATACGCCGAGCTGGAATGGCCGATCGACATCCTGATCACCATCGTCTGGGTGGCCTATGCCATCGTGTTCTTCGGCACGGTGATGAAGCGCAACACCAAGCACATCTACGTCGGTAACTGGTTCTTCGGTGCGTTCATCATCACCGTGGCCATCCTGCATATCGTCAACAACCTGGAAATCCCGGTCAGCCTGACCAAGTCCTACTCGCTGTACGGCGGTGCGACGGATGCCATGGTGCAGTGGTGGTACGGGCATAACGCGGTAGGCTTTTTCCTCACCGCCGGCTTCCTGGGGATGATGTACTACTTCGTGCCGAAACAGGCCGAACGCCCGGTGTATTCCTATCGCCTGTCCATCGTGCACTTCTGGGCCCTGATCACCCTGTACATCTGGGCCGGCCCGCACCACTTGCACTACACCGCGCTGCCGGACTGGGCACAGTCCCTGGGCATGGTGATGTCGCTGGTACTGCTGGCACCGAGCTGGGGCGGGATGATCAACGGGATGATGACCCTGTCGGGCGCCTGGCATAAGTTGCGCAGCGACCCGATCCTGCGCTTCCTTGTCGTGTCTCTCGCGTTCTACGGTATGTCGACCTTCGAAGGGCCGATGATGGCGATCAAGACGGTCAACTCCCTCTCCCACTACACCGACTGGACCATCGGCCACGTACACGCCGGGGCGCTGGGTTGGGTGGCGATGATCTCCATCGGCGCGCTGTATCACATGATCCCGAAAATCTTCGGTCGCGAGCAGATGTACAGCCTCGGCCTGATCAACGCGCACTTCTGGCTGGCCACCATCGGCACCGTGCTCTACATCGCCTCGATGTGGGTCAACGGCATCGCCCAGGGC